>Ga0137397_10003107_pt1 | contig 11559 bp, 15 predicted proteins | sample czorhiz116metaG_FD_106658 | JGI IMG/M metagenome (GOLD analysis project Ga0137397, IMG submission 106658) | Vadose zone soil microbial communities from Angelo Coast Range Reserve, California, USA - czorhiz1.16 metaG | ecosystem: Environmental > Terrestrial > Soil > Vadose zone | place: USA... | reverse complement strand
TCCAGTTTACAGAATTTATCCTTAAGCATCATCTCTGATAATTGTGTCTTGTTTGCATTTATCATTTTGCTGATTTCATAAATGAGTTTTATACTGCCTGCACACATCCACATTACCCTGGCACTAACAATGTAGCCATGATTGATCATGATCACCTATGGAAGCTATAAGCCTCGGAGATAATTGGGCATGTGGGAGAGGGCCGACCTTGACTCCAAAATGCTCGATTACTGATCGCGTACCAACACCCTCATCCATCAATCATCCGACCGGTATAATCTTTGGCTCACATCACTCCTATGTTTCCCATTCGATGAACCATGCCTCTTTACTGGTCCCTCATCGCGCTTACAATTGGAGTGGCATGCCAAGCTTTAGCGCCGCGTGCCCCGTGGAAAGGATCGTCCGATACGACGGGGGACTGCTGCGTAGTTATGGATGTATCCCGCAAGTGTGTGTAACACCATAGCAGGTCATGGAAAAGGCATTCAACTTGCCCCCGGGCCCGCGATCGAGGATAGTCCTGCATGTCGAATTCCTTGGCCAGCCCGCGGTCACGCTGCCAGGCCGATTATCTGAATCATCCTCAGAGCCACGTTTGTGCGCGGGCAACGTGTTGAACGTCCCTAGTACAATCTTCTTCAGCAAGGTTAGGTAATGTTGGCCCCCTTTTATGCTCCATGAAAGTGTGAGATTGTATATACATAGTCTTGGTAGCAAGGCAGCTTGTTAGTTGTGAACAGATATGTTTGTTAGTGACCCACTTAGTGTCAACTTTCTCATTCCGTGAGACACGACGGTCTTCCCCTTACTAGCTTCTTCAGCGCAGTTCCCAGAGACCGATGTCAGGTATAAACTACCTCCCCAGCCCGCCGGCTACCACAGAGTGACGCCAAGGATAAAGTATTGTGAAGAAATGTGGGAGACTATGTAAATTTCAGCGGCGGGACAAAAGGCAGCTGGTCACGGCGGTGGCCAGAAAAAAGCTTGGTTTAATCAGGGTGAGAGTGAGCATCCTAGCGGTAAATTGGCCGTGCAAGCTGGGCGACCAGTGACTGGAACCAAACAGAAGCGGGAAACATAGATAAGAACTGAACGAGGATCGACCTTGGAAAAGGTCCATGCAGGCTTTACCGAGCAACCGTAAGGTATCATAGCAAACTTTGAAGGTTCAGATCTTGCTATACCTACAAACCAGCGCCGTCGATTGCGTTTCTGTCAGCTGTCTAGTACGCATTCAGATGGTACCTCAGAAAGGGGGGTTCTCAATCTCAGACGAGCAGGGATGCTTTTTCAGCAATATCCTGAAGGCTTATACTCTTGTCCATGGGTTTTCCCCCAAGATACCAACTGCTAGTGCGACGCAGGTCGGTTGTAACTGACTCTATCTAGAGGTCCCAGAACGTGCCAGTGTTCGTGCACGCCCGATGGGCTTTCAGCTAGTCAGTTACTTTCCAGCGATGTAGCGCAATATGTACTAGTAGGTTCTCTTATGCCCATATCATAGGGGCTGTTTCGGTCCGTGGTGAAGCACTCGCGACCACCGCAGAATATGCGGTGTCGTCATCAGAATGTAGAGTCAACACAGGGGTAAATTGCAATGCAGAACATCGTATCGGGTGCCAGTGATGGGCTTCGCCGTCGTGACCGGTGACCTCAGAACAAGTGAAGGTATCGCGTGCAAAGTTAAATCTAGAAGCGTCCTGAGAAACATCTTGATCCGCTTGTCGGGTCATCTACAACCTCATGGGAAGCGTATGAACGATGAGGCCGAAGACCGTGAGTCATTCTGATGTAGACGGGGAGAGGAGTACTAGGTTGATACATACAAGTAAAGCCATAACTAGGGATGCACTTGGGCTGATCGTCGAGCGAGCTAACGACAAGACTTTGTGGGATTTTTGTGAAAGGGGATAATGAAAAGGATTTATATGTGAGACATGTAGTTGGTATTAACGTTGTCGCTGCATTCAAAAGAATGAACAACAGGGGGAAAAGGAAGAGAGGGCAGGCTTCATACCAAGGTTGTCAATGACATGATATGTATAAAAGTCATCTCAACTCTCAGAACTTTGGGGTTGAGATAGAATGGCCAGAGATTAGCCTATGGCGTCGGCGCACCAAAGCTGGCCACCGTCCATCGGCAGCTTCGATACCCTTTAGAAACGAGGGCAAACCCTGTGGGATATGGTGCTTGTTGTGTGAAAATATGACGAATGGATATTGAAAAAACTTCATTCGCCACTGGCAGTGCTTAGTTCTTCGCAAACGGTCATCATCATCGTCGAGACCAGTCGTGCAGGCGTTAGTGGCACAACAACGCCACGTACGGACTTTGAAAAGGTCAAAAAGTCGGGAGCGTCAATTGAGCCAAAGACACACACCTGCTCTCCTTCGTAAATGGCTCACTGACTGCGCCTCACACTCCTCACCCAGATATGCCTCTTTATGTCCATATTCTCATCTAGTTGTTGTACCCTACTTTGTAGTCGCCCCTTCCCATCCGCGTTTCCTTTCAAGCTTCCTCTCCTTCTCACATATGTCTGAGCACGATCTCACGTCTGCACCAGTATGTCCTTCTCACTTGAACATGCAATTTGCACAATCACTAATAGCCACATAGCATGCTGGTGCACCCCTCAGCCTACTTTCTTTATCCATTGCGGCCGCCAATGCGGAACCCATTGAAGTTCCACAGGATCCTACAATTGACATCGATGACCACAATTCATGGCGTGGTGCAAGCGTCGAACCCACACATCACTCGCGTAACCCCAGCCTGGGAGTGGCTGTACACAATGGGACGAAACATCGTCGCCTCTCTTCCACGGGACAGGTGCGTCGGCGACTCAGCGACGCACGCGACGCCGCAAACCGTCCATCGTGAGTGAAATGCTTTGTATTTCCTTTCGCCCCGTGCTGACATCCGTTCCCAGGCCCGCAGCGCTGCAGAGCGCAACGACCACCCTCAATTCCCTCGCATCATTATCCATATCCTCATCCGTGTCGCCGCCAGGGTTAGACATTTCCTCCACTGTTACTCGCGCGCCTACCGTTCCCGTCGCGATTCCTGTGCTCTGCACACCTGCTGCTAGAAACGGTATCAGCAGCTCTGCCCCCGCTGATGACGGATCCAGCGTTTCCGGTACGCCGCCCCTGGCAGATTCTAAAGCTGGAGTGGTGGGTGTAGCAACGAAGAATGGGAAGAAACGTGGAACAACGTTCACATGTGAAAGCTGCTCGAAGGTACATGCGTTGCTTATGTACCAGTCATCGAGGCTAATATCATCTCATGACAGGTATATCGCCATCCATCGTGCTTAATCAAACATCGTTGGGAGCACACCCCATACTGGCGAGAAGCGTCGAAGTTTTTGCTGAGTAAACACCAGCAAGTGCAGCTCATGGAGGCGAGTACTATCACCCTTCTGATCTAATATTTGTGTTACCATAGCTATGGCATCATTCTTCCATACCCCATCATCCTGTGCAGTCTCACATAAGGAGCACCTTTTCCGCGGTTGCTCTTGAGTAGTGTTCGCGGTAGGATGATGCTGACATGATGTTACCCCTCACGTGCAGGCCGCAGCGATCCTTTCGCACTTGACACCGTCGGCGTCTGGTGGCTCGTCCCTCCCAGACGACCGCTCGCTCTGGCCGTCCTTCCTTTCGGGTGGTGCATTGCCACCTCCTGTTCCAACAAGCGAGTCCGTCGCCGAGACGACAGCATACCCGACCTCGAGCTCGGTGCCATCAGGTCGCCCACGGATACATGACTACGCCCTACCGAGTACGAGTGTCAGTGTGATCACACGCTTACGACCCGGGATTATTGCTGTTCCGACAGACCCGGCATATGCCCATCCAGAGAACGGTGTCTCGCAAAGCTATACGACAGGCTGTGGCTCTGCCGGTGTTGAGTCCGCGTCGTTCGCTAGTTCATATCGATCGTCATCAGTTGGGGTCATCGTGCCCCATGGACGGGCGTCAGGGAGTTCGGACAGGTGGTCGCGCTCGTTTTCGTTGTCTCACTCGGGCTCGAGCGATGAAAGCGAATTTGTGGAAGTTGACGCAGAGACAACACCTTCGGGAGGATTCAGCATGCGCAGACAACACATGGGCGATGAAGACGCTGTGGGTGTAAAAGAAGAGGAAGAGGAAGATGATGGATGGGACGGCATGGAGATGGAGATGGAGCTGTAGCTGTAGAGATTGTTTTGTCGCATTGACGAGCTTTTGGGAAACGGATCTGTACGTTATATCGCATTTTTACGACTACTGCTTTTCTTGTGTTTAGTTGTTCTATGGTCTCGCCTTTTCTTTTATGTATAGAAAAAGAGAGAAAAGAGAATTGTGTGTCGATCTTGCTCACTTTCCTGACCCGTCCGACACGGCTTTCGAGCCGTCCAGGGTTGGCCCAGCGACCGTCCCTTTTATTATCTCTCCTCTCCACCCTCCACCCTCCGATTTCTATCTCTCCACACGTTCCTCGCTCCATGGATGGTGTCGTTCCCCACGCAGTCAATTCCGACTCACCGCCAACGAGACAAAATATCCTGACGTCTTTCTTGCGCGGCCGTCCACGAGGCACTTCCCAATCCCAGTATCCTTCTCCTGTGCTCGACCGCGACTCTCCTCCACCCTTTCCCGTACCCCACATACTCGCCTTTCCCCCTTCCCCCGGACCCTCCTCCAACAGACGTCGATCCACCGCCGGCCTCACCCTACAACCTTCCATTTCCCACAACCTTCCCCTCTCTTCTGGCATCACCCAGATCCTACGCAGACGCCGCTCAGGCGGTGCACTCGCAACATCCAACACACCACAGATGCCCGCAGTCGTTCCAACCACACCCCAACCGACCAACATGCCTGCGGTCTCCAATACGTCTGGTCCCGTCCCAACGGGCACAGCGCACCGGATCCGTCTGGTACCACACCTCGACAGTCGCCGTTCCCTCCGCTTTGACCCCATCATCCGTGACGTCGTCGAAGGCGACCCTGCGCTGCGCATAGGCCGGTTTACAGAACGCTCTGGAGTGCCTATCTCCCAGGCCAACGCTCTCAACTCGAACAAACTCGCGTTCAAATCAAAGGTCGTGTCCCGCGCCCACGCGGAGGTCTGGTGCGAGCCCGGTGTCAAATTTTTCATCAAAGATACCAAGAGCAGCTCCGGCACATTCCTCAATCATGTCCGCCTATCACCTGCCAATCAAGACTCCCGCCCGTTTGAGCTCAAAGACGGTGACACTCTCCAGCTTGGCGTCGACTATCAAGGTGGCGCAGAAGACATCTATAAATGCGTTCGTATTCGTGTCGAGATAGGTCGCGAGTGGCAGGCTTCCGCTAATGCGTTCAAGTACGTGACTTATCTCCGAGTAGTGGGAATTGCCTTGTTTGACATACTGTCATTGCCGTCAGCACCAACGCATTGCGACAACTCAGATCGCTGGCAACGGCCAATGCCCCTGCGGCGTCTAAACTGACGGACAAAAAGCCCGTGCCCAAGTCCGGTTTTTCTGACTGTTGCATCTGTACGTACCGCCCCTTGTGCTTCCATGAATGCCACAGATAAAGTGCTAATTGGTTCCATTTGCAGGCCTATTTTCCGTAACAATTCGACAAGCACTTTTCATCGCACCATGCTCGCACGCCTTCCATTACAAGTGTATTCGGCCGCTGCTCGAGACGCACCACCCAGCATTTTTGTGTCCCCTCTGCCGCACCTTTGCGAACCTCGAAGAAGACGTCGAAGTGGACGTCGCTTCGATCGACCTCGAGGACCAACCAACCGAAGAAGAACCTCTGCTTCCCGGACCCACCACTGCACCGGAGGACGCTGAGATGCTCCTGCTGTCCCCAAATCTAGCTCGAGAACGTGACGGTGCTGAGACAGAAGTCGAGCCCGAGATGGGCCTCGGCAACGTGCGACGGGTCCCGGTGCCACCGAGTATCATCGACCTTGCTGAAGGTAGCGATGACGACAGGGATGTCGAGATGGCGGATGCCTCTAACCACAACAATGAGCCGCCGCTACCGCCTCTCCCTGAAGGAGAAGGCTCGCTGCCTCCCCCTCCTCCAGAGCGTGAAGTCCTCGGCGCGCGCAGTGCATCTGTCTCCGATGCCGAGGATGCGAGCGGAGAGAGCGCACAGGGAGTAGATGAGGCGGATCGTGCGGCGAAGCGTAAGCGATAAAAGATGGTGTCAAACGTTTCTTAGGCCCACCAACTGGTTGTGTGTTGCCATTGATCCTGTCAATACGTGTTCGAGTCTTGGTGACATACTGTACAAGGTAAACGTCGTTTGTCTGGGCCAATCCCTTGGGTTATATTCTTGAATGTTTTACCGCGGTTGCCTGTAACCACTTCACATTGTCTTTTTTTTGTCCCCCATTTAGTTTATGTGAACGGTGCTAATCGGTTTGGTCATGATCACGATTTTACATACTCATTCTACCCTCAGCGCGCACACAGAGATGCCAACGAGGTTCTATAGCTTGGAACAGGAATGAAACAAAGGATAACGACCAGGATATACGCCAATTTACCTTTCTGACAATAGAGCATCTCTAGGTGTCATTCGGGGCGGCAAAAATAAACGTATACCCATATGGTAGCCAGGCAACCCGATGGGGTAAAGTCCATGGGTGTGCAGACAAAGCTGGACAATGATGGCCATTGGTTGATAAAATGGGCTCCTAGCTGGATGCGGTATGCCGACAGACGAAACATAAGATATGCTAACGGAAAAAAGAACGCCCGAGCCGGTAGGAAGAACATCGGGCGATGAGGAGATTTTGGTAAAGTTCATCGGAAGCTTCGTGAGCGAATGCAGGGGTGGGATCTACTCTGCGTTTTTTCATCCCCGTCGAATCCAAAGGAGGAGCGCGAGCGGCTTTGAACTTCGGGGACCTGAGTTCTTTTATGCAAACGTGGTTGCTGAGTGGGCGGCACAATGCACCAACGTTTGTACGTAGAGTGCCGTACGCACCAGGAGCCGATTAAAGGATTCCGCCGAGATATGAATTGGCATTTTCATTCCAGTAAACAAAGGGAGGAATATTCCCGGCGACGGGTTCACGGACAACGCCATAACAGCGAGTCCTCGTGGCTGCATGCGTGGCGCAACGTTGACCGCGCACCGCGAGTCCCAACAAGGTATTAATGAGGCAGCAAGCCCCATCGCGTCATGCCGACATTGACTTTTTGCAAAAGGGCCTGAAGAAGGGGTCAGGTCAGTCAGATGGGGAACTCGCATCGCAGTAGATAGGGCTTATCTATCATAGCCGGCCCTTCGCGAAAACATGATACGGTCCAGCAGAGATTTTGCTTGGTTGTGAACGGGTTATTAGCTCCTCCGGATGGCGGTCATAAATGACGCGATTATGGCCCGTCCATCCTCGTGGTCATATTACCTATGGCGCAACTACAGGCGCGCACTGGTAATTCCAATAAATCTGTCGCCAATGAAACAGCAAGCCCTATCGCGTCAGGCTGGGTTATCTGTTGCCAAAGAGGAAGAAAGGGTTCAGATGCGCAACTCGCTCCCGCTTAAGGATAGAGGTTCGGAGAGTTTAAAGAGCTTATCTTTGCCTGTGCTCTTCGCAGAACACAGTTCAGCACATGTCCCGGAGATTGCTTCATATTGCGAACTGGAGATAGGCTTCCGTGTCTCGATAACGCGCGAGAAGGAACTTGGAAAGCCCCATCGAAGCGGCCCTTTGATCCGGGTCTCCGCACCGAGTTTTCCGTCCATGCGCAGATGGCATGCATGGGAGAGTGTCCCATGCTGCACGCGCGCGCGAACTGAACTTGCTGCATCCAACCAACCTTTTTTCCGGGTCTACGCACGAAAGAAGCATCCACCCCTCAGCCATTGTCACGTCGGCGATCATATTCACCCCAACCCGGGCGTTGATTTGCCTTCGCAGCGCTCAAGTTAATCGACGACCCCAAAAAAACGTAGCGGTCATGAGCCACGAGGCTGCTCGAGAACGAACCATGGAAACCATGGGGCCATGCTCTTCACATGTGGTGAGGGGGGAGGATTCCTTGTGGAGCAGGCCTGAGGTAAATTACTGTAGTAAGCCCGTGGATTCAGTAGCTTGCTGCGAGTTTTCGGCGCAAAAAGTTCACTGACGTTTGGCCAAAAATAGAAAACGACGATGTGGTAAAAAAACCCGGAACGTAGAATGCACACTCGGAAAGGACTAATGTTGCGCCCGATTGATCACCATCGACGTCCATCAGCAGCTGCAACAAATCCGTACTGTTTCCTAGAGCTATAGTTTTTTTTTTGCTGAGTGGATAGCGTAAGAAGCAACGCAAATTAGGTTGGGACCGCGGATCGTATCGCTCCACCGTGGGGTGGGACAGTACAATATACTGTACAGACACGACTGGTGTACGTGTACTGGAGGGCTTCATCATTGCGATCGATGAGCGGCCTGCTTGGGTCTGTGATGCACATATTTTTTTGGTCTGGAATTCTGTCGCCAAGCCAAGAGGTCTGAAACACGCGAAAACATCGAGAAGCGTAACGTGATGATGGTGGCTAAAGACCGTGCGGATACGCATTCTGATTGGTTGCTGCAGCGTGCACCTTTGTTCCGTCCCTGAGAATGCCCCTGGCTGGCCTGGCTACAATACCTGGGAGCCGACGTGAACTGAGTTAAAGCACTCTTTCTCTCTCTTACATCATTATACTGCATAGTTTCTTATCCCATCGTATTATTTCTTCATGGAACATGCCACGGGTGGCCTTAGCTTTCCAGACCCCTTCACTCATGGAAGGGGACCCCTTGCGACCTTTTGGCACGCACTTCTTGCCACCGCACTTTTTAGGTGCTGGCACATACTAATTTTCTTCGCTGCCTGGTCTACCACCGTTTCCGTCATCAGCCACACCACAAAAAATTTAGGTATCTCGAGTACCCTCCTCACAGTGTTCGTTGGAACCCTCTCTCTTAGATCGATGGACTTTGACGTGTTCTCGCCGCCTGCAGCCTTGGTACCGTTCTCGGTTTTGTCATTTCTTACAGAACTACGTCCAGCTTCGAAAGATACAACGAAGGTAGGAGGTATTGGTCGCAAATCATCCTTTCCGCGCGGACACTGGCAAGGTTGATCTGGTTCCATGTCCCGGGTGCGTTTTTCTTTCACCTTGATATAGTCGAAACACTGTTTAACTTTGCGGCAGAAACCATGGAAATGGGCTCCGACATGTCGGAAGACGAAGTGAGGGCCCGGGTGCTCATAGAGAAAAAGACGGTCCTCAACTTGGTTGATGCATTCTGCGTGTCGATCAAGCACTATCTGCGTGGTGAAGAAGGTATGCTGTCCATGAGGACCTCCACCACATTGATTCTTAGGTCATCACAGGCATCGGCTATGTGGATTTGTATCACGCGACCAGATATCTCCCGTCATACGCTCTTCCCGCGGGTATGCCCTCCAACGCTGAGCTCTCAGGTGGTTTGGGTTCTCCGACGTCCTCCGCGTTTCGGCACCCACAGGGAGCCACCCAACGCAAATATGCTGATGCCCCTACTCGGGCTTCGGTTTCTGGAGACAGTACCAAGCATGACCTCCCCCTCCCCGCCACCACCCCTGGAGAGACTGGGACAAACACCGAAAAGGTTGAATTTATTGACACTCCGAAGCTGCCACGGCAATCTCACGGCAATGCGAGCCACGCTTCAAGATTTTCTCTGGTTGACGATAACGAATTGCTCCCAGCACGCTTGCCCTCCCGCTACTCATACTTGGACCTTTTTCCTTTCTCCCTTATGCTGAAGTTCCTCATCCGTCGCGGCAAGCCAGTCAAAGGCAAGAAAGCTACCCGTCTCCGGGCAAAGCTACGCCACCAAGCGATCTCTCATAATTTGCCGCTTGAAATTTCGCTCTATCTAGTGTGTTTCCATCTTGGAGTAGACGTTTACACTTCTTTAATGACACCCCAGAGCTCATACATTGCCGCGCTTCAAGAGCGAAAGGCTATCGACGCTGCTACTATATGTATGCGCCTTATTTGACTTTGAAGAAATGGAACTAACGGGTTCCTTACGTCGCTCAGCTGGCTTGTTGAACGCCCTGAATCAGCTGGTCGATGCTTTGACTGGACTAGAACGTATTCTAACTACGCCCATTCCTTATTCGTGTGTGCCCAGATACGTACAAATTTGCCGGATACTAACTGGTACCCTCAGATATTCAATTCACCTTTGGGCGGTGACACTCCTTTACTGCTTCTTCCTGGTACGTTATCTAGAAACTTACGCCCGCCGCGTCCGTCTAACTGACGAGCGCAACCAGCCTTTCCAACTTTGGCCAACGCTCAGATATCTGACTATTCCCGGGACCATCGTTTCGGTATGTGCGCCCTTGGAATGAAGGCGTCCCGCTTGCCACTAATGGTACTTATCAGAGCTTTATTTTCTTCGGCTTCCTGGTTGCCGGCGAGGAAATTGAAAGTGAGTGGCGTGTCCTCTGCCTCGTGTAGTACCTTCTGACCCCGCATCCCCCCGCCTAGACCCATTCGGTACGAGACTACTCACATAAATTTTTGATCTTGCGCTGATCCAAAAGTGTCTGTCCGTAGGCTATGACAAGAATGACTTGGTGCGAACACTGTTCTCCTTGGCATTGTGTGGGTAACTTATGTATATTTAGGACCTGGATCACTTCACAAATGGCATTATCCGTAAGCACCTGTCAATGACCATGTGTCTTGAACTGGCTGACTGACAGGGCACGTATAGGGAAAGAGCTGGCAGCGATCACTGCGACGCCATCGCCCCATCCCAAGGACTGGGCGTTCACACCGGCTAATAACCGTCTTGCTAATCTCCATAGCCATGACGCTGAGCTTGTCACTCCTGAGGAGTGGGTGAACCGAGGAAAGAATAGTTTGCAGGCTGCGCTGTTTTCCTCTTCTTAGTAAAACATAGCTTTCCGAGCTTTCCGAGTCATGCTATTAGTTTTTATGGACAACAATAAAAATATACCTATACCGAGTGTTGCTTTCGGTTTTTTTTTATTTGTTGAAAGATCACGTGTTCGTAAAGTGTGAAGGTTCCCAATCGAGCAGAATTGACTCGATCGACTGGGTCTGCTGAATGCTCAGTCTCGGGACGTTCTGTCGTTGTAGGTATCGATATTTTCATCCAACGCATTTCCTCCACCCACGCAGGTTCAAGGCTGACATGGCCAACATTCCTGTAAACAAGACCGTCCATCCATTCGACAAGGTCCGATTCGAAGCTCTGCTCAATCGCAGGTTCTTCTATGCGCCGGCTTTCGAAATCTACGGGGGTGCGTGCGGACACGCGCTTTCCGGCCGGCTCCATTCACCGTCTATTTATCCATTCCCATAGGCGTCGCGGGTCTATACGATTACGGCCCCCCCGGTTCGTCACTCCAGGCGAACATCATCGCCGAATGGCGCAAGCACTTCATCGTGGAAGACCACATGCTGGAGATCGATTCTACCATCATGACGCCCGCGCCCGTGTTCGAGACGTCGGGCCACGTTGCCCGATTTGCAGATTGGATGGTCAAG
>Ga0137397_10003106_pt1 | contig 11560 bp, 7 predicted proteins | sample czorhiz116metaG_FD_106658 | JGI IMG/M metagenome (GOLD analysis project Ga0137397, IMG submission 106658) | Vadose zone soil microbial communities from Angelo Coast Range Reserve, California, USA - czorhiz1.16 metaG | ecosystem: Environmental > Terrestrial > Soil > Vadose zone | place: USA... | reverse complement strand
TCTACCAGAAGAAGAAGCTGATCCTGTACACGGCGATGGCGTCGGAGATGAACCTGCTCGCCCGCCAGCTCAACCGGATCTCGGAAGGCAACCGCTGGACGCGCGACTTCACCCTCTACGCGCTGCGGTCGGCGCTGATCGAGATGATCGCCTGCTTCCCGGTGTACCGGCCCTACATCGAGGACGCCGGCCACGTGGAGGAGCGGGACCGCAAGTACATCCTCCAGGCGGTCGGCTGCGCCAAGCGGCGCAATCCCGCGGAGAATGCCAGCATCTACGACTTCATCGCCGACATCCTCTTGCAGAAGTTCGCGGCCTACGTGGAGGAGAGCGAGCGCCCGGCGCAGCACGCGTTCGCGGTCAAGCTCCAGCAGACGCTCGGGCCGGTGATGGCGAAGGGCCTGGAGGACACCGCCTTCTACGTCTACAACCGGCTGGTCTCGCTCAACGAGGTGGGCGGAGAGCCCGAGCACTTCGGCAGCGCCATCGAAGCGTTCCACGAGCAGAACCGGCTGCGGGCGCAGAAATGGCCGCGCGTTCTGCTGGCCACCGCCACCCACGACACCAAGCGCGGCGAGGACATCCGGGTGCGGATCGACGCGCTGTCCGAGGTCCCGGAGGACTGGCGCAAGACCGCCATCGCCTTCGCCCGGCGGACCGAGGGGCTGCGCCGCGAGGTGGACGGCCGCCTCGCGCCGGACCGCAACGAGCAGATGCTCTTCCTCCAGACGCTGATCGGCGCCTGGCCGATGAGCGCGGAGGATCTGCCTGCCCTGCGCGACCGCCTGGTGCAGTACATGGTCAAGGCGGCCAAGGAAGCGAAGGTCAACACCAGCTGGATCCAGGAGGACCAGCGGTGGGAGGACGCGCTGCGCGGCTATGTCGAAGGCCTGTTCGCGCTCCCGTTCCGGCACCGCGTCTGGAAGGGGCTGCAGCCGTTCGCGCAACGGGTCGCGCAGATCGGCCTGCACAACTCCCTCTCGCAAGTGGTCTTGAAGATCGCCTCGCCGGGAGTGCCCGACTTCTACCAGGGCACGGAGCTGTGGGACCTCTCGCTCGTGGACCCGGACAACCGCCGGCCGGTGGACTTCGAGTCCAGGGGGGCGATGCTCGACGAGCTTCGCGCCTCTTCGCTGGTCCGGGCGGATCTGGCGCGGAAGCTCTACGCAAGCTGGCAGGACGGCCGCATCAAGCTGTTCCTCTCCTACGCGTCGCTCCAGGCGCGCAAAGCGCTGCCGGGCGTGTTCGCCGGCGGCGGATACGTGCCCCTCGCGCCGGCGGGGCCACGCGCCGGGAACCTGGTCGCGTTCGCCCGGACCGGGCCCGGCGGGGAGATGGCCGTCGCCGTCGCGCCAAGGCTCGTCGCCGGGCTCCTGGACGGCGCTCGCCTCGCGCCCGATCGCTTCGCCAACGCGTTCGTGCCCGCGCCCGGCTTGAATGCTGGAGACCGGCTGCGCGACGCCTTGACCGGGGAGGAGCGCGCGGTCGCGGAGGGGGGCCTGCCCGTCGATCAGCTCTTCGCGACGCTGCCGGTGGCGCTGCTCACCACCTCCCGCAGCAGCTGAGCGATCCGGGGCAGCCCTTCGCTCGAGGAGAGGATCTCGAGGGGCGCCAGCTCGGCCAGGAGCCGCGCCGCGTGGGCCGCGTCGTCCAGGTCCGCGAAGAGGATCGCCGGGAGCTTCACCCCTCGGGAGCGGAGCGCCCGCAGGATCAGGATGCCCTGGACCTCGACCGCGCTGCGCGGGTCCGGCGCGCCGCGCTCGTCCACCAGAAGTGCGCGTTGCGTGCGCCGGAAGTCGAGGTCGAGGAGCAGCGCCGAGGCAGAAGGGGCGAGCGCCAGCGCCTCGGCGAAGTGCCCGGCCCGGGCGAAGCGGAACTGCGCTCCGAGGAACTGCGTGAACCGGTCCGTGTATTCGGACCCATCCTCGCAGACCAGGAACGTCATGCGGGCGGGGCCGGGAAGCAGGCGCCCACCGCCTTCGTCCACGGGGGCTCCTCGGTCCGTACCACGACGTGTCCTTGCCACTCGCGCGTGAGATCCCGCACCAACGCGAGCCCGCGCCCGCTTTCGCGCTGCTCGATCGCTTCCGGCGAGATCGCGTGCGTAGAGGAGTCGCCGACCAGCAGGACGGTGAGGTTCCTGCCGGCGGCGTCCCGCTCTTCACCCAGCCGTACGATCACGTCGCCGCCGTCCGCTGCCGCCTGCGCGTTGCGGAGCAGGTTCGCGAAGATGGTCGAGAGCGCGCCTCGTTCGACCGGGAACTCCACCTCCATGCCCTCGATCAGGATCGAGGGCGCGGTCCAGGGCGAGCCGCCGCGCCGCATCTCCGCCTCCACGTCGCGGATCCAGCCCGCGACGGCGCCCGCGTCGAGCCTGGTGCGCGGGCCGAGGCGGAGCAGTCCGGCCAGCCGGCGGGAGTGCTCGCCGCGCACGCGGGCATCGATGGCCGGGAGCTCCCGGCCGCCGCCGGACGGATCGCGCAGCAGCGCTTCCGCGCGGGCCAGGTCCCGGACCAGCGGACCGAAGATCGGCTCGCGCGAGATCCTCCGCAGCCGGACCCCCAAAGATCGCGCGGCGGTGCGGAGGGCTTCGTAGTGCCGGGCCACGACCTTCGAGGCCGGCTCTGGAGCGAGCAGGGCGCGGGCGATGTCCTCGCGCCGCGCGCCCGGGTCGGCCGCCATCGCCAGCGCCCCGGCGCGGTGCTTGATCACGTCGTGCCGCACCTCGTGGATCGCGCGCGCCAGGTGCGGAAAGAGCCGCGGCGCGCGGCGCAGGCCCGCCTGCAGCGTCGCGCCCGCCCACAGCCACGTGGCCAGGCCCAGAAGCGCGATCCCCGCTCCGCCCCAGAGGGCGGCCTGCCTCCGGACCCGGGCCCGCGCGGCCTCCCGGCTGCTGCGCAGGAGAGATTCCCGGGTCGCGACCGCGTCGGGAATTCCGGGATCGTCCGGGGCGGCGGCGGCCAGGAACCGCTCCGTCTGATCCAGGGCGGCGTCCTGCCGGCCGCGGGCGAGCTCGATCCGGGCCAGGGCCCAGAGCGCTTCCGGGATCCCCTGCGCCGCGGCCGCGTGCAGCTCTGCCTCCGCGCGCGCGTCCGGCTGGCGCTCGGCCACGCGCGCGAGCCTGCGGAGCGCGGCGGGAGACGGCGCCGCCAGCCGATAGCATTCGAGGGCCAGCGGCAGCTCCCCGGAGAACTCGCGGATCGCGCCGATCGCCAGCAGCCGATCCGTTTCCACCCCCGCCTCGCACCGGTCGCCGATCGCCGCGAGCGCGGCCTCCGGCCGGTCCTCTGCCAGCCGCCGCCGCGCCTGCAACAGACCGAGGTCCGCGCGCGAGGCCGAGACGAGCTGGGAGCGGAGCAGGCGGGCCTCCTCCAGGTGCTGCGGATCGGGCGAGGCGGCGTAGGCGACGAGGTCCTCGATCGCGCCCTCGCGGTTCGCCTGCTCGAGGCGGAGCTGCGCGCGGACGAAGCGGCCCTCGGAAGTGCCGGCTTCCACGGCGCGATCGATGAAGGGCGCCACCAGGGCAGCGGAGCCGCCCGCGCGGCGGACCCGCGCGGCCAGCTCCAGGAGCGCCGTCCCATCGTGGCGCAGCGCCTCGAGCGTCCGCTCCGGGACGCTGCCGGACAAGGCGTACAGCGCGGCCGCCGCCTCGACGAATGCCGGCGAGTCCTCCAGCGCCTGCTCCAGCAAGCGTCGCGCGCTTTCCGGGGACTCGGCGCTGCCGGCTTGCTGGTAGAGGGTGCGCGCGCCGGTGCTGGGCTCGCGGATCGCGCTGCCCGGCCCGGAGGGCTGCGCCTCTCCGCCAGCCTGGGCGGCGGCAGCGGCCGCCAGGCGATCGGCCTCCGGGTTGCGCCCGCCCGATCGACGGGAGCGATCGAGATGGCGGGCGGCCTCCTGCGGCCGGCCGAGGCGAAGCGCCACGCGCGCGCGCAAGAACCAGAGCTCGGTCCACGACGGCTCCAGCGCGAGCGCCTCACGCAGGGCGGCATCCGCGCGGTTCGCCTCCAGGAGCCCTCCCTGCTCCGTGAGGATCCGGCCCAGACGCCGCCAGGCGGCGGCGTCCGCCGGCGCGAGCTGCGTCAGGATGCGCAGCTCGCGCGCCTCCTCGTCGAGCTGGCCGGTCGATTCGAGGCAGCGCGCGCGCAGCCAGTGCGCCGCCCTCCAGGCGGGCTGGGTCGCGCAGAGGGCGGTTGCGTCCGCGAGCGCGCCGCGCGGATCCTTCGCCGCGAGCTTCCGCTCGGCGGACGCCAGCGCGGCGCGCTGCCCGGGAGAGGGTGCCGCCTCGGGCCAGTCCTCGAAGGTGCGCGCCCGCTCGTCGTCCGCGATGCGATCGAGCAGCTCCCGCGCGCGGCGGAGGCGCGCGGGATCCATCCGGGACTCGTCGAGCAGCGCGAGCCGTTGCCGCGCCTGGGCGGTCCTTCCGACGCTCCGCTCGAAGTCCGCGACCCGAAGCGCGAGGTCGATCCGCCCGGCCGCGGAGGTCCGCGCGAGCCCACGCTCGAGGAGAGCCAGCGTCTCGCCGGCGCGGTCCCAGCGGTCTGGAGCCGTAGAGAGCAGCTCGGCGAGGTTGCCGTACGCGTACCAGCGCCCCGGGTTGAGCTGGATGGCCAGCCGGTATGCCCGCTCCGCCTCCTCCCGGTTTCCGGCGCGCGCCTGCGCCAGGCCGAGATCGTTGGCGAGCGCGGCGTTGCGCGGATCCTTCCGCAGCGCCGCGGCGAACGACTGCGCCGCCTCCGCGGGCCGGCCCTCCCGCAGCAGCGCAAGTCCCGGCTCCGCCGCCCCGGCGGCGAGGAATGCGGCGAAGAGCGCGATCACGCGGAGGCTCCCCGGAGGTGGCGCAGCCGCAGCCCGAGCTGGTTCATGCGCAAGTGCACCTTGCGCCGGTTCGCCCCGGGGCCGAACAGCTCGGCCGCCATCCGGTCGAGATTGCCCCCGTGCGCGTGGAAGAGCGCCATCAGGTACTGGCGCTCGACTTCCGCGGAGATCTCCGCGAAGGTCCCGCCCGGCTTGAGCGAGATCTCCACGCGACGCTCGCCGGCGCCGCCGGAGATCACCGGGCCCGGCGCGGCCGGCCGCGGCGGCGCGGGCTTGCCCAGGAGCCGCTCGATCAGCGCCTCGGGAACGGCGAGCAGGGCGGGCGCGCGCTCCGCCCTGGCTGGAGACCCGTCCGCATCGAGGTGCTGCACCAGCGAGAACACCAGCGCGTTGGTGGCGAGCAGCTTGAGCTCGCGGTGGTTGCCGGGCCAGGCGTGCGCGGAGAGGCGGTGCAGCGCGCCCTGCGGGAGGAAGACGGAGAACGCGTCGCGGCGTTGCGCGCGGCCCTGGGGCTTGCCGAACTGGACGGTGTTCTGGTCCTCCGCGTAGTCGTCCGGCGTGGGAAAGCGTGCCAGGTAGGCGCGCACCAGCGGCCGCAGTTGCTCGGACCGGAGCGCGTCGAGCAGCGCGAAGCGGATCAGGTCGGCAAGATCCTCCCGGCGCTCCCGCAGCGGCGGGACGCGCAGCCGCGTGGCCGGGTTGAGGCGCATGTACAGGTCCTGCCGGAACCGCCCTTCGCTGACCAGCTGCGCCAGGTCGGCGTTGGTGGCGGCCACCAGCTTGGGGGCGGCCGGCCGCGGGCGCGAATCCCCCAGGCGCGTGACCATCCCGCGCTCGAGCACCAGGAGGAGCCGCCGCTGCGACTCCAGGTCGAGGTTGGCGATCTCGTCGAGGAACAGCGTTCCCCCGTGCGCCTGCTCGAAGACGCCGGCGTGGTCCTCCATCGCGCCGGTGTAGCTTCCCCTCCGCGACCCGAAGAGGTGGGCGGGCATCAGCGTCTCGGGGATGGTGGAGAGGTCGGTGACCACCATGGGACCCTTCGCGCCCGACCGCGGGTGGAGCACTTGCTCGGCCAAGAAGCTCTTCCCCGTCCCGGTCTCGCCCTCGATCAGGACCGGCAACGGGCTGCGCGCGAGCACCGAGAGCTGCCTGCGCAGCTCGGCCATCGCCCCGGAGCGGCCCCAGAAGACCGGGCCCTCCTGCGCCGCCTGCTGCAGCGCGAGCGCGCGCGAGATCTCGGCCGCCAGCGTGCGCGAGTCGACCACCTCGTTCTCGCAGAAGTGCACGAGCGGGTGCTGCGGGCGCTCGACGTTCGCGTCGGTGGTGGTGAGCAGGACCACCGGGAGCGTCGGGTAGTCATTGCGGAGCTGGTCCAGGATGTAGAGGCCTTGGTTGCGGCGGAGCGTCTCCACGTCGAGGCCGTCCTTGTTCCGGGGCAAGAGCTGCGCTTCGGGCAAGGCGAAGTGCAGGTCCAGGACCACCAGGTCCGGCAAGGCGTCCTCCTGCCGGAGGGCCTGCGCCGCTTCCGCCGCGTCGTGGGCGCACTTGAACGGGCAACCCTTGTCGCGCTCCTCGCAAACCTGGCACGGGTGCTTCCGCCCGCAGCGGGTCACGTAGTCGAACTGCGGCAGGTGCCGGTGGCACATCTCGATGGTCTGGTCGCGGTCGTCGATCACCAGCAGGCGGGGCATCACGTCTCCAGAGAACGCGCGAGGGCTGAAAAAGCATCTTCCAGGGCGAGCACCGCGGTCAGCGGGGCGGGCCACGGTAAATCCAGAGCAGAGACGGCGGTTTGCAAGGAGGCGGCGAAAGCGTCGCAGGCCTGCGGAGGGCAGGGGGAGCCCGGGAGCATCCGGGCGAAGAGCGCCTGGGCGGAGATCGGCGCGCCTTCTGCATCCGTGAGCTGCGTCAGGCCGCGGCGGAGCGCCGAGACGTCCTGCTCGCCGGAGTCGCGCAGGTCGCGGGCTGGCCAGACGGCGCGCTTGACCAGGTCGTGGCGGAGGGCGCGGAGCCAGGGGTGCATGTCTCTATTCTATAGATAAGAGACTCGGGGCCCAAGAAAGACGACGCCGACCACGGTCACGTTCACGTCGCCGTCAACGTCCACGTCGACGACCAGGTCTGGGACTAGGCGAGCTCTGCCACGGTGACGCCGTCGCCGCCCTCGTGCTGCTCCGCCGCGCGCGAGCGGCGCACATAAGGGCTGCGCTGCAGGTGCTCGCGGACGGCCGACTTCAGCGCGCCGCTGCCGTGGCCGTGCAGGACGTGCACGCGATCCTCGCCGGCGCGGGTGGCGCGATCGAGCTCGAGCTCGACGGCGCGCAGCGCTTCGTCCACGCGCATTCCCCGCAGGTCGAGCAGCGGAATCCGGACCTGCACCGCCGCGGCGCGCGCTTGCTCGGCGCGCTCCATGCGCTCGGCCCTGGTCTTGCGGAATCCGGCCTGCTTCACCTGCCGCGCGATCGGCAGCAGGTCCTGCAACGGCACCTTGCTGCGCAGGGCGCCCATCTGGACCATCGCGCTCCCGTCGTGCACTTCCAGCACCACGCCCTCGGTGCCGAGGCGCACGTGCTTGACCCGCGCGCCCGGAACGACCTCCGTCTCCGGCAGCGCTTCCGGCTCCTCCTCGCGCGCCTGCTCGCGCTCCTCCTCCGCGACGGCGGCGTCCACCGCCCGCTGCGCGTCCACCGCCTGCCCCATCGACGGCGCCGATTGCAGCCGGGCCACCAGCGCCGCCACTTCGTCCCGGCGCCGGCGCAAGTCCTCGATCAGGTCCGCCCGGGCGGCCGCGCGGGTCTCGCGCTCCAGCTCGCGCAGGCGATCGCGCTCCCGCCGCAGCGAAGCGCGCTCGCGCTCCACCTGCTCGCGCGCTTGGGCCAGCTCCGCGCGCTCGCGGGTCGCTTCCGCCCGATCCCGCTCCAGCCGCTCCACCGCTTGCGAGACCACGGACGCCCCGCTTCCGAGGATCTCGCGGGCCCGCGCGCAGACGTCCTCCGGGAGCCCCACGCGCCGGGCGATCTCGATCGCCGAGGAAGCGCCCACCTCGCCCAGGCGCAGCCGGTAGGTCGGCGCCAATCGGTCGACGTCGAAGCCCACGCTGGCCGGCGCGAACCTCGGGTCCGCCAGCGCCAGCGCCTTCAGCTCCTCGAGGTGGGTGGTGATCAGGACCTGCGCGCCGGCGCCGACCAGCTTCTCCAGCGCCGCGACCGCGATCGCGGCGCCCTCGCGGGGGTCGGTGTCGGCGGCGATCTCGTCGATCAGGGCGAGCGTGCCGGGACCGGCCGCCTCCAGGATCCACTTGAGCGCGGAGAGATGGGCGGTGAAGGTGGAGAGGTCGCGGGAGAGGTCGCCCTCGTCGCCGATGGCCGTATAGACCGTGCGGTAGAGCGGCATCCGCGAGGCGGCCTCGGCCGGGATGGGCAGGCCGGCGCGCGCCATCAGGGCGCAGAGGCCGACCGCGGTGATGGTGACGGTCTTGCCGCCGGCGTTGGGGCCGCTCACGATCAACGCCTGCGCCGGCGCCGGCAGCGCGATGTCGTTGGCCACCACGCCGCCCGACTTGCGCTGGAGCACGAGCAGCGGGTGCCGCGCCTTCCGCAGCTCGAATCGCTCTCCTCCCAGCTCGGGCGCGCCGGCCTCCAGGTCGTCGCCCAGCCGTCCCCCTGCCGCCGCCTCGTCGAGCACGGAGATGATCTCCACGTCGCGCTCGAGAGCGGGCGCCCGCCGCCCCACCGCGCCCGAGAGCTCGTGGAGGATCCGCTGCTCCTCCTCCAACGCGCCGGCCTCGGCGATGGTGAGCTGGTTGCCCAGCTCCACCAGCTGTTGGGGCTCGATGAACAGCGTCTGCCCCGAGTTCGAGGCGTTGTGCACGATCCCGGGCAGGTGCGATCGATGCTCCGCGCGCACCGGCAGCACGTACCGGTCGCCGCGCACCGAGAAGTAGGTCTCCTGCAGCATCGGGACGATCTTCTCCTCCTTGAGCAGCTCCTCGATGCGCTGCTTGATGGCGCGGTGCAGGCCGCGGGCGCGCTCGCGCAGCTCCGCGAGCAGGGCGCTGGCGGTGTCGAGCAGCTTCCCCGCGGGATCGAAGGCGCGCTCCAGCTCCTGCGCGAGCGGCACCAGCTCGGAGAGCTCCTGGGCGCGCTCGAAGTGGATCGGAGCGCGATCCGCCTGCGAGAAGCAGAACCGGCGAGCCGAATCGCTCGCGCGGATCAGGCGCGCGATCTGGAGCAGCTCCTGCGGCTCCAGGGTCCCTTCCCGGGCGGCCCGGCCGAGGGACGGCCGGACGTCGACCGCGTCGGCGAGCGGCAGCTCGCGCTCGTGCCGGCGGAGCAGGCGCGCTTCCTCGACGAGCAGGAGGTGCCGCCGCGCGGCGTCGGCGTCGTCGCCGGGCAGCAGAGCGAGGCAGCGATCGCGGCCCATCGGGGTGCGGGCGCGCGCGGCGAGCTCCGCGCAGAGCTGCCGCCATCCGAGCTCGTGCAGCGCTTTGTCGTTCACGACGCCCAGCATGCGAGGCGCGGAACTTAGCCCCACGGGTGAGGGCCGTCATCCCAAAGGGGCGGGGCAAACCACCCCGCCCTGACATGCGTGTCGTGGTTTCGAGGATGGCGACGGGTTCCAGGCAGACCGTAATCCCGCGAAATCACTCTGGCCAGCCGGCCAGGATGGCATGGGCACGCGAGGTGCTAGAGGGACATGACCCTTGCGACGAACCGAGCGCCTCTGGAGCTCCCCGAAGCTCCCGTTCGCCCACACCTGACGCTGCTCGAAGGGCGCGTGAAGGACTCCGTGCTGGTCGCCCGGGCCCTCACCGACGAGCCGCGTGGCAAGGCGGCGGAGGAGGAGCTCTACCGGCGTTACCGTCCGTCCGTCTCGCGCCTGGCCCTCAGCTTCAACGAGCTCGATCCGGACGAGGCGGAAGACGTGGTCCAGGAAGCGTTCGTCCGCGCGTTTCGCGCCCTCGGCTCGCTGAAGGATCGCGAGCGGTTCGCCGCCTGGCTCTTCACCATCGCGCGCAACCGCGCCCGCAGCTACCTCACTTCGCGGGCGACGCACTGCAAGGCGGCCGAAGAGGCGACGCGCGAGTCCCAGCTCTTGGAGGACTGCGTTCCCGCCGCGTCGCATGCGCTGGAGAAGGAAGCGGAGCTGCGCGCGGTGCGCGAGGTGATCGACGGGCTGCGCGAAGGGCCGGAGAAGGAGACCGTGCGGCTCTTCTACCTGGAGGGGACGCTGTCGGCGCGAGAGATCGCGATGCGGATGGGGGTTGGGAAGAGCGCGGTCACGATGAGGCTGGAGCGGTTCCGGGCGAAGATCCGGGCGCAGCTGTCGGAGCGGCTGGCGGGGTGAGGAATCGGTTCTACGCCGGGTCGATCCGGAGGATCTGCTCGCCAAGCAGCAAGAGATCTCCCGAGGCTACGGCGATCTGTCCGTTCACGCGGACGAACGTGCCGTTGGCGCTCCCCAGGTCCTTGATGGCCAGGGAGCCCTCGCCCACGATGATGGTGGCGTGCTTGCTGGAGACGTATCCGTCGTTGGCGAAGCTGACGTCGCCCGTGCCGCGGCCGACCAGGTTCTCGCCCGGCTTGAGCGGATAGACATCCCCTTCGCCGCCGCCCTCAAGGAGCTGCACCACCCGCGCGGTGTACCCCGGATTCGGGCTTCCCCAGACCGGCTGATCGGCGAGCTGCTCGGGCTCCTCGGGCATCCACTCGACGCGAAGCCGTTGGCGGCCGATGCGGAGCTCGTCGCCGGACTCGAGAGCGCGCTCCTTGAGCCAGAGGAAGACGCCGTTGGCGGACCCCAGGTCCTGGACCACGAGCTGCGGGCCCTCGAAGCGGAAGACGGCGTGGACCGGCGCGATGAACGGGTCCTTGTCGAGCTTCACCTCGGTCGTCTCGACTTCGCGCCCCACCCGCGTCTCGTCCTTGGTGAGCACGAAGTCGGCGCTGCGGCTCCCATCTCGCGCGATGGCCGAGACGCGCGCGCGAGGCCGCGCCGGCGGCGGAGCCGGTTTGGGAGGCGGGGCCGGGGGCCTCACTTGTCCGGTGATCGGCTTGGGAGGAGGTGGAGGGACGGGGCGGGCGGCCGCGGGGGGCTTGATGGGCTGCGGAGGCTGCGGCGTCTTCGCGGCGGGTTTGGCGGGCACGGCCGGCTTCGCCGCCGCCGGAACCGCGGGTTTGGGTGCCGGCGGCACCGAGACCGGAGCGGCGGTCGCGCCGAGCGGCGTCCCGCAGCGCGCGCAGAACTTGAACGTCGCCGCGTTCAGCGTCATGCAATTCGGACACTGCTTCGGCGGGGCGCCCTGGGCCAGGCGCGGCGAGGCGGGCTTGGCGGCGGCGAGAGGCTTCTGCGCGATGGTAGGAAGGCTCTCATCCGCGCTCATCTGGGCGCCGCAGGACAGGCAGGAGCCGACGTCCGTCTCGTTCTGCGCGCCGCAGCGGGGGCAGTCCATCCCAGGGTTCTATGATGCTGCCCGAAGAAGGGTCAAGCAGGCGGACACGGTAGGCTTTTTCGGCGTTGGAGAAACCGCCTCACCTGTGCCATCGTCCCTCGCTCGGAGGCCGGTTGCCGGGGAACGATCCCAGCGGCGCTCACTGCCCGCGCTGTGCCCGCCCGCTGCCGCCGGGAGCCGCCAAGGTCTGCGTCTACTGCGGTGCCGCGCTCGTCCCCGATCCGCGGATCGGCCAGGTGGTGGCCGGCCGGTTCAAGGTCGAGGAGCTGATCGGCCAGGGCGGAATGGGCAAGG
>Ga0137397_10003103_pt1 | contig 11562 bp, 13 predicted proteins | sample czorhiz116metaG_FD_106658 | JGI IMG/M metagenome (GOLD analysis project Ga0137397, IMG submission 106658) | Vadose zone soil microbial communities from Angelo Coast Range Reserve, California, USA - czorhiz1.16 metaG | ecosystem: Environmental > Terrestrial > Soil > Vadose zone | place: USA... | reverse complement strand
TATGCCACTGGTTCGCATCGAGTTATGCGATTTCAAGTCATACAGGTGCGTTGAACGCTATACGTATCCTACACAACTGAACCTGTTGGTGGACAGGGGACACCAAATCATCGGCCCGTTCAGGAATTTCACGTCCGTCATCGGGCCCAATGGCGCGGGCAAGTCCAATCTCATGGATGCCATCTCATTTGTCCTCGGTGTAAAGAGTGCGCAGCTCCGAAGTAGCCAACTTCGAGATCTCGTGTACCGGGGCCGCCGTTTGGCCCGGGATAATGGAGAGGGGGTTTCGCTGCCTGAGGAAGAAGACGAAGAGGACGAAGGTGAGGGCACAGCCAAGAAGGCGTGGGTTCTCGCTGTGTTTGAGGACGAAAAGAAGAAAGAGTGGCTCTTTCAAAGAACGTACGTTGCACCCACTGCCCTAATTTGCGATAGTCTCATTGAGTGACATAGCATCTCGAGAACTGGCGCCTCTGAGTACAAGCTGAATAAAAGGACCGTCACATATACGACGTACAATGAAGCCCTCATCAAGCATAATATTCTCGTCAAGGCCAAGAATTTCCTCGTCTTCCAGGGCGACGTCGAGGCTGTCGCTTCCCAATCCCCTAAAGAACTCACGCGTCTCATCGAACAGATCAGCGGCTCACTCGAGCTTGCCGCGGAGTATGAACGAGCCAAGGGGGAACAAGACCGTGCGACAGAGAACGCGACGCATAACTTTACAAAGCGACGAGCTATCGCGGGCGAAATTAAGCAATACAAGGAACAAAAGGGCGAGGCGGAGCGTTTCGAGGCTCTATGCCAGGAGCGAGTGGGTAGCAAAAGTCCTGCCTCTTGACCAAACTCAAACTCTCATTGCGCGCAGGACGACATTATCCTCCGCCGTCTCCTTTTCAAATTGTTCCGCATTGAGGAGGGCCTCGAGAAGGATGCAGAAGATATCACAACGCTTGTGACTTCTATCGCTGGACTGCGTGAAGAGAAAGACGGCCGGGACGAAGAGTTAGAACAGGCGCGTACCAATCAGGCCAAAGCCCGGGCTGCCGTTGCGAAGGCTGAGAAGCGGATAAAGAAGGCTGAGAAAACATTGGAGGACAAGGCAAGTACCGTATTACCAAGTCACTCGGGACTGCTTAGGGCTATTGTTCCCCCCCCCCCTCAGAAACCAGAGCTGCTGACCGTCGAGGCATCCGTCGCTCATTCGACTAGGAAGCTGAACAACGCGCAGAAGCTCCAAGAGCAGGTCTCGAAAGAGGTAGAAAAACAGACCACAAAAGTTCTGGGCTACCAAAGGGATCTCGAGACGGTACAAAAGGCCGCTGAAGAGGCACAAGGTAAGTGGCAGACGCATATTCGTGCATCGATCTTCCTAACCGAGCCTTGTAATGGCAGAGAATCAGCGGCGAGCGTCGCAGAACAATCTCTCTCTGAGTGAGAGTAGTTTAGAAGAGTATCGCCGACTGTCCGTTGGTTTCATTTTGGGGGTTGTTCTGATCTCATGGGATTGGGGATTTTCAGAAAAGCACAGGCCAGCGTCCTTGCTGTCGAGGAACGTCAAACTCTCGAGAAGCTCACACGAGAAGAAAAGACTGCATCGCGAACATTTGCACAACTCAGAGACAAGCAAGAGGAACTCGAGCGGAAGAGAGCAAGTCTACGCGAGGACGGTGACTCGTATGAAGGGAAGAAAACCGATGTGCGTATGCTTGCGTCCTCGCATCAAAGACGTACGCTGATCTTTTATTCCACTTAGCTGGAGAGCAAAATCAAGGAGAACAACGAGCAGCTGAGGAAAGTCAAGCAACAACTCGAGGGCCAACAGGCTGAGCGGACACGCATCAAGTATGGTTCAACCGTGTTATGATGGATTTCAGCCCCAACTGATCCGTGATTGCAGTCGTCTCGAAGCCGAGCTTAATGAACGTCTCTTGGAGATCCATCAAAAACTTATGCAGGCCGGTTTTGACCAGAAGGAGACCGAACGCGAGTCAAAATTGAAGGAGACGTTGGCAAACCTGCAGCGTATCTTCCCCGGTGCGTAAACCATGATGACTGACCTGTCGAACGAACTTATTGTCACGTCTTCAGGTGTGCGTGGCCGGCTCGTTGATCTGTGCAAGCCCACTCAGCGGAAGTACGAAACCGCTATCTCCGTTATCCTTGGTCGTAATATCGATGCTGTCGTTGTCGACGAGGAGCGGACCGCCATCGACTGCATAGAGGTGCACCACCCCGTTTAATTTCATTATACTTTCCCGGGTAGACTTATGTGGTATGTTGTAGTATATGCGCAACCAGCGCGCGGGCCAGGCGACATTCATTCCGCTCGACACGATCCAGGTGAAGCCGATCAACGACAAGTTCCGTGCATTTGCCAAGGGCGCACGTCTCGCGGTCGATGTGATCCAGTACGAGCCCGCTATGGAGCGCGCGATACACCATGCGTGCGGGAATGCGCTTGTGTGCGACACGATGGAGGTCGCGCGGTATGTCTGTTACGACAAGGTCCAGGAGGTCAAAGGTGCGAGTAGCCCCAAGCCCTTCTCCGATACACTACCTGTACGGGAGTATTGACGTGACGATTATGGGGTAGCGGTGACTCTCGAAGGCACGATCATTCACAAGAGCGGTTTGATCACAGGTGGCCGCAGCACGCAAGACAGCGGGAAGAAGTGGGAGGAGAAAGACATCCAAGGTACTTCCTTATACTTGACGACTGCCCCGCACGCGACTTGCTGATATGGTGGCGCCTGGCAGGGTTGTCGCGTGCGAGGGACAATATCCAGAACCAGCTGAGCGAACTCGTCAAACAGAAGCCGCGCAACAAGGACGATGACGACTTGATCTCGGAGATGATGCGGTTGGAGGCTGTGCTTCAGGTCTCTCGCGATGATCTCGTACGTTGGTCTCCCCTCTCTCGAGTTCTCTTCGTTCTTATCTCGATTATTTCAGAGCGCGTGCAACCATAAGCTCCAGGGCATCAAAGACGAATTGAAACACATCGATAGATCTTTGAGGCAGAATAGCCCGGAGTATAACAAGGTGCTTTGCTTCTAGAACCTTCGCCCACTTCCTCCTGTAACTTCCTTCATCTACGAATTGACAGTCTCGAAGCGCACTCGATAAACACCGCGAGGAGATTCAACGCTTTGCGTCCGTTGTGGATGCGGCCGAGGACCAAATATATGGGGGGTTCTGCCGCGAGATAGGCGTGGCGAATATCCGGGACTATGAAGCTCGCCAGCTAAAGGTTGCACAAGAAGAAAGTGAAGCCCGATTACGCTTTGAAACTCAAATTGCGCGGCTCACCCATCTGTACGAAACGATGTTTCCATCCACGGATCACTGATCTGATCTTCCTCGAAGATCCCAGTTTGAGGAGGAACAGCTCAGGAAACTCCAGGAGCGCCTGCATGTCCTTGCGGATACAGTCACGAGGGAAGAGGAGAACCTCAAAAGGTTTGACGAAAGTAAAACAGAAACGCAGGGGGAACTTGAGAGGATGCAAGAGGGCATCAAGGAACTCGAGGCAGAGATGTCACGCATCAAAGCGACGCTGGATGAACAGACGAAAGAAGTTGAAGAAGCTAAGCGTGCTGCATCCAAAGGCGCGAAGGCGCTCGAACATGCCCAAAAGGAGATCTCCTCGCGGGTGGGATGTTTCACCTAATGCGTGATTCTTTGAGGGTCTGATGAACTCTTCGAAACCAGAACGACGAAATCGAGAGGCTTGGGCTTGAACGCTCGGGCTTGTACCGTAAATGCCGCCTCGAGGAGATTAAGCTGCCTTTGGTCTCAGGGAATCTCAAGAATGTTCCCATGGAGGAGGTTTGTCATACCTCTTTCCCCAGCAATCGCAGTTTTGACCGCCTTTCGACAGAATCTACGCGATGAGGTGGCAATGGATGTCGATGAAGAGGAGGAAGAGGGCGACTCGGCACAGCGTCTCAGGAGAGTGCCTGACTATGGCATCGAAGTGGACTTCGAGTTTCTCAGTGCGAACGAGCGAGAGGTGAGCGACTTGTGCCTGTCTGCGACATGCTGTGCTCCTTTCTTATGCGACCGCCCCGGCGTCGATGCAGAACGTCGGTGGCGGAGTACTGGGCGATTTTGACGCATCCATAACGAAACTCAATGCAGAGATTGAACGTATGACACCAAACATGAAAGCCATGGATCGGCACGTTTTTCATGACTTTCACTTTTGTTATTATGCCGATAATCGCTGCTTAGGCTTGATGATGTCGAGGTCAAGCTCGCTGATACAGAAAAGGATGCCGAGAAGGCCCGTAAAGATTCTAAAAACGCAAGAGATACGTTCAGTGATGTAAAGCAGCGACGGTATGGGCTCGCCCATCAGATCCTGCCGATGACACGAATCCTGACGTTCGCTTATCCGTAGCACCGGATTGTTCAACAAAGCATACAACCACATTTCAGAGCGCATTGACCAGGTGTACAAGGATTTGACCAAGGGCAAGGCGGCGCCCATGGGCGGCGTCGCCTATCTGAGCCTGGAAGACAACGAGGTAGGCCAGACGATGTTATACTGACCCACGCTTTTGCTGATGTTCCTTTCTCAGGAGCCGTATGCGGGTGGTATCAAGTATCATGCCATGCCTCCTATGAAACGCTTTCGGGATATGGAACAACTATCTGGCGGCGAAAAGACGGTAGCGGCACTTGCCCTGTTATTCGCAATTCACAGGTACAGAAACTTGGCTTCCCTCACAAGAGCGTTGGTAACTGACGTCACGCGCGTCTGCGCCTTACCTCACGTAGTTACCAGCCCAGTCCGTTCTTTGTTCTTGACGAAGTCGACGCGGCATTGGACAATACGAACGTGGCGAAGGTAGCCAACTACATCCGGGCCCACGCTTCGGAATCGTTTCAGTTCGTCATCATCAGCCTCAAGGGTTCATTGTACGAACGCGGGAATTCCCTTGTCGGTATTTATCGAGACCAGGACATGAACAGTTCTCGCACTCTCACCCTAGATGTAAGTGTTGCGGTTCCCCTTTGGGACTTTAGGGGGCTTATTGAGATGACAACCTTCGACAGCTCACGCAATATGACGAGTAACAACATTGTATTTATCCTTCAATTGTCGTCGCTTAGTTTCTTGTGCTCTGTCGCCTGTCCCTGCGTGGTTATTCCCCGCTGTCTGTCTGTAACATTACGATACTGTAAACCTGTTATTTTGAGATCGGTCAAAGGGTGCGTTCGTCTTGTTTATCATTTGTCATTGCGTCGCGCCCTGAGTGGTTTCCTTCTGTCTTTCCGAGGCCCTCTGTCGAAGATATTAACTAACGATACCCCTTGCCCTGTCCCTGTCCCGGTCTACCGGCAAATTCAACGCGATGCATCCAATCCGAGCTCGGGGTATTATCTGAGAAACTGACTCAGCGCGTCTTGATGATGGGCCAAAGCGGATGGCGACGAGCGACAGCAGCGCGGCTGTCATTTTTAATTGCGTGTTCCACGGCTACTTTCGCTGTCACGGTCGCGCCACTGCGTCGCCATCAACCCGTTCTCGTCCTCGTCCGAAATCATTTATGATACATCACGTCCTGATCCCCTGATGTCAACGTCTGTTCGAAAGATGTGTGGCAGTAGTGTGATACTGTATCACGCAGTAAAAAACTACTACTGTACTTGTGGAGGGAACGTAGGCCCTCGGCGCTCCCTAACGGATTGCCCATACAGTAAGTACAGTCAGTACACAGTACATACAGTCATACAGGCGGTACAGGTGTCAAAATGTACGTATCGTAGCGTGATAAGTTATCTAGCCGATGCCGGTGCGTTTACAGGACGTTGGAAACCCATTTAAATTCCTCGCACAATTTTCATCATTTCTGTCTCATTTCGAGGGGGAGGGAACAACGACGGGAGGAAACAGAGCTTGCTATGTATCAAGGCCTCGGCGCGAAATCAATGGTCGAAAGTGGTGCAGTGTTAATGGGCGAAAAGCCCCCATCATCCATCGTCGTCGTCTGTCATGGCCCAGCGCATCCCCATGAACTCATGGGGATGCGCTGGATGGGGAGTGAAGCAATGAGGTGACATCTCGGATCACGCTTGCCGTCGGATGTCTGCATTTTTTGGGAGCCCTCCTCTCAAGTACTGTACCGTAGCAGCAAGGCAATATCCCGCAGTACATCTTAGACGCTCATTTTCGTTGGCTCCAAGGACTCCACTTCATTCCTTCCGAAAAAAAAAAGTAAAATAAAAATAAAGAAAATCGTGATAGAAATACGTATATTTTACGACTACACCGTAAGAAAAAAAATGTAAAAATTGCCTGATTTGTGCCGATGAGTGGTGTAAAGATGGAACAGAACTAAACAGGAGCAAAGGCTGACTCGAGGGAGGGGATACGGTCGATGGTCGAAACGTATGGAGAACTTTACTTTTGAGTTTTTGTTGGACGACTGCTTGTGACTGACTGGATATAAACAGTGGCTATGAAAGCACGCGGAGGGAACCGAGTGCGAGGTGCGTGTTTATGTATATATATATATAAGTAAAACAGAAAAGGGAGGAAGTGTTTGCAACAGACATAATATTTTGAGCAAGTATAATGTATGGATGTGTACGTGATCCGAGAGAAAGAGACGAGACGAGTGGAAACAGTTGACAGAAAAAACAGAAAGAGAGACGAAAAAGAGCGAGGAGCAGCGAAGTCGCTAATGCGCATCCGCTTCACCACGAGATCGCTCGTGTGACACCCGACTGGGCCCTCCCAAAGCAGGCCGCTGAAGGCGTGATGACGGCGAAGAGGATAACGACGACGACACTGGCGCAGGCTCCGCCTTAGAAGCGTCGCCGGTCTGAGAAACGGGCCTACTCTGTGCATCGGCGCCAAAATACGATTTGAGGAGCTCGACGCGGTCGGACGAGACGACCGTCTGGGTGGGCGGCGCGGGGAAATCGGAGAGGCCCGAGATGCGTGAGGTGCCGGTCCCGTCTGTCTGGTAACTCGAGCGCGTCACATCGGTCGTCGCCGAGGGGAACGCGGCCGGGAGAAGGCTGGTCCTGCTGCCGTGGCGCAGGTCGGACATCACTAGCATCGGTGGGAGCAGCGGGTGTTCCTCATCGTCCACGGCAGAGGATTGCAGGGAGACTTGGCTGCCGGGGCCCCTATGGACGTCGCCTGCGAAGGAGAGGCGGTGTGTAGGGACCGTCGCAGCTGGCGTGGAGACTGCCTCGATCGTTCCCATGCGCAACATTTCTAATTTATTATCCAAAGCGTAGTGATCAGTGCTCCCAAAATTGATGTGATGGGATATAGGCTTGGGCGTACCATCATGATCAATGTCCTCCATCTCCGATCTGCCCAGCACAGATGAAGTCTGAGACGCGACGTCCTGGGGGATGTGAATAGTAAGGCTCTGATGGCCAAGATTCTGGTGCAGACTGAGTGGCAGCATCGCGGCATTAGGCGAGTTCATATCCGACTCTGACGCGATGGAGAGCACTGCATTGGGGTCCGTGCGGCTTCCCATTCCGTCGTCGCCCCGAAGCCCGCCGTACCGCAAACCCCACATGTGTGGCGGGTTGCCGTGCGAGCCGCCCGTCACCTCCAGACGATGAATGTCTTGGATTGCGTCCAACTCACTGCTCAGTTGGCGCGTGAGAATGGTAAGGCCGCTCCCGCCAGAGACCCGCCTATTTGAACTGGTGTCCACGCCCATCAGCGAACCGGTATCTCGTGAATACATCCGATGGTGTTCGCTGGATGGAGTCCGGCTCGAGCCCGAAGCCCTCGGGCGGTAAAAGAGGTTGCGGTAACGTTCGAGATCTTCGATACTGCTGAACGGCTGAGGGCTTTGGTGCGGGGACGAAGCGCTCGAGCCTTGAACCGGCTCGTCGGACAAGCTTGCCTGCGCAGAGTGGAGTGAGTAGGACAACATTGACGCGGTGAAGACGGGAGGGTTGAGCGTTTCGGGAGGAGAGGATACGATGGTGTGAGTGGAGTTCAAAGACAAGAACGTCGAACCATGTGCAGGATCGAGTCGTTGCTCCGACGGAATTGTAAGTATGAAGTCGGGGAGGGGTGAGAATAGTGGCACGGCACTGGCAGGTGCCTCGGAATGTTGTTCGCTGTCACCAAGCCCGCTGTCAGCGCTGAGTCGCCGTTGGGGCCCGGATAAAAGTGCATCGACAAAGGCCAGTGGTTCGCCACCGAGGTAGTTGCTCAACGCATACACATGCCGGGCCCCACGAGGAGTTTCCCTTGCATCCGACAACTGAGGGCGGCGATTTGGCGGCACCGGTAATGGCCTGGGGGATTGGTGCGATTCATTAGAGAGAGCGGGGAGGACGGTGGAGGGATGTTGTGAAGAAGTGGCACTTGAGTACGCCAGAGCAGACGCATAGGGATGCAGCGCCGCATGTGGGGGTAAACGGTGACGTGCGGACATGTCACTTGTAAGCGCAGCAGTGGGTGCGGCGATCGACACCGCTGAAGGGTGCGGACCCGCATAATCAGAACTGGAACGCGCGTGCGAACGCCTTGATGGAGACTGACTATTCTGAGCATACGGATGAACCTGTGCGTACGTGGACCTGGGTGGCTCATCGACATCCCCCTCGATCGACGGGGGCGGAGAGCACAGAGCAAGTCCCACGTCCGAAGGGCTGGTCGCCGGTGGCGAGGGCGACGGGCCGGCATCGGGCTTCCGCGGGATGGCCTCGATATGCGCGTCCTTAGCACGGCTGTCATTCCGAGAAACGATGTCAAAGCGTTCATCTCGTGGGCTCATTTTGTCATCAGAGACGCACAGCCCCGTCGCAGCGCGCAACGCAGCCTTACCCCTTGACCCGGCGCGTGAAAGCCCGCTAGAAGACGTCGTGCGTGCATGAGACGCGCCAGACCGTGAATGCGATTGCTGCGTCTGTGTGCCCTCGCTCGGTGTACGCGTATGAATGATCGGAGCAGCAAACTGATTGCCGAGAAGCGTCTTCGTCGCAAGGAATCCCACACCCCCCACTTCCTTCAGCTGCGCACGTGCGCGCCCTACAGACTGAGACCGCGACCGGCCGAGTGACCGGGTCAACTTGGAACTCTGCAGTGAGCGCGCAGCGTGAGCCTTCCATGTTGCGCGCTCGCGTTCGAAAGATGCGCCCATTTCTAGAACCCTGGATTTGAATCAGTTGGTATGGAACCATAATTTTGATGTAAAATGACAACGGTCACCGACCTTGCAAGGGATGGTACTGGCGACGGAAGTGCAAGGTCATCCTGGGCAAAGCTACGGGGTCTGGCTGGAGAGGACTGCCCATCTGCGTTGAATGATTTTCCTCGAAGCATTAACATGGGTTCCGCACGAGGTGGCCCGCGCGAAGCCTCCGAAATGGGCGCATGCAAGTTCGTGGCGGAGTAGGACGCACGTAAGGCCGTCTGAGGGGATTTGGGTTGTTCTCTGGTGGTGTGCACGTCGGATGATCGCGTGAGCGTGGTCTGCCGGTGGCGGGATGACTGTGGTGGTTCGTCGTCGATGTACTCCATGAAGCGTGGGCGCGGGAACAACAACGCATCGCACCACGTCTCTGGGGAAAGCCATCGAGACTTCCCACGCGAAGAGGTAGAGTTATTAGCCGACATGCCACGAGGTAGGTTGCGCAGATTGGGGGCGGAGATCGTTTTGAAGAGCGAAGTCCGTGAGGCGGGCTTGAGGTGTGCGGGAATTTCGGTCTTATTCAGGGTGTCCGGCGCGGGAGGCCGCGGATACTGGTACGTGCGATCGACGCCCTTGCCTTTGCCCGAGGAATGATGAGCAGAAGGCGGTACAATGGGTGCGCGTCTCGGAGCTTCGGTTCGAGAAGAAGGGAAGGTATGCGCATACGGGTGGGTGGATAATGAGCTTTCGCGGTTGTAATATGAGTTAACGGACGAATCATGCGACGGACTTGAGGGTTTCGCGGGGGAGAAAGAAGTGGTGCCCATCAAAGTGTGCGACCGTTGGCGCGGTCTACGTTCCACCGTCTGTCCGAGGGACAAAGAGCTATGAGAGCGGGAGGGCTGCGCGTCTAGCACCATCGCGCGGTTTGACTGCAGGGGGTCGGGTATTAACGTGACGTTGCGCGAGCGCCTTGTAGAGGGCCGTCGCGCGGCGGGCAGGGAATCCGAACGGGATTTCCGTGAGGAACCGCCAAAAGTGAGAAAGCTCCCGAGACTCAGGCGGTTCAAGGCGCTTGAAGGGGGTGACGCATAGGGGGGCGACGACCGCTGCATGGGCGTCGGTGACTCGCCCACGCCGCCGGTGTTGTCGATATTGGCGAATGCTGTCGGGGCCGAAGTAGTCAACGTTGAACGACCTCCACGTAACGGTTGGGAAACGGCACCGCGCCCCTGGGAACCCATCGCGGCAGGTCCAGGGGCACCGGCAGCGTTCGGGGCGGTGTGCATTCGATAAGGATGAGAACTGTACGTGCCACTACTTGGAAGGGCACCCGCGGGGTGCCGGTGCCCGCTTGCCATCCGTCCATCCGACCACTCGTGCCCTACATCCGATGACTTGGCGCTTCCAAGATTACCCAGCACGGACCCGAGCAACTGACCCCAGCTATCGCGGTTCTGCGAGGGTGGGTCGGCGGGAGGCAGCTCGTAGGGCCCGTTGTAAGGTATGTACCAGTCCTCGTCGTCCGCGTGCTCTGGCGGTTCGGGTGGCGGGACGCGTGTGCGGGAGTGTTTGTGGCCGAAACCGAAGCGGACGCGGGAGGAAGGGGTCGCTTGCGTTTTGGTAGCCATTCGGAAGGCGGCTCAGCTGGGTGGTCAAATGGACGGGCGCATATAAAGTGATGGGAGAACGGCGGCCGGCCGAAGAAGGAAGAGAGGGGAGAGGGAGAGAGAGAGACGGATGGTTTCGCAAAAAGTTTGAGGGCGTGATGAGTTTTATGACACAGCACCTGGTGGCAAAAACCGGAAAGTGAGTTTATATTCCGAAATCAGAGAATGAATTTGAACTGAGGGATGGAAAAACTTACGTCCGACTTTTTTTAAAAGAAAAATGAGAGGGGAAGGAGTGGCTAGCAAAACATCTGAGGAAAACGGTCGGGGGACGGTCGAGGCCGAAGAGTCGTTGAACACGTTGAACAAGTCTGCACACAGCATTTACCCGAAAATACGGGATTCGCTCAGCCCGTTGCCACGTGCAATGCTCGCTCTCAGCTCTGTTTCACCTAGGTACAACCCTCTGAAGCCTGAGGGCCTTGTCGCTAGGTCGCTTTTCAAAATCAGAAAGGGATCTTCAAACGATACCGTCACTTTCAGTGCCTTAAGGGCCGCGCGCGCCACACTCGCCCTCTTTTCCCTCCGATTCTCGCAACTGTGAACCAGACAATTAGTTTCACGCGGCCTACCGCCATATGCCCCCGGAACAGCTACCCTCAAGTTCCGTGCAACGTATCGCCTTGATAAACGAACGTATCTGCCATACAAGTGTCACGGCCGACTCCACCACCCTCCCGCGCGTTTCTTCACGGATACCTTTAAAGCCCATCAAAGGGGCTTCTGACTACCATTTCCTGCTGTCCACGGTAAAGTTTACTGACCCC
>Ga0137397_10003102_pt1 | contig 11564 bp, 8 predicted proteins | sample czorhiz116metaG_FD_106658 | JGI IMG/M metagenome (GOLD analysis project Ga0137397, IMG submission 106658) | Vadose zone soil microbial communities from Angelo Coast Range Reserve, California, USA - czorhiz1.16 metaG | ecosystem: Environmental > Terrestrial > Soil > Vadose zone | place: USA... | reverse complement strand
GACGAGACCGACTATAAGGGCCTGGTACAAACGGACGCGGCAATTAATCCAGGCAACAGCGGCGGACCGGTGATCGATCTCTCGGGGCGGCTGGTCGGCATTAGCTCGGCGAAAATGGCGTTCACGCCGCAAGGTGTCCCCACTCAGGGAATGGGTTTCGCAATTCCAGCCGAAGTGGTGCGCGATAGTGTGAACCAATTCAAGAAACTCGCGCAGAAACAAGGCAAACCAAAGAACCAGCCTGCGTCCGCGCCCGATACGTCGGTGTCGAATGCGGAAAAGTTATTTGGACTGCAGCTACAGGATTTGAATCGGGAACTAAGCGATGCGCTCGGTTACCTCCGCGGACGCGGAGTTTTGATTACTGCAGTCGAACCAGATAGCCCGGCGGATGAAGCCGGGCTCGAGCGCGGGCTGGTGATTTATCGCGCAGGCAACTCCGAAACGAACTCCGTCAAACGCATCGAAGACTTGCTTCGAGATGTGCAGAGCGGCACAAAGTTCGACTTCACAGTCGGTGTAATCCACCCCCGAGGACAAAACCAGCAACTCGCCACCCTTAGCATGACGGCGCGCTAAAAAAATTGGCAACGCAATCGGGGTTCGGTTGTCTCATGGAAATATTGCTTAATGATTAAGGTCGAAAATCTCACAAAACGTTACGCTGGTCAGCCCGCCATCCGGGATTTGAATTTCGAGGTTGGCCGGGGCGAGATCATGGGATTTCTAGGGCCCAACGGTGCGGGCAAAACCACCACGATGCGCATTTTGGCCAGCTTTATGCCGCCTACCTCTGGTCGCGCCACCATCGCGGGATTCGATGTTTTTGAACAATCGCTGCAGGCACGAGCGCATCTCGGCTACATGCCGGAAAACGTGCCACTCTACAGCGACATGCGCGTAACAGAGTACCTGCGTTATCGCGCAGCCCTAAAGGGAGTTCAACATCGTCGGGTCACCGAGCGTGTTGGCGACGTAAAAGAACTCTGTGGTCTCAAGAGCGTCGAGAACAAGCTGATCGGGGCCCTCTCCAAAGGATATCGACAGAGGGTCGGACTGGCGGACGCGCTGCTCGCTGAACCGGACTTGCTGATTCTGGATGAGCCGACAATCGGCCTCGATCCAAACCAAATCCGACAAGTGCGGGAGCTGATCAAGAACCTGGGTGAACAACATACAATTTTGCTTTCGACGCACATTCTGCCGGAGGTGGAGATGACCTGCAGCAGGGTGATCATCATTCACAGAGGACGAATCGAGGCCTGCGATACTCCGGAAAATTTACTCGGAAAAATCAGGCAGGCCGGGGGTGTTGTTCTTGAAGCGAAAGTCGGAAAAGACAACGGCGCGGACGAGCTAAAGAAGATTTCAGGTGTGCGGGAGGTGATCACCGACGGGCAGGATGATTGGAAGAGATTTTCCCTGCGGGTGGAATCAGGCGTCGACGTTCGCGAAGAGGTTTTCCGCCTTGCCACCGAGCGCCACTGGTCTCTGCGCGAACTGAGCCAGCGGCGGGCAACGCTCGAGGATGTGTTCGTGGAAATCACCCACTCTGACGCAGTCTGATCGTCCAACGCTCAACGTCAAATGCAGACCATCGCTCTTACTCCTGCTTCTGCTCATACTCGCAATCGATAAAACATGAGAAAATTTTACACTCTCTTTTCTCGCGAAGTACGCGGCTATTTCCATTCCCCGATCGCGTACATCGTGCTCATCTTTTTCCTGATAGTCAGCGGGATCGATTTTTATTTCCAGGTCTCCTTCATGAACCAGCGCCAGGTGCAATACACGGTGCAGGAGGCATTTTTTAACTCAATCTTCTTCTGGTTTGCCTTTGTTCTGATTTTTCCGCTCATCACGATGCGCCTGTTTGCCGAGGAATTTAAGCTCGGCACGATTGAACCACTGACAACTGTCCCGGTGCGCGACTGGCAGGTAGTACTGGCAAAATTCTTTGGCGCGCTGGTCTTCTACGTAATTCTGTGGATCCCGACACTGCTTTACTTCGCCATCTTTCTCAAAGTCACGAATGAGCCGGCGGCGCATTCGGCCGGAGCATACGCCGGGTCCTATCTGATGCTCTTATTGCTCGGAATGTTTTATCTCTCCATTGGTTGTCTCACATCGGTTCTGACCCGAAACCAGATCATCGCGGCAATCATTTCATTCTGCGCAATTACGCTTCTGTTTTTCCTGGGCCTGGTTCAGTTCATTCTGCTCGATGTGAGCTCGGAAACGCGCGATTTGCTGGGCTATTTCTCTGCCATCGAACACATGGGAACGTTCTCGCGCGGCGTGATAGATACACGCCCAATTGTTCTCTACGTGAGCATGACCATCGTGATGCTGACGCTTACGCACCAGGCGTTTCAATCCCGCAAATGGAGGCTTTAAACGGTGGCTAACGAAACAAACCAGCGCCCGGGACGTTCGGGAAAAAAAATTCGCCGGGTTCGAATCGGTTTTAACGTTCTCGCGCAGATCGTGCTGGTTTTGTTTCTGGCTGCGATGGTGAACTCGATAGCCTTCAAACACTACGCGCGCTGGGATTTTTCCCGCGATCAAAAATATGCGCTCTCAGATAAAACGAAACGTTTCCTTGACACACTCAAGGGCAAGATGCGTATCACGGTTTTCTTTCCCCAAAGCACGCCGATTAGCACGGACGTTCAGAATTTGCTGACGGAATATCAGTATGCGGGTAAAGGAAAGGTCGATATCGAGCAGATTGATCCGGAGCGCAATCTTTCCCGGGCAAAGGAGTTGTTCGACAAATACAAAGTCGTTACCGACGAGCCTCTTTTAATAGTCGATTACGAAGCACGCAATAAGACGGTCAAGGCATCCGAGATGGCTGACATCGACCAGAGCGGAATGGCGTTGGGCGAGGGCCCTCGCGTAGCCGCATTCAAAGGCGAACAAGCCATCACCAGCGGAATGATCGATCTTGTGGAAGGAAAAAAGAAGACTCTTGGATACGTCCTCGGTCACAAGGAACCACCACTTGCTGAAGCCAGCGCGATCTCCGTCCTGAAAACATTCATCGAAAACGAAAACATCCAGTTCAAAGAGCTGAACCTTCTCGATCTGGATGCGATTCCCGAGGACGTAAAAACTGTCATGATCATAGGGCCGCAGTACGATTTTTCAGATCGCGAAATGAAAGTTCTACGCAACTTCTGGGATAAACAGGGGCGGATTTTGCTTCTCCTCGATCCGGCGGCGAAAACGCCGAAGCTTGATGCGTTTGTCAACGAGCTGGGCGTTAAGGTGAATGACGATAGGCTGATGGTTTATCTGCGAACTGGGATCCAGGAATTGGCCCTAACAAGAGATGTTCAAGCGCGATTCCTCGGCGACAGCCCAATCACAAAACGATTAGCCGATGTACGGGCGCTCTTTTTGGGTGGCACTTCTTCGCTGACGCTTGAGCCCGACCGCGTCCGTGCGGCCAATACCCGTCTCGAGCCCCTAATCCAGGCGGAAAAAGGCTATTTTGCCGAGACTGATTATAACACGGACAATCAAGCAAAACTGCAGGAAGACGCGAAACGGAATAGCAACACGGCACTAACAATAGGCGCAGCCATTGAAAAAGGTGGCAGCGCGGATGAGCGGGTGCAGGTGAACTCGTCTCGCCTGGTAGTCGTTAGCAATGCGACCTTCGTTCAAGACAATGCGATTACGCAAGATCAGCAGGGCCTCGATTTCATTTCCGGCAGTGTGAACTGGTTGCTCAGTCGCGAACAGCTAATCGGTATCGCGCCAAAAGTTTCAAAGCCTCTCACTTTCAGTCTTGATCAAGATGCGCTGGCTCGCCTGCGCTGGATTATTCTGATTTTCATGCCGCTAATCCCCGCCGTAATCGGGACCGTGGTTTGGTGGCAACGTCGCGTCTAAGCCTTTGCTGTCATGTTGAGCGAAGCGAAACATCTCTGGCTATTGTTTGGCTGCGACGCCAAGGAGAATGATCCGGGATTCTTCGCTTCGCTCAGAATGACAACGATTGAATCATGAATTGGAGAACTACTTTAATCCTTGCTGTCGTTGTGCTCGGTGTGTTCGCGTACCTCCGGTTCTTTGAGATGAAACAGCCGAGCACGGAGGAGGCCAGGCGGCAGGCGCAAAACGTGGTCAATTTCGATCGAAGCAAGGTCGATGGCATCATCATTCAAAATGGCGATGAAAAAATAGAAATACGACGCCGCGACAATAAATGGCGGCTTGAAACCCCAATCAAAGATCAAGCAGACGGTGCCTTAGTTGAGAATTTGCTGTCGGACCTGGAGACCTGGCAAAAGGAGGGAACAATTCCGGCGAAAGATATTGAGGCCGATAAGAGTAAACTGACTGAATACGGGCTGAACCGACCAAAACTTAAGCTCAAATTGATCGGCTCTGACAGACCTCCTGAAATCTTGTTTGGAAAAGATGCTGCGTTGGAAAGCAGGATGTATGTCCGTTTTGAGAACTCGAAGGAAACATTTCTCGCCAGACAATCGGTTAAGAAGGACATCGACAAAAAAGCGGAGGAATTCCGCGACAAAAAATTAACGGATGTAGCCACTGCGCAGGTGCGTCGCATCGCCTTAAAGACGCCTGCTGGCGAAATGGAGTTAGAGAAGAAGGGTGAGCACTGGGACATCGTCAAACCACTTCGCGCTCGCGCGAATGACGAGAAAGTTGGCGACCTGATTGCACAAATCACAACGGCGCGCATTCAACAATTTGTGGCCGACGATCATGGCGACCTGCGACCTTATGGGCTGGCAGAGCCGCGCGGGTCCATCACGTTATTTAGTCAGGAAGGGAGAAAGGACCAAAAGGTTGAAATCGCTGACTCGATCAAGGTCTTTGGCCAGGAGGACAAAGGCCAAATGCTGCAAATCGGCAGCGTGCCTGAGAAGGAAAAGGACCAGGTTTATGTCCGGTTTGCTCCCCGCGGTGCTGTCTACACGTTACCCAAGAAGGTTGAAGAGGCTCTGAACACTAAACCAGCCGATCTGCGTGACTATCATTTGGTTCGGGTCGACACGAACGTTCTCGATCGCATCACGATCGATGTTCCAGGTAAAGGCAAGACAGTGCTTGCACGCAAGGATGGAAACTGGACCATCGCCAACCGAAACAACGCACCCGCAGATTCAGGGGCGGTCCGCCACTTGATTGACACTTTGCAAAACGAACGGGTGACAAAGTTCGTGGAAGACGTCGCTTCGAATCTGCCAAAATACGGCCTGGACAAACCGCGTCTGCAATTAACGTTCAGTTCGTTCGCCTCGGAGAACACCGCCGAGACCAAGGCGGGTGAGCAACCGTTTGCTACAATCGCCTTTGGAAAGGAAGACGGGGACAATGTTTATGCACGCCTTACAGATGAGCCATTTGTCGTGGCAGCCCGGCGTGGCTTGGCGGAACAGATCCCAGCCGATCCTTTGCAATGGCAGGAGCTATCGATCTTTAAGTTTAAACCTGGCCAAATTAACCGTGTCAGCGTAACCACGGACAAAGAACTGTCGCTGGAACGCGGCGAAAATAACCAATGGCATTGGCTAAAAGGCACCGGTCAGATCGATGGAACAAATGTGCAATCGCTACTCAACACGTTGTCGAGCTTGCATGCTGTGCGTTGGCTTGGAGCAACGAAGCCTCAAGACGGCTTGGAGAAGCCGCAACTCACTCTTGCATTCACAACTTCGCCTGACAACAAGGCATCACATAGGTTGATCATCGGCGCTCCGGCTAATGACGGAACGTGGTGCGCGCATGTAGACGGCCGCGAAGGCACGTTCGTGATTACGAATTCGGTTTTGAATAGCTTGAGGTTGCCTGTTGTGGCGCAACCCTCGCCAACGCCAAGTCCGATGCCCACCGTTACACCGTGATCTTGTAAATGATTTTCGCTGTCAGAGACTCTGTGCGGTGTAAATCGTCGCGATGCCGTAGCTCAACGGCTGAAACGTCACGTGCTTAAAGCCGCTCGCTTCGATTAAATCGATCATTGCATGCCCGCTGGGAAATTCCTCGATTGAGTCCCCAAGATAGTCGTAGGCACTTTTTTTTCTGGTCAGAAAGGAGCCCAGCAATGGAAGACAGCGATGCAAATAGAAACGATAGATGGTACGCACAATCGACACTGTTGGCATTGAGAACTCAAGCACTAACAAACGGCCATCTCGCTTAAGCACTCGCGACATCTCAACAAGCGCGTCTCTCCAATTCTCCATGTTACGCAAGCCGAAGGCGATGGTAACGCAATCAAACGAAGCGTCTGGGAATGGCAGCTTCATGGCATCTGCGAGGATTGTTTCACGCACGCCTTTCCTCCGCGCCAGCTCCAGCATTTCAGGCAGGAAATCCACGCCTGTGACTTCCGCATCCGGCAGTTTCTTCTGCAGAGCAAGGGCCAGATCTCCTGTGCCAGTTGCAAGATCTACAATTTTGCGTGGCCGCCAGGTGGCGACCCTGTTGGCAGCGCACTTTCGCCAATAAAAATCGGTCCCGCAGCTAAGCGTGTGATTAGCCAGATCGTACCGTCTGGCAATGGCGCCAAACATTTGCCGAACTCGTGTGGGTTCTGTTGTGGTACCGGATTTTGTCATTTGAAGGTCAATAAAACATTAGCTCACAATTTACGATAACTCACTTCTTGTTTACCACATGAATGTAACTAATGCGTGAAAGGCCCGTGTCAGAAATGTTAGGCATAAAGTTTGTTATAAAAAAGGATTGCCAATGCCGCAAACCCCGGCTATGTCACAAACATGGATATATCTGTTAAAGCTTTAGAAGCAGCAGTTTCACTACGCCGACAAATTGATAATCTGGAAAGACGTCTTTCCTCAATCCTGGGAGGTGCACCTGCCAGACCCGTGGCACCAGCCCCTACCCGTAAACAGGCAGGGCGTTACTTTTCACCCTCGACCCGAGCGAAGCTTTCAGCCGCAGCTAGGGCCCGTTGGGCGAAACTAAAAGGCGGGACGAAACCACCCGCTGCCAAGAAAAAAGGCGCACTTACGGCTGCTGGTCGGAGAAAGCTATCCGAGCTAATGAAGGCCCGCTGGGCAGCAAGAAGAAAGTCCGGCGGAACAAAGCCAGCACCTTCAGCCAAGAAAGGTGGACTCACACCTGCCGGCCGAAGACGGCTCTCGCAGTTGATGAAGGCTCGCTGGGCGGCGCGACGGAAAACTGCGCGCAAGTAGTCGATCAATACAACCTAAATCGGCAGCTTACCGATAGTTTTTGCTTTCAAATAAGGTCGGTGCGGGGAACACCCAAGCACTGCTCGCGAGAGGACTCGAACCTCCACGGGTTTCCCCATACGGTCCTGAGCCGTACGCGTCTGCCAATTCCGCCACGCGAGCAAAACCGGTGGCCCTTACAATGCGCGGGTGCCAGCCGCCTGCAAGGTCAAACCGGCGACAATACAGAGGAAAGAAACTCGGAAGTCATCCCGAGCGTTTCTTCCGTGCGCGAACCTCCAATTGGTGCGCTTTACGTACCTGACCAAGCGAGCGCAAAAGATCGGCATAATTGGATACAACAATCTCGTAGTCCTTCAAAGGTTTATCCTTCACCTGCTCCCAAATCTTGAGAGAAGCCTGATAAAGCTCCGTCGCTTTGGCGTAATCGCCGCGTGAATGATAGACGACCGCCAGATTGCATTTTGACTGCGCAATGTCGGCAAGCGGAGGTGGGTCTAAATTCTCGCGAATGGCCAGCGCGCGAAGATGTATTTTCTCTGCCTCAGTGAAACGGCGTTCATTCGTGTAGAACACGGCGAGGTTATTTAGTACTGATGCAACGTCAGGATGGTCTGGTCCGAGTTGTTTCTCGTAAATCTGCAATGCGCGCAGATAGCACGGTTCAGCCGCCTTTTGTCGGCCCGACTTACGCAAGATCAGGGCAACATTGTTTAACATGGTGCCGAGATCCGAATAATGAATGTCTTCGATTTCGGTGCCCGCGGCGATCGCTTTCTGGTAAAAATTAATGGCCTCTTCAGACTGGCCCAGACTGTCGCATAGAAACGCAAGCCGCCTCGCGGAGCGGTAGATGGCACGCTGGTCTGGCGGGTTTACTTTTTCCAGAATCGCATGCGCCTTGAGCAAATATCCCTTGGCCGCCGCGCGATCTCCCTTTTGATCGAGAAGCTGCCCTAGCTTCTCAAAGCTGGTTGCCAGCGGAAGATCGGTGCCGCGGAAGGCGCGCTTAGCGATTTCAAGGGCTGTTTCGGCAACGCGAATCGCCTGAGGCAACCGGTTTGTGGCGCGCAAAGTATCGAGTTTGTCGTTGAGGATGGTCCAAAGCTTTTCTTCACCTTTCATTTACTCATCACCAGCCCTCGCTTATTTGGGTAACTAGTCGGCTGGCGAGATCCTCAGTCGCCAGGGGTAACGCCTGCCGCTCGTCACTAGTCACGTCGCTGCTGACAAAGAAGGTGGTTGTTCCGATTGCATCGTACGGCGGCACCAGTTGTTTGCCATCCCGTCCGGTCAGCGAGTACTTTACCACTAGCCACAGGCTAAATTCGGTCGTAGCCAGGATGTTGCCACGCACCGAGCGCGCCGGTGCCCGGGTGATCCGGGATATTTCACCTGTAAGAGTAGCGTCCGCCTTATCCCCATTGGTAATCTGGTACGTCCCATCTTGTTGTAACTGCTTGATCACAGTATCCGTAACCAACACTTCGATCCGAGGAACAAGGGTGCGATTTTTAAAAGTCGGTACTGCAAGGGTGTGAACATCGCGCAGATAATATGGCTTTACTGGGCCGATGTGATAGCCAAGGCAACCACCCAGGGCAAAGCAGAATAGGGTGGCAAGTAAGGCTTTCAAGGCGCCGGTGAGGCGGACGCTCCGGGAGAGGCCGATGGGTCGGAACTCGGCAACGTATTGGAGGTTGTGCCTGCGCCCGGCGGAGCCAGCAAAGGGTCAGGCGCGGTGGTCGTATCGGGCGCAAGCGAAGCAGGCGGCGGAAGCGAAGTATCGCCATCCGACGCGGGCAACGGCGCTTCGTTGTTTGCCGGGCCTGGTTTCGCCGATCCGCTTTCGGCAGTTCGCGCGCCGTGCATGTCACTCTTTTTCTTGCTGGCCTGTGCCACAGGAAGCGCCGGCTGAAGGGCCGCATCTCCAAATTTTGCACGCAGCTGGTCAATCCGCTTCTTCGCCTCGTTGCTTTCCTGAGAACCCGGTTGCTGGCGAATCACTTCGTTGTAGTAGATAACCGCGGCGCGATAATATTTTTGCTTGTCGTAAAATTTGGCGACCTTGTAAGAGTTGGCCGTTTGCTTGTGCTCGAGAATGTCGAGATTAGCGCGGGCTTGTGCTGCTTTCTCGCTCTTGGGATAATGGAAGAGGAAATCTTCGAACGCAGTCTTAGCGTTCGCTGCTGCGGCCGCGTCCTTTGTGCCTAATTGTGCGGCGGTAAACCAAATGTAGCCGATTTGGTATTGCGCATTCACGGCGACAGGCTCATTGGGAAACTTGTCCACGACAGCCTGGTATGCTTGAATGGCCGCATCGTTGGCGCCTTGTTTCTCGCGCACAAGACCAATATCAAACTGCGCCCGGGCAGTATAGTTTCCGTAGGGTGCGGTCCGAACCACGTTAGCGAATACGGTCACAGCACGATCCAACGCCGAGGCAAGCGGAATGCCAAGGAACTTCAACTTCTTCCCGTTAAGATAAATTTCGCCGATTCGAAACTGCGACTCGATTGCTTCTTCGAAATGCGGACTGCCGGGGTATTTTTCGACTAACTGAGAAAATGACGCCGCGGCCACAAAGTAGTTGCGGTCTTGTTCCTGCAAATGAGCGGCACGATAAAGCGCTTCCGGGGCAACCTTGTCTTTGGGATGGCGTTTGACGAGACTTTTGTAAGCTCCAATCGCGCGCTTATAATTGCCTTCTTTTTCAGCAGCCTGGCCAATCTGGAATAGGTCGACAGCATCGCCGGTCAGTTCTTCTTCTACGCCGCCCGGGCCTACGTACTCCGGTTTTTTACCCGGCTTGAAGACAACAGAGGCCTTGCTGGATTCGGGCAAAAGAAATGCGGCAACCGCGAAAACTAGAAGCACACGAATAGCGATTTGCATGGGTGGTGCAGGGTAGTTAACTTATGCCCCCAGTCAAGTTTTCGGCGCCCGCAAACGCGCCCGTGGAATGTTCACTACATTGCCAGAAGTGAACCCTTTTCCAAGGACAGAATACTGGCTAACGTTGCATTCTCGTTTTGAATCTGACCGATCAGCAGAAGATACGAATCGGCTCGTGCGCGTGGGGCTTTGAAGACTGGCGTGGCGTTTTCTACCCGTCGGATTTGCCAGAAGCTCACTGGTTGGAATTTTATGCCAACTATTTCACGGCGGTTGAAGTGGATTCGACTTTTCACGCTGTTCCACCTGAAAAAAGCGTTCGGCGTTGGGCCCAGATGACCCCCGCTGGCTTCCGTTTCACCTGTAAACTTCCCCGACAGATCACTCACGCTTCCCGGCTGCATGATTGCACTGCCGAGCTAAATTTGTTTCTCCGCGCCATCGAACCACTTGGAGCAAAACTCGACGTTATCCTGATCCAGCTTCCGCCGTCCTTCACGCCGAAGGATGGCAAGCTGGCGTTGCGCAATTTTCTCGACCAACTGCCAAGGGATTTCCGCTTTGCGATCGAATTTCGTCACGCCGGATGGCATCGGCCACATTTCATCCGGCTTTTGGAAAAGTATCGCATTTGCTGGGTGTGGGCGGACACCACTCCTCTGAACGAGCGAAATCTCGCTCCTTTCGAATTCCTGCCGCGCACTTCCGATTTTCTGTATCTGCGGCTGCTTGGCGATTACTCAACCAAATACGATGTCGATGGTGGGCACGTTCATCGTTACAATAAGTTGCTATGGAAACGCGAAGCTGCACTTGAAAGCTGGTCGCTCAAGATTGAGCGGCATCTTTCTGAAGTGCGCAATGTCTGGGCATTCGCGGGCAATCACTTCGAAGGGTTTGCGCCTGAAACCTGCCAGCGCCTCGCTCAACGTTTGGAGCTTAAGGTAATTCTGCCTTCAGAAACGGAACAAGCCATCGCGGACGAGAGACGGTCGCAGCTCGACCTTCAGCTATAGCAGTGGTTCGGCACAAACGCCGCGCATGAAGCGCTGGTGCTTGTCGAAAATGCAGATCTGGCGAATCCCAAAGGAGGCCATCTTTTGCGCGAGCCTGGGGTAACTGTCGCCCAGTTGCGCATGCGAGTGCGCGTCGGAGGCAGTCGTAAAGGGTATCCCCTTCTCGATTGCCAGTTCAATGATCCGATCGCCTGGATAGAGTTCGTTTACCGGCTTGCGCCATCCAGCGGTGGAAAGTTCGATTGCGAGATTCCGCGCTCGAATAAAATCGAGCGTTTCATTGACAATAGCGCCGACCTCTCCACCCGGCCGATGACCATGAATTTTAACAAGATCAAGATGAGCGAGGCAATCGACCAACCCGGTTGCCGCCATTTCGCGAACACGGCGAAAATAATCGGCGTAAATTGCATCGACGTCATGCCCGTCGAATTGCTCCGCGCCATCT
>Ga0137397_10003098_pt1 | contig 11576 bp, 14 predicted proteins | sample czorhiz116metaG_FD_106658 | JGI IMG/M metagenome (GOLD analysis project Ga0137397, IMG submission 106658) | Vadose zone soil microbial communities from Angelo Coast Range Reserve, California, USA - czorhiz1.16 metaG | ecosystem: Environmental > Terrestrial > Soil > Vadose zone | place: USA... | reverse complement strand
GACCTTGGCAACATGAGCGGCTGATCGATCGGTGTCCCACGCGCGATATCGGCCACCACCACGTCGCTCGCGACCACCATGCGAGGCGCGCTGATGGGACACGGGTTGCCGCTTGTGTCCGCAGCCTTCAGCTCTTCGACGCTCGCGTAAGGACCGGCGATGGCGACGCACACGCGCGCCGTCAGACGCGGCGCCTCTCCCTGCACGACCTCTGCTTTTGCTTTCTAGGTGAGCGGCACCGCCTGTCCCGGCCGGAAATCCCCGGTCGGCGCCGGAAGCTCGTAGCGGTATTCGGTGTGCGTCACGACACGTTCGGGCGCACACGACGCGACGAAGACGGCAGCGCCGAGCGTCAATGAGAGGACGCGGATGGCTCGCATGGCGTCATCGTGTCGTCGCGGGCCGGGTCTCGCAAGAGCGTCGCTCGATCGCGTGGCGGGCTAGCGGCCGGCTGCCGGCTCCTCGAAGCGAAGGGTCAGCATCGCCTGGCAGCGGCCGCAGCGCATCGTCGCGAGACTCGACTGCTGGCCGCCAAGGCTCTGCACGAACGAGGGACCGCCGCTCGGACCGATCGGACGGCGGCACTGCGGGCAGCGCGCCTCTCCGCGGTCGAAGGTCGCGCGATCGGTGACGACATCGCCGAAACCGGATCTCTTCTTTCTTGGCATTTACGGAGTACTCCCTGCGGGTTTCTGTCGGCTGCGCGGGTGTGGCATGTACGCGTGCTCGTCGGCGAGCCTCACGTGGTGGTAGTCATGGTCGGTGACCTCGTGGGTGGTGCGAGCGGCGCTCGCCGCGGCAAGGGCCGTCATCGAGTTCTGGTCGACGACCTGGAACACCCGAAGGCAACCGACGAGCCGGCACGGGAATCCACCTGTTCGCATGACTCCTCCTTCTCCCCCGAGGGGTCGCGCTACGAGTACATCGCGAGGCGTTCCTTACGGAACGGTACACGTGCCTTGCGCTTCAGCTCCTGGAACTCATTCTTCTCCGTCTCGGTCACGAACGTCAGCGCCCGCCCGCGCTCGCCGGCGCGGCCGGTCCGGCCGACCCGGTGGACGTACGTCTCCGAGTCCTCCGGAAGGTCGAAATTGACGACGTGGTCGATCCCCTCGACGTGGATACCGCGGGCCGCCAGGTTCGTCGCGATGAGCGGCGTCACCGTGCCCTTGCGGAAGGCCTCGAGCACGCGTTCGCGCCTGCGCTGGGGGATATCGCCGTGGAGAGCCCCGGCGTCGTGGCCGAGGCGGATGAGGTCCTTGACGAGCTTGTCGACGCCGCGCTTGGTGCGGCGGAAGACGAGCACGCGGCTGGCCTCGTCGCGGCCGAGCACCTCGCGGAGCGCCTGGAGCTTGTCGGCGTGGCGGACGTCGACGTAGGCCTGGTCGATCGTATCGATGGTCGGCTCCTCCGGCTTCACCGCGACGCGCACGGCATCGATGGTGAGCTCGCGGACGATGGCGTCGACGGCGGAGCTGATCGTGGCCGAGAAGAGCGCCGTCTGGCGACCCTTCGGCAATAGCTTCGCGATCTTGCGTACGTCGTTGATGAACCCCAGATCGAGAAGCCGGTCGGCCTCATCGAGGATGAGCATCTTGATGCCGGAGAGGTCGAGCGTGCGACGCTGCACGAGGTCGAGCAGGCGGCCCGGCGTGCCGACGACGACGTGGGTCCCGAGGCGCAGCTCGCGCTCCACCGGACCGTAGCCGGTGCCGCCGTAGACGGCGGCGACGCGGACACGGCGGTACTTGCCGAGCGTCACGAACTCAGTGGCGACCTGCAGGCAGAGCTCGCGGGTAGGGACGATCACCAGCACGAATGGGCGCCGAGCGGGAGCGACGACTCGCTCCAGCACCGGCAAGGCGAACGCGCCGGTCTTGCCCGTGCCGGTCTGGGCCTGGGCGACGACGTCGCGGCCTGACCGCAGCAGCGGGATGACCTTGTCCTGGATGGGTGTGAGCTCGGTCCAACCAAGTGCCTTTGTGGCACGTTCGAGCTCGGGGTGGAGTGCGATCACGCGGTGTAATTCCTTCTCGAGGACGCCCGCCAAAAAAAAGACCCGGGAGCACATGGGCTCCGGGCCAGATCTCTTTACGTGTCCCGAATGTACTTGTCCGTTCATTCTACTCCCTTGCCCGCCTTCTTAGCATGGGCGCGTCGCCGCTGAGGCGATGGAGGGAAGGGTCAACGTGGCAGTGAATTTCGGGGTCAATTACCTCGCGGTGATCGTCGCGGCTGTCGTCGCACTCGTCATCGGCTTCGCGTATTACGCGCCGCAGACCTTCGGCAAGCGTTGGATGGCATACCTCGGCACGACGCAGGCCGAGCTGGGCAATCCGGGACCGATGGGCATCGCCACCGGTGTCGTCGCTTCGCTCGTGAACGCGTGGGTCCTCGCAGTTCTGTCGCTCAACCTCGGTGGGAAGACGCTCACCGATGGCGTCATGCTCGGGATCCTCGTGTGGCTCGGCTTTATGGCCACGCTCACCGCGGCACAGATCTCGTTCGAGAAGAAGCCGTGGGGCCTGTGGCTCCTGAACAACGTGCACAACGTGATCGTGCAGGTCGTGATGGCCGCGATCGTGACCGCCTGGCGCTGATCGGGGGCTGAAAGCGGCGGTCCGTTCGAATACGGACCCGAGTCCAGCGAACCGGCATGTGAGATGCTCGAACTCTCGCCGACACCGCGCGGGGGGAGAGAACTCATGCCCAAGAGCTACGCACCCAAGGACACCGAACGCGTGCTGCGTCGTGGGACGGTCGCGCCGGACTTCGCCCTTGAGGGTTCACCCGACGGACGGACGTACCGGCTTTCTGACGTTCGCGGACGTCCGGTCATCCTCGCCTTCTATCCCGCGGACTGGAGCCCGGTCTGCACCGACCAGCTCGCGCTCTATAACGAGCTGCTCCCGGAGTTCGAGAAATACGAGGCGCAGATCTTCGGCATTTCGGTCGACTCGATCTGGTCGCACGAGGCCTTCGCGAAAGACCGCAAGCTCCGGTTCCCGCTGCTCGCGGACTTCGAGCCGAAGGGCGCCGTCTCGCGCCGTTACGGCGCGTACGACGAGAACACCGGTATGTCGGAACGCGCGCTTTTCGTCATCGACCGTGAGGGCGTCGTCTTCTGGAGCTACCTCTCGCCGAAGGAAGTGAATCCCGGCGCCGACGGGATCCTGGCCGCGCTCGAAGAGATGGCGAAGGCCCCCGTGGCTGGAGCGCGGCGATGACGTCGCGCAGCTATCACCCGCCGAAGCTCGTCCTCCCGGTGGGTCCACGCGACCACATCCGCGGGCCGAAGGACGCGCCGGTCACCATCGTCGAGTACGGCGACTATCAGTGTCCCTATTGCGGTGAGGCGCATCCCATCGTGAAGTCGCTGCTCGATCTCGAGCCCAACGCGATCCGCTTCGTGTTCCGCAACTTCCCGATCACGTCGATCCATCCACTCGCGGAGACCGCGGCAGAGGCCGCGGAGGCCGCGGGCGCGCAGGGCAAGTTCTGGGAGATGCACGATTGGATCTACGAGCATCAACGAAGGATCGCGCCCGACGATCTGGCCGCGGCTGCCGCAAAGCTCGGTCTCGACGCGGAACGCTTCGCGGCGGAGATGGCTTCGCACGCTCATGAGAAGCGGATCCGTGAGGACTTCATGAGCGGCGTGCGCAGCGGAGTGAACGGGACGCCGACGTTCTTCATCAACGGCGTGCGGCACGATGGCGGGTACCAGCTCGAGGACCTGCTAGCGGCCATCGAGCAGGCATCGCCGGTCTAGAGCGCACGCCCGCCCTCTATCTCGGCCACGGCGCGCCGATGCTGGTCGACGACGCCGTCTGGACGGGCGAGCTGTCGGGGTGGGCCAAGGAGCTGCCACGGCCGAAGGCGATCCTCGTCGTGTCCGCGCACTGGGAAGAGTCGCCGCTCACCATCGGCGCGACGCGAACGGTGCCGCTGGTCTACGACTTCTACGGGTTCCCCGAGCGCTATTACCAGGTGACCTATCCGTCGCCGGGCGCGCCATGGCTCGCGGAGCGCGTGAAGCAGCTCCTCGGCCCGGAGACGCCGACCGCGGAGGAGCCGCTGCGCGGTCTCGATCACGGCGCGTATGTCCCGCTCACGGTGATGTATCCCGATGCGGACATCCCCGTGCTCCAGATCAGCATGCCAAGCCTCGATGCGAAGCAGCTGCTCGAGCTCGGCAGGAAGCTCGCGCCGCTGCGCGACGAGGGCGTCCTGATCATGGGCTCTGGCTTCATGACGCACGGCCTGCCGTTCCTGCGCGACTTCCGTCCCGACGCGCCCGCGCCGTCGTGGTCGAAGGAGTTCGATCACTGGGCGGCGGAGACGCTCGCGCGTGGCGACGTCGACGCTCTTCTCGATTACCGCAGTCGCGCGCCGGGACTCCCGTACGCGCATCCGACGGTCGACCATTTCGTGCCGCTCTTCGTCACCGTCGGCGCGAGCCTCGAGAAGCTGGACACCGGACGCACGGTGATCGACGGGTACTTCCTCGGCCTCTCCAAGCGCTCGCTTCAGTTCGAGTGATGTGGGCTTCGCCCACGCCGCAGTAGCAAACCCGTCTCGGCGTACTGCCGCGCGACGCGCCCTCGTTACTCCAGAGGAATGGGCTTGAGGGTCGGCAGGGGCGGGATCGCGTTCTGCCTGGTGATCGCTTCGATGATCGCGGGCATGCCCGCGCGCGCCGAGGCCGCGTCCGCCGCAGCCGTGTGTACGAAGAGCGAGGGACCGGGCATCCCACCGCCCGCCGGACTGCCTTCGGGCATCCCTGGATTCCACGCGCAGTGGTACGGACAGAGTGGTTACCCGACGCTCTGTCCCGGCGATCGTTCGACCGCGACCGTCGCCTACTACAACAGCGGCAGCGCGGGATGGGTGAGCGGACGGCTCGGCCAGGTCGCGTACCTGGGCACGTGGGATTCCGAGCCAGGTCAGGATCGCGCGAGTCCGCTCGGCGGCGACGGCACCAATGGATCTCCCGCGACGGGGTGGCCGCGCTACAACCGAACCGCGATCCAGCCGGCCGCGTATGTCGGCCCGGGTCAGGTCGCGTGGTTCCAGTTCACGATCCAGGCGCCAGCGCAGCCCGGCTACTACCGGCTCTACCTGCGACCGCTGGTCGAAGGCGCGACGTGGATGGAGGACTTCGGTGTCTTCTGGCTCGTGACCGTCCTCAATCCCGATGGGACCGCGCCGCCGCAGGGACCCGCGGTCTACAGCCCGACCGGATTCAGCCACCTCAACGTGGCGACGAGCGCGGGGACGTTCAACACCTACCTCATCAAGGAGCGCCTCGACTCCGTGCGCGTGCGCACGTCCACGGCGAACACGACGGACTGCTTCAGCAGCTGCCCCGCGAAGCCGCTCGCGCAGTACGTTGCCGAGAACGGCGCGTACGCCGGCATCCACGGCAGCTACTTCTGTCCGCCCGACTACGCGCCGTGCGCTGGCAAGGTCAACACCTACGACTACGCCGTGTACAACTCCGCGCTCGGCGCGTGGCTCAACCCGCGCCACCTCGCGAATCCGACGAACGCGGTCGCGGTGTGGAGCGGCAGCACGCCGACGTTCTACCGTCGCGTCGGCTCATTCGCGCGCGGCCCGGTGAGCGCGGGCATCTCGAACTTCCCGCTGCTCCTTCAGAGTGGCGTCGCGCTCGACGTGTCCGGTGACATCGACGCCAATCAGCGGCTGCGCGCGACGCGCGGGGTGCTCGCGGCCGATGCGACGTACATCTACCTCGCGATCGTGGCCGGCGCGAGCGTGCCCGAGGCCGGCCTGGTGCTGCAGGCCCTGGGTGCGCGCGACGCGATGAACCTCGACGGCGGTGGCAGCGTCGCGATGTGGATCGGCGGCGACTACGTCGTCGGTCCGGGCCGCCAGCTGCCGAACGCGATCCTGCTGCTCAAGCCTTAGGACGCGACGAGAACCAGAAGAGCAGCGCGGCCGTCCCGGCCATGAGGCCACCGATGACCGCCCACTCGATGCGGCCGGTCATGAACGAGCCGGGGATGAGGCCGACGCCCTGGCCGAGGAACACGAGTCCGGTAAGCAGTAGGAGCGTCCAGATGGCGCGCGCGACCCAACGCACGCCCTGACTCTAGGCTGCCTGTGGTGCAGCAGGGTCGCGCGGTGGCGATGGTGCTCATCGCCGCGCTGATGTGGGGGACGACCGGGACCGCGCGCGCGCTCGGCCCGGCCGGTGCGGCGCCGCTCGCCGTCGGCGCGGTCCGCATCGCCATCGGCGGCGCCCTGCTGGTGCTGATCGCGTTCGCGCGCGGCACGCTCTTCGGCCGGCGCTGGCCGCTCGTGCCCGCGCTGCTCGCGGCCGTCGCTGTCGCGATCTACCAGCTCAGCTTCTTCGAAGGTGTCGCACGCGCCGGCGTCGCAGCGGGGACGATCGTCGCGATCGGCAGCGCGCCCGCGTTCGCGGGCGTCTTCGCGTTTCTCGCGCTGCGCGAGCGTCCGACGACACGCTGGCTCGTCTCCACCGCGGTCGCGGTCATCGGCATCGTGCTCCTCGCGCTGCCCACCGATGTGACGCCGGTGGAGCCGCTCGCGATCCTGCTCCCGCTCGTCGCGGGTGCGGGGTACGCGGTCTATGCGACCGCGAGCAAGAGACTGCTGCGCGATGGCGACAACGTGGCCGTCGCCGCGATCGGCTTCGGCGGAGGCGCCGTGATCCTGCTGCCCGTCCTCGCGCTCGCGGATCTGTCGTGGCTGCGCGATCCGCGCGGTCTGTCCGTGGCGCTCTGGCTCGGCGTGGTCACGACCGCCATCGCGTACATCCTGTTCACGCGCGCGCTGACGCGGTTGCCGGTGTCGTGGGGCGCGACGCTCTCGCTGGCGGAGCCGCTCACGGCCAGCCTGCTCGGGACCGTCGTGCTGGGCGAGTCGCTCGCACCGATCCAACTCGTCGGCGCGGGCCTGGTCGCGGTCGGTCTGGTGGCGCTCGCAGCCTCCCCCCGACCCAGCTAACGACCCCCGTACGAGCTCTTAGGCCCGTTTCAGGGGCTTCTCATCTGACTCTTACCCGAAAGTCCCAGTCTCACCTCATGACCATGGAGGTGTTGACCTCATGAACCGCTCTCTGAAGCCGCTCGCCGCGCTCGCGCTCGCACTCACGCTGAGCGCTTGTGGACCCGCAGTCGATCTCGGTGGTCTCGCGCGCGCACTCGCCGGATCGCCGGCCGCGACAAGTGGCGCGAGCGCGACATCGACGACCCCGACGGCCGAGCAGGACGCGGTGAAGCAGGTCATCGAGAGCGCCAATCAGGCGCAGGCCAGGGCGTTCAACGGCGGCGACCCGGCGGCGATGAAGGCCAACGCGACCGACTCCTTCTACACGCAGCTCCTGCAAACCAACCGCGAGCTCGCGGCGTCCGGCGTGACGCGAATCGAGCTCGTCTCCACGGACTTCCAGAGCGTGAGCGTCAACAGCACGACCGCGACCGCGTCGACGCTCGAGACGTGGCGCTCCACGTACACGGATGGTTCGACCGACGAGCAGAGCGCGCGCAACGACTACACGCTGGTGCGCCAGGGCGGCGCGTGGAAGATCCAGACCGACGACCAGCCCGCTGCGGCGACCCAGCCCGCGCCCACGACGCGCACCGATACGGGCGTGCCCGCCGCCGCGGCTACGTCGTCATCGACGTCGTCCAACTGGTCCGGCTACTCCGTGACCGGTGGCAAGTACACCTCGGTGACCGGCACGTGGACCGTGCCGACCGTGACCGCCGCGATCCCGGGCGCGGACGCGACGTGGGTCGGCATCGGCGGCATCGACGCGAGCGACCTCATCCAGGCCGGGACGCAGGCGACCGTGAGCGGTGGCGAGGTCGCCTACGAGGCTTGGATCGAGATGCTGCCCGCGTCATCGCGGCCGGTGTCCCTCTCCGTCAGCGCCGGCGACAGCGTCACCGTCACGATCACGCAGAAGGCCGCGGTGGACTGGACGATCCAGATGAAGAACAACACCACCGGCCAGGCCTACAACACGTCGGTGAAGTACACCTCCACCAACTCCTCCGCCGAGTGGGTGCAGGAGGCGCCGAGCGCCGGCCGCGGCATGATCCCGCTCGATGACTTCGGCACGCTGCGCTTCAGTGGCGCGAGCGCGGTGCGCGACGGTCAGTCGCTCGCTCTCAAGGCGCTCAACCCCCAGGCGATCACGATGATCAACGGCGCGCGCCAGCCGCTGGCCCAGCCATCGGTCATCGCGGCCGACGGATCGAGCTTCAGCGTGACGCGCACACAGGCGCAGAGCACGAGCGGCGGCGGCACGGGACGCCGTCGCCGGGGCTGACCTCCCACCGTCTTCGCGACCAGCGTGTAACGCCATTTGGCCACCCCCCGACCGGGGGAGAGGTTGCCCCCCGGCGGGGGATGCTCAGGTGGGCGAGGCTGGGTACCGTCGTCACCAGGGGACATATGGTCACTTGGGAAATGCCTGATGGCACCGAGTTCCGCTACACCGGAGCAGCGGTGACTGACGCCGCGCTCCGCGAATTCGTGCTCCGTTTCATGTCGGCCGAGGGCATGTCCTGGGACGTCGGCAAGTGGGACGACTCGGCGCTCGAGGTCGCCTTCCTGCGCCGGTTCGGCGAGCGTATCCGCATCACCCGCGAACGCGCGATGTCGGGCGTCACCGTGCTCGTCTTCCAGCCCGTTCCCGCGGGCATCTAGCCGAACGTATCGGACGACATAGTCGGCCCAGTACTCGCGGTTAGGCTGGCCGGATGAAGACACCCACCGGATACACCATCACCGAGGTCGACTTCGCCAACGCGTCTGACGAGCAGGTCACCGAGGCGGCCCGTCTCCTTCAGGCGCAGAACCAGGAACGCGTCCCGGAAGATCCGCTCACGCCGATCGAGGCGATCGTCCAGCGCATCCGCGCGACGACCCCGAACCAGTGGCGCGCCACGTTCGCCGCGCGCGACGCGTCGGGGAAGCTCGTCGGCTCTTCGTTCGTCGGTTGGAACAAGAACGAGCCGGAGAACGCGCACGCACGCTGGACCGAGGTCAACGTGCTGCCCGCGCACCGGCGCAAGGGCATCGGCACGGCGCTCTATCGCGCGGCGGTCGAGGCGTGCCTCGGGCAGGGCGACGACCTGGTGTTCTTCGGACAGACCAGCGATCGCCAGCCATCGGGTGGGGCGTTCGCGAAGGCCATCGCCGCGTCCGCCGGCCTCCCGATGAAGCTGAACCAGCTGAACATCGCCGACGTCGACCGCGCGAAGGTCGCGCAGTGGGCGAAGATCGACCCGAAGGGCTATCGCCTCGAGCGGGCGGACAGCGTCGTCCCGAAGTCGCTCATCCAGCCGTACCTCGACGCCGCGAACGCGATGAACGACATGCCGAAGGGCGACCTGCGCTTCGCGGACCAGAAGTTCACCGAGGAGCAGCTGCACGAACGCGAGTCGTGGCTGAAGCAGGCGGGCATGGAGTGGTGGCTCATCGTCGCCGTCGCCGCGAGCGGCGAGGGCGCGGGCTTCACCGAGGTGCAGTACGACCCGCGCAGCGGTCATGTCATCCACCAGGGCGGCACGGGGGTCACCACCGCGCATCGCGGGCACCAGCTCGGTCTCTGGATGAAGGCCGTGATGCTCGAGCGGATCCTGCGCGAGCGACCGGCCGCGAAGTTCATCCGCACCGGAAACGCCAACGTCAACGAGCACATGCTCGCCATCAACACGCAGCTGGGGTTCAAGCACGCGTGGTCGAACACGCTGTGGCAGCTCCCGCTCGCGGAGGCGCGCACGTCGCTCGGGCTTCGGGAAAAGGCCAAGGTCTAATCTCTACGTAGCTCGCGTGGGGAGGTCCGATCATGGCCGTCGATACCCGTAGGCAGCCGCGCATTCCGCTCGAAGAGCTCTGCCGGCTTCCCTCGTTCTTCCTTCCATCCGTCTCATGGAAGGGCGACCGGGTGGCCTTCTACTGGGACAAGACCGGCCGCATGGAGCTCCACGTGATGGACCTCGCTACCAAACACGTGCGCCAGGTGAGCCACGGCGAAGTGCCCACAGCGCTGCGCGCGGGCTTCGCCTGGGATCGGGCCGACACGACGATCGTGTTCGCGAAGGACTCGGGCGGGAACGAGCAGCACGATCTCTACCGGATCGACCTCGAGACCTCCGCGGTGACCCAGCTCACGAAGGACCCGACCGCGCAGGAGTTCGTGGTCCAGTTCAGCCCCGACAACGCCTGGCTGAGCGTGCTCACGAACAAGCGGCATCCCGCGGCGCCCGACAAGCCCGGCCAGCTGAACCTCTGGAAGATGCGGGTCGACGGCAGCGAGTACGCGCCGCTCACGCGCTACCCGTTCCCGGTATTCGGCGGGCAGTGGAGCCCGGACGGTCAGTCGCTCGCGTACGCGACGAACGAGGATCCGGCGAACCTCAAGAACGCCGACGCTTACGTGATCAGGGCCGACGGGACTGGCGCGCGCAAGGTGCTCTCGGTCGCGTCCGGGTCACAGGACACCGTCTCCGACTGGCATCCCGATGGAAAGCGCCTCGCGGTGACCTCCGACGCATCGGGCACGCCCCGCGCCGGCGTCCTCGACATCGCCTCCGGCAACGTGCGCTGGCTCGGCAAGGAAGGCGTCGAGGAGCACTCCGGGAAGTTCTCGAAGGACGGCACGACCCTCGCGGCCCTGCGCAATCAGGAATCGCAGGTGCGTCCGGTCCTCTACGACGTCGCGACCGGGAACGCGCGCGAGCTCCGGCTCGACCCAGGTCTTTCGACGATCGTCGGGTTCTATGACAGCGACCAAGAGCTGCTCATCGGCTACCAGAGCGAGACGCGCAAGAACGAGCTGGCGTCGTATGACCTCGCGACCGACAGGCTCGAAACGCTGCTCCCCGCGGACTATGGCTCGATCGACCGCGGCGTCTTCGTGACCGGCGAGCACGTCTACTACAAGACCTTCGATGGCAAGAAGATCCCGGCGATCGTGTACCGCCCGCGCGACATCGCCGTGGGAGAGAAGCTGCCAGCGATCGTGCACGTGCACGGCGGACCGACTGCCCAGTGGTTCCGCGGCTTCGATCCATTCGCGCAGTTCCTCGCCGACCGCGGCTTCGTGGTGATCGAGCCGAACATCCGCGGCAGCACCGGCTACGGCGTCGCCTTCCGTGACGAAGCGCTGCGTGACTGGGGTGGCAAGGACCTCGAGGACGTCGCCGCCGCGGCCGACTACCTGAAGACGCTCCCGTATGTCGACGCATCGCGTCTCGTCGTGTTCGGCGGCAGCTATGGCGGGTTCATGGCCTTCATCGCCGCGACGAAGAAGCCCGACATCTGGCGCGCGGCGGTCGCGTGGGTCGGCATCAGCGACCTGCACAAGCTCTACGTGAAGTCGATGGAGCACTTCAAGTACTACTTCCGCGAGCAGATGGGCGATCCGGAGAAGGAGTTCGAGCTCTGGCGCGACCGCAGCGCCATCGAGTTCGCCGACCAGCTGAAGGCGAAGCTGCTCATGGTCCATGGCGTGAACGACCCGCGCTGTCCGGTGGAGCAATCGCAGATCTTCCGCGACCGGCTGCTCGAGCTTG
>Ga0137397_10003097_pt1 | contig 11577 bp, 10 predicted proteins | sample czorhiz116metaG_FD_106658 | JGI IMG/M metagenome (GOLD analysis project Ga0137397, IMG submission 106658) | Vadose zone soil microbial communities from Angelo Coast Range Reserve, California, USA - czorhiz1.16 metaG | ecosystem: Environmental > Terrestrial > Soil > Vadose zone | place: USA... | reverse complement strand
TGCCCTCGAGCGACATCGCCAGCGTGCGCGGAATCGGGGTGGCGGTGAGCGTGAGCACGTCCACCTCCGCCCGCAAGGCCTTCAGCGCCTCCTTCTGGCGCACGCCGAAGCGGTGCTCCTCGTCCACGATGACGAGGCCGAGGCGCTTGAACTTCACGTCCTTCTGCAGCAGCTTGTGCGTGCCGATGGCGATGTCGATCTCGCCGTCGATGATGCCTTTCAAGGCGGTGTTCGTTTCCTTTCCGCTGCGAAAGCGCGACAGCTCGGCGAGCTTGATGGGCCAATCGGCGAAACGGTCGCTGAACGTATGGAAATGCTGCTCGGCGAGCAGCGTGGTGGGCGTGAGCACCGCTACCTGCATGCCGTCGGCGACGGCGACGAAGGCGGCGCGGAGGGCCACCTCGGTCTTGCCGAAGCCCACGTCGCCGCAGATGAGGCGATCCATGGGTTTGCCGCTTTTCATGTTCTCCAGCGTCGCCGCGATGGCGCCCGCCTGGTCCGGCGTCTCCTCGAAGCCGAAGCCCTCGGCAAACGCTTCGTAATCGTGCTGGTTCAGCTTGAAGGCGTGGCCCTGGCGCGCGGCGCGCCGGGCGTAGAGATCGAGCAGCTCGGCGGCGGTGTCGCGCACGGCGCGCGCCGCCTTGCGCTTCGCCTTCTCCCATTGGTCCCCCCCCAGCTTGTGCAGCGGCGCCTGCTCGGGCGGGCCGCCCGAGTAGCGGCCGATGGAGTGCAGCTGCGCCACCGGCACGTAGAGCTTGTTGTCCTCCGCGTATTCGAGCAGCAGGAACTCCCCAGGCTCGGAAATGCGGCCTTCTCCGAGATCGAGGTCGACCAGGCCGCGGTAGCGGCCGATGCCGTGCTGGACGTGCACCACCGGGTCGCCGATGCGCAGCTCCGAGAGATCGCGGAGCATCCCCTCGACCGAGGTGACCGGCTTGCGGTCGCGCGCGGTGCGCGAGCGCGCGGTGCCGGCGTAGAGCTCGGACTCGGTGACGAAGCACAGCAGCTCCGAGTCGAGGAAGAAGCCGGCGAGGAGCGGCGCCACGCCGAGCGCGACTTTCGCGTTGGAATGCAGGAATGCCTCGAATCCCGCGCTGGCCTCGGGCCTCAAGCCGTATTCGGCCAGATACTGCGACAGCGTTTCGCGGCGGCCGGGCGATTCGGCGACCAGCATCACGCGGCAGGGCGTCTCGGCAAGGAAGGTCTTCAAGCGGTGCAGGGGATCTGCGGCGCGTCGTTCCACCGCGAGCTCGGGCAGGGGATGCGCGATCGGAGCGCCGCTCGCCGTCTCGAAGTCCGCGCGCTTGAAGGCCTTGGCGCGCACGAAGAAATCCTCGGCGGAGAGGAAAAGTTCCGCAGGCGGCAGCAACGGCCTCGCGAGGTCGCCGCGTAGGAGCTGGTGGCGCCCCTGAGCGTCGTGCCAGAACTCGGTGAGGGCTCGATGGACTTCACCATGCATGCAGACCGTGGCGCCCTCCGGCAAGTAATCGAAGAGGGACGCGGTCTGCTCGAAGAACAGCGGCAGGTAGTACTCGATGCCGGCGGGCGCGACGCCGTTGCTCACGTCCTTGTAGATGCGGCTCCTCGATGGGTCTCCCTCGAAAGTGTCGCGGAAGCTGCGGCGGAACTGCTTGCGGCCCGCCTCATCCATGGGAAACTCGCGTGCAGGCAGCAGGCGGATTTCAGGAACCTTGTAGAGCGTGCGCTGGGTATCCGCATCGAACGAGCGGATCGATTCGATTTCGGAGTCGAAGAGGTCGATCCGGTAGGGCAGGGCGCTGCCCATCGGGAAAAGATCGACCAGCCCGCCGCGCACGCAGTATTCGCCCGGCGCGACTACCTGCGTTACGTGGCTATAGCCGGCGAGCGCGAGCTGCGCGCGCAAGCGCGCAAAATCGAGCGCTTCTCCCTGTTTCAGGAAAAAACTGTGCCCCGCGAGAAACGACGGCGGCCCGAGGCGCGTGAGCGCGGTCGCCGCGGGAACGATGGCGATGTCGAAATCCTCGCGCATGATGCGGTAGAGCGTCGCCAGGCGCTCGGACACCAGGTCGTGGTGCGGAGAGAAGTGATCGTAGGGCAGGGTCTCCCAGTCGGGAAGGAGCAGCACCGCGAGCTGCGGCGCGAACCATGCGATCTCCTCCTTCAGCCTTTGCGCCTCGGTCGCGCGCGCGCAGAACACCACCGCGGGGCGCGACCCTTGGGCCAGGCGCGCGAGCGCCAGCGCGTCGCTCGAGCCGTGGAGGCGCGAGCCTGAGTTGTTCTCCGATTCGGAGGTGACAACTGCGCTCATCGGTTTCGACGATAGATGCGGCAATAAAAATAGCAAAACCCGAGTTAACCGCGGCCTCGGATGTGCGAGACAGCGGTTGGAACTCGGGAGACCGGTATAATTATAGCGTGCGAGTTCCAGAATCCCATCCGGTTTCAGTGACTTGATCGAGAACTACGTCGATGACTGCGAGATTTTTCGGCCTGGTTCCGGCCGCCGGCTCGGGTTCCCGCTTCGGCGCCGACGGACCGAAGCAATACTCGCCGCTCGCGGGCAAGCCGATGCTTGCCCACGCGGCGGAGCGCCTGCTCGCCGCGCGCGAGGTGGAAGTCGTATTCGTGGTGCTCGCGCCGGCCGATACCGAGTTTCGCGATCACGATTGGAGCGGGTTCGGCCAGCGGCTCGCTCCGCTCTACTGCGGCGGCGTGAGCCGCCGCGACAGCGTGCTGAACGGTCTCGTCGCCATGGCGAGCGCCGTCGATCCGAACGACTGGATTCTCGTCCACGACGCCGCGCGGCCGTGCCTGGGAGCGGCCGAGCTGCGCCGCCTCATCGACACCGCAGCAGGTGATGAGGTCGGGGGAATTCTCGCCGTCCCCGTCTCCGATACCTTGAAGCGCGCCGACGATGAGCAACGCATCGCGGAGACCGAACCCCGCGACGGGCTGTGGGGGGCGCAGACGCCGCAAATGTTCCGGCACGCCATGCTGCTGCGCGCCTTGCGCGGGATCGAGCACGTCACCGACGAGGCGAGCGCGGTAGAGGCGCTCGGCTACAAGCCGAAACTGGTCGAGGGCAGCACCCGAAACCTGAAAGTGACTTTTCCGGCGGACCTCGAGATCGCCGAGCGATTGCTGCGATGAGAATCGGCCAGGGCTACGACGTTCACGCGCTCGTCCCTGGGCGAAAGCTCGTCATCGGGGGCGTCACCATTCCCTTCGAGAGGGGCCTCGCCGGACACTCCGATGCCGACGTGCTCATCCACGCGGTGTGCGACGCACTGCTCGGCGCCGCCGCGCTGGGAGACATCGGCCGGCACTTTCCCGATACCGACCCGCGATACAAGGATGCCGACAGCCGGGCGCTGCTCCGCGAAGTTGCGGCGAAGGTCCGCGGGGCCGGATTCTCGATCGCCAACCTGGACGCCACCCTCCATGCCGAGGCGCCGAGGATGGCGCCGCACATACCCGAAATGATCGCCAACCTTTCTGCCGATCTCGGCCTCAAGGCCGGCCAGCTGAACGTCAAGGCCAAGACCGCCGAGCGCCTGGGCGCGATCGGCCGCGGCGAAGGCATCGCCGCGGAAGCGATCGCACTGCTTGACACACGAAGCTGAGCGGGATCGCGGCGCCCTGCGCGGAAACGCCGCAAGGCTGTTTTTCGCGCTGTGGCCCGGCGAAGGCGTGCGCGCGCGTCTCGCACAGTGCTCGCGCGAGCTGCACGCCTTGTGCGGGGGCCGCCGCACGCGCGCGCAAAACCTGCATCTGACGCTCGCGTTCCTGGGACCGGTCGAAGTGGAGAGCATTCCCGCGATCGAGCGCGCCGCGGGCGAGGTGCGCCCGCGCGCCGCGAGGCTGGTGCTCGACCACCCCGGCTTCTGGAAGCACAACCGGATCGCCTGGGCGGGAGCGTCGGTCGTGCCCGCCGAGCTCGAGCGCCTGGTGATCGAGCTGCGCGACGCCCTTTCGCGTTCGCGCGTCCAGTTCGATCCGAAGGCGTTCGCGGCGCACGTCACCCTGCTGCGCGACGCCCGCGCGCCTGACGCGATGCCGGATCTCGAGCCGATTCCCTGGGATCTGGAGAGCTTTGCGCTGGTGCGCTCGCGGCTGCAGCAGGGGGGCAGCGGCTACGAAATCCTGAACTCGTGGAAGGTGGGGAGCTAGACGCGGTCGGCCTGTGCGCCGGCGCGGGAGACGGAAGTCTCAGAACTCGACGCTCACGCCGGCGAGGATGCCGCTGCCGCCGGTCTTGATTTTCTGGTTCGCGCTGTCGGAAGTGGTGGCGCTGAGGTATTTGTACTCGAGGTACAGACCGACGCTGCTGAAGCGCAGGTCCATGCCCAGCATGCCCTGGAATTCGGGGCCGCTCGATCCTCCCGTGAAGTCGCCGCCGAATTTCGCTCCGGAGAGACCGACGCCTGCGCCGACGAAGGGGTGGAACGCGCCCTCCGATCCGCCGAAGTAGTACTTGCCGTTCAGCGTCGCCGAGATCACCGTCTGCTGGCCCTGGAGGGCCGTTCCGGGCACCGTCAGATCGTTCTTGTAGTAGAACAGTTCGGCGCCCACCGCGAAGCCGTCCTGGTGGCGGAACTCCGCTTCTAAGCCGAATACCGGCTTGGAGCTCTTGTCGTAGTTGGCGGTGACACCGCCGATCGTTTGAGTCGTGGTGCCCAATTTGAAGACCCCGGTCTTGGCGATGGCGGCGAAACGCCACTTGCGCAGCTCCGCTTCGGCCTCTTCCTCTTCGTCGGTCGGAGGCGCGGGTTCGCGAACATACTGGCGCGGCGGGCTCGCTTGGCGCGGCGGCGCGGGCGCGACCGCGGGGGCAGGTTGCCGAGGCGGCACAGCAGGCCGGGGCGGCGGAGCGCTGGCCGCCGAAGCGGCCGCCAAAGGAGCCACGGCCGCCGCCGGCGCGCGGGGCACCACGGGTGCCACCTGCGCGGGGGCACGCGGCGCGGCGGCGAGGGCCCCGGCCGCCGCGCTGCGGCTTTGCGCCAGCGTGCGGCTCGCCGCGGCCTCGGTCATTTCGCGCATCTCGACTCGGACCGGCGTCAAGCCGGGGACGGCCTCGATCAGCACGTAGGACGTGCGGTTCGCGTTCGTCTGGATCGCCAGCGTGGTCAGGATCCGATCGCCGACCCGCAGGAAAGTCCTGCCGGGATTGACGACGACGTTGACGAATTCGCCGTTGCCGATGTCCCCGAGACGGTCGGCGTTGGCGATGACCGGCACCCTTGCGGCAACCGGCTGCTTGTCGGCGCGATAGAGCACGACCAGCGCCTTGCCGGGGGGAGGGCTGCCGACCTGGGCCTGCGCGTCCAGCGCGCACTGCAGGCCGCACGCGGCGACGAGCGCGACGAGGCTTGTTTGCAACAGGGATGCGCGCAACCGATTCATGCGTGGATCTCCCCTCTATTCCTCTGTTTTTTTGCGCGTGACGACCGGGAGGAACCGGCGACGGCCACATTTTGGCACAAGATGGTCGCCCGGACCCGCAGAATCCGTCACTTAGCGAGCCCCATACGCTTGGCCACATCGGTGTAGACCTTGGTGCGCTCCTTCATGAAAGCGTCCATGCGATCGGGGCCGACGTTCACCAATTCGAAGCCGCTTTTCGCGGCGAGCTCTTTCATCTCCGGATCGTTGTTCAGCGAAGCCCACAGCTCCGACATGTGCTTGCGCACTTCGGGGGGCGTGGACCTGGGCATGCCGATGCCGCGGAAGGCGCCGTCGACCCAGTCGACGCCGAGCTCGCGGAAGGTGGGCGTGTCGGGCAGCATCGGGTGGCGCTTGTCCATCGCCACGGCGAGCGCGCGCATCTTGCCCTTGTTGTTGATCGCGAACGCCGTGTAGGACATCGCCCCGTCGACGTGCCCGCCGGCCACAGCGATCATCATGTCGCCGGTTCCCTTGAAGGGGACGTAGAGGGTCTTCACGCCGAATTCGGAGTCCAGGCGCTCGTGCGCCGCGTGATTGGCCGAGTTGAGCCCGGATCCTCCCAGCGAGAGCTTTCCGGGTTGCGCCTTCGCGGTCTTGACGAAGTCCTGGAAAGTCCTGATCGGACTGGACTCGGACACGATCAGCGCGTCCGGGGTGTAGTGGAACCAGTACGTCGGGACCACGTCCTCGGTCTTGTACTGCACCAGGCCTTCGAACGGCTGCAGCACGATGTGCGGCAGGTTGATGCCGACGATGTTGAAGCCGTCCGCCGGCAATCCATTCATTTGCGCCCACATGAGGCCGCCGCCGGCGCCGGGCTTGTACTGGATGATGGTTTCGATGGCGGGGCATTTCTTCTTCAGGACCAGCTGCTGGTGCCGCGCCGACAGGTCGGATTCGCCCCCCGCCGGGAACGCCTGCCAATAGATCAGATTCTTCTCCGGACAGCCCTGTGCGAACGCTGCGGGCGCGACCATCAGACACACAACGGCAAGCAGTCTCCGCATGCTCGAATACCCCTTATAAATGCGAAGTATAGCCGAGACTATTAAAGCAGACTATCAATGCGCAGTGTAGCCGAGACCGCCCCCGCGCAGCGTCGTGCGGAGCCGCTCAGGCGATGGGAAGCCGGATTTCCACGATCAAACCGCCCCCGGCGCGCGGCAGCAGCTGGAGCGTGCCGCGATGCGTGCGCACCACGCGCTCGACGATGGCCAGACCGAGGCCCGCGCCGCCCCGGTCGCTGCGCGCCGGCTCCAGGCGCGTGAACGGCCGCTTCAGCCGCTCGACCTCGGAGGCGGGAATGCCCGGTCCGCGATCGGCCACTTCGAGCACCAAGGTGCGGCCCTCGGCGCGCACCGTGATGCCGACCTCTTTTTCCCCATATCGCAGGGCGTTGTCGACGAGGTTCAGCACCACGCGCCGCATCGCCATTCTCTGCAGCGCCAGCGTAGGCACGCTCGCCAGATCGGTCGCAACGGAGCGGCCGTGGCGGCGGTAGTGCTCGGCGACCTCGGCTGCGATCGCGGCGAGATCGGCGCGCTGCGGCGCCTCGCCGCCGTCGGTCCTCGCGAAATCGAGAAACTGGTTGATGATGCGGTCCATCTCCTCGATGTCCGCCGTCATCCCGTCGCGGAGCTGCGCCTCGGCGCCGCTCATCTCCAAGCCGAGTCGCAGCCGTGACAGCGGCGTGCGCAGGTCGTGCGACACGCCGGCGAGGATCAGCGCGCGGTCGGCGTCCAGGCGCGCGAGGTCTTTCGACATCTCGTTGAAGGCGTGCGACAGCGTGCGGATTTCCTCGGGACCGGACTCGGCAACGGGGTCGGGTATTTTTCCCTTGCCGATCGCGTCCGCCGCGTAGGCGAGCGCGCGCAAGGGACGGTTGAGGCGGGACACGAGGAAGTACGCGGCGAGCAGCGACAGCACCAGGGCGAGCGCGCCCCAGCCGAGCCAGCGCAACGCGATCTGCCGCTCGATGCGCTCGCGCGGGACGCGCACCCAGTATTCGTCGTCGTCGATGTGGAAGCTCAGCCACAACCCGGGCTTGCCGTCGCGCTCGCCGGCGAAGCGCGTGCCCTCGCCGAGTTGCCGCCGCACCAGCTCGGTCGCGAGGTTCAGCACCGGCCTGTCGGCGGGGGGCGCAAGACGCTCGCCGGGTTCGGACGGATAGACCTGGATTCCCTCGCGCTCGGCGAGTTCTGCGAGCAGTTCGTGGCGGCGTTCCGGCTGCGAGGTGATCAGCGCGGTGCGTGTGATGTTGACGATGCTGATCAGATTCAGCGAGATCTGCCGCGCGCGCGGCTCGATCTCATAGTTGCGGAAGATCTCGAGCCAGCCGATCGTGGTAGCCACGACCAGGACTGCAAGCAGGATAAAAGTGCGCCACAAGAGCGAGCGCGGCCACAGCCGCAATCGCGGCTCGGCACGCCGCACCGGTGCGGGTGAATCCGAAGCAGCCGGGGGCGTAAAGCGCGGCTCGGCGGTCGTCGGCAGGCCCGGGGCTTCGGCCCGATCCGGGCTCATTGCGGCTCGCCGTCAGGCACGAAGACGTAGCCGAAGCCCCACACGGTCTGGATGTACGCGGGATGGCTCGGGTCTTTCTCAACGAGCTTGCGCAAGCGCGAGACCTGCACGTCGATCGAGCGGTCGAACACCTCGTATTCGCGGCCGCGCGCGAGCTCCATCAATTTGTCGCGCGACAGCGGCGTTCTGGGATTCGTGACCAGCACCTTGAGCAGGGCGAATTCGCCCGTGGTGAGAGAAATCGACTGGCCGTCCCGCTCGAGCGTGCGCGTGGCAAGGTTCACCGTCATGCCGCCGAAGCTGACCTTCTCGGGTTCGACCGCGGGAGCGCCCGGCGGCAGGGGCGCCGCGCGCCGGCGCAACACGGCGTTGATGCGCGCCACCAGCTCGCGCGGGTTGAAGGGCTTGGGCAGATAGTCGTCGGCGCCCATCTCCAGGCCGACAATGCGGTCGACGTCCTCGCCCTTGGCGGTCAGCATGATGATGGGCACGGTGTTCTTTCCGCCGCGCAGCCTGCGGCAGATTGACAAGCCGTCCTCGCCCGGAAGCATCAGATCGAGCACCAGCAGGTCGACGCGCTCGCGCCCGAGCAGCTTGTCCATGCCCGGCGCGTCCGACACGGTGTGAACGCCGAAGCCCTGCTCGCCGAGGTAGCGTTGTAACAGATCGCGCAGCCGCAGATCGTCGTCGACCACCAGAATTCTTGTCTTGGGCTCGGTCATCGGCGTATCGTAACCCGATGGGGGGGACGGTTGCAGGCCGAGCGTAACCGGGCATTGCTGCGGGAAGCGCGGAAACAAGTTGTTACAATCCACGTGCCGCGCGTCGTAAATGATTTACAAACGCGGCCTATCGTAGACTCCGTTGCGAGAGGGCGCGGGAAGAGCATGTCAAAGGCACGGCGGATCGTGAGAGCGTGCATCGCCTTGGGCGGTGTAATGCTGCTCGCCTGCTTCTCCGTTCCGGCCTGGGCCCAGCACAGCCAGGGCGGCGGCCGCGGCCCCCAGGGCGGGCCGGGGCGCCCGAGTTCGCCGCAGCAGGTGCCGGCGCGCGACATGAAATGGCAGCAGCGCGACGCGAACCGCGACGCGCGCATGACCCCGGAGCAGCGCCGCCAGCTGCGGCGCGACGTCGTCGACCACGGTCGCGACATCTACGGCCGCGGCCGGCCGAACCCGAACCAGCGCTAGCTCCTACAGCGCGCCGGCGATCGCCTTGCCGACGTCCGTGGTCGAGGCCTTGCCGCCGATGTCGCGCGTGCGCGGGCCTTCGCTGAGCACCCGCTCGATGGCGCGCACTATCGCGACGCCCGCGTCCTTGTGTCCGAGATGATCGAGCATCATCGCTCCGGACCAGATCTGCCCGATGGGATTGGCGATGTTCCTGCCGTAGATGTCCGGCGCCGAGCCGTGCACCGGCTCGAACACCGAGGGGAATTTGCGCTCCGGGTTGATGTTGCCCGAAGGAGCGATGCCGATGGTTCCGGTGCACGCGGGTCCGAGGTCCGAGAGGATATCGCCGAACAGGTTCGAGCCGACCACCACGTCGAACCAGTCCGGATGCTGCACGAAGTGCGCAGTGAGGATGTCGATGTGGTACTGGTCGGTCTTCACGTCGGGATAGCTTTGCGCCATGGCGCGCACGCGCTCGTCCCAGTAGGGCAGGGTGATCGAGATGCCGTTCGACTTGGTCGCCGAGGTGAGATGCTTTTTCGGGCGGCTCCTGGCGAGCTCGAACGCGTACTTCAATATCCGGTCGACGCCGTGGCGCGTGAAGGTGCTCTGCTGCACCACGGTCTCGCGCTCGGTGCCTTCGAAAATGCGCCCGCCGATCGCCGAATATTCGCCCTCGGTGTTCTCGCGCACCACCCAGAAATCGATGTCGCCCTGCTTGCGGCCCGCGAGCGGCGACTGGATGCCCGGCATCAATCTCACCGGCCGCAGGTTCACGTAGAGGTCGAAGCCGCGGCGCATCGGCACCAGCAGCTCCCACAGCGAGACGTGGTCGGGGACGCCGGGAAAGCCGCAGGCGCCGAAGAACACGGCGTCGTGGTTGCGGATCGTGGCCAGCCCGTCCTCGGGCATCATGCGTCCGTGCTTGGCGCGGTACTCGCAGCTCCAGGGGTACTCGTCCCATTTGAAATCGATGCCGAACTTGCGGCCCGCCGCCTCGAGCACGCGCACGCCTTCGGGCATGACTTCCTTGCCTATGCCGTCGCCGGGGATGACCGCGACTTTGTAGCTTCTCGCCAAGTGATCACCTTTCAGAATGCAACGTTGCGGCCGCCCTTGAGCTTCAGCATTTCGCGCGCCTCGTCGGGCGTCGCGACCTGCAGGCCGAGCTCCTCGAGAATGCGCCGTATCTTCCCCACCTGCTCGGCATTGGTCTTCGCGAGCATGCCGCGCCCGAGCCACAAGCTGTCCTCCAGGCCGACGCGCACGTTTCCACCCATCACTGCGGACATCGCGGCGACGAACATCTGGTTGCGCCCGGCGCCGAGCACCGACCACAGATAGGCGTCGCCGAACAGGCGGTCCGCGGTGCGTTTCATGTGCATCACGTCCTCGGGGTGCGGCCCGATGCCGCCGCGGATGCCGAACACCGACTGGATGAAAAGCGGCGGCTTGAGCAGCTTGCGGTCGAGAAAGTGCGAAGCCGTGTACAGGTGGCCGATGTCATAGCACTCGATCTCGAAGCGCGTGTCGTTGCCGCTGCAGGACTCGAGGATGTGGGCAATATCGCGGAAAGTGTTCTTGAAGATGCGCTCGTCGCTGCCCGCGAGGTAGGGCTTCTCCCAGTCGTGCTTCCAGTCCTTGTAGCGGCCGAGCATCTCGTACAGCCCGAAGTTCATCGACCCCATGTTCAGCGACGCCACCTCAGGCTTGAGCTTCAACGCCGGCTGCAGCCGGTCCTCGATGGTCATCGTCGGCGCGCCACCCGTGGTGAGATTGATGACGACATTCGAGGCCGCCTTGATCTGCGGCAGGAAGCGCATGAACATCTTGGGGTCCTGCGTCGGCCGGCCGTCGGCGGGCTCGCGCGCGTGCAGGTGCACGATCGCGGCGCCCGCCTTCGCGGCGCCGATCGCGCCCTCCGCGATCTCCTCGGGCGTGATCGGCAGATGCGGCGACATGGTCGGTGTATGGATCGCGCCGGTGACGGCGCAGGTGATGATGACCTTGCCTTGTGCCGCGGCCATGATCCGACCGGCTACTTCTTGTCTTCGACCCGGCCGACGCGCTTGACCGCGTCGGCGAGCACCTGGGCGTCGTGGTCCCAGAATTTCTGGAATTCGGGCGCGTCGAGGTAGTACACCGGCGTTTCGATCTTCGCCATGGCGTTCTTGAAATCCGGGTCGTTGACCGCCTGGCGCACGGCGCCGCGCAGCGCCTGCATCACCGGAGCGGGCGTGGCGGCGGGTGCGAACAGGCCCGACCAGATGTAGAACTCGGCGTCGTAGCCGAGCTCCTTGAAGGTCGGTATCTCGGGAAGCAGCGTCAGGCGCTCGGTGCTCCAGCTCGCGAGCGCGCGCATCTTGCCGCCCTTGATCTGCCCGACGACCGCCGCGGGGCCCGAAGCGAGCGCGTGGACCTGGCCGCCGAGCAGGGCCGCTGCCGCGGGCCCGCC
>Ga0137397_10003094_pt1 | contig 11583 bp, 10 predicted proteins | sample czorhiz116metaG_FD_106658 | JGI IMG/M metagenome (GOLD analysis project Ga0137397, IMG submission 106658) | Vadose zone soil microbial communities from Angelo Coast Range Reserve, California, USA - czorhiz1.16 metaG | ecosystem: Environmental > Terrestrial > Soil > Vadose zone | place: USA... | reverse complement strand
CGGACTGACTCGGATACGAGCGAGCAGCCTCCGGAAGTGATGTAGCGTGTTGGAGATCATCTTTCGCTTACTATGAAAAGAAAAAGAAAGCAATCCTCGGTCAAGTTCAAGTTGCGGCGAGGGTGCTGGCGGGTGTGGGTGGCCACACACAGTACTAGTGATACTTGGTTCCGACTCGGACTCGGCGCAGTTTCAGTATTCGGCCCGATTGAGATAGTGTTTCGAAGAGAAGCAGGAGAAGCACGCTTACCCGCGAGCCACTGTTGAGCGAAGGAAGGGTCAAGGGCCGTGGAGCATCGGATCTGTATCAATGATGTCTCTCAATCGGCCGAGTGAGGGCTTCGGTACGGGCGTCCGAAGGCAGTGGACATTATAACGTACCCGGATCGGTTAGACGATCCTTTTGTTTTTCGGATCAATGTGTCATGAGGCTATTACTCTCTTGAATTTCATGATGCAATCAATATACAGTAGCACATACATCACCCCCACCAGACACCTAGCGTACATGTGTAGTATAGACATAGGTCACATCTAGGACAGTAAAGACGCTATGCGTACACTCGCAGTAGTAACTCGTACAACGCGAAAATACAAGGACGAAAAGCCGTAGTCAAAGGGGGAAGATAGAGATTAATAAGTTCACGTAAAAGCAGTCCCTGACTCGGACTGACCCCTCGCATAATATCGGAGAATGATGCAATCAATGCACATGAGGAATCCTCGTGGACTCCGCAAGTCCTGTGACAGACGGACCTGTCTTTCAACGCCGTCCAGATGATTGACGCGATGGCCTGCTCTTGGCGGAGTGCGAACTGCGATGGCGCGTTGGCTCTGGCCGGGCAGGGGCAGCGTGTCCGTGATGACGTTTCCGGTCTGCGCCACTACTAGTACTGCTCTTACGCTGGGCGGGCGTAGGGCGCGGGGCTTTCTGCGATTGGCTGCGACTGCGATGGTGTTTAGAGCTGCTCGACTTGTGACGCTGTGGGGTCGGTGTTGATGCCGGTCCGTTGCGACGATTGCTGGGACTGCCCCAGCGGAACACAGAGAGTGGGCCGTCATTCCCGCCAGCGGTCTGCGCTTTGTGCAGACGGAGAGCACGTGCCATCTTCATCTCGTAGCGGCCCTGCTGTCGAACCCTTTCGTTACCAGCGAGAGTTCCACGCCACATACGGAGCCAGCCGTGGATGGTGGATGCCTTGCGACGGCGGCGCGCGCGGTCTTCATCCTAATAAGATCGTCATGGTGTGAGTGTGCGCCTCCTCTAATCACTCGTCGAAAACACGCACCGTGGTCCAGTCGATCTCAAACATGCTTTCTATTCAGAAAACGAGGAGCAATAGAGTGTGGGAGATAGTGAAATGGTGCGGGTTTAGGTCGAAGGGTAACCGTGATGGGAGTTTCTAGAGACCTTATAGGCCCTCCCACATATAGCGCCTCGTGTTCGCTCGGAGATGTCCGAATGTTGCGTGACGTGGGACAGCCGCGACTACCAACCCCCTACCAACCCCAGCTGCGCTCTCTGATGCATGGGTACACGTATTGGGGGTCCCTGTCTTTGGTGGGGGCGTGGTAGAGGCATGTTTGGGTGGTGCGTGGGATCCATGCTCAGAGTGGGCGCCTGCTTTGGGTAGGTGCTTGCATAAGGCGTGCTGGTCCCCCCGGCAGTGTCGTCTCTCTGTGTGCGCGCATATACCCTTGCAGAGACGAAAGTGGGTTATGCACCACATGGTTCCACCACCGCATCCTGATGCATCGTCATCATGTCTGTTGTCACCGCGCTGTTGGTCGGGGTCGAGGCACTGCATAAAACATAAATAGTGAAACTGCCGCCAAGATCGGGGTTGATAAACGGAGAGTGAACATACACGAAATGCGATATCGATGAGAGGAGTGTGGGTTGGGGGGAAAGGATGGGGGACTGCTCGCAAAGGAAGGAAGCGGAATGGGTTTGCACCGGTTCAGAGTTCACAGCCGCAGCCGACGAGTGACGGCCCGGACAATCAATTTCATACATGCTTATGTAAGCTGTCGCTCAGTTTGATTGGCGCACGTGAGATCGGTGCCGTAAAACATGAAATCTCAAACTGGCACAGCTGTGCTTCGCTTTCTAACACTGCATCAGGCCACTTGACTTTATGTTGTCGAAACATACGCGGGTCTCACAATAGCCGAGACCATCCGGATTCTTCGACGGCCGTATCTTGCACTCCTTAAAATACGGCCAAGATGTTGCGAGTCTCTCCAAGCTCTCAAGTTCCCGTCAAAGGATTCACGACACTTTACCACTCTCTTCAGCTTTCTTTCATTTATTTTTTTCCGAAATGGGATTCAAGAACGTTAGCGTCATCATTGATGGAAGACTCTTTCTGGGAAAGTCAGTATTTCCCCTTTTGCCCCTTCTGCAATCCCGTCTCATGACTTAACTCGTTACCCTCCCACTTCCCCCCTTAGTCTCGTCTCGGCACAATCTACCCGCTCTTTGACAGAGCGCCGCATTACGCATATTGTTTCTGTTTGCACCGAACCCATCCCTGCCGAACATCCGCACTCTGGTATAAGGCACCTCCGCGTCCCCGTTCAAGATCACCCTAATGAGGATCTCCTCATTTGGATGCCACATACCTGCCGCTTTATCGACGAAGCCCTTCGTTCTGGCGGTGTCGTCCTCGTTCATGGCGTACACGGCCTCTCGCGGGGTGCCACCATTATGGCAGCCTATCGTACGATTCTAGTCTCTCACCTTTCTGCCAATCTCTTGACCCTGTGTTGCGCTAGTGATGTGGTCAAAACGCCACAGTGCTGCCGAAGCTATTGATATCGTTAGGCGGAGTAAGGCTATACCCTTATCTGCCTCGATAGACTTTTATCTGACATTTGGACAGCTCGTGAGCAGATCTGGATCAACGAGAGCTTCCAGCGACAACTTTCGCTCTTCGAGTTGTGTCGGTATGCACCATCCACGGAAGAGGGAATTTATGTGCGCTGGCGCCAGGGCCTCAGCCAACAACGTTCATAAGGCAGGCCCCGAATACATTCATCATCAGGTATGTTACTCGAATATACTCTGTCTCATATTAACTCACGTATCGGATAGACCTACCACTCTCATTTGCGATCTCCTTGTCTCCACAACTATTTATTTGCACGAGCATTGTTGTATTGTCACGGAACTGTACGCCGCTGTCTCGTAATCGTCAATCTTTCCTCCTATGTTATCCCTTGCTGATCTTATTATTTATTTACGGACGGCGTACAGTACTGTAGCTCACCCATAAATTTACTGTACCAGCCATACACGAATACTGACTTTTGATCAAGTCACGCATAGCCATTCGTTACAATAATGTCAAACTAATAATGCCATTCTTTTTCCCCTTCATACTGTGGTACCGAGTCCACATGTACAGTACGTGGCGGCCTCTCAACACCGCAACCTATAGGAACGAGACACAGCTACTTGAAAACGTGATGCAGGTGGGCGTCATTACTTTACGGAATCGAAATGGAGAGCATAGCTTGGCCGGCCGCATGCAGCATGCAGCATGCAGAGCAGAAAGGCACACACGCCTAGGAAAAGTCTATCCCCGGCACACGGGCTGAGGCCTAGGTCTAATGAGCGCGCGATCGCTGCGAGGTGACATTTCTCGGAGGCATACCCACCAAGCGCGCCGGTAAGGCACCCAACACTCAACTTCCTAACAGAGCGACACTCGCCAGATCTGTCTTTTTTGTTTTTGTTTTACAGTGAATTCCAGTATATGTGCTACTTGAGACTTGCGTCAGGACTTCATCTGCCCCATAGCGTACATGAAGAGGAAATGTAGGTAGCAGAAAGCAAAAAGATATGCAAGTCGGAGGAAATATGGACGTTGGTTTTGTCAAAGGCACCGAACAGATCTAGATAGATCGAACCGTGCGATCATGCTCGCAAGGGCACAGGGCACTGCCCGCTCCGGGCCGCCCCCCGTGACCCCGACCGACCTACTGAACGCCCAACCCCGTTTCTATTTTTTGCTTCGCGGGTAACAGAGTCATTCCGTTGACCCGGGGGTGTCAACGAACGAAGTTCTTGGTGGATCGTCTTTTCCATTTCATCACGACAGCGAGTCATCGATTTCATTACTGTAAGCGAAGCGAAACACTTGGCCGTAAGGTTAGGCTTAATTAATTAGTTAGGAAGATGTGCTCTACGAATTTTACGCCTCCGCGGCGTGAGAGAAGTCCCGGTAAAGAGGATCCCGTGAGCCGCCGCATGACGAAAGAAGGAGGGGGGGGGGGATGTATATGATTCTTCTCGGTTTTCCAGGTCCGGCTATGTGTGGCAAACTAGCAATCAATCAATCAATGTGTCACACGGTCTCATTCGGCGAGCTGATCCTCAACGTTCGACGTCGAAGAATTCAGAGAATGTACGTTGTCGAGGGAAGCGGTCCATCTCAGCGAAGTACGGATGCTGAAGAGCAACAATTAGCAAAATGGGGGCCATGATTCTCGGGGGAGGGAAGGGGGAGGGGCTCACCACCGTCTCCACAAACAAGGGGTTCATGGGATTCACCAAGATCTCAACCCTATTCGCTTCGCACATTTGCCGCAAAGCCGGGTAATGCGTGTCCGTCGTGAGGGCTTCTTCGATTGACAACGCACGCAAGTTCCCGAGGGATGGGACCGCCGCGGTGATAGCAGGGAGCACAGAGTCCGACATGAATGCGTGAACCTGAAGCCTGATGTGCATCAACGTTTTTGGGAGGGTGGGAAGCGGGCCGCTCCAGAACGGCCCCGCGATGATAAACTCTTCCAAGTTCGTGAACAGGTCCGCGAGGCCGGTTGCCGGTTGGCGCGTGAGCGTCAGACAGGAGACGGCCGAGGCGTGAGCCGACAACAGGGTATGTCTGCCTTCCGGAATCTCGTATAATTCGAGGACACGCAGGTCGGATCGATCGTATCGTGACATGGGGGGGAGGAACCACTCGACCACCGCGGCCAAGGAAGTGATAGGAAGTCGTAGTTCACGCAGACGCGCGCTTGGCCTCCCCGGAAGTGGAAGGCCATAGTCGGTTCGCACGCGAAGGGCTCGGATCGTCGGCCAGAGACGGACGAGATCGCAGACCAAGGGGGAATCAAAGGGCTGGCCATAATTAAGGTCCAATACCTGGATGGGCAGAGCAAGGCTCGACAACCAATCCAAAATCGACGGCTCGAACGAGTATCTGTTCTTCCGCGACCAGACGATGGCCAGGCGTAGATGGCGCAGCCCGGGCGTGTGCGCGAGTAGAGAAAGAAAGTCGGGGATCCGCACGCATTCCGGGTGCGCAGCGGGGACGACCTTTCCGTTGCAAACCGGAGGAGTCGGTGCGAATTCGTCGATGACGCGAAGGGTTAGCGATCGGGTAAACGCCAGAAGGTGGGGGCGATGGAGGAGCGCTGCTGGGCCCAGCGTGCCGGGGGTCCGGGAAACGTAGATGCGACTGTTCTCGACGGTGAGAGAGTGATATAGCAAACTCTGCACAAAGGGGAGCCACGACTTGCAGACAACCGCACACGTGCTGAGCACCTGCCGGTCCGTTCTGCGCGGTGGCAGCTCGCACGACTCTCTCAAAATCTTGTCGATGAGTTCAAGAGGCAGTGCGGGAACATTGCCGGGCAAAGAGACGGCCAACTTGCGATTCACATTGAATACGCGTTCATGAAACAATGAGGTGGAGTGTTAGTTCAACGGGAGTTGCCAGGGCGCACACGGCTACAAAGGGCCTCAGAATTTACATACCTTGACGACGGCGTCTTTATTTCTCCCGTTGCTTTTCGTCTTTCGCCAGGGCAAGAGGGTGATCATCGGTTAGGCGGGGGTCCTTGGGTCCTTCGTAGAATAATAATCGGAGGGAAGATCCACCGCGCGGGCGAAACCTGTCTCAAGTAATCGGTTGTCATTCTCGAGCGCCTGGCTGCGTGTATCGCGGCTTCCGGATCGTTCGTTTGAGGCAAGTGGACGTGATAGGCGCCTCAGACTTGATAGGCTTCCGATCCCGGCTTCTTCCGAATCCACCCTCGCTCATGTGGAGGCGTCGGGTTGGACAGCGTGAGCTAGGTCGCCCAACGTAGTAGAGACGCACGCAGTCATGTTGTACCAACTGTAATCCTTTCGTCGACCCCGAGTCCTGACGTGCTCAGTGGACAAAGCAGGGAGGTAGTCCTTTGATCCCTTAACCTGATCAACAGGACTAGTGGTGTGATAATCACTGGGAATCCTGAGACGCGTGATCAAAAGATCATGATAACAATAACAAGGTTGGGGCGCTGTTGCTATGAAGACACCGCACGCAGTTTGGTAACCACTTGGATACTTCGGTTTGGGGCTCCTTACCTTCTCGGGTTGACAGACATCGGACTCGGACCTGTAACGTGAAAGCCCAAAGTGACATCATGCCATGATATCGGAGTCAACGATAGTCTGCTTGAACAGGCTTCCGAGGAAGGCCGCCTCACCTGAGACACGATCTATTCGATAAACATCGTCGGTCAGTGATGATCGTTTCCACGTATTGGGTACGTGCGGTGGAACATCCAGCCCGAGGGCGCCACAAATCGGACACGAAAATGACCACGTACCATACATCGGCATTTTACTCCCCAATTGCCAAGGCCAGCAAGAAACAGAAAATTTGTCCTGAGAGACCCGCGATGTGGAAAAAATACCGACTCGGATGTGGACACGCCACTCCGAACGCTCATTTATCGGACCTTTTTCTTCTTTCTCAGGTCCATGAACAAAGTGAACAGGTCAAGTACAGTAAATGTAGGGAGCCGGGCCGTGAGCAGTGAGAGAGTCGACCAGCGGCGTTAGAGCGAGTCGATCAGGTCTACAATAGAGCCTGATCGACTTTCAGCCCTCTCCCTCCCGCTCCCTTGTACCACCGCCGTTATCCCTCAATTTTTCACTCTGTTCTTGCCATGTCCAGACGCCCTGATCATTTGCATGCGGCGATGAGAACGCTCGGCACCGGCCCTCTACATGAACAGTACCGTATCCAAGTCCGTGCGGGCCCGAGAGTACTAGTACTCGCGGCAGTTCTCTCTGACCGTCCCAATTCCCCTTGGCGTTAGGGATGAATAGCCATCTCCGAGCTGGCAGCCACCGTTATAGACGATTGGATGGGGACACGTCCAGCGGCGCCAATTCATGTGCGCTACAGTGCTTTCCCACCCCGACGCGTGAAGCTTATTTATGTTTCTACGTATGTGTCCAGCCACCCACCACAATAATATCCGGGCTCTTGCTCATTCTCCGACAGCCCGAGTGGAGGCACGTTTCCCATTTACGTAGAAAATGGAAATGCTGATCCAGAATGATCTCTCGCCTGCATCGCCACGCCCGCTGTGCTTCAGTACGAATCATATGTGGAGCGCGTACCTCAGTGCAGGCCATTACGTCCCTCACGGTCCGGTCAGTTCGGTCAGGGGAGTTCACTAATTTCACAGCCAGTGGGGACTGCAGCGGACTGCTCGGGCACTACTACTGTAGGGCTGCAGTGCTGCACGCCACTGTACGAGGCACCAGGATCGCAGTCTATGAAGTATGCAGTGGACCGTATGGTACCGGGAAACCAGGAAGACACTGATTGATCCTTGGACTCAGTTGGGCTGTTTTTCTTATCCCCGAATTGATACGGTTCCGAGCCTGTGTACAAACGACACCGTCCACCCGTCCACCCCGTTTTCAATTGGACGTCGGGAACTTGATGTTACACCTGCCGAAGGGCCATGAGTTATCACAACCTTCTTCCTGTGAAGGGGTGCTAGTGCATCATTCGAATCCAAATCCACGTGATGGGTGACAATTCCGCGTCCTACAATTCGGTGTATTTGCATAGGTTGTTGTAATCTCATTGTCTCACTAACGCTGCTGGCAGTGCTGTCCTAGTCTACGAGGAATGAACAATATTTGTCGTAGGAGAGATCTTGAGCGAAGGAAATTAGAAAAACACGAAGCGGGCCAGCAACCTAAGTTGTGCGCCATCCATAACTGCATAACTGACAGTGCAGTGTGTCGTACAACAATCACAACAACACATCTTCGGGTACTACACGCTCGAGCAGCAACCGGCTGAATTGGATGATCACATTGTGAAATGCTGGCAGTGTTTGCCTAGAGGGAATCAGTTCATGTTAGCCAGCTCCCACGTGCTGATGCCCATGATTTGAATGAATGGTTACATGAAAAAGTCTAATTCTAAAGTAGTCTCAAAATGCAGTCGCACGTCAGAGAGACGTATTCATTAAAAGGTCACTGGTCCAGCGCCGGAATTACCTGCTGCACCTGAGCCTCCGGGAATTTGATTGACGAGCTGAAAGACGGCTATTCTTGTGTCTGGAGCCCCTCATGAAGAGATCATCAATAAGGGACAATGATTAAACCAAAATTCGGTAAATAAACACACCGCATGACGTTTCGGTAGGGGCTCGCGCTGAGTTCTGGTTAATTTTCGCTTTATTGGTCCATGGATAGCTTGCAACTCGTTCAATTCTGGCCTCGCTCTAGGATTAACGTCGAGAAGTTGTTGGGCGAATGCCAGTAGCGTTGTTTTCCTTGCACCCTCGTACGTGGGAAAATACTTCGCGAAGTGTTTGACCATCCGCCCGCAAGACCACCGATCAGTTAGGATTGGACTGTACCGCTGGATCGGCCCATCTCTAGATCCAAGCTCGGGAGCCATCCATGGTGGCGTCCCGCACCAACCCTCCGCCATTGTTTCCTCGCTTTCGACGGACTGGGCCAGGTCAAAGTCAATAGTGAATAATCGCGGCAACGTTTCCGACTCAGACATGGTATCAACCACTACATTCCCGGGTTTGAGGTCACAGTGCGCAACCTTGTGCTGATGCAAAAAGGCCACTCCTTCAATGAATTGAAGACAAAGCGACACAACGTCGTCAGGACGGTCACGGAATTGCAAAACCTCATCAAGGGGAGATTTCCAGGGCAACATGATGACCGTCTTGCCAATACTGAGGTCGATGACGTCAAGTAATGGGATGGTATGGTTTGATGACGCATTGATATCGCCAAGGTACTGCAGCAATCGACGCTCGTTGGAGTCAACAATTGTCTTGAGGACAACGAAAGTGCCAGTTCGTGAGGTTGCTTGGCGCATCGTAGGTTTGAGCTTCGATGAACCGCTCGTCAGACTAATTATCTGGCCCACCGGCGTGAATCACGACTTACAGGAGTCAGCGGCGTGAGGTCCTTTGGTAGTCGAGTGAGTGTATATCCTGTTCTCATAAGCTCTCTCTGTACTGATGAATCGTCGAAACTGTCTCGCCCCCCCCCCCACTAGCGGGTGGACCACGAGAGCGTTTAGAGTCATGTTTGGTCTCTTTGTGTTTTCGCTTTGTATTAAGTGTTGGAATTTTTTTTTTGACAACCGAATCCTTTGCTTCTATCAAGCGCCTTTTAAGTTTATCGAGGCTGTCATTGTCAGCTTTTGCTGCGGGGAGGAAGTTGTATAGTTCAAAGATGAAGTTGAACACGCTTTGAAGAGCTGTCAAATCGAAAACCTTGGTGTCGTATTCAACCTTGAAAAATATTGCATTAGTCATAGCGATTCTGTCAACCAGTTTTATACTACCTCAGTGGACCCTACGTCAGGCTGGTACAGAAGGTATTGAGTAGCCTCAAAATGCTTATCAATGTAGATGGCCATGTTAACAATCGATTTTCTGGATGTCGAGGCTCGCAGCCAGTTGCCTATTCGAGACATGCAGGAAGCTTGCAAAAGCATACAGAATCGATCACTTTCATTTGGTTGGGAGACAACCTCGAGCAGGAGGTGCGGAAAGTTGTTGATACACATGTGGAAGTCACTTCTGGGAGTGTACTTCGATGTTTCGTCGTCTACTTCAACCACAAGGTGAAAAGGAATCTGGGTACCGCTGTGACATTGGATTAAGTAACGAAAACGAGATGTGAAAAGTCGATTTACTGACAAACCCTACGAGTTGCCTGGAACCGATCGAAGCCTTTGCACGAATCCCATGAGGAGGGAATATGTATGAAATTCTTTATTGGGTTCAAAAAGGGCCCTTTCTCTGAACGCCGAACAGCTGAAAATACTAGCAAAGCGACTGAGTTCATCTTCTGTCACGTAGTCCAGTTCCGGTAGTATAGTCTCCATTGGGATGACGCTCTCGAAATATGTGTTGGGAGACGTTGAAGGCGTCCAAGTCTCCTGGAGCCGCGCATATACCTGGAACAATGTAAATCAGGTAGTCTGCAACAAGGAAATGCCGCACGTACATCTTCAATGGCATTGTCAATATAACGCTTACGGCGTAGACGTTCCCGAAACTCTTCAAGTTGGGGTGAGGACGAAGCACGGCTGACATTATTGTGGGTCAGATTTTCTTCACGGAGGCCACGATCCCATCTATCAAGATCCTCAAGTTTGATTGTGAACTCAGGTTTGTTCGCCTTAGTTGTCTGCATTTCGGTTCGATCTGTAAAAACGACACGGCCACCGTGCAAGAATGTTAAGAGTCGACACGTCGTGATTGGATGAATATGGGAAGCGAGGATTGGGCCAAATGTTATTAACAACGCTCATGGTCAACCACGGGAACTCGCTCTCACTCACCGATGATCGGAACCTCCACGAGGATACTGACCGCCTTTGCTCGAGGTTTCTGAAGGAAGATTTCTGAGAGCGTGGTAAACGGGTCTGCCAGTTCCTCTCTGAAGGCTTGAGACACCGATTCCTCGAAGTCGTTATCATAAAGGATGTCAACTTTGTAGAGGTCGAGGTCGGCGGCGTCGATATCCTTCAAGGCGTTAGGTCTTTTCGATAAAATTACATCTTTTAACTCGTCAATAGTCTTCGATCATTTAATATTAACAAAGAATGGACGTTCTACTCCAATCACATAGACGATAAGAGTGAGATTTGCCATAGTGGCAGACAGGGAGGGGAGTTGGGTTGGTGGCACCAGCCGTTCTGCTTCAAACTCAGCTTGACCCGAGGTGGACTCTGGATGTCTGGCTCACGAGCTAGCTGAGGGCCTAAATGTCAGCGGGGACAACCTTCCACTCTTGGCTCACATCTACAGCGCCAGATCCTCCCAGACTCGGCGCTTCATTAAGGTCCATTTCAGGTGGAGTACGAACCGAAGTTAGCCACAAGCGAGCAGTACAGGGACTGACCAATTCAGGATCGCACGATACTGTAGACTAAAAAGATGGAAATACAGCACATAGGGTCGCTATAAATTACATGGGTCATGACGAGACGAGGGCATGTAACCCGTATATCTCCTTCCGAACCTTGTAATACACGTCGCAAACGGTGCCCTCCAGCTCGACCTGTCCACGCGCCGACTTGCGCACCGCCACAGAGCTCTCGTCGTCGCTTCCGCGACAGACGAGCACGCCTTCGCCGATGAGCTCCGCCTGTACGCCGACCGCCGCGAGCCGCGCCTTGAGCACGGTAAGCTTCAACTCGCCGATCATGGTCGAGTGCGGCAAGCGCTGCGTTGGCCTCACCCCGACCACCCCGGGCAGCTGCGCCGCGGCGGGGCGACTCGCTGAGAGGGAGG
>Ga0137397_10003090_pt1 | contig 11592 bp, 11 predicted proteins | sample czorhiz116metaG_FD_106658 | JGI IMG/M metagenome (GOLD analysis project Ga0137397, IMG submission 106658) | Vadose zone soil microbial communities from Angelo Coast Range Reserve, California, USA - czorhiz1.16 metaG | ecosystem: Environmental > Terrestrial > Soil > Vadose zone | place: USA... | reverse complement strand
CGGGGCCGGAGCGGGTCAACTTTGTGCCCCAAACGCCAAACCCCGACCCCGGACCTCGACCTCGACCCCCGTCGTCCGGCGAGCGATCGTGCGCGGGCGTGGGGCCATGGTCAACCTTCCACGACATGGAGCCTCGGCGAAGCCCCGACCGCCCGCTGCGGCGGCGCCGCCGCGGCGTCTGGGTGCTCGGCGCCGTACTCCTGCTCCTCGTCGCCGCACGTCTCGCGCTGGACCCGTACGCAGCTTGGCGTACGCGAAAGGCGCTCGCCGGCCTGGAGGGGTACCGGGGCGAGTTCTCCAGCGTCTCGGTCTCCGTCCTGCGCCTTTCCTACTCCGTCGACGGGCTCAGGCTGGTGCCGGAGCCTCGCCGCGGGACCGAGACGCGCGTGTCGTTCCGCGCGAAACGGATCGAGATCGCGCTCGCGCCAGGCGAGCTCATCCGCCGCCGGGTCCGCGTCTTCCGGGTCGAGATGGACGACCCGAAGGTCGAGGTCAGGGTGGTCGGACGGGGCGGAGGAAAGAAGAGGTGGGATACGCAGCTTCGCGAGCGGCTCTCGAGAGAGCCCCCCCGCGGCTACCAGCGCATCCAGGTCAGGCGCGCCGAGGTCAGCTTCAGCGACGAGAGCAGCGGCACGCCCGCGGTGCGGCTGCGCGATGTCGATCTGGCTGTCGAAAACGTGCCGACCAAGCTCGAGCTGGCGAACGGCGAGCCGACGCTGCTTACGGCGAGCGGCACGCTGCAGAGCACCGGGCAGGTCTCGGTCTTCGTGACCGCGGATCCGTTCACCAGGCGCCTCTCGTTCGCCGGGAGCGGCGCCGTCGAAGGGCTCCAGCTCCGCGAGCTCGCCGGCGTCCTGGCGCGGAAGACCGACGTCCTCCCCGAAAAAGGAACCGTCGACGTCTTCGCCCGGTTCCAGGCGCGCGAGGGAAGGTTGAGCGGCGCGGTGAGGCCGGTGCTCAAGGCCGTGGAGGTGAAGCCCGCACGGCCAGGGACGCCGGCCCTCAAGGCTTGGCTCACCGACGCGGCGCTGAAGATCTCCGGCCGCGTGCCACACCGCGACGCCACCGGCGTGATCCCCATCCGCGGCGCCCTGACCGACCCGAAGGCCGACCTGTGGGAGACCGTGTGGGCCGTGCTGCGGAACGCGTTCGCGGCGGGCGTCGAGTCGGGCCTGGCCGAGCCCCCTCGTGAAAAGTCGCCGAGGACAGGGCCGCAGGCGAGGACTCCGCCGCTGCCCAGGAGGCGCGCGGGGCCGCCGCCCGGGCCGGTGGAGCCGGGGCACCCGCCCCTTGCCGATGCGCCCGAGGAGCTGTTCGTGCCCGGCGCCGTCGACCGCCTCCAGAGGGCGCTCGCCGGCCACGGCTACCTGGAGCTGGACACCGCCCGCGAGGGCCGCATCGACCCGGCGACCACGGTCGCCGTCCGCAAGTTCCAATCCGACCAGGGCCTGGCCTGCACCGGCGTCCCGGACCACGCAACCGTGCGCCACATGGACCTCGATCCCGACGCGCTGTTTCGGAGGAACACCGGACGCCATAATTCGAACCGATAGGCGATAGCGCAGGCATCGTTATCGGCTCATGTGGCCTCCGAACCACGAAACGGCCCACCAAACAGCGGCCACCAAGGAGCCGAGGCCGAAAAGAATTCCGGCGACGCCGAGGCGCTTTGCTTCGTGTCCTTCGTACGACTTCCCCCAACGCTGTATTCTCTGCTCGACGAGTCCCTTCTTGTAGCTGGCGCAAATCCAATAAACACCGGCGACCGCAAGGAAGCCGATCACCGTAATCATGATGAACGCATCCACAGAGTCAGGGCCTATGGTGCTGCGAACGACTGCCGAGCACGCACCGGCCGCAATTGCGCCGAGAACAGCGATGACGGGTGATCCTGATGAGCGTGCATTCGGCTGCGCTAATTGATGTTCACCCGGCTCGCCTTGAGCTTCAAGTTGCTGTCCGCCTTGATGCTGGCATCGGCGCCGACCTTCAGGTTGAAGTTGGAGCCGACCTGGATCTTGGTCGTCTTCGAGGTCTTGATCTCCAAGTCCTCGCAGTGGAGCAGGATCTTCTTCTCGGCGTGCAGCTCGATGTCGCCTTCCTTCGCTTCGACGATGAACTTCTTCGCCTTGACGTCGAAGGTGATGGTGCGGTTGCCCGACTTGTCGGCGATCTCGATCTTCTCCTCGCCCGCCTTGTCGCACAGGACGATCTTGTGCCCGGACTTGGTCTGGATCATCCGGGTGGTGTTGTCGTCGGCGTAGGCGCCGGCCATCGGCTTGTCCTTGCCGTTCCACAGGGTGCCGATGACGTACGGGCGGCTGGGCTGGCCCAGCTCGAAGGCGATGAGGACCTCGTCGCCCACCTCGGGCAGCCAGTAGAACCCCCGCCCGGCGCCGGCGGCCGGCTGCGCGACGCGCGCCCAGTCCGACTCGGGCCCGCCCGGCAGGCGCGGGAGCTGCACCTTGATGCGCCCCAGCTTCTGTGGGTCCTTGACGTTGGTGACGATGCCGACCTCGACGCCGTAGCGATTGGAGTCGTGGCCGGCGCCCGTCTCCTTCGCCTTCTGCATGATTTCGTAGAACATCGGAGGGCCTCGGCGCCGGCGCTAGAGGATGGGCGGGAGCGTGAGCACCGTGCCGGGCTTCACGTCCTTGGGATCCACGATGCCGTTGGCGTCGGCGATGCGGCGCCACTCGGCCGCGTCGTCGTATTCCTCGTGGGCGATGAGCGCCAGCGTCTCGCCCGTCTTGACCGTGCGGCGCTTGCTGTGGTCGGGAGAGTTCCTCTTCTTGGTCGTGGTCTGGTCCTTGGCCGTCTCCCACTCCTTGATGCTGACGGTGGCCACGGCCCGGCAGGCGGTGCCGTCGGAGAGGAACATGGTGAAGCGCATGTTGAGCGTCTCCACCACGCCCTTGAACTTGACCTTTCCCCACTGGAACATCACCACCGGCGGCTGGTGCTTGTCGGGGTCCACCAGCGCGTAGTTCTGCAGCTTGTCGGTGTACTCGTGGACGCTCTTCTTCTCCTCGTAGGTATCGAAGAAGAGCTCGACCGAGAGGATGCGCGGGTTGCCGGAAGTGAACTCGTGCTCCGGCAGGTCCAGTCCCGGCGACTTGTGCGGCTCCCACTGGACCGTCTTCTGGATGGAGAACTCCTTCGGGTTGAAGAGGACCGTCAGGTCGTCGTCCGACTTGTCGAGATTGATGATCTTCGCCTTCACGAGCGCCATGGGACTCTTCCTTCCTGAGGGGACACCATCTCGATGGTGTCCCCCATATGCAATTACCCGCCGAAGCGCTCGCGATCGCTCGCGATGCGGCGCCGGATGCGGTGGTAGATGCGCTGCGCGATGGCGTCGACGGAGCCCTCGATCCTGGACTGGCTGACCGCCTCGTCGGCCTTGGGGTCGCCGCCCGGCGCCTGCCGGTGGCGGGCGAGGACCTGGGAATGGGCGGTCGAAGCGCCGCCGCCCATCGCCTGGAGCGGCGGCGGGCTGGGCGGGATGGCGGCGACGATGCGCATCTCGACCGAGTGCGCGAGCGCGTTCCCGCGGCGGACCTGCTGGGCCGTGGTGGGGCCCGCGCGGCCCTGCTCGTCCATGGCCAGGTAGATCGTCTCGGGCCCGCGCCCGGCGGCAGCCGGTGCCGCCGCCTGCGCGCCGCCGACCAGGCCCAGCGCGACGAGAACGTCCATGCGGCGCTCGACGCCCGACAACCCTCGCGCCGGCTCGTCGTGGCCGCGGTCCATGCCGCCGCTGAGATCGCCGGATGGCGCGCGGGCGAAGATCGAGCGCCAGATCGCCGCGGCCGAGTTGGCCGCCCGGAAGCCGGAGCGCACGGCGCGCGAGGCGGAGGCGCGCTCCTCCCCGTCCGGCGCGCGGTCGCGGAGCGCGCTCGACCACCACAGCGGCGCCGCGACGTACCGGAAACGCATGCCGGTGGGGATCGAAGGAAGATCCCGCCGGGGAAGGGGGGACAGAGCGACGCCGCCGACCGCGGTAGTCGCCCGCCCGCGGAGCTCGCTCGAGTAGGTCCACGGCACATACCCGCCCGCTGCGCCGGGGAGAGCGCCGCTCCAGGCGCCCGGTGGCAGGCCCTCGATCCCGGACACGTCCACTGCCGGGGAGACGAGGATACCGTCCGGTGCGGTCGAGCGCGGAGCGGCCGCCCACGCGCGCAGCCCGGCGGCCGGAACGCCCGAGGAGAACGCGCCCGGCGCGGGCCGGGGGGGCAGAGCGCGACCTCCGGCCTCGCCCGCGAGGGGCATCGCCGAGCGCCCGGCCGCCACCGCCCGGGCATCGAGCGGCTCGCCGACGCGCATGCGGCCGCGCGCGGAAGCCAGCGTCGAGCCGTCATCCAGCGGCACGTGGCCGAGGACGAGCTTGCCGCCGGTGGAGTCGGCGCGGGCGCCGGCCTGCAGCCGGGGCCGCAGGCGGATCCCGGTGGGCCCGGACAGCTCGACCAGGCCGGGCGTGCCCGGAGGCGGCGCGTCCCCCTGCTCCAGCAGGCCGAGGCCGGCAGGCCTCACCAGGCTGTAGGTGCCGAGAGGGGGCGCATAGGAAGTGCGCGCGACCGGCGAAGCCATCACGTGATCGGTAGAGCTGGCCTGCCCGCGGCCCATCTGGGCCCACAGCGGCATGGGAATGACGATCTCGTCCTCGCCCGGGCCCAGGGGCCTAGTCTCCACCGTCGGGGGGAAGACGAGCTCCGGCGCTTCGAATGGAGCGGCCAGCGCGAAATGGCGGACGGCGCCCGGCATGGGCGCGCCGGGGCCCGGGCGGAACTCGCCCGATGCCACCACGGCCCGGTGGAGCAGCGGCGGGAGGGAGGAGAGAGTCTCGGACGCGCCGGCAGGGAACGCGGCCGTGGCTCCGAGCTGTGCCTGCGCGCGGCGCGCGTGGGCCAGCGCGAGCGGATGCAGGGCAATCGCGCGGGCGAGCTCGCTGCCGCGAAGCGGAGGCGTCGGGGAGGTGCCCGAAGACCGCGCCGCGACGGCCGGCAACACCGGCACGACCGGAGCGGCGAGGGAGGCGCTCAGCGCGTCGGAGAGAGCGGGGCCGACGTGCACCTCGCCCGGGTTGGGGAACGGCATCGAGAGCACGAGCCGCCCGACCTTGGCGCCCGCATCGCCGGTCAGCGAGGACGGGCCGGCGAGCGAGGCGGCGCCGCGCCGCGGATCGCGCGAGGCGAGCGGCAACGAGCGCCCCGCCTCGACCGCGTCGGGCGCGGCCACCATCTCCGCGACCGGCAGCTTGTACCCTCCCGCCAAGGCGGTGCGCTCGAGCGCGGTCCGCAGCGCCGCCAGCGCGGTGGCGGGGAGCGCCCCGGAGCGCGGGGCGAGGCCGGTGGTGCGCGGCCGCCGCGGATGGATCGCACCGGACGGCGCCGCGTCCCCCAACGCGGCGCCGTCGGGCGAACCCCCCTGCGGGTCCCGATTGATCGCGGCCAGGCGGATGAATCCCCGCTCGCCGTTCAGCAAGAGTGTGCCGTCGGGCGCGCGGAACGCCACCACCGGCTCTCCGCGCACGCGGATCTCGCGCGGGAACCGCTCGCGCAGCGCCCGGGCGGCGAGCGGAGCGGCCTGGCCGGATCGGCCGGTCTGCAACGCCCAGTCGGCCCACGGGTCGCCGGTGATCTGCCCGAGCCGCAGCGGCTCGCCCGCCGCGATCTGGGGTCCGGACGGAGCGTCGAGCCCGGCGGAGGGATCGGACCGCGCGACCAACTCGCGGTCTTCCTTGGTGGGCGCGAAGACCGTCTCCGGCTGCACCCAGTACCGGTCCCGCGTCGCAGCCCCGGTCGACACGGGCGCCGCCCAGCCCGCCACGATCCTGGCTGCGCCCGCGGCGACGGCCTGGGCCAGCTCGTCGTCGCCCAGCACGCGCATCGGGGCGAAGTCCGCCCGCGCGGCGATGACGCCGTCGCCCCGCGCGGCCGCCCTCCCGCCCACCGCGCCCGGCGCGAGCCGCGACTCGCCGCCGGTGAACACGGCGGTCACCTTCCCCGCCTGCACGGTGAAGCGCTGCTTGCCGGACACGGCGACCGAGCCGCCCGAGCTGGACAGGAGTCCCGCGCGGAGCGCCCAGTCCGACACCATCCGGTGCCAGCGCGCCGCCGATCCCATCTCGGGCCGGGCGAGGGAACCATCGGGGAGCAGCACCAGGACCGCGGGCGCGGCGGTGCTCGGGCGCGCGCCGGCGATGGGGCCGTCGTCGAGGCCCGAGGTGCGCGCGCGGGGCGGGACCGGCATCGACAAGCGCCGGTCGTTCTCGCGCAATGCCCGCTCCTCGCGGCGGGCGGTGAGGCGGCGCGCGCGCGGCTCGAAGGGAAGGAGCCGGACCGGCGGGCGGTCCACGGCGGGCGCGGACACCTGCTTCACCGGGAGGCGCGCGATGGCCGCGGCCAGCTTCTGCACGTCGAGGACGACGAGGTCTCCGTCCTGCCGGACCAGGTAGGCCCGGGGCTCCGACGAGGCGCGATCCACCCCGCGCCGCTCGAGCCCGCTGCGGTCGCGGACCACGGCGGAGGCGATGGCCTGCTGCGCCGGCCGATCGTTGGTGAGCGCGAACTGGCCGAAGTCGCTCACCACGACCACCTGCTCCTCTTCCTCGATCACGACGTAGTCGAGACGGCCGAGGTCGAACTGGTACACGTGCAGCCGGGAGGGCGTGGAGCGGACGATCGCCTCGGCCATGTCCGCCTTGCGCGCGAGCTCGGGATTGCCCTCGACGAAGCGGTGGACGAACGCCTCCTCGGGAAGGTCGCCCTCGAACGCGCCGGCGATGCGGGCGGCGAACTCCTCGGCGTCGAGCACCGCCGGCTCTTCGGCGAACCGATCCATCGCCCGCCAGAGGATGTCCTCCAGCGAGGGTCCTCCCAGCTCGGTCGCGCTCTCGGACATCGCCACTCCGGACTTTCCTAGGTGCCCTTCTTGATCGACTCGACCGCCAGCTCGAGGATCTCGCACTGCGCCGCGCTCCCCATCGAGTCGAACTCGCCCATCTCCCAGCGGACGGGGATGGCGTTGAAGAACCTCCAGCGGGTGACCTCGTTCATCTTCGAGTCGTACTGGATGATCGAGCCGCTCTTGCGCACCTTCTCGCCGGAGTTCACCACCTGGTCGCGCCAGTCGTAGAGCGCGGCGGCGTTCACGAACCCCGAGGTGAGGACGATGTTGCTCGCTCGGGACTGGCCGATGAGCTTGCGGACCAGCGAGTTCTCCCCGCCCTCCTGCAGCTCGAACACCTCGGTCTCCGTCTTCAGGCCGGAGCACTTGCTGAAGGCGGCGCCGTCGATGCCCTCGATCTCGACGTGGAAGAGAGAAACGAGCTCGGGATCCCTGCGCTCCCCTGTCTTGCCCATCGCGCGCGCCCCTCCGCGGCCCCGCGCCTCGATGGATCCGAGGAGAGAGCCCTCACGTTTTCAGAATACCACGAAAGCGAGCGCCTGTCTAACCGGCTGCCGCCTGCGGAGCGGCGACTTCGGCCTTCGCCTCGTCCGTGCGCTCGCGCGTGAACTGGTGGATGCGCACCACGATGAACTCCGCCGGCCGCACCGGGGCGATGCCGATCTCGCAGAGGAGCTGGCCCACCTCGCGCGTCTCGGGCGGGTTCGTCTCCTCGTCGCACTTCACGTAGAACGCCTCGGCGGCGGTGGCGCCGAGCAGCGCGCCCTTGCGCCACAGGCCGTCGAGGAAGGCGTCGATGGGGGTGACGAGCCTCTTCCACAGCGCCGGCTCGTTGGGCTCGAACACCACCCACTGGGAGAACCGCTCGACGCTCTTGCGCACCAGGATGAAGATGCGGCGCACGTTGATCTGGTTGAACGCCTGGTCCGAGGAAAGCGTGCGGGCGCCCCACACGCGGATGCCGCGGCCGGGGAACGCCACCAGCGTGTTGACGCGGTGGTCGAACGCCCAGTCGCGGTCGCGCTTGCGCACCCGCTGGGCCACGTCGACGAGTCCCTGCAGCGCCTGGTTGGCCGGAGCGCGGTGCACGCCCTCCGCCGCGTCGTTGCGCGCGATCGACCCGGCCACGTGCCCGGAGGGCGGCACCGGCGGGAGCACGTCCTCGCCCCGGCGGATGCGGATCCAGGGAAAGTAGAAGGCGGCGTGGCTCGAGTCGAAATGGCCGCGCCACTCGACGGCCGCGCGCAGGTCCATCCCCGGCAGCGCGTCGAGCAGCGCCATCCGGTCGTGCATCCGCTCGCAGTGGTCCACCATGGCCCGCTGCACGGCGAGCACGTGCTCGGGCTGGGTGAACCCGAGCGACTTTCCGTACTGCTGCATCAGATCGGGCGCGGCGAGCAGATCGACGTCGTCGAGGCGCTCCAGGGCGCGCAGGCCGCGCCACTCGGCGCCCATCGCGCCGATGTAGTCGTCCGGGGTCGAGTCGAGACCGCCCTCCGGCTCCACGTTGACCACGTAGGCGGTGCGGCCGCCGTTGTCGAAGAACCCGCGCACCGCGGCGGAGAAGAAGCCCTGCTCGTCGCCGAAGAGCTGCTCGAACTGCTCGAAGGAGCCGATGCGGACCGGCTGCTGCCGCGGCCCCTGCTGCGTGACGCCCAGGAACGCGGTGACGCCCGTCTCGACCGCTTCCAGCGGGATGTACCGGTCGCCGGCCGATTCGATGTGGACGCCCGGTGACTTGTACAGGCTCGGCATTGATCCTCCCGCGCTCAAGGCTTCGAGCCGCGGCCTTCAGCTCACTCGTTCCGAGGGTGTCTTCGATGTCTCGTTGATCTTCTTGTTGATCTTGCTGATCTCCTCGATCCACATGTGCCGCTCGTCGTGCTCCATCTCGAGGATGTCGTCCATTTGCCAGTGGAAGTGGTAGGCGATGTACGCTACCTCGCCGGCGAGCTTGTCCAGCGGGTAGCTTATGATTCCCCCAGGGCGGTCGCCCCGCTGCCGATGTCGACCTGGAACTCCTGGCCGCAGCCGGGACACTTGGCGCTCACGTTCGCCGTGCCGCTCTCGTTGATCTGCCGGTAGAACTCCTGCAGGTACGACAGGTCGGCCGAGAAGAGCGACTCGACCACGCCCGGGTTGATCGCGCCGGAGTCGAGGTCGCCCAGCCTGGTAATCACGCGCGAGAGCAGGATGATGACCAGGTATGCCCGGTTGTTCTTCACCCGGAAATCCTGCAGCGGGATGATTTCGTCCTTCGCCGTCGCCAGGCGCATCACGCCCTTGCGGTGCAAGTTGCCTTTCTCGTCGACATAGCCCTTGGGGAGGGTGAACTCGAACTCGGTCTTGAACGCCATCGCGGAGACGCCCTTTGCTGGAAGGTCGGTGGTGGGTCCGGCCCGAGGGCCCCCGGCTTTCGCGGAGGACCCTCGGGGCCAGGTGGATTCCCCCCGCCGGCGGCTACTTCGCCATCGACGTGTACTTCACCGTCTCGAACTTGAGCTCCAACTCCTCCTCGAGGTTGCCCGACTGATCCGACTTGAGGTCGCCGAGCTTCCACCGGATCGGCTGCACCTCCATCAGGTCGAACCGGCCCGTGTCGTCGCCCGCCATGTTCTTCAGGATCACGCTGGCGGTGCCCCTCTTGGTGTCGCCCTTCTGGTGCAGCTGGAAGTACTCCACCCAGTCGTTGTCGGCCGACGTGTAGTGCCGCCTCGCGACCAGGTTGCCCGACTTGTTGCGCGCCACGCGCGAGCGGACCGTCGTGTCGTTCCCGTTGACGAAATCGACCGTCTGGAGCGCGCTCTCGAGGCCCGAGATCTGGGTCACGCCCTTCTGCCGGGTGCCTTCGATCTCGAGATCGAAGTGGCTGCTGAGATTGTGGTCGCCGCCTCTCTCACCGCTCTTCTCTGCCCTGGCCCATCCTGCCATCTGCGTTCTCCTCTTTGCCTGCTCCCTTGCGGGATTGGTTTGTGAAACTTGGGAGGCTCCTTGCGGGAGCCTCCCGTCCCCTCATCGCTACTTGCTCTGACCCGCCATCTGGCCGATGCGGAAGATGACGAACTCGGCCGGCTTCACCGGGGCGATGCCGATCTCGCAGACCATCTGGCCGGCGTCGACGACCTCCGGCGGGTTGGTCTCCGAGTCGCACTTGACGAAGAACGCCTCCTCCGGCGTCTTGCCCATCAAGGCGCCCGAGTTGTAGACGCGCAGCAGGAAGGCGTAGATGTTGCGCGTCACGCGCTTCCAGAGGCTCTCGTCGTTCGGCTCGAACACCACCCACTGCGTCCCGATCTCGATCGACTGCTCGATCATCAGGAACAGGCGGCGGACGTTGATGTACCTCCACGACGGGTCGCTGGAGACGGTGCGCGCGCCCCACACGCGGATGCCGCGGTCCCCCAGGTTGCGGATGCAGTTGATGCCGCGCGGGTTCAGGAAGTCCTGCTCGGGCCGGCTGATGCTGTACCGCAGCCCCAGCGCGCCACGGACGATCTCGTTCGCCGGCGCCTTGTGCACTCCGCGCTCGGCGTCGCTGCGCGCGTAGATGCCTGCCACGTGTCCGGAGGGCGGCACGAAGACGTTGCCCTTCTCGGGGTCGTAGACCTGGATCCAGGGGAAGTAATAGGCCGCGTACTGCGAGTCGCGCGGCTTGGGCATCTTTGCGATGCCATCCTTGCCCAGCTCCTCAGCCGAGTCGAGGATCGCGAAGCGGTACTTGTTGTTCTCGCAGTGCGAGATGACCGCGTCCTGGATCGCCGCATCCGCCTGTCCGGGCGCGCAGACGAGCGAGATCTCCGGGATGTCGTTGAACACGTTGAGGCCGCTGCGCCGGCCGGGGCCCTCGTCCTTGCCGATGAACAGCGCCGGGCTGGCGCCGAGCGCGGCGGCCTGGGCGGGAGCGGCTGCCGGGATGGCGGGCTTGCCCGTCTCGGTGGCCTTCTTCGCGTCGGCTTCCTTCTTCTCGGCGTCCTTCGCCGCCTGCTCAGGGCTGATGGTCTTGGGCGAGACGTTGCAGACGAACGCCTTCGTGCCGCCGTTGTTGAAGAAGCCGTAGACGGCGTGCGCGAGGAAGGTCGAATGCTGGAAGTCGCCGAAGGTCCGGGTGAACTGCGCCCAGTTGGTGACCAGCACTGCTTCGTTGGTGGGGCCGACGGACGATTCGCCGATGAACGCGCAGGTCGAAGTCCCGACTGCTTCGATGGGCTTCGAACCGCGGTCCACCTCTTCGATGTAGACGCCGGGGGACAGATACGACGTTGCCATGGACTGCTCTCCTTACCGTTCGGTGGTTGGAGTCCGCACTAGGGAGGCGGCCTCGCGTGGGTTGTCTTGCCTTTCTCGATGACCACAGGACGAACGCTGCTTCTCTTCTCAGCCAGGGAGCCTCACTTCTTTCCGGGCGGACCCACGATCCTCGGTGGCTTCGCCTCCACCCCCAGCTCCTTGGCGCTGACGCTGCCGGGGGGTGGACGGCGCGGGTCGAACACGTCGATGTGGCGCTCGCGGACGCGCTTGGTGCGGCCGACCTCGCGCCCGCTGTAGAGGCGCGCGTCGACCTGATAGCCGACCGCCAGGCGCGGGCCCATGCCGAGGCCGCCCAGCACCGACTGCGAGATGGCCAGGGTGAAGTCGCTGTCGTGATGGACGGTCAGGGCATCGCCCTTGGAGAAGCTGTCGCCGGCG
>Ga0137397_10003088_pt1 | contig 11599 bp, 6 predicted proteins | sample czorhiz116metaG_FD_106658 | JGI IMG/M metagenome (GOLD analysis project Ga0137397, IMG submission 106658) | Vadose zone soil microbial communities from Angelo Coast Range Reserve, California, USA - czorhiz1.16 metaG | ecosystem: Environmental > Terrestrial > Soil > Vadose zone | place: USA... | reverse complement strand
TCAAGCCCCTCGCCGAGGTCGCCACCAAGGCCGTGCGGGGGCGACGCATCAAGATCCTGCCCCGTCACTGGGTCAAGACGTACTACCACTGGATGGAGAACATCCGGCCCTGGTGCATCTCGCGGCAGCTGTGGTGGGGGCATCGGATCCCCGCCTGGTACTGTGACGCGGACGGCAGCGTGCACGTGTCGCGGACCGATCTGACGGAGTGCCCGAAGTGCGGTGGCCCCCTGCGCCGGGATCCCGACGTGCTCGACACCTGGTTCTCGTCCGGGCTCTGGCCGTTCTCCACCCTGGGCTGGCCCGACGACACGCCCGACCTCCGTACGTTCTATCCCACCAACGTCCTCATCACGGGCCCCGACATTCTCTTCTTCTGGGTGGCGCGGATGGCCATGCTCGGCCTCCACTTCATGGACGAGGTGCCGTTTCGCGACGTGTACCTGCACGCCATCGTCCGCGACGCCGAAGGCCAGAAGATGTCGAAGTCCAAGGGCAACGTGGCCGATCCCGTGGTGGTCATGGAGAGGTACGGGACGGACGCCTTCCGCTTCACCCTGGCCGCCCTCGCGGGGCTCGGGCGGGACATCCGGATCAGCGACGAGCGGATCGAGGGCTACCGCAACTTCGCCAACAAGATCTGGAACGCCGCGCGGCTCGTGCTCAGCAACCTCGACGGCTTCGACCGAGCGCTGGCGGCCAAGGGCAAGCCGTCGGGGGCGGACCGCTGGATCGTCAGTCGCCTGCACGCGACGACGGCCGCGGTGCGGAAGGCGCTCGACGCCTACCGCTTCAACGACGCGGCGTCCGCCCTGTACCAGTTTCTCTGGCACGAGTTCTGTGACTGGTACCTGGAGATCGCCAAGCGGAGCCTCTACCAGACGGAAGATCCCATCGCGCGGGCGGTGACCCAGCGCACGCTAGTCGAGACGCTGGAGGTGACGCTCCGGCTCCTTCATCCGTTCATGCCCTTCATCTCGGAGGAGATCTGGCAGCGGCTGCCCCGTGAAGGGCCGTCCGGGCCAGAGGCAGCCCGATCCATCGTGATCGCGGCCTTCCCGAGGGCGGGGCGCAAGGGACGCGATGCGGCGGCCGAGCGCGAGATGGCGCCCGTCATCGCCGTGGTCAGCGCGATCCGGACCGTGCGGAGCGAGAGCCGGATCTCGCCCGCCGTCGAGCTCGAAGTGACGGTGCGGCCATCGCCGGCGACGGCCAAGGCCCTCGAAGGGGCGGCCCCTCTCATCGGCAGCCTCGCGCGGGCCCGGGTGCGGATCGCGCCCGGGGCCGAGCGGCCGCCTCTCTCGGCCCACGTGGTGGAGTCCGGAGTCGACGTCTTCGTGCACCTGCAGGGCGTGGTCGACGTGACGGCGGAGCGCGCCCGGCTCGGCAAGGAGATCGACAAGGCGCGCAAGGAGATCGCCTTCCTCGAAGGCAAGCTCTCGCGACCGGACTTCGTGGAGCGCGCGCCGGCCGACGTGGTCGCTCGCGAGCGCGCGCGCCTCGGCGAGCAGCAGCAGATCGAGGCCAAGCTCACCCAAAGCCTGGCCGGCCTCGCGTGATCCGGGCCGCCGCGAAGCGCCTCGGCCACACCATCCATCGATTCGCTGCGCTCGATTCCACGCAGGTCGAGGCGGCCCGGTGCGCGGCGGCCGGCGCCGCCGAGGGCACGGTGGTCACGACCGCCCACCAGAGTGCGGGCCGGGGACGGCGCGGGCGCGTCTGGCTCGACGCGCCTGGCGAGAGCCTCTTGATGTCGGTGATCCTCCGTCCGCCCATCGCCGCCGCCCTCGCGCCCCAGCTCTCGCTCGTCTCGGCCATCGCCGTCGGCGATGCTCTGCACGACGTCGCCGGCATCCGGGCCGAGATCCGCTGGCCCAATGACGTGCTGCTGGACGGACGGAAGGTCTCGGGCATCCTGGCCGAGGCCCAGAGCGATGCCGCGGGCCGCCTCGCCCACGTGATCCTGGGCGTCGGCGTCAACGTCAACCAGCTCGTGTTTCCCGGTGAGCTGGGGCAGAGGGCAACTTCGCTCCGGCTCGCCACCGAGCGACCGCACGAGGTAGCCGCGGTCCTCGCGGCCCTCCTGGACGCGCTCCAAGAGCGTTACGCGCGCTTCGTCGAGGGAGGCCTGAGCGCGCTCCGGGCCACCTGGCTCGAGCGCGCATGGAGCATAGGTCGCCGGGTCCACAGTGGTGACGGACGCGAGGGGCTGGCTGTGGATCTGGCCCCCGACGGCGCCCTCGTGATCCGGATGGACGACGGCGCGATGGTTCGCGTCGTCGCGGGCGAAGTGGCCACGGAGGCTGACCATGCTCCTGCTCATTGAGGTTGGCAACACCAACACGAAGATCGGCGTGTGCCAGGACTCCCGGCTCCTCGTGTCCTGGCGCCTGACCACGCGCCGGGAGCAGACGGCCGACGAGTACGGGGTGTTCATCCGCACCATCCTGGCCACGCGAGGCATCGCCCAGCAGGAGATCCGCGGCGTGGCCATCTCCAACGTGGTGCCCACCGTGCAGCAGACGCTCGAGGCCATGGTCGAGACGTATTTTGGCGGCCACCCGTTCACCGTCGAGCCCGGCATGAGCGATGTGCCGCTCCTCGTGGACGCGCCGCAGGAAGTGGGAGCCGATCGCCTCTGCGACATCGTGGGCGGCGTCACCCTCTACGGCGCGCCGCTGATCGTGGTGAATTTCGGGACGGCCACCACGTTCGATTGCGTCAACGGTCGGGGGGAGTTCATCGGGGGCGCCATCGCCCCCGGACTGGTGACCGCCTCCGAGGCGTTGATCTCGCGCACGTCCCGCCTCTTCCGGGTCGAGCTGCTCAAGCCGAAGGAGGCCATAGGCCGCAACACGGCGACCAATATCCAGTCGGGGCTCACCTACGGCTGGGCGGGCCTCGTCGACGGGCTCGTGGAGCGCATGCGGAGCGAGATGGGGGCGCCTGTCAAGGTCGTGGCGACGGGCGGACTCGCGGAGCAGATGCGCGGGGTGGCGAAGAGCATCGACGTGGTCAACCCCGATCTCACGCTCGAAGGCTTGCGCGTGCTGTGGGAGCGCGCGAATCCCGCGGAGGGGGCCCGCGACGGCCGCCGGGGTTGACACTCCGCGCGCCCGCTCGTATACTCCCCTAAATACAGTAGGGCGCAGCCGGTAGCTTTCTATATACGGTAGTTCTCCCTATACAAGGTCTGGCGGGGAGGTGACCCGCCCGGGCCTGGAGAGGACGGCAGCGTATGGGCATGTGGGTGGGGCGCGGGCGCAAGGCCCGGGCGGCGTACGGCTTTGACGACATCGCGCTGGTCCCTGGATCGCTCACCATCAATCCCAACGAAGTCGACATCTCGTGGGAGCTCTGCGGCCGCCGCTTCCAGATCCCCATCATGGCCGCGGCCATGGACGGCGTGGTCAGCCCCAAGCTGGCCATCGAGATGGGCCGGCTCGGCGGCCTCGCCGTGCTCAACCTCGAGGGCATCTTCGCGCGCTACGAGAATCCGGACGAGGTGCTCGACCGGATCACCTCGGCCAGCCTCGAAGAGGCGACCAAGATCATCCAGGGCATCTACGGCGAGCCCATCAAGGAAGAGCTGATCCACAAGCGCGTGTCGGAGATCAAGAAGGGCGGCGGGCCCGTGGTCGTCTCCTCTATCCCTCAGCGGGCCGAGCGCTTCGCCAAGATCGCCGAGGAGGCGGGCGCCGACTTCTTCGTCGTCCAGTCCACGGTGACCACGGCCCGCCACATCGCCACCGAGTACAAACCGGTGGATCTCCGAGAGCTCAAGAAGCACCTGTCCATCCCGCTCATCGTCGGCAACGTGGTCACGTACGAGGCCTGCCTCGAGCTGATGGAATGCGGCGTGGACGCCCTGCTCATCGGGGTGGGCCCCGGCGCCGCCTGCACGAGCCGCGAGGTCCTGGGTCTCGGCGTTCCCCAGGTGACGGCGACGGCGGACTCCGCGGCGGCGCGGGACTTCTACTACAAGCGCACGGGCCGCTACGTCCCCATCGTCACGGACGGCGGCATGACGAGCGGGGGCGACATCTGCAAGGCGCTCGCCTCGGGGGCGGACGCCGTGATGATCGGCTCGGCCTTCGCGCGCGCCCATGAGGCGCCCGGCCGCGGTTATCACTGGGGCATGGCGACGCCGCACTCGAACCTTCCGCGCGGGACGCGCATCCGCGTGGGCGTGGCGGGCCCCCTGGAGCAGATCCTCTTCGGCCCCGCCTTCACCGAGGACGGCACCCTCAACCTCGTCGGCGCCATTCGCACCTGCATGGGCTCGGTGGGCGCCATGAGCATCAGAGAGCTCCAGCAGACCGAGCTCATCATCGCGCCCTCCATCAAGACCGAAGGCAAGGTGTTCCAGCGGGCCCAGAAGCTGGGCACCCCCAGATAGCGGAGCGGCTCCTGTCCCGGCGCCGCCCGGAGGGCTTGGCGGGACGGTGCTGATCGTGCGCTCGGCAAAACGTGCCCGGAGTCTCGATGGATAAGATCTGCGTTCTCGATTTTGGCGCGCAGTACAGCCAGCTGATCGCCCGTCGTATCCGCGAGCTCTCCGTGTACTCCGAGATCGTCCCGTGCACGGAGCCCGTGGAGAAGGTGCTGGCGGCGGGGTACAAGGGCATCATCCTGTCGGGCGGACCCTCCAGCGTCTACGATGACGGCGCGCCCCTGCCCGACAAGCGGCTCTTCGAAGCCGGCATTCCCGTGCTCGGCATCTGCTATGGCATGCAGGCCATGGGCTATCTGCTGGGCGGGAAGGTGGTGCCGGCGGAACGGCGCGAATACGGCCCCGCCCAGCTCGCCCTCGAGCGCGAAGGCGATCTGCTCGCGGGAGTGAAGCCTTCGGCGAGCGGGGGAGTCACGGTGTGGATGAGCCACGGCGACACCGTGATGAGCCCGCCCCCGGGCTTCGCGCGGCTCGCGTCCACGGAAAACTGTCCGGTGGCGGCCATGGCCGATGCCGAGCGCCGGCTCTACGCCGTGCAGTTCCACCCCGAGGTCGCCCACACGCAGCAGGGCCAGACGGTCTTGAGGAATTTCCTGACCGCTTGCGGGGCGAGGGGTGACTGGTCCATGGCCTCCTTCATCGACACGGAGATCGCGGCCATCCGCCGGACCGTGGGAGGAGACCGCGTGCTCTGCGCGCTCTCGGGCGGCGTCGACTCCTCGGTGGTGGCCGTGCTCATCCACAAGGCCATCGGCGATCAGCTGACCTGCCTCTTCGTCGACAATGGTCTCCTGCGCCAGGGGGAGGCGGAGGCCGTCGTCGATACCTTCCGCGACACCTTCAAGATCCGGCTCATACATGTCGACGCAAGTAAGCGGTTTCTCGATCGTTTGCGTGATGTGAGCGACCCAGAACTGAAGCGCAAGCGCATCGGCAACGAGTTCATCGCCGTCTTCGAGGAAGAGGCGCGCAGGCTCGGCCACATTCCCTGGCTCGCCCAGGGCACGCTCTATCCGGACGTGATCGAGTCGGTGTCCTTCAAGGGCCCGTCGGCGACCATCAAGACGCATCACAACGTCGGCGGACTGCCTCCGGACATGAAGTTCAAGCTGATCGAGCCGCTTCGCGAGCTCTTCAAGGACGAGGTCCGCGAGGTGGGTGCCCTCCTCGGGCTGCCGAGCGAGATCATCTGGCGCCAGCCGTTCCCGGGACCGGGGCTGGCCATCCGCGTTCTCGGCGAGGTCAGCGAAGAGCGGCTCGCCGTCTTGCGAGAGGCCGATGCCGTCGTCCAGGAGGAAGTGCGGCGGGCCGGGCTCGAGCGCGAGGTGTGGCAGGCCTTCGCGGTCTTGCTCCCCGTGCGCACGGTCGGTGTCATGGGAGATTTCCGCACCTATGCCGACGTGATTGCCCTCCGCGCCGTCACGAGCCAGGACGCCATGACCGCGGACTGGGCGCGCCTGCCCTATGATCTCCTCGCGCGGATCTCCTCGCGCATCATCAACGAGGTCAAGGGCGTCAACCGCGTGGTCTACGACATCTCCTCCAAGCCCCCCAGCACCATCGAATGGGAGTAGACGGCCCCGCCCGGGAGGGCGGCGCCGCGCGCGCCGACTTCGTCCACCTCCACGTCCACTCGGAGTACAGCCTGCTCGACGGCGCCGCTCAGCTCGAGAAGATCGAGCGCGCGCCCGGCCAGGGCAGGAAAGAGGTGGACGTGGGGCTCATCGCCCGGGCCGCCCAGCTCGGCTTCCCGGCCCTCGCCCTCACCGATCACGGCAACCTCTTCGGCGCCATCGACTTCTATGCGGCCTGTCAGCAGGCCGCCATCACGCCGATCATCGGCTGCGAGCTCTACGTCGCCCCGGGCAGCCGCTTCGAGCGCTCGCCCCAGGACGGCGGCTACGAGGGCGCGAGCCACGCCACCGTCCTCGTCCGCAACGAGACGGGGTATCGCAACCTGATCAAGCTCGTCTCGAAGGCGTATCTGGAAGGCTTCTACTACAAGCCGCGCGTCGATCACGAGCTGCTCGCTCAGCATGCCGACGGGCTCCTCGTCCTCTCGGGCTGCCTCAACTCGGAGGTGAGCAAGCTGCTCGCGGCCGGGGAGGACGCCAAGGCTCTCGAGACGGCGGGGTGGTACCAGGAGGTCTTCGGCAAGGACTTCTACTTCATGGAAGTCCAGTCGCACGGGATAGACCTGCAGGCGCGGGTGACCGAGGCGACCGTGCGCCTCGCGCGGCAGATCGGGGCGCCACTCTGCGGTACCAACGACTCGCACTATGTCGAGGCCGGCCACGCCCGGGCCCACGAGGCGCTCCTGTGCATCCAGACGGGCGCGACCATGAGCGACCCCAACCGGTGGCGGTTCTCCACGGAGGAGTTCTACCTCAAGTCGGCGGACGAGATGCGGGCCGTCTTCAAGGACCTGCCCGAGGCCTACCGCAACACGCTGGCCGTGGCGGAGCGCTGCAAGCTCCAGCTCGGCTTCGGGCAATTCCATCTCCCGAACTACGACGTGCCCGCCGGCCACACCCTCGACTCCTACCTCGAGCACCTCGCCACGGAGGGCCTGGCCCGGCGCTACGGCGGCGCGCCGCCGGACGCCGTGGTCGAGCGCCTCCGCTACGAGCTGTCCGTCGTCTCCAAGATGGGCTTCTCCGGGTACTTCCTCGTGGTGTGGGACTTCATCGCCTACGCGCGCGGGAAGGGGATCGCGGTGGGCCCCGGTCGCGGCTCGTCCGCGGGATCGCTCGTCGCCTACTGCCTCGGCATCACCAACGTCGACCCCGTTCGCTACGGGCTCCTCTTCGAGCGCTTCCTGAATCCCGAGCGCATCTCCATGCCCGACATGGACATCGACTTCGCCGACGATCGGCGGGACGAGGTCATCCGTTACGTGGTGGAGCGCTACGGCGCCGATCGCGTCGCCCACATCATCACCTTCGGCACCATGGGGGCCAAGGCGGTGATCCGCGACGTCGCGCGCGTCATGGGCTTCTCCTTCGGCGAGGCGGACCGGATCGCCAAGCTCGTGCCGGGCTTCCCCCTGAACATCACGCTCGACGAGGCGCTCGAGAAGGCGCCCGCCCTCGCCGAGCAGGTGAAGCGGGACAGCCGCGTGGGCGAGCTGTGGGCGGTGGCCCGGACGCTCGAGGGCTGCACGCGCCACGCCTCCGTCCACGCCTCCGCCGTGGTCATCTCGGACGCGCCCCTCATGGATCGCGTTCCCCTCTACAAGGATCCGAAGCGGCCCGAGCTGATCACGGGCTTCGCCATGGGGCCCATCGAGAAGCTGGGCCTGCTCAAGATGGACTTCCTGGGTCTGCGCACGCTGACCGTCATCGCCGACGCGGCGCGCCTGGTGGGGGAGTCGCGGGGCATCACTCTCGACCCCGAGACCCTCCCCCTCGACGACGACAAGACGTATCAGCTCCTGTCCGAGGCGAGGACCTTCGGGGTCTTCCAGCTGGAGTCGGCGGGCATGCGGGACGCCCTCAAGGCGCTGCGGCCCACGCGCATCGAGGACATCATCGCCATGGTGTCGCTCTACCGGCCGGGCCCCATGGAGCTGATCCCGGACTTCGTCAATCGCAAGCACGGCCGGGCCCCCATCACCTACGAGCATCCGCTCATGGAGAAGTACCTCCAGGAGACCTACGGGATCATGGTCTACCAGGAGCAGGTGATGGGGCTCGCGGCCGAGCTCGCCGGCTTCACGCTGGGCGAGGCGGACACGCTGCGCAAGGCCATGGGCAAGAAAGACCGCGAGCTCATGGCCGCCCAGCGGGCGAAGTTCCTCGTGGGGTGCCGCGCCAACGACATCGACGGCAAGAAGGCCGAGCGCGTGTGGGATCTCATCGAGAAGTTCGCGGGGTACGGCTTCAACAAGTCGCACGGCGCGTGCTACGGTCTCGTGGCCTACCAGACGGCGTACCTCAAGGCGAACTATCCCGTCGAGTTCATGGCCGCTCTCCTCACGTCGGAAATGGAGAAGACGGACAAGATCGTGCAGTACATGGAAGAGTGCCGCAGCATGGGGCTCAGGGTGGTGCCGCCCGCCGTCGGCGTCTCGGGCGCGCGCTTCACCGTACTCGGCGAGACCATTCACTTCGGCCTCGCCGCCATCAAGAACGTGGGCGCCATCGCCATCGACTCGATCGTCAAGGCGCGCGAGACGGGGGCCTTCGCGAGCCTGGCCGACTTCTGCGGCCGCGTCGACCTCCGCCTCGTCAATCGGCGCGTGGTGGAGAGCCTGATCAAGGCCGGCGCCTTCGACTGGCTGGGGGAGACGCGCGCGGGCCTTCTGTCGGGGCTCGACCAGGCCATGGAAGCCGGGCAGCGGAGCCAGCGGGACCGCGACGAGGGACAGGCCTCCCTCTTCGAGTCCCTGTCGTCGCCGCGGGCGGATGGGTCGGCCCCGGCGCCGCGAGTCGATTCGCACGTTCCCGAGTGGCCCCGTGAGGAGCTTCTCGGCTACGAGAAGGAGGTCCTCGGCTTCTATCTCTCGGGCCACCCGCTCGACGAGTTCCGCGAGGTGGCCGGCCGCCTCCGGGCCGTCTCCGCCGCCGAGCTGGCCGGCTCTCCCGTCGCCTCGCGCGTGCTTCTCCTCGGTCTGGTCAGCGGGCTGCAGGAGAACTCGACCAAGAGCGGCAATCGCATGGCCTTCGCCACCCTCGAGCTCGTGGACGGCTCCGTGCCCCTCACGATCTTTCCCGAGCCCTATCGCGCGTGCGCGGTGGCCCTCCGTCATCGCGGCCCCGTGCTCGTGCGCGGTCGCATCGACGACAGCGACAAGGGGCGCGTGGTCCTCGCCGAGGAGGTCAAGCCTCTCGACGAGATGACCGTCGCCCAGATCCGCGCGGGCGGCGATCGCGCGCCGGGGCGCCGCAATGGCGCAGCCACGGGCGAGAGCCCGCAGACCTGCCGCATCCGCGTGCGGGCGGGGACCGCGGAGCCTCAGGCGCTCCTCGCCTCGCTGCGCGGGATCTGTGAGGCCCATCCCGGACCCACGCCGCTCTTCGTCCACGTCCTCCTCGACGAGCAGGAAGTCGTGGTGCGGGCCAAGGGGCTGTCCGTGCTCGCCGACGAGGCGCTGCTGGGGAAAGTCGAGGGGGTGCTCGGCCCCGGCAGTATACTCGTCGAGTATGCCGGACGAGCTTGAGTTCGAGCGGCCCCTCCTGGAGCTGGAGAACCGTATCGCGGACCTTCGCGCGTCCGAGGATCCGCAGGGCGCGCGCGACGAGATCCATCGTCTCGAGGAGCGCCTCCGTCGATCGCAGCAGAGGGTCTATGGCTCCCTGACGCCGTGGCAGCGCACGCAGCTCGCCCGTCACCCGAAGCGTCCGCACACCCTCGACTTCTTCCGCCTCCTCCTCGAGGACTTCATCGAGCTCCACGGCGATCGCGTCTTCGGCGACGACAAGGCCATCGTGGGCGGGCTCGGCCGCTTCGAGGGGCAGCCCGTGGTGGTCCTCGGGCACCAGAAGGGCCGCGACACGCGCGAGAACATTGCGCGGAACTTCGGCATGCCGCATCCGGAAGGCTATCGCAAGGCCCTGCGCCTCATGGAGCTGGGGGCGAAGTTCGGCAAGCCCATCCTGACCTTCATCGACACTCCCGGCGCCTATCCTGGGCTCGGGGCCGAGGAGCGGGGCCAGGCCGAAGCCATCGCGCGAAATCTTCGAGAGATGGCGGGGTTCGCCACGCCCATCGTCTGCGTGGTTACCGGGGAGGGCGGGAGCGGGGGCGCCCTCGCCATCGGGGTGGGTAACCGGGTCCTCATGCTCGAGTACGGCGTCTATTCGGTCATCTCGCCCGAGGGCTGCGCGGCCATACTGTGGGGCGAGGCCGCGAAGGCGCCGGAAGCGGCGGAGCTCATGCGCGTCACGGCGCCGGAGCTGAAGCGCCTGGGCGTCATCGACGGCGTCGTGCCGGAGCCGGTGGGCGGCGCGCATCGGAACTGGGAGGAGACGGCGGCGAATCTCCGGACTGCCCTTCGCGACTCGCTCTGGGAGCTCCGCTCGCTCTCGCCGGGCGAGCTCATCGCCCAGCGCGCTGAGAAATTCAGGCGGATCGGCGTCTTCGAAGAGTCGGTCTGAGCCCGCTTGGTTTGACAGGCTCTCATGCGAATGCTAACGTAAGTGCTGATCTTTTATGCCAAAACTTCACCTGATCACCTACGGCTGTCAGATGAACGAGTACGACTCGGAGCGGGTCGCGGGTCTGTTGCGCGATGAGCGCTACGAGCTGACGGAGACTCCGCAGGACGCCGATCTGATCCTCTTGAATACCTGTGCCATCCGCGAGAAGTGCGAGGACAAGGTCTTCTCGCGCCTGGGGGAGCTCAAGCATCTCAAGCGCGAGCGGCCTCACGTCCTCATCGGCGTCATGGGCTGCATGGCCCAGCTCTGGCAGGGGAAGATCCTGCAGCGCGCGCCTTCCGTCGACCTCGTGTTCGGCTCGGCCGCGGTGTCGCGCGTGGGCGAGCTGGTGGCGCGCGCGCGCGCGACGGGCGCGCCCGTGCTGGAGACGGGCGAGGCGCCCCTCGTCAAGATCACCGCTCGACGGGAAGCCGTGGGCCAGCTCAAGGCATTCGTCACCGTGATGGAGGGCTGCGAGAAACGGTGTACCTTCTGCGTGGTGCCGGTGACCCGGGGCCGCGAGCGGAGCCACCCGCCCGCGGCCATCGTGGCGGAGGTACGGGAGCTCGCCGCCTCGGGCGTGCGCGAGGTGACCTTGCTCGGCCAGACCGTCAACGCCTACGGGCGCGACCTGACGCCCGCCACGGACCTGGCCGCGCTCCTCGAGCTCGTCGACGAGGTGGAGGGGATCGTGCGCATCCGCTTCACCACCTCCAACCCCTACAACCTGACGCCGCGCCTCATCCGCGCCATCCGGGACGTCCCCAAGGTGGTCGAGTACCTGCACCTGCCGCTGCAGTCCGGCTCCGACCGCGTGCTCGCGCGCATGCACCGCGGATACACGCGGGCCCGGTACCTCGAGCTGATCGCCGAGCTCGAGGAGACGGTGCCGGGCATCGCGCTGTCCACCGACCTCATCGTGGGTTTCCCGGGCGAGGAGGAGGCGGACTTCGAGCAGACGATGGACATGGTCGAGCGCGTGGGCTACGACAACGTCTTCGTGTTT
>Ga0137397_10003087_pt1 | contig 11604 bp, 10 predicted proteins | sample czorhiz116metaG_FD_106658 | JGI IMG/M metagenome (GOLD analysis project Ga0137397, IMG submission 106658) | Vadose zone soil microbial communities from Angelo Coast Range Reserve, California, USA - czorhiz1.16 metaG | ecosystem: Environmental > Terrestrial > Soil > Vadose zone | place: USA... | reverse complement strand
GTGTCTTTGCTGTGGGCCATGATGGAGGCCACGCCCCACCACGACGCCATGTGGACGTCATGTCCGCAGGCATGCATCACGCTGACCTCGCGCCCGTTGTCGTCTTTGGCTCGGACCTTGCTGGCATAGGGCAGCCCGGTCTTCTCTTCCACCGGCAGCGCATCAAGCTCCGTGCGCAGCATGACCGTCGGCCCGGCGCCGTTCTTCAGGACGCCCACAATCCCCGTGCCGCCCACATGCTCGGTGACCTCATATCCCAGAGTGCGCAGGCGGGTGGCCAGCTCGGAGGCCGTCCGCGTCTCATGCGACGAAAGTTCGGGATGCTGATGAAGATCGAGATAAAGGTCCATCGCGTCGTGCATGACGGAATCGACCTGCGAACCGATCGGGGCGGTCTGGGCCGGGGCGGCTAAGGCGAAGAAAACAACGGCAGTCAGCGAAAAAATGACCAAATTTTTCATGCGGGGATGATAGCGCAAAAGCGGGGGGCTTGGCCGCGAATGAACGCGAATAAACGCGAATTTTTTATGGGGGTATCGTCCACCGAAAGGTCGTCGCAAATCGGAATCCCTTGTCCCTGCCCCTTATTCGCGCAGATTCGCGTTCATTCGCGTTCATTCGCGGCCAATCTTTTTTTGCGCATAGCGTGACCTTTCCGAGCGTTCTGAAGTTATTACCTATAGAGCGAGGGACACCACGTCCCCCGGGGAGAGCAGCTTTTGAGCGCCGTTGCCAGTATCGCCGACGAAAGACTCCTGATTGAGGCGGCCCAGAACGATCCCAGCCGCTTCGCCGAACTCTATGAAAACAACTTCGACCGCGTCTACGGCTTCATTGCGCGGAGGGTGCGAAATCGCGAAGAGGCGGAAGACCTGACCGCCGAGGTCTTTCACCGGGCGCTGCTGAACATCGGCCGCTATCAGTGGCGCGGCGTCCCCTTCGCGGGATGGCTGCTGCGCATCGCCGCCAACGCCGTGGCCGGCCGCTGGGCGCGCCTCTCGAAGAATCCCGAGGTGGCCGGCGAGGGCATCGCCGATCTCGATATGGGCGTGGAGCAGGCGGTGGAGCGCCAGGTCATCCTGCTCCAACTCGTTCACCGGCTGCCGCACGATCAGCGCCTGGTGATTGAACGCCGCTTTACGGACCAGAAGAGCACCCGGGAAATCGCGGCGGAACTGGGACGCACCGAGGGGGCCATCAAACAACTTCAGTTCCGCGCGCTGCAGACCCTGCGCGCCGACATGAGGAGACCATCATGAACCACGACACAGTTTCCGACCGGCTCGATCAGGCCATTGATCGTATGATGAACGACCGGATAGTGAACGACGGAACCGTCGTTCCCAACGAGCAGGCCATCGCCGACCTGCTGGAAATTGCCGGCGATCTTCGCCGAATGCCGCGCATGGAATTCAGAGCGCAATTGAAGGCTGAATTACTGGCGGGCACCGCCTTTGCACAGTCGGACGCCGGGCTGTCGTTCATTCCGAAGGAATCGCCCGAGAATCTCATCGAGGGCGAGATCATGCCCTCGCTGGCGCGCCAGGGCCCCGGAATCTGCCCGGTGCGGCCCGCGAACTTCGCGACCTCCGCCGCGCTGCACGTCGCCTTGGTTGCGCTGATCGGCCTGGGGCTGGTGCTGGCGAAAAACGGAAAAATCGTTCTGACAAACTCCTCCGCCACGAAGGAAGTGACGAAGATTTACCTCTCCGGAGGGGGTGGCGGCGGCGCAGCCGATCTGCTTCCCGCTTCCCAGGGCCCGGCGCCGCGCTTCGCCCGGGAACAGCTCACACCGCCGGTGGTGATCAACCTGAATCAGAAGCCGCGACTGACGGTCGATCCGACTTTGATCGGAACGCCCGCGATGACAGTGGCCGACAACCACAACGGAAACCCGCTCTCCAATCTTTCGGTCCCCTCGGGAGGTCCGGGCGCTCGCAGCGGCATCGGCAGCGGAGGAGGCGGAGGTATCGGCGATGACGGCGACCCCGGACAGGGTCCCGGCTCTGACAGAGGCTTCGGAGGAAAAGCCTTCGACCCGGGCCACGGTGTCACCACTCCGCGCGCGATCTATTCACCCGATCCCGCCTACTCCGAAGAAGCCCGCAAAGCCAAATTCCAGGGCACAGTCGGGCTGTGGGCCGTGGTCGGGGTCGATGGGCGTCCCCGCGATCTGTGGATCAGCCGCTCCGCCGGCCTGGGCCTCGATGAAAACTCACTGGAGACAGTACGCACCTGGCGCTTCGAACCAGGAACGAAAAACGGGAGACCGGTTCCGGTGCGGATGTATATAGAAGTGAACTTCCATCTGTTGTGAAGAGAGCTGCTGGCTGCTGGCTGCTGGCTAAAGCAGCCTCTTCGGGATCGGCTGTGATTTGGGTTAAGCCAGTAGCTAGTAGCCAGAAGCCAGTAGCTCTTCGTAGCTCTTCGCAGCTCCTCACTGCTTTCCTTTCTTCTCCACCTTGGCCCAGGTGTCTTTCAGCGCCACGGTGCGGTTGAAGACCGGCTTTCCCGGCTTTGAATCCGGGTCGGCGCAGAAGTATCCGAGGCGCTCGAACTGATAGCGGCTGCCCGCTTCTACGTTGGCCATCGAAGGTTCGAGCTTGCCGTCGGTCACCACCTCCAGCGAGTTGGGGTTCAGGTTGACCGTGAATTCCTGGCCTTCCGGAACATCGCTCGGATCTTCCTTCGTAAACAGCGTCTCGTAGATGCGCACTTCGGTTTCCACCGCGTGCGCCGCCGATACCCAGTGGATGGTGGATTTCACCTTCCGTCCGTCGGGCGTGTTACCGCCCCTGGTGGCGGGATCGTACGTGCAGTGGACCTCTACCACTTTGCCGTTCTGGTCTTTGACGACGCTGGTGGCGGTGACCAAATAGGCATAGCGGAGTCGGACTTCGCGGCCGGGCGACAGGCGGAAATATCCTTTGGGAGGCTCTTCGCGGAAATCATCCTGCTCGATATAAAGGACACGCGAAAACGGCACCTTGCGCGTCCCGGCACTCGCGTCTTCAGGATTGTTGATGGCTTCCATCTCCTCGACCTGGCCTTCGGGGTAGTTATCGATCACCACTTTCAGCGGACGCAGCACGGCCATCACCCGCGGTGATCGGCGGTTCAGATCTTCGCGGACGAAATGTTCCAGCATCGCCAGTTCGATCGAGCCGTTGGTCTTGGAAGCGCCGATGGCGGCGCAGAAATTACGCAGGGCCTCGGGCGTGTAGCCGCGCCGGCGCACACCTGAGAGCGTCGGCATCCGCGGATCGTCCCAGCCGCGCACGTGGCCGTTTTCCACCAGCGACAGCAGCTTGCGCTTGCTCAGCAGGGTGTACGTCAGGTTAAGCCGGTCGAACTCGATCTGCTGCGAGGGGAAGATGCCCAGTTCCCGGATGTACCAGTTATAGAGCGGACGATGGTCCTCAAACTCCAGGGTGCAGATGGAATGTGTGATTTTTTCCAGGGAATCCGACTGCCCGTGCGCGAAGTCGTACATCGGATAGATGTTCCACTTGTCGCCGGTGCGATGGTGCGCGGCATGAAGAATTCGGTACATCACCGGATCGCGCATATTGAGGTTGGGCGAGGCCATGTCGATCTTCGCCCGCAGCGTGCGCGAGCCGTCGGGAAATTCTCCGGCGCGCATGCTCTCAAAAAGACCCAGGTTTTCCTCCGCGGTACGATTGCGATAGGGGCTATCTTTGCCCGGCTCGGTCAGCGTTCCGCGATATTTGCGCATTTCTTCGGCGCTGAGATCGCAGACATAAGCCTTGCCCGCTTTAATAAGCTGCACCGCCCAGTCATGAAGCTGGTCGAAGTAATCGGAAGCATAGAAGAGGCGGCCTTCCCAGTCGAAGCCCATCCAGCGGACGTCGCGAATGATCGAGTCGACATATTCCTGCTCTTCTTTTTCCGGATTGGTATCGTCGAAGCGCAGATTGGTCTTGCCGCCAAACTCGGCCGCCAGTCCAAAATTCAGGCAGATCGACTTGGCGTGCCCCAGATGAAGGTATCCGTTGGGCTCGGGAGGAAAGCGCGTCTGCACGCGGCCCGCAAACTTGTTGGTTTTGAGGTCGTCAAGAACGATTTCCCGGATAAAATTCGACGGGCGGGGCGCCGGTGCTGCCGGATCGGATGTGCTCATAAAGGTTGAAAGAATATCTTAGCAAAAACAAAAGACAAGACCCTTGCACCACGGAGCCACGGAGTCACGGAGAAAAACAAAAGCAAAAAATAAATGGGGTTGTTGTGCTCTCGGCAGTATCGATTCCATCGGAAAGGGGAGAACACGGAAAGCGGGATGGTCCTGCGAGGATTTCGCGACCTCGGCTTCCCGATGGAGTGATCACCGACGAGAGCAACAACAATCCCATTTATTTTTTGCTTTTGTTTTTCTCTGTGACTCCGTGACTCCGTGGTGCAAAGGTCTTCGTGGTGCAAAGATCTTGTCTTTTGCTTTTGCCTATTCCCTTCATTCCGTGGAAAATAGCTCCAGGCCAAAACTCCATGCTCCCATTCAGATTGATCTTTCCTGTGTGTCTTTTGATCGCCTGCCCGATTTCGGGCTGGGCGCAGACGGCGCTCGATCCGGACACGACCCGCATCTGTGGCACCGTGAAAGACACTCCGCTTCCGGCCCAGGACCGGCCTGACGCCGATGAGTCGAAGGCCCTGGCCGGCTGCGTTTCACAGGACCTTTATTACGGCTTCGGCCGGGCACCCCACTACGAGAAGGCGCGCAAGTGCGCCTATCTCGAAATGGATGCGGGCAACAACAAGGCCTTCAGCGGACGCTCCATTCTGATGATGATCTATGCCAACGGCCTGAGCGTTCCGAGAAACCTCGATTTGTCGGTGCGGCTGGCCTGCGAGATCGGCGGAGGAGATGCCGCCGGCACGGTGCATGAACTGCAGCGCTACAAAGCCGGGAACTGGCAGGGAAACAATTTCAGCATCTGCGACCACAGCAGCGCGCCTTATCTGTACCAGCAATGCGCCCTGCTCGACGACCGTTTCGACCGGGTGACCCGGCATGAAAAACTCGACGCCATCGCCGCCCATTGGACGCCCCGGCAGAAGCGCGCCTATCAATCGTTCCTGAAAACGGCGATCGCATTTTTTGAGGCCCGCGCCAACGGCGAGATCAATCTGGAGAGCACCTTCGCCGTACAGGAAGTCGCCTTTCATGAACGTGAACTGATCGCCACGCTGGAGAAATTCGAAAAGGGCGAACTGCCGAAGTTCACCAAGGCCGATCTGAAAAAAGCGGAAGAGGAGATGCGGGCGAAGTTCAGCCAGACGCAAACGAAAGATCCGCATCAATGGGGCACGGTGAGTTCCGAAAGCATTCGCAAGACGCAGCCTTCATGGCTTGCCTACCGCGAGGCGTGGACCGCGCTGGGCAAAGTCCGCTGGCCCAATGTCACCCCCACCAGTTGGAGGACCTGGACCGCCCAGGAGCGCGTGGTCATGCTGGAGCGGTCGCTGCATTAGAGCGGGTCGGCCCATGACATATCAATAGCGTGTGGCATAGCCCAGGTCGCGCTCACGTGGACGGCGCCGAATGCCCAGCAGGTCCCGCACCTCCTGAACTCCGGGCCATTTGCGGCGCTGCTCACCTTCGGCGACAAGATCGGAAAGGATCAGCAGAAGGGTCCCCCGGCACACGGGACATTGCCCCGATTCTCCGGCGGATATGAAGTTGCATTGCGTGCACAGCACCGCATCGCGCAACGGCAGGTAAGGCTGTTGAACTGCGTTCATGAAGTTCACCTCCCCGCGTCCTTTTTCAACGGACAGCGGGCTGCCTACCAGCACCAGGGGACAGACATTGCAGTGATGGAGTGCAGCCCGACAGCCATTCCGACACCGGAACGGTTAGCTCTGTCTTTTCAACAGGATAGATTCTCTTCCCGGCGAACGCAGTGGTCCGATTCGACCCACTCTTGTGTCGAACAGAAACGCCTTTTGCTTTTCTCCGTGTCTCTGCGCTTATGATGTTGACGGAGAGTCGAGTGAAGTGGATTGAAGAAAATCAGACAGGCCTCACCGCCGCCATGCTGACGCTGGGGCCTTTGCTGCTGGCCCATGGTGTGTATGTGCGGCGCACGGCGCTGAAACTGCCGGAGCCTCCGGGGCCGCGCGAGGGCGTGAGCGGCGCGGGCGCTCCGTTCAGTCTGCTGATCGTGGGCGACTCCGCCGGCGCGGGCGTCGGTTCACGCACTCATGATGAGGCGCTGATTGGCCACGTCCGCTCCGCGCTGAGCGCGGGTTTTCGGCTTCGCTGGAAGCTGGTCGCCAAAGCCGGATACACCACGCGCGACGCCATCCGGTGTCTGCGGGAAACTCCCCCGGAGCCGTTCGATGCGGTGGTCATTTCGCTCGGAACCAACGACGTTACTTCAGGACGCCGGATATCCACCTGGACCAGCGAACTCAACCAGCTTGCGGCGCTGCTGCGTTCGAAGTTTCAGGCGCGCCAGATCGTCTTCAGCGGCCTGGCCCGCATGCAGGACTTCCCGGCCTTCCCCCAGCCGCTGGCCTGGTATATGGGCGCGCGCGCCGGTCTGCTCAATCGCACGCTGGAGAGATGGGTCGCCCCGCAAACCGACTGCGATCTCATTCCCGTGGACAAAAGCATCCGCCCGGAGATGCTGGCCGAAGACGGATTCCACCCCGGCCCCGAGATCTACGCGCTGTGGGGCGCGGCCGCGGCGGAAAAAATCCTGCAACGGCAGCAAGTTTGTAGTTCCGATGTCCCGATCTCCAATGATCCGGTCACCGTGTTTAGTGGATCCTCCATCCGTTGATCGGGCCGCCGTGCAAAAACTTCTCCGGCGTCATGACGCCGTCGCGCTTGAAGATCAGTCCGTCTTTCATCACGAATGACACATTGCGCAGCGTTTCGATGTCATCCAGAGGGTTTCCTTTGACGGCAATCATGTCGGCGGGCAGGCCGGGCCTGATCGGCCCGCGTTTTTCGGCGATGTCGCAGACCTGGTATCCGTTGATGGTCATGATCTTCAGAATCTCTTTGTCGGGAATTCCCGCGGCCTTCCAGCTTTTCAGAAAGTTGATGACCACCTGCCCGCGGCTCAAACCAGGGACGTAATAATCGGCGTCCGTCGAAAATGCCATTTTGACCTTGTTGGCCCACGCGCTCTTCATCCCGGCGACCGTGCGATCAAACGCCGCCTGCGTGCCCCGATATTCCATCAACGGAGTTTCGGTGCCCACGCGCCAGATGCCCTTCTGCGCCATCAGCTTGTGCAGATCGTCGGTGAGCGCGATATCGTGCTCAATCGACCAGATGCCCGCTTCAATGGCGCGGCGCGCACCTTCCTGGGTCTGTACGTGACCGGCGACCTTAAGCCCGCCGGCATTGGCCGCTTCTTTGATAAAGAGTTTGATGTCTTCGACTGAATACGGATAAGGCTTGCAATCCACACAGATCTTGATCACCTTCGCGCCGAACAAAACATTCTGGCGGACGGCCTTGACGATCTCGTCATGCGTGTCCGCATCGAGATATTCCGGATACACGATGTTGTGCTCCTTCACCATTTCCGGCGTGGGGAAGAACTGCCCGCCGATTCCGCCGATGATGATGCCCGAATTGATCAGCGTCGGGCCGGGAACCCAGCCCTGCTCGATGGCCTGGCGCAGCGCGGTATCGGCATACAGACCGTTGTTGCCCAGATCGCGCACCACGGTGAATCCCGACGACAGCATCTGCATTCCGTTCGAAGCGGCCTCGATGGCCCGCAGCGCGGTCGATTCCTGAATATAGGTGTAGTAATAAACGTCGTTCTCGGGGACCTTCTTATACGTGAGCGCCAGATGATTGTGGGCGTCCACCAGGCCGGGCAGCACGGAATACTGCGAGAGATCGATGACCTCCGCGCCCTCCGGCGCGGCCAGGTTGCCGCCGATGGCCACGATGCGTCCGTCTTTCACGGAAATCGTCTGATTGGCGGTGGCCGTGCCGGTTTCCGGATCGATCAAGCGCCCCGCCTTGATGACATACGCCGTCCCGGCGCTGGAAGGCAGCGGGGCGGACGGCTGTTGTGCCTGGGCTGTCATTTGAAAGAGTGCGGCGCAAAGCAGAAGCAGGAATTGTCTGATCATCGGTTGGCTCTCCGTGGCAAATTTACGGACACAGAATCATACACACACTGCCAGGAAAAATACTCGCCGCTGATTTGCGCCGATCAACGCAGATGTTTTCATCTGCGTAAATCAGCGGCAAATGGTTTTTGTTCGTGTTATTTTTGATGCCTATGTCAGAGACAGACATTCCGGAAGGGTTTGGCCCCATATTCCGCAGAAGCAATCTGCTCGATCTGCTGGGACCGTTCTACAGCAAAGGCTCGGGCGCGACTCTGGTCATCGGGCTGCGCGCCGCCGAGAAACACGCCAACATGCGCGGCTTTGTCCACGGGGGCGTGCTGGCCGGCATGGCGGACATCGCCCTCGGCTATTCAACTTCCTTCGGCTCCGATCCTCCGCGGCCCCACGTGACCGCGAGCCTCACCATCAACTACACCAGCGCGGCCAGGGCCGGCGACTGGATCGAGGCCCGTGTGGAAATCATGAAGACCGGCAGGAACCTGGCCTTCGCCAACTGCTGCCTGACCGTAGGAGAAACAGTCATCGCCCATGCGAGCGGGGTGTTTTCGGTGGTGACGGAAGGAAGTTAGGCTTTCGCTTTACGCGCTCTCGGCCTGGCCCGCTCGGTCTTCGAGCGAGAGCACCACCTGCCGCAGGGTTTCGAGATTATCCACCTGCTTCAGCGACTTGAGTTTGAGCGAAAGCAAAACCGATTTCACCGCTTCCGGCCCGACGCGGCCCCCCGCCGCTTCCAGACGCTGCAATCCGCGCTCCGCCGATTGCATCGACGCCAGGACTTTCCGCAGAACGGCGACATCTCTGATTTCACCGGGCTGCCACACTCGGGCAACGTTCTTCAGCACGCCCCGGTACAGGGTTTTCCCCACCGCGTCGGCCATCGCTTCGATTTGCTGGACCAGTTCTTTCTCTTCCTCCGACAAAGCTCGGACCTGCTTCGTGGCCGAATCCGTGCCGCCCTTCCTGCTTTTCGGCTTAGTCTCGGTGGGTCCGTCCGCGGCCTGGGAATCTTCCCGCACCGGAGGACGCAGCCCGTTGCGCCAGCCCTCCGGCGTGGCCCATCCGAACAGTTGCGGTGTTTCCGCGGGGCGTCCGCGCCTATCGAGGTCCACCCACGTCCCGCCGAAGTAATAAAGATAACGTCCCAGGCCGAAGCACGAAGCGGCCCGCTTGAACGCCTGGGCCTCCGCGCTGGTCCCCGCGTTGTCATTGTCGGCCCACTCCTCGCCCGTGGCGGAATGAGAACCAATGCCGTGGACCGTAAGATCGCAGGTGACGAATACTTTGGCGACGACCTTCTGGTCTTCGCCCCGCTCGAAATTCGCGCTCGTATGGACGGTATATTTCCGCGTCCAGCCCGCCGGCGTAAAGAGCTGATTGAGCCGGTCGGTGTAAGCGCGCTGGTCGGCGTAAGGCATGACCTGGCCGCGGCTGCCATCCGGGTTCGAATTCATGACCCGCCATTCCACCTGAGAAGGCCGGAACGGGACTTCCAATTCCGCGATGAGTTCTCGGATCTTTGCCATGTTGAAGCTGAGCTGCGGGGCCGGAACTGCCGCCGAGGAACTCTGTCGGGGCGAGTCGGCGGGGCGAACGCTTGCGGGATGCTTTTTGGGAGCAGTCACAAGAAGTCTCCTTTATAAAATCAGGCGACGGGCGGTTTTCAAGCCGCGAAAAGGGGGCTTCTTTCGCGGGCTCATCCTGTTATCTATTTTACAAATCTGCCGCCCGGGTTTTCAAATCGGGGGCGACGGTACGTTAGAGGGCGAAAGGAAGGAAAAGGCGGCCTGGAAGACGACAATTATGCTTTGTGATGGGGTTTTTTCGGGCCTCAGTCGTAAGTAATCACCTGGTCCGGAGCATGCTGCCCGATCTGCGTTGTACCCGTATTCATGCGGACGTACACGCGTCCGCCTTCGGCGCGCCGGGCGCCGGTCAGATAAGTGATATCCAGCTCCTTTGGCAGTTGATCGCGACGAACTCTCTCCATGCCAAAGCTGTGCCACTGCAGATCGTCCCGTTCAGACCTGCTTTTCTGGCAGAGCCTCATATACTCCGCGCCCCATTGGACCATATCCATGCCCAAACGACGGAGCGGCCGGGGAACGCGATTGAGGAACGCCGCGCGCACCGCCTCCCGGGCTTCTTCCTCATTGTCGAAGGGTCCGAAGGTTCTTCCCCGCAGTCCTTCCAGCGCCTGCTGGGCCACACGCAGGGTCCGGTCATAGGCGTAGATGAAATCGCGCAGGTGTTCCTCCTCCGCCAGTTTGTTCTGGCCGGCAATCGCCGGAGGCATGACCACGTAAACCCGGCTTCGCCCGGCGCTCCAGCCCATGAGCGAATTGGAAGTGTTGCGCGCGCCGCCCGGGTTCTGCTGCTCCAGATCGTCGTAAGTGGTGTCATTGAGATGCATGTTGGTCTCATAGGTCCCCGTCCCCAGATAAACGGAGATGTTTGTTCCCTGCTCCGCATTCCGGGTTATGGTCAGCCGGGCGTAAACCTCATGTGTATCGTCGCCAAAGGTGAGCGCCCCCACGGCCCGGTTCAGCCGGTTAAAAAACCCCTGCGGAAGTCTTCTCTCAATGGCGATGCTCCAGGCGGGCAGAGTGTACTGTTGCGGGCCGGAGGTCGTTGCCAGGTCCAGTCCGGTCTGGGTTGCGGGGTCGCCGTTATCGGCGCGAAACACACCGGCCAGATCGGAGCGGGCCGAGTATCTTCTTAACAGCGGCTGGATGACCGGAGCTCTCCTGGGTTTGTTGTCGGTAAGCGGGGCCGCGGAATAAGGGGCCGGCGCGGCCACAGGCCGGATGCGCATTGCCGCCTGGACCGCGTTAGCGCCGGAAAGCGGCCGGATGGCTTGATTGTTCTTCACCCCGAGATTGCAGGGCGGGGGCCAGTGGAGTTGCGCGCGCTGTGCGGCCGAGCCGGCGTTTGGAATTCCCGGCCGTTTCGCGGCAGGCTGAACCGGAATTCGATTTGCGGCCGCGGCCTTATAGGGCGGGGGCCAATGCAACTCATTGGCATGGGAGTGCAAGCCGGGTTTTGCAATCGGACCGCTCTTGTTGGGCATGGAAGAAAAGGCCTGGAGTTACCGGGAGATTCTCCCATAATCGGAGCAAATCCTCCAGATCTTTGCTTTTCCCGCGTATCGCCATCTGAGAAGATTTCTAAAAGCAAACCACAAACCTTGAAACGCAGCGCGACGGAGCCGCAACCAAAAACCAGGATCAAAACCTTGAAACGCAGAGGTAGCAGAGGAAGCAGAGGTTTTTTGGGGGGTATTGCCGCGAACCCAGCAATAATCTCGCAGGCGACGAAAAGGTTGGGCCAACGTTACAAGCCCAAAAAGCCTCTGCTTCCTCTGCTACCTCTGCGTTTCAAGGTTTTGATCCTGGTTTTGGTTGCGGCTCCGTCGCTCTGCGTTTCAAGGTTTATGGTTTTGACTTTGTCTTTGGTTGCGGCTAACGTCGCGCATCACCC
>Ga0137397_10003086_pt1 | contig 11606 bp, 12 predicted proteins | sample czorhiz116metaG_FD_106658 | JGI IMG/M metagenome (GOLD analysis project Ga0137397, IMG submission 106658) | Vadose zone soil microbial communities from Angelo Coast Range Reserve, California, USA - czorhiz1.16 metaG | ecosystem: Environmental > Terrestrial > Soil > Vadose zone | place: USA... | reverse complement strand
CATGCCAGGGAGACGGCGATCACCGAGAGGAAGAGGATCACTGCGATGTAGCCGTTGACGTTGAAGAACGCCACGTCGAGCCGCGAGAGATCGCCCGGCGAGACGAGCGAGTGCTCGTAGACCAGCAATCCGGCCACCACCGCGACCCCGAGCCAGTAGAGCCAGCCGAGCCCCATCATCCAGCCCAGCAGCGCGAAGGCCGCGATGGTCAGCACGTGGCAGGCCCGCGCGGTGGCGAGGGCGGCGGGGATGCCGAAGCGCGCGGGGACCGAATGCAGGCCGGTGCGACGGTCGAACTCGACGTCCTGGCAGGCGTAGATGAGATCGAAGCCGGCGATCCACACCGTGAGGGCGAACCACAGCACGTAGACCGGCGGCGCGAAGGCGCCGCGCACCGCGATCCAGCCGCCCGCCGCCGCGATGCCGTCGGTGAAGCCCAGGATCCAGTGCGAGAGCCAGGTGAAGCGCTTGGTGTAGGAGTACCCGACCAGGAACAGGACCGCGAGCGGGGCGAGGGCCAGGCAGAGCGGGTTCAGCATGTAAGCCGAGAGCAGCAGCAGCGCGCCCGCCGCCACCGCCGCGCCCGCCACCTGGGCGGGGGTCAGGAGGCCCGCGGGCAAATGGCGCCGGGCCGTGCGGGGGTTGGCCGCGTCGATGAAGCGATCGGCCAGGCGGTTGACCGCCATGGCCAGGGTGCGGGCGCCGGCCATCGCCAGCGTCACCCAGAGCAGGGTGCGCCAGCCAGGCCAGCCGTCGGCGGCGAGCACCATCGCCACGTAGGCAAAGGGCAGGGCGAAGACGGTGTGCTCGAACTTGATCGCGTCGAGGAAGTGGCGGACGGCGGTCACGGCGGGCCCGCGCTACAGGCCGTACTCGGCCCAGCGCTGGGTGACCAGCGCCCGGACGTCCTCGCTCATCACGATCTCCTCCGGCCACGGCTGCCCGATGCCGTCGGCCTCCGTCTTCTCGGTGGCGTCCACCCCGAGCTTGCCGCCGAAGCGGTGGCGCATGGCTGCGTGGTCCAGGTCGTCCATGGGCCCGTCCACGATGACGAGGTCGCGCTTGGGATCGATGTTGCCGGTGGCTCGCCACGTCACCTCCGAGAGGTCGTGCACGTTGACGTGATCGGAGACCACCACGATGTTCTTGGCCAGCATCATGAGCCCGAGGCCCCAGAGCGCGTACATGACCTTGCGGGCGTGGCCCGGGTAGCGCTTCTTGATCGAGACGATCACCAGGTTGTGGAAGACGCCCTCGGCCGGCATGTTCATGTCCACCACCTCGGGCAGCATCATCCGGATGATCGGCAGGAAGATGCGCTCGGTGGCCTTGCCGAGCCAGTAGTCCTCCTGCGGTGGGCGCCCCACGATGGTGGTCGGGTAGATCGGGCTCTTCCGGCGCGTGATCGCCTTGAGGTGGAACACCGGGTAGTCGCGCGCGAGCGAGTAGTAGCCGGTGTGGTCGCCGAACGGGCCCTCCAGCCGCCGCTCGGCCGGATCGACCCAGCCCTCCAGCACGATCTCGGCCTCGGCCGGCACGTCGATGTGGACGGTCCTGCACGGCACCATCGGCACGCTCGACCCGCGCAGCCAGCCCGCGAAGACCATCTCGTCGACGCCGGGCGGCAGGGGCGCGGAGCCCGAGTAGATCGCGCACGGGTCGCCGCCCAGCGCGATGGCCACCTCCATCGGCTCGCGCCGCTCCTCGGCCAGCCGCTGGTGCTCGGCGGAGCCCTTGTGGATCTGCCAGTGCATGCCGAGCGTCTGGTCGTCGTAGACCTGGAGCCGGTACATCCCCACGTTGCGCGCGCCGGTGACGGGGTCCCGGGTGAACACCATGGGCAGCGTGATGTAGCGGCCGCCGTCGCCCGGCCAGCAGCGCAGGATGGGGAGCGCGGCCAGGGAGGGCCGGTCGGTCTCCACCACCTCCTGGCAGGCGGCCGAGCGCACCCGCTTGGGGCCGGCCTTGGCGAGGTCGAAGAGGTCGCCCAGCTTGCGGAGCTTGTCGAACATCGAGCCCGGCATGCGGAGGTCGAGGAGCTTGGCGACCCGGGCGGAGATCTCGTCGAGCCGCTCGACGCCGAGCGCGGCGGCCATCCGCTCCGGCGAGCCGAAGGCGTTGATGAGGACCGGCATCTCCGAGCCGCGCACGTTCTCGAAGAGCAGGGCCACGTTGCGGCCGCCCGGACTCTTGGACACCCGGTCGGTGATCTCGGCGATCTCGAGGTCGCGCGAGACCGGCGCGCTCACACGGCGGAGCCAGCCGTGCGTCTCGAGGTGGCCGATGAACTCGCGGAGATCGCCGAAGGCCATGGCGGCGCGCTGAGCCCTACTCGTGGAAGTAGATCTTGACGAGCCAGCCGGCGACGATGGGGAAGACCAGGCTCGAGGCGGTGCGCACCGCTACGAAGCGCCAGCCCATGAGCGGAGCCTCCCACGCGATGATGCGCTGCACGCCGAAGAGGGACCACGCGGTCATGTACGCGACCAGGGGGCCGAGCGCCATGCCCGAGTTCGACAGCACCACGAGCAGAGGCACGCTCACCATCGGCCCGCCGGGGGTGATCACGCCCGCTGCGCTCGCGATGAAGATGGCGCTCAACCCCGACTGCTGCCCGAAGTAGCGCCCGACCGTCTCCTGCGGGATCACCACCTGGATCATCCCGGCGAGGATCAGGGCCGGCACCAGGCGCGGGATGATGAACCAGAGCAGGGCGAGGCCGTTGCGGGCGCCCACCGCCGGGAGGCTCGGATCCTTCGCGTACGCGACGAGTGCGAAGACGATGGCCAGCGAGGAGAGAACCACGAAGGAAACGTCGAAGAATCCGGCCCGCGGCATGGCGGCATTATACGTCACGTGGGCTATACTGACCTCGCTCCGAGCGATGCGCTGGATGATTCGACGGCTCGTGCTCGCCCTGGCACTGCCTCTGGCGGTGGGCGCCGCCTTCAAGATGTGGCTCGGCACCGGGCCCGCGTTCGTCGCGGGGGCCCTCGGCGCGCTGCTCGTCGGCTGGATCGCGATCGGCTATACCGGGCGCGAGGCCGCCGCGCAGCAGCGGGCGGCCGCTTCCGGCCTCCAGTGGCTCCAGGCTCTCGCCCAGGTGAGCGTGTCGCTCTCGCAGGGCCTCGACCGCAACCGGTTCCTCCGCCAGATCACCGACGCGCTCGCCACCCTTACCTCCGCCCACAACGTCGTGCTGTGGGAAGTGGACACCGCCTCGAACCTGCTGGTGCGACGCGCCTGGACCACGGATCCGTCGATCGGGGCCATGGAGCTGCCGTCCTCGCTGACCCTGCAGCAGGGCGGCACCGGCTGGATCGCCCGCCACCGCGAGGCGCTCTTCGTCGACGACATCGCGCGGGACGCACGGATCATGGCCGCCGACTGGGCGCTCGGCCGCGACCTGGTCGCGTTCGCGGGGGCCCCGGTGGCGGCGGGCGACGAGCTGCTGGGCGTGCTCACCCTCAACCTCAAGCGCGGCCGCCTGCCCGAGGGCAACGATCGCGCGCTGCTCCTCTCCTTCGCCTCGCAGGCCGCGGTCGCCATGCGCAACGCGCGGCTCTACGAGGAGGCGCAGCAGCGGGTGCGCGAGCTGCAGGAGACGCAGGCCCAGCTGGTGCAGGCGGCCAAGCTCTCCGCGGTGGGTCAGCTCGTCTCCGGGGTGGCCCACGAGCTGAACAACCCGCTGTCGGTGGTGGTTGGCTACGGCCAGCTCCTGCTCGCCCGGGGCGTGCCCGAGGAGGCGCGCCGGCCGATCGAGCTGATGATCGCGCAGGCCGCGCGCATGGCGAAGATCGTCCAGAGCCTCATGCTCTTCTCCCGCCAGCGCAAGCCGGAGCGCCGGGCGGTGAGCCTGCCCGACATCATCCAGCAGATCCTCACCCTGCGTCAAACGCAGCTGGTGATCTCGAGCATCCGCCTCGAGACCGAGTTCGGCGCCGAGGTGCCCCCGGTGCAGGGTGATTCCCACCAGCTCCAGCAGGTGTTCCTGAACCTGATCCTCAACGCCGAGCAGGCGATCCTGGGCAGCGGGGTGGGAGGCCGGCGCTCCGGCGACTGCATCCGCGTCAGCACGCGCGCGCGGCTCGAAGGGGACCGTGCCTGGGTGGTCGCGCAGGTGGCCGACAACGGCCCCGGCATCCCGGCCGAGGTGCTTCCGCGCATTTTCGAGCCGTTCTTCACGACGAAGAAGGTGGGGGAGGGCGCGGGGCTCGGTCTGAGCGTCTCGTACGGCATCGTCGAGGAGCACGGCGGCCGCCTCTCGGTGAAGAGCGGCCCGGGGCGCAGCGTGTTCACGCTCGAGCTGCCGGCCGCCGCGCCGGTGAGCGCCGGCGTCAGCGCTTGACTTCGGCCCGATCGCTCGCGTAGTAAGGGGTCCCATGGTCAAGGCGGAGCTCGTCGCGGCGATGGCCAAGGCGTCCGGCGGCTCGAAGGTCTCCGCCGAGAAGGCCCTCAATGCCCTGCTCGACAACGTGTTCGATTCGCTTCGCCGGGGGCGGAAGGTGACCATCGGCGGCTTCGGCACCTTCCTGGTGAGCCGGCGGGCCGAGCGCAACGGCCGCAACCCGCGGACCGGCAAGGCCATCAAGATTCCCGCGTGTCGGGTGCCGCGCTTCAAGCCGAGCCGCTCGCTGAAGTCTCACCTGCAATAGCGCGGCGTGTGCTAACTCCGCGTCCGTCCTGCCTTGACACCCCGCGGCGCCGCCTCGTACAATGACCGTCGCTGCTGGGGGTTCGTCTAATGGTAGGACGCCAGGTTCTGGCCCTGGTAATGGGGGTTCGAGCCCTCCACCCCCAGCCATTTAAGCTTTTCCGCGCCGGGGCCAGATAAGTCTCGGGCGCGTGTAGCACGGTAGGGAGGCGGCCCCATCGTCTAGAGGCCTAGGACATGGCCCTCTCAAGGCTAAAACACGGGTTCGAATCCCGTTGGGGCCACCAAATTGTTTTTGTTGATGTTTATAGCTCCGGGTTTTAGGAACATACGAATGTTCCTAGAACCTGGAGCAAGTTCACGTCCTCACTTGCTCAACATCTCCAGGGCCTTCCCCTCGTAGAAGGCCACCGCCCGCTTGAGCTGCGGCGGCCTGATGTTGGCGTACACCTGCGTGGTGTCAATCCGCGAGTGGCCGAGCAGCGCACGGACCTCCTCCAAGTCGTGATGTTGCTCCAACACCTCCATGGCGACACCATGACGCAGGTCGTGCGGCTTTAGCGTCGGATAGCCGATGACTCGGCCGTACACCTTGCTGAGCCGCCAGATATTCTTCCCGGTCATGGGCGCCCGCGTCCTACCGACAGCCCGGCGCCCCCAGGTCGACCAGAACAGCGGGGTGTCCGGACCGACCTTCTCGGTCTGGTGCTCCAGCACCCGCACCACGTACTCGTGCATGAACGCCATCACCGCCGAGGGGAGGGGGATATCCCGTGTCTGGCCGCCCTTGACGCGGACGTTACGCAGCCCCCACTGCCCATCGAGGTGGCGCACCTGAAGGGTGGCCACCGACTCCCGACGCATGCCGCTGTACCTCAAGATCAGGAAGATCGCCACGTCGCGGGGACGCTGGCGCTGTTTCGCGGCTTCCACCAGCGCGTCCATGATCGCAGGTCCCGGCACCTGTCTCGGAACCTCCCGCCGGTGCGGTGGTCGATCCAGCTGAGCCACGGGGTTTGCACCCAGTCCCCCTCGCTTTACCAGCCATGCACAGAAGCTCGACAACGCTGACTGGCGGCTCCGCATCGTGCTCAGCGCCAGATCGCTGCCACCCATGTCATCCATCCAGCCTTGAATAGTCGATGGGGTGAGGTCGCCGACGCGGGCCGAGCGACCCTCGGAGCTGCGTACGAAGATCAAGAACTGCTCTAGCATCCATCGATAGGTCTTCACCCCTCCTTCGGTCTTCCCACGCTGCTTGCGCTGGAAGGTGCAGAACTGCTCGATCAACTCGGTAAGCTGTTGGGCCATGCGCTCGGTCCTCCGGCCCGAGTCACGGCCACGCTTTCGCTGGGTGAGAGTATCGGGAGGAACAACCCACCCGTCAAGAGGCTGGCTGAGCGCGAGGACTCCGTTCGCGACGCTGCGCTGCGGATTTGGTTCGTTCATTGGGCGGTGGGGGGTGCCTCCCCCCACTCCTGCTGGGGCGTGACCTCACGAGAGGGTCGAGGGCCGGTCGCTGCCTTGCGCGGCCGCTCATAGATGAAAGGGATCTGCAAGTCGCGCAGCTTGTCGCGCACGTTGGTCGTGGTCCACGGGTTGCCCTGGATAGTCTTGAGGCCCATCGTGTTCAGCCGGGTCGCGATCTCAGCGGGCCTCATAGACGGTGCCAATACGCGGAGATGCATGCAGATGCGCTCGTCCCGCATCCTGACGTGGGAGCGGAGTCCGAGTCGGGACAGGGTGGCCCAGACAGCGGCTACAGTGATGTCCCGGTTCTCGCAGTTTTTGTGACCGTCATGGCTGAGCAGCTTGAGAATCTCAGCGGGCGCATGACCTGCCTCGTGGAGCCGCCTGACAGCGTCCGTCGGATTGGGCAGCGGAGGCGGCGGTTCAACACCGGGGATCCGCCCCTTTCGGAGTCTGGTGCTGGCTCGAACAATTTGCTTTTCAGTCCAGCGGGCAGCACGAGCATGCGGGATCTCGTTTGCGTTGAGTGCATCGGCAATCGCCCGCGGGGGAGTTCCAGCGGCGATTTGATCTCGGATGAATTCATATGTGGCAGGCTGAATGAACCACCCCCGCTTTCGCCTCACCGGGCGTGCGGGCGTGGGGCGCGGTCGGGTCAATGCGATCCTCGTCCGAGGGCCTCCGGTCCACTCCACGTCCAGCGTCCAGATATCGTCCTCAAGGGTGGCATGAATTGCCGTGATGACGGCTCGAACCAACGCTTTGCGGTGTTCGAAAGTGATGTGCGGGTGCCGCCAGAGACCGGGAAGGTCTTCAAGGAGGAGTCGCAACTCTGCCAGGGTCGCTTCGTCCGGGATGAGCGGGGAGACCAGGGGATGGAGGCGGTATGTCGTCCGCAACGCGTCCACGCCGGCGAGGGCTTGATCGAGCCGCTCCCCAAGCCGCTGGGTCAGATGCCGGTGCGAACGATCCGCCTCAAAGAATGCGCGCTCGGCCTCGACGGCCAGCCGTTCTGCACGTCGAAGCTCATCCTGCCGGGCTCGCTGAAGGCTTTCGTATTGACGGAGCTCCTGGTGGACGGCCTCTTGGATGGAGTCGGCAGCGACTGGAGCGAGCGTCTCGAGGATCAGCCACTCTATCACCGCGTCCACGCTCGCCGCGCGGATGGAGCAGTGGGATCGGTTGTCCCCAGCGTCACGGGCGGGCAGGCAGAGGTAACGGGGACGCCGAACGACGCGCCCGTCTGGGCCCGTCGATCGCGTGCCATAGATCGTGTGGAAGGCTCTCCGATGGACTGGGCACCGCACGAGCCCTTGAACGAGGGCCTCTCCGCGGCCTAGTGCCGGTGTGACGTTGATGCGATTTGCGCTGAATCGTTGCTGAAGCGCGCTCCATCGCGCGGGATCTATGTAGGGCTCGTGGTGCGCCTCAATGACGACCCACTGGTCAGCCGGCTGGGGTCGCTGCCGGCCGCGCTTTTTGGATCCTTCCACCGGGGGTTGCTGTCGCGTCTGGCCAAAGATGTACCGGCCGGCGTACACCGGGTTCTTCCCGAAGGCTGAAATGCTGGTATAGGTGGCGTCGCACCACAGTGGCTGGTTACGCCGTCGACGTCGTGGGATCTGAACGGCGTTGGTCCGGAAATAGCGCGTGACCCGTCGAAGGGATCCCAACTCGCTGAATTTGTCGAAGATTAGCGTGATCACCTCTCGTACGCGAGGCTCGGGATCCTTGACCCAAGTCCCGTCCGGACGCCGGACATACCCCACGGGAGGCGCAGTTGGAGCAATTCCAGCAAGGGCCTTCTTCCGTCGTGCCAGGACGGAGAGATGGATGCGGGTTCGATTCTCGCGGATGGCATTGAGGCTCAGAATGCTCCCGATGAAACTGGAGGTCGCATCAGTGAAATCAACAATCTGGTCGCCCTGGGCTAGAAGTACCCCGTTTTGCTCGGCGCGTTGGACGAAGCTGAGGAAGTCGGGAGTGTTCCGTGCGAGGCGCGAGGCGTCGACGATTGCAACGAGGCCGATCTCGTTTGCCTTCATGCGCTCGAGCAACCAATTGAAGTCGTCGCGAGCGCCGGGACGAGAACCGGACACGCCAAGGTCACCGTCCGAGATGTCGATCATCGAGGTAGGCCAGCCCCACGCTGATACCTTGTCGACCAGATCCCGTTGGACGGCCGCGCTGCCGGTGTTGGCCCGCACCTGTTCTGGCGAGCTTTGACGGATGTAGACGACTGCCCGGCGCGCCAGGTGGTGGTCTTGAATCTCCCGTGGCCTCGTCATGTGTGCCGCCGCGTCTTGCGGCGCTCGATGACAATGGCCAGTGCCCACCGGCAGAGAGTACGGTAGGCCTGTCTCGCCGATTCCTGACTCAACACGTTGGGAGCGTTGACGTTGACGGTGTCCACCGAGTTGACCCTGGCAGTCGTATGGTCACTATTTGGGGGTGCGCTCATGGTCAACGGCACGTCGAAGCTCCCGCAGCAAAGGGAGCAGGCGCAGCCACGCGGATATTGAGATGAGACAAGTGGAAGCCGCCGCATCTTGATCGGTTCCTGTCGAGGAATCGATCAGGCTGCGGCTGGATCGAGGAGCGAGGAATTCTCTGGGCCCGGTCGTGTGGTCGCTTTCCAAAGCGTGATACGGGTTGCCGTTAGTGTCCGTATCGGTGGCTGCGGGTAGTTTCGTTTCGCGAGAAGGTTCCTCGGGGAGCGTCGCTACGACGCACTCAGGATCTATGGGAAACGAAATGGGCCGATCGGGTTGTCCTGCAATGGACGTGGCTACGAAGGTGTCCCGGACGTCTGGCGTGACCCCGGTGCGCGACGCAGAGCTCACGGAATGCACTGAGCTGGTGGGATCGACGCCTCCTTGATCGAGAGGTAGGTCGAGTTGAAGCTTGCGTCTCGTCTTGCCGGCTGCCGATCTCATCGCGCGCCTCGTCGCCGAAAAAAAGGGGCCTCAGAACGGAGGAACACGTACGTCGTGTCTCCCGGTCCGAGGCCCCTTAGGGGTAGCCCCGTTTTCGACGTGAGGCGCCGGTCTCCCGTGGTCCGCCTAGGCGGACCAACCGCCGCCTGCCCTCAACAGACTCAATCTACCACAGGATGGGACCGCTGCGCCGTCTGGGGGCGTAGAGCAACTGATCCGTAGCTAAGTCATGCGGGCGGGAGATCAACCACTTCCGCGCCGCTTTTTTGTTCGGCGCGCTTGCGGGCCAAACGAGGACTGGCGTCTCACGCGAGCCCCTCGGTCGCGCCCAGGGCCCCCCCACGCAGCACACGGGTAGCTCAAGGATTCCCCGCGCGCCCGGTGGGTCTAGCGTCGCGTCACGAGAGGCGGAATCATCTCTCCCTGGCTGGCGACCTGTTCCGCGAGAAACCGCTCGCCGGGTCCGGTGATGTGGTACTTGCCGTCGCGCGTCTGGTGCACGTAGCGGTCGTCTGACAGCCGCCGAATGGCCTCGCTTACCCTGGGCGGCGGGTACTTGCTCGCCTTTCCGAGAGCCGTACGGTCGAGACCCTCGCCGACCGTGCCCGCCAGGAGGAGGAGCAGCTCGACGTCGCACGACACCCTCCTCGTGACCACGCGCTCGTTGCCGAAGGCCTCGACGAACGGGACGTGCCCGCGCATGAGGGCGGCCATAGCCTCGGCCACCACCTGCTCGTCGCTAGAGTGGTAGAGCCGTAGGAACTCGGCCAAGACCCACGCTGCCGCGTGGACGGCCAGCGAGGCGTCGATGTGCCTCGGGTCGACGCCTTTGACATGTACCGCGCCGCGCTTGCTCCTGACCTCGTAGATCGCCATCTGCGCGACGCGCGGCACTAAGTATCGGAGCGGCTCGGACAGTGTCGCGTCGCCCTCTATCCACTTGACGGTAGCCGCGACGGACTTGATCTCGGGAGGCGCCGAGCCGGTTCTGATGAACTCCACCGCGCGGAGCGCGTGCTCGACGAACAGGCCGGCCGTCCTGAGGCAGTCGTCGAGGTCGCCCCGCCGGAAGGAGGACACGAGCTTCTCGTAGGACTCGACAAGGTCGGTCGCGACCCTTGGCTCAATGACAGAGGACAGGTCCATGATAAGGGCGTCGCGCATCACGACGGGCTTGTGTAGACCCAGACCTTTTTCCCGTCCACCTCAGCCCTCGCTCGGGTGAGGCGAGGCGGCTTTGCCCGCACCGCGGCGAGCAGGTATGTGGGGATCGTGGTGCGCGGGATGATGTCGCCCTGCTCGTGGAACCGATCGCGGACTTCGCCCAGTGTCCGTGGCTTTCGGAAGAAGCCCTCGTCGATCCAGCCATTGAATTTCGCGGTGAGGTCACCGCTTTTGCCGGATGCCTTCCGCTTGGCTTTCAGCTCGCCCGGCGCCGCCTTCTCGGGGGCCTTAGCCGCGCGCTTGGGCCTCGGCGCTTTCTTCACCGGCGCCTTGCCGTCCATCTCGGCCTTGATGTCGGCGAGACTCGCCGCGCGCACCGAGTAGGCGCCGCCCTTCCACGCGATGAGGTGGCGGTCCTTCAACTCCTTGAGCAGCGGGCGCAGGGTGCCGCCGTGAATGCTGACCCGCTCGCCGATGTGAGCCGGCTTCGCCGCGGTGGGGATTTCCTGCCCCTTGGCCACGATCGGCCAGCCCTGGAGCGCGACCAGGTACACGAGCACCTTCTGCTTGCCGGACAGGCGCGCGGCCGCGGGCAGGAAGGTGAGCTCCTTCTCCTCCACGTCGTAGCGGACGTAGTCCTTGATCAGGGCTTCTACGACCTCTTCGGTCAGCGCCGACTTGGAGGCGACCAGATCCTTCAGGGCCATCGGCACGCTCCCTTCGCTGGTTCTGAACACACGAATACACAAATACACGGCCCGGGCCCAAGAGTCAAGCCGCGAAAGCGGCGAGTGCGCTTGCGGGCTTTGGGCCAGCGCCCAGCCCCATGTCGCTATCCCGTCGGACTATGCTGAAGTTGAGGAGGAACCCCTGCGATGGGGAACGGGGCTCGGCCGGGGACGGTCAGCGCGTGGCCGCCCCCTTCTCGTCCTCCACCAACTTCCGTAGCTTCTTGATCGTGTCCACGAGGCTCTCCCGCTCGGCCCCGAGGGTGGCAAAGCCCGGGAGGATGGTCCGTACCGCGATCGCGTAGGTGACCAGGCTGCCGCCGTCGGCCGTGTCCACTTGCCAGTAGCCGGTGTTCTCCCTGAAGAAGTTGTTGGCGTGGCTCGTGTCGAGACGCCAGGCGATCCGGCGCCGAACCGGATCCGGGTACTTGATCATGTAGAAGCCAAAGGAGAACGGACCGACAGCCACCTCGTAGCGGACCAGGGCGTGTTTCGCATCGACCTCCACCAGCTCGGCGCTGACCACCCGCGGGTAGTACCGGGGATGGCCCCGATAGTCGACGAGCACGGGCCACACGCGCTCTGGGGCGGCTCGCACGAGGGCGACAGCAGTTCCGCCACGGGCAGATTCGCTCGCGCCGGGCGGCAGGATGT
>Ga0137397_10003085_pt1 | contig 11608 bp, 13 predicted proteins | sample czorhiz116metaG_FD_106658 | JGI IMG/M metagenome (GOLD analysis project Ga0137397, IMG submission 106658) | Vadose zone soil microbial communities from Angelo Coast Range Reserve, California, USA - czorhiz1.16 metaG | ecosystem: Environmental > Terrestrial > Soil > Vadose zone | place: USA... | reverse complement strand
CGAGGAGAAACCGATCGCAGGGGCCAAATCTACGTGGAAAAGCCATTCCCATCTAGGTGGCTGCACGAGTTCGTACAAGCCGATCCAATACGACCTTCCGATCCATCAGCACGTGAGGAGGCATCAATCAACTCGGAGAGAGGACAGATCCCTTACAGAGCTGCACACACCGAGCCTGCGACCCACTCCAAGCCTGCCGGAGCTCGGGACTGGCCCTTCAGCGACAAGATGAACTTGGCGAGTCCAAACGCGAGTATGACGACCAGGTTGAGCAGTCTGTATGCGGTGAGCTTGACACCGAGCGGAAACGAATCATCATCTACTTCGTTCCCTTCTGGATCTTCTGGGTCTACATTTCCGGAACCTGAAGGAGGTCGCGCAGTGGTTGTGGGCAAGGCAGCAGGTAAAACCTGGAGGACTATATGTTCAACTTGAACGTCTGCGGGCAAATGTGCTGTTGTCGCTGTCGTTGATTGACTAGGTCCTGGATCCATGTCATAGGCATCGCTGCTCGTGGCTAAGTTCAAGTTATTAGGATATGCGTCACTCGGTTATTAAATAATAATAATTATTATTATTTATGGTTACAGCCATTATGGGACCTCTTTTGCCTTGCATAGCCTACACGTACTGTACTGCATCCAGGAGGCCCGGGATACCCCTTGCACCTTCGAACATTGGCCCGTGGGGAACCCTCGAGTCGTCCGTCATTGGCCATATACTACCTTTTTGCCTTGCAGTTCCATTCAATATATTGCGTCACATTGCTCAACAATTATACAGTCTCTGCCTACGCTGTACCTCAAGCACCTCAAGCATTTCGTTATGCATCCTCCCCCATTCATTCTATCGTATCGCGTTAATATCGCTCGACATTCATAATTTATTGGGCATCCGACCCCCTCCGTGTGTCGTGAAAATGTCGGGTTTCCCTGAGGGACAAATAGACAACGCCGAGCGGCAAACAGACGAGAGCAATTCCGCAGAAGAATCCCAGTGTCGCACCGACCGTGCCGGACCACTCTGTACAATAGATTGAGATGCCGATGCGAGGAAAAAAACTACAGTTCGGGTCTCACCGTGTCGTTCCTGGAGGGGCGTACCGAGTCCATAGACTTCAAGAAGGCCCGCCACGTATTGCCTAGCCCGCGCGCGTCCCCGAAGTCGCCGTGTCTGAAAGTTCAGTTCGTAGATGCGTCAAACTTGGAGGAGACCGGATCAGGATCTGGCTTACCCTCATCCAGAAGAGGTGCAAACAGAAGGTGAAGCAAACGTAGACTCCGAGCCAAATGTCAAGGGAGACGCCCGGAATGAAATGGGCGAGCGGAAAGAAGGGAATGCTGCACATAGATGTGATAGCGAGTGTCCCGTGGAGGGCGAAGAGCACACCAAAGACTGTCCATTTGTTTGACTGTGTCAGTGACTGAACAATAATATCATTCCACGTGCTCACCTCCTCCAACGAAACGCAATAAGCAATAGCCGATTGCCGGCATCAAATCAACCTGGAAAAACCACTCCCACACCTCTGAACATATTGGCTCGTACAGGCCGATCCAATATAAGCTTCGAGTCAATGGCGGGGATCAATTTCCCACTCCGAGTGGTCCCAAAAGAAAAGGAAAGGCTCACCAAATGGTCAGAAGCACCCCTGCTACCCAATCCAGTGTCGTCGGCGCAACAGACTGACCCATATAGGTTAGGATCGCCTTGGTGATCCCAAAGGCGGACACTACGCTCATGTTCAACAGTCTGTATCCCGTGAGTTTGACACCCAGCGGCGGTGGCGGGTCATGTAAAGTTGTGGGGCGATTATCTTCAAGGCCCTGGTCACTGTATGGATGTTCGGGAAGTAAGTATATGTCTTGGAGGACGTGAGCGACGATACGTGTGACACTGACTCGGCATCCTCGTTGGTGCTTGGTAAAGACACTTGGGGCTGCGAGACGCCCATGGGACTGCGGCCATCTTCAGGTCTGATCACTTGCATCCTTGATTTTTTTTCGTTCGGGATACTGGTTCTGTTTAGAGTGTTTGTATGCAGAAACTGCTACTGCGGTGGGGCGGATAGACATGTTTAAGAGAGGTGTCACGGGTGTCACCTAGATGGCTGGGTACACCGCCCCCTGCGCCCGGGTCGCCCCGACACTAGCGAGAATTGGCGCTAATTTGTTGTACGGCAGCTACTAGTAGGCGGAGCCCGTGGCGAGCGACCCTTACCGCTTGGTGTGGGCAGACAGCCCGCTGCAGTCTGCCGCGTGCAGATGTATGAATACCCTGACCGTGACAATGACATTCAAGTTGGGTATGATCAAACCGCACTGCGGTCCGTACAAGAGAAGTGTACTGTATATGATACTAGCATCGCAAATATCTTGCAATTGCTAAGCTCTAAGGACTACAACAGCATAAATTAACTTGGTGAGTCTGTGCTTTAAAAGCTTCCATGTTTCAACCAGGTAATATATCATTGTTATTACCATCAACATAAGGTTCAGTGTTGACCATATTGCAATAGAGATCAGGAACATGTCTGCCAACATGACTTTGCAGACTGCAAGAGGGAGCAAACAAAAGTGCTTAGGAATAGGCGGAGTTTTCAGGGAGAGAAGGACTATATAATAGACATTATCAGATGCGAATAGAGCAAAAAGTGTTAACGATGCTCACAGATCCACACAAGATAGTCAAAGGTGAGAACACCAGCAACAAGGCTCACCATGAGGACAATAAAGTATGGATGGTTCTTTTTTCCAACTGTTCATGCTATAAGTGGGCGAATGCGAACGGGGAGACGAGCTATGTAGACACACTGCAATTCAGCATCCACGAGGCATGGCTGGAGGATAAATTATCAGGTGTGGCTCGAAAGGCGCAGGTCAAGTCATCTCGTACTAGGCTGAAATTTTGTGACGCGTAATGCACTTTTTGCAAGTTGGGCAGTGCGTGGTGTGCGGGAGTTTTACAACCTGCCATCCAGGCTCAATGTCAGCGCAAAGATTTAACGCTTCCGCTGCTAGTGCCTACCAAACATCGTACACAAAAATTTTCTGTGGTCAAGTCATTGCTCCGAACGAGGTCTTCGGTGATCTACATGATAAATCAGGCATACACAACGAAGCCTTTCGTTATGAGGGGGAAGAAAGGTCACGTACAGTCCTCAATACATCCTTTGTCAGCGTAACGCATATCCCCGGGTCGGAGAACACTATACAGATGAGCGCGAGCACGAAAAGGACAAACAAGAATAGAAAAGCGATGTGCAGGGATGGGTTGCTAGGAGCATCTGGTTGGGAGTATGAGTGAAAACAAGGATAGTGTATAGTAGTGGTATGAGGAAGCACACCGTATCGCAGCCGGGTAATCCAGGCATATGCCACCCACAGAACGGTTCCAAACGTAAGGCCAAAGAAATACGGACTCTCGTCTAAGCTATCTTTGCGGGAGTTCCTTTGTAGCAGTTCGTCCGTCACGACCTGGGTTTCAATTGGAATGATCAGGGCGCTAGAAAACGCGAGAAAGGTAGGGATTGCAAACCTTGCTCATGACATAATATGTCGCTGGTGACAGGAATATACTCAGAAACCAGGGAAACACGCCGGCGATCATAAAAGCGATGCAAAGCGAGATCGTGGGGACTGAGAAAACGATGATATACACACTGGGCTACGGGAACATCAGCATCTTTTGGACTGCTCCCAAGAGAACCTAGGACGGCGATATACCTCACTGAGCAGCCTGCGCACCCTCGTTCCATCGGCCTTGAATCCGAGCTCCTCGACCGCCTCCTTCCAGGTATGACGGTTGAGGAATACAGATGCCATTTCCTCGGCCGTACGGCGATCCCTATTCTTCGCTCGCATATCCGCGCCCGCCTCGAGGAGCAAAGTTATGCACTTCTTGTTCCCCGTGAAGGCCGCCCAATGCAGCGGCGTGAGGCCGTCGCGATCGACAGCATTCGAATCCGCGCCCAACTTGAGCAGGATGCCCGTCGAGATCTCGTCGCGCTGATACACGGCCCAATGCAACGACGTGTGGCCCAAGCTGTCCGGCTCGTCGATCGCCACTTCCGGCCGGCAGAGCACGTACAGCAGCGCCCAGTAATTCGACGAGTGCGTGACGGAGTGCAGGCAGCTGTAGCCCTGCGCGTCGAGCAGGCGCGGGTTCGCGCCGTGCTGCAGAAGCAGGTCGATCGTCTGCGTCATGCCGTTCCGCGCGGCCCACTGCAGTGGTGTGGCGCGCAGCCCTCCCCCGACTGCGTTCGCTTCCGCGCCCTGCTCGATTAGGTACGTGCACGCTTCGGTGCGGCCGTTGATTGAGGCCCAGTGCAACGGCGTGATGTTGTCCCCGTCCTTGTCCGTCGCTCGTGCGAGACCAGACTCGATCAGAGCTCGGATTTGGTCCGTCTTGCCCTGTTGCGCGGCGGCGAAGATGTCGAGCTACGTCCATCGTACACATGATGGTGTACGACTCAAATAAGGATGGATTGCCAAAGCAGAGGCTCGAAAACCCACCTCGGCGTCGCTAAGTGCGTCTTGGACAACGTCGCCACCGGAATCAGTGAGGCCACTTCCTGAGGCAGAGTTGAGGATCGCCGATGCCATGTTATCCTCTATCCTGACTCTTTCTTTCATAGCGATCGCTGTCGAATCCATGTCAACCGGTGACATTGTTCACTATTTATCACAGAGTAGGAGAAGAAAGGTTTCTTTTTCGTGTGGCACGGCGGTGGCACCGTGTACAGACATTTGTGGGTACGGACGTGTCATGGCGGTGCCTTCCAGGAATGGGGCGCCTAACCACAACCTTCGCTTAGAGGTCATTAATGACCACAATGGTTCATATACACGCACCGAGACTGGTGTGTACATTTAGTACTCTGCCGTCTTTGTCGGAATTTGGGCACGGTGAAGAAATTACAGGTGAAGCTAGTCTGAAGGTTGAACTCGGATGAACTCGGATGGACACGAGAAGGTGATAAATATTTGGGACTCAAGCAAACGCCCGACGGGAAAACAACCGACTAAGTTACAGTGAAAGAGCGAAACGAGGACTTGTGCCTCACCAGCTCTTCTCCCGCGCTATGTTATCACCCGCATTCCAAGCAGGTCCATTGTGGACGTTCCGACGCTCTTCCTGCCTCCCATGCCCCAAGGTATCTCCATAGTTACTTGCTGCCAACGTTCAGTAGAACATTCGCGAGAGCATGATAAAGATCACAAAGTCCTTCAAGAAAATTGCTCACCACGACTCAACGATACATACAGTCGGAACGATACAGCAAGCCCCAACCCGATCCGGCTCTACCTCTACCTACACCTGGCTCACGGGCTCATATCCACCCCGCGCCGCCCGCGCGCTGAGACCGCCGATCCCCAAGCCGAGCAGCAGCTTCTGGCGTAGACCCTGGCCCTTCCTCCCACTAACAGTCCCCTCCTCGGCCTCCTCGCGCTCACGCCTCCTCTTCGCCTCGCGAAGTCCCTCCGCAGGGATCTCGTACAAGCGGTCGTATTCGACACCCAACTCGCGCCCGCGCGTCCAGAAGTCACGGCAATTGCCGACGACTCCAACGTTGAACGGGTTCGCGGCGTGGCCCGAGCGCGCGAGTCCGTTTGCCGCCTTGCCTGATGTGAAGCGGTCGAAACCGAGGAGGTGCATGAGGAAGCCCGTGCATCCTGGTGCGTGGCGGTGGCGCCCGTGACTATGGACATGACCTCCTACCGGAGTCGCGTCTCCCGAGAGCGCGTCATCCGCATCTCCTTGGAGCGCATGAGAATGACGGTGACTCATTTGGGTCGCGAGTGAACCACCACGACCGCCCATGAAGCCATACCGACCGAGGTTGGACACTTCGAGTGTCGTCATTTGTCGCGCGATTTGGAAAAGTTGTGAGACAAGTAACACGACGGTCCAGACGAGCTGGAGAGTCGCCCATACGGCAACAGAAAAGAGGAACATGTCAATGGCCGTTAGGTCGCACACAGAAGTGGGGAGGAAACAGATGGGTGACAATGCGGGAGTGGCTTCGATTGAAGAAAAGTCTAGAGGAAGATAGGTGAATAGACGAGGGGAGGATGGAAGGGTGGTACGTACAAGCCCAAGTGAGATAGTCGAACTGGCATATTCCGACAACAAGCGCAGACACGAAAATGATAAAGTGCCGGTGATTGTTGAGACCAACTAGAGAATGCGTAAATCCCAGCTCAAGCTACTAGATGATGTGAGAAACGTACCACAGTTCCACACCCACGGACAATGGCTATACCAGTCTATCAGGTGCATTCAGCTAACAAGGGGATCACAACTTACTGGTCCGAACGCGCAACGCATTTATCGCATATACGGCAGTGCTTCGAACGCAGGGGCTTTCTCGCCTGGAACGGGCATTACGCAACGTATACGGAAGAGAACAAGACAAACCCACCATGCACTGAATACAGAAGGTTTGGCCGTTAAGTCGTCCTTCGGACGCCAAATCTTCAATGATCTATAGAACGGAATGGTTAGGCGCGGGTAGGCGTGACAAAACAAGATTACGCACCGACTTGAGCTCAGCATCGCTGGTTGGCGTAGGACACGTGCCGGGGTCGAGGGTCATCGCGCGGAAGAAGTTATACGCACAGAGACCGAACGACAGTGCAAAGATAAGGTGGGCAAACGCGTGCGACTCTGTCTCTGTAAAACCTGTTTTCAGGAGAACGGGGCATAGATATAGAAGAAAACCCACGTTGCAATAATCGTGTCACCCAAGCGAACGCAACCCAGACCATCGAGCCAAAAATGATGCCGGAGAAGTAAGGACTCGCAGTGACGCTCTCAGTATAAGTCTGTCTATTCAATAAAACGCGAGAGACGATCTGTGAGGAGGGATTGAGCATTCACCCAGCTGATGGAAGGCCAGTACCTACGTGATGCATGCCGAAGAACTCCGCCATGGCAAGAATCATGCCGGTATACCACGGGAGAATAGTAAGTGTAGTAAAGATCAAGTAAAGAAAGATTGTGGGCATGAAGAACACGGCCAGCTTGGTATTCCTCTGTCAAGATTAGCATCAACAGCACGGCCCCAAGCATATAACCGCTCACCTCACTGAGAGGTTTCTTGCGTTTGGCGCCGTCCTCGGAAAAGCCGCCCTCCTCAAGCGCACGTTTCCAAGCGCCGAGGCTTTTGAGCTCAACGGCCATGTCACGCGCGGTACGACCCTCATTGTCTTTTGCATGGATCTCGGCACCCTTCTCGAACAGTTTAAGGATGCAAACCTTATTCCCGCGTACCACAGCCCAGTGCAGAGGCGTAAGACCGGCATCGTCACGCGTGTTGGGATTTGCACCGTGCTTAAGGAGCAGTTCGACGGAAAGCGCGTCACCCTGGTAGGCAGCCCACATGAGGGCGGTGTGTCCGGCAGAATCGCGTTCATCGACGGAGATAGGTTGGTGAAGGAGGTACAATAGGGGCATGATGGAGGAGGAGTGCGTGACAAGATGGAGGGTGTTGTAGCCCTGCGTGTCCTTGATATTTGGGTCGGCGCCATGGGCGATGAGCAGCTGTATGACATAGAGGTAGCCATTACGAGCCGCCCATTGTATGGGAGTTGCGACGAGATCTCCGCCGAGGGCATCAACCTCTGCACCTTGCTCGAGGAGGTAGCGACATGCGGGGACTTGAGCATTGATGGCCGCCCAATGAAGGGGTGCGATGTTCTGCTCGTCGCGATCCGTAGCCCGTGCGCGTCCGGACTCTATGAGTTCTCGGATGACGCTGAGGTCCCCACGTTGAGCGGCCACGAAAATATTAATATTTGACTGTTTTCGATGATATTAAGTGATTAATGGACTGCGGCCGGCGACACGAGGATGGGCTGTGTACCTCATTGGTTGGTGCTTGTCTGGAAGGGGCTGACAAGTCCACGGCCGCGACGGTTGCGGGGTTGAGTGCGGACGGAGAATGATCAGACTTTAATGGAACGACGCTAGTCATGGAGGAGGGAAAGGAGACAGAGAGGATGATAAAGCTGCAAGGCTGTAGCTCGGAAGAAGACGTACTCGAGCGGTGGTCATCGCCATGGACATGTGGCACCGCAGCTCACTGCACGTGATACACTTAATCCATGTCGCTGTCCCCCGCTGACACGGACGGGGTCCTCGGCACATCTTTACTCGTCGCAGTCAGGTACATCCTCATCTCAATCGTCGGGAAATGATCATTAATGATCGGAATCAACTAATCTCTCTCTTCAGGCTCGCGCTCTTCGCGACGTGTCGTAATTTTATCGACCGAAGTCTTTATGATGGGTTGAGGCAGATTTCACAAATATCCCCCGCTCAAACATCAATAGAACTCGATACCTTACCTCCACCATCTGCCACTTCGAATCCTGAACGAAGGTCGACCAACGACACGTCTCATTCTCTCTTGTCAAAAACGCTCTTCTCCTTATGCTTCTCTGAAAGCTGTACGCTTTTTCTCCTCTTGATGTGCCAGGCATTAGATGCGTTCAATACCCGGTGAGCTGAGTTTCTTCAGACTTCACGTCCATTCTCAAGTGTATACAGCACGCGTCTCCTCAATTGGCAAATATCCCTCTACGCTGTCTTGCTCAATATCATTATTCTCATACCGTTGTCACTATGTCTGGTCTCTACTACTTCATTGAATTCATGTAAGTCACATATGTATTCCTTTTCCAAGATCACACAAAATTCGCAAATTCCTGCGTCCTTAGCGCTCAGCGTTCGCCGCGCACTCGCGATCTTGGCCCCGCTCTTCGTCTATTTCCTTCTATTATCCTACGTCCCACTACCGGATCGTGTGGTCTCCTCTGGAACAAGTGATGCCTTCACCCTGGTCACAGCACGCTATAACGTCCTCGGCGTCTTCATCCTCGGCAGCCTTTCTGGGTTTGGCTCAGTGACTACCGCGTGGGGCTATTTCCCCCTCCCTTGCGGTAAGAACAGGCACGTCGACCACTCTTTAGCTATTTCTTTTGGCCCGATAACCGTTCGAAGTATAGGAAAATTCCAACTCGAGCGGAACTCGATCGCACAGAGCAGAGCCTTACTCGTGTCCGCACCGATCTCGCAAACAAAAGAAAGGACGTGGCTTCGCTAAAAATGCGAGAGGCTTCTCAATCTGAGGTTTGCTGGCCAAGAAATGAACTCTTTCAGTCCCTAAAACTTTTTTAGGGGTTTCAAAAGTCTTCCTGGTTGGCCCATGTCACACCGAGCTCGTGGGGTGACAACGGTACGCTTGTATATCGCTGGGTTGTGCAATTGCGTTGACCCATATCAGAGCTTTCGAATGCCGAGGCTGAGCTCTCCGCGCTCGTCTCGCTTGAAGAAAATATGTCCTCCGAGCTCAGATATCTTCAACAGCGGTATGCCGAGTCGACCTTCAATAGGACATGGCAGGGCCGATTTTTCATTCTCATGCGCCATGCCACGGGATTCTACTGCATCTTCCGTGGTCTTATTGTACGTACTTATGATCGTGGTCTTACTCCCTCGTGCGACTAGATTCAATCCCGTCAGTCCGTCTTCAATATCCTCCTCCCTGCCCCACACACCAACACGCCGACCGACTCTCGCCCCTCCCCAGATATTCTCGCTTCCATACTTCTACTACTCATACCAAACGCGTCACCTGCAACTAAGGTGAATTTGACCTATGCGATGCATCAGGTGAACCTTGCCGTTGTTGGTGCCATCATCGTCGGCTCCATCCAGCGCGTTCTGCACGGTGCAGCACGCGCGCTCCGCGCCACACCCGCGTCACGGAACCGCGTCGCCTCGCTCGTTCTACTCGTGCTTGCGCAATTGATGGCACGTTCGCTTTCAGTTATCTCGTCGAGTCATGGCAGCACTAACGAGCCGAGGATAACAGGGCATATACCTGTTGTCGACGCTCATACAGCTGCGTACTTCGTTCCCGCCTACGATCGATGGTGCAGGCCCGGAACTGTTTGCGACTCTTCCGGCTTATGAGACTTTTGGATTGGTGTTCGATTGGAGCTTCCTTACGAGTGCTGCCTTTGCGGCGGTGATCGAGTGGATGCGTGGACGGGCTGAAGAACTATGATGCTTCTTTGTCTACCGCACCCATCTGTTCTCTGGGGTCTGTCCTTCTTTCAGATCAAACAGTTTAACGGCAGACCCTGCCAAAGGATGATGTTCATCTGCATGCTTTCCGTTGTTTTGCCTTCAGTAATACCCGGAATGCAACTTGCACCGCCTTCTCATTCTCGCTGAGGAACCACCAGAAGTGCATTTTGCCAACTTATGATGAGACGCCGTGATTGTCGTCGATCTGCCTCGTTCACTTTCGAATGAATTGTAGATCATGTCATTAAGGCCGTGCCTTCTTAAGAGAATGCGAGGCGACTTCAAGGCTAGCATCGGGTGTGACATTGAATGAAGTTCTAGAAACTAGTGGTCGACTACAAGGCGGGGCGGGGCCGCGCAGATCTTCTGGATTTATATCCGAACTTGTACTCGATATTTTGTTTTCTGAAGGTCAACCAACCTAGTTCACAATACAGTACCACGTGAGTAAAGGTGTTTTGCACAGGACTCTGAGACTAACCCTAACCAGACCTCGTTTGCCGCTAAACACACATGGTCATCATCATCCATGGCATGGTCACCTCTGTGGGTGTGACCTTATGCTTTGTCTTACGGTAATCTTCGATAGGAAAAAGACCCTGAAACATCACATTATGGAATGTGATTTTTGTGGAACAAATGACACTCAGGGTCAGACTTGTCATTTGTTCCCCAAAACCCCTTTCCTGGCCCGTACGTGCCGTATTCTCCTTTGATGATATTGACTCTGATCGAGGTCGTCGTTGGGCTCGTGAGGCGTGACAAACGACTCGGAAACGATGAACGGCTCGACTGCTTTGGATGGTGGCATCGTGCGGGGGAAGGCGTTCATCTGCAGGTCGCTGGACGGATGAGGCCGGTTCTGGGGTCTCGAAGAGTACGGAGACGTCATTCCGGAGAAGCGTCCCATGCAAATCCGCGTCCGAGTCCTGTCCGAATGACGACGTTCACATGCCAAGACGATAAGTATAAGCCCTCGACGTGACACCTCCCGCTTCCCTCATCTGCACGTGGAAGCCTTTCTGATCACGATGTCCCGTTACGCGAAAGCTACTACCTCTTTTCTACTTGAACCCCCCCATGGCCGTCGAAGCCTCGTATATGCTATACCTTGTGGCTCATGTCTCGTTCACGTTCCTTTTTGCTTCCTTTCTTTGTCCTCCAGAAATTGCTTGTGATTCCAGGGGTTTGCTATAGCGTTCACTTCGGAGCGCCATCAATGCACGCTTCCTTTGGCACTCTTGACGCTCGGCACTATTACAACGGTTCTATGTCGTGTGCCTCTTGATTTGTCTCTTTGGCGTTGTATTTGAAACCTCGCAAGGTAATTACATTCGGCCGTTCCTCTCAAGAAGCTTCCATGCACTCTCGGACAGCTAAAAGAGTTGAGGCTTGAAACCTCACGCCTTATTGCCCTTCTTTCTTGTCTCTCCTCCCTTGCGATAACATTCATATAGTACCATATCTCAGAAACGCCCGCCTAGCTCAATCGGATAGAGCGTCAGACTCT
>Ga0137397_10003083_pt1 | contig 11608 bp, 11 predicted proteins | sample czorhiz116metaG_FD_106658 | JGI IMG/M metagenome (GOLD analysis project Ga0137397, IMG submission 106658) | Vadose zone soil microbial communities from Angelo Coast Range Reserve, California, USA - czorhiz1.16 metaG | ecosystem: Environmental > Terrestrial > Soil > Vadose zone | place: USA... | reverse complement strand
GGTGCCGGCGGCGGTGACGGCCTGGCGCCACGTGAAGTCGGCGACGTCGCCGGCGGCGAAGACGCCTGGGATCGACGTCTGCGTGGTCCCGGGCGTCACCTTCACGTAGCCGTTGTCGAGCAGGTCGAGCTGGCCGCGGAAGAGCGCGGTGTTCGGCTCGTGGCCGATCGCCACGAACAGGCCGTCGACCGGGCGCGCCGTCACCTCGCCCGTCTTGACGTTGCGGAGCGTCACTCCGGTCACCTTCCCGGCCGTCGGGTCGGCGATGGACTCCACGACCGTGTCCAGGATGAAGTTGATCTTCGAGTTCTTGGCGGCGCGCTCCACCATGATCTTGGAGGCGCGGAGCGTGTCGCGCCGGTGGACGACGTCCACCTTGCGGCCCAGGCGCGCGAGATAGAGCGCCTCCTCCATCGCGGAGTCGCCGCCGCCCACGACCATGATGTCCTGGTCCTTGAAGAAGAACCCGTCGCAGGTGGCGCACGTGGACACGCCGCGGCCCGTCAGCTCGCGCTCGCCGAGCAGGCCCAGCATCTTGGCGGACGCGCCCGTGGCGATGATCACGGTCTCCGCTTCGTAGGTGCCGCTCTCCGACCGGATGACGAACGGGCGCTTGGAGAAGTCGACGGCCGTGACGTCCTCGGCGATCATGTCGGTGCCGAAGCGCTCGGCCTGCTTGCGCATGGTCTCCATGAGGTCGGGGCCCAGGGCGCCGTCCACGAACCCGGGGAAGTTCTCGACGAGCGTCGTCAGCATGAGCTGGCCGCCGGCCTGTACGCCCGTGAACATGAGCGGAGCCAGGTTGGCGCGCGCCGCATAGATGGCCGCCGTGTAGCCGGCCGGGCCGGAGCCGATGATCACGACCTTGCGTGTTGTCATCTCAGATGGGGGCCCCGACATGGCCCCCAAACCCCCAATCTCTCAGCGCGCCCCGGCGTAGCCGTGGCACGCCTCGTCAACCGTTGAGATGCAGAAACGGGGCCAGACGATGCTCAGGCGCGCGCGACGATGGCGTCCAGCTCGGCGAGGTCCCGGATCTCGTAGCTCGGCGGCGCCACGCCGGCCGGCAGCGCCGCTCGATCCGGATTGATCCAGGCGGCGTCCATTCCGACCGCGTGCGCCCCGGCCACGTCGATGTCGATGCGGTCGCCCACGAAAAGGGTGCCGTGGGGCTCGACGCCGGTCCGCCGCAGCGCCTCGTGAAAGATGTCCGCCCGGGGCTTGCGCCACCCCACCTCGTCGGAGACCACGATGGCCGTGAAGAGCTCGCGGACGCCGGCCGCATCGAGGATGCCGAGCGCGGTGGGGCTGTAGTCGAAGTTGGAGACGACGGCCAGGCAGTGGTCGCGCGCCAGGCGCTCGAGCAGCGGCCGGTGGTGGGCCGGGAAGCTGGCCGCCTTGGCCAGCTCGTGGCGATGCGCCTCGATCAGCGCTTCGTCGAGCCCGCTCGGCACGGCGGCCGCCGCGAGCCCTAGCGCGGGGAAGAAGAACGAGAAGCGCTCGCGCGCGCTCACCTCCCGGTGGTCGATGGCGCGCAGCCGCTCAGCCTCCTTCCACGACGTCAGCAGCGCGTCGTAGCACGCGTCCAGCGTCACGCCGGGCACGTGCCGGCACAGGACCGTATGGAGCTGACCCGCGGTGGACCGGACGCTCTTGCCCTTGATCTCGATCTCCGGCAGGCGGTCGCGGTCGAAGCGCACCAGCGTGTCGAAGAGATCGAAGAAGACCGCGCGGTAGGGCATCTAGCGCACGGCCTCCAGCGCGGGTCCGTCGAAGCCGATGATGAGCCGGTTACCGGCTTGCGTCAGCGGACGGCGCAGCAGCCGGGGCTCTTTCACCATCATGGCGATGAGGGCGTCGTCCGAGACCTTCTTCGTGTCCAGGCCGAGCGCCTTGTACTGCGCGGTGCGCGTGGACAGCAAGTCACGCACGCCGCCGGGCGCCCGCGCGGCCAGCGCCTTGATCTCCGCCGCCGTCAACGGTTGCTTGAAGAGGTCCCGGCGCGTGAACGCAACCTTCTTGCGGGAGAGCACCGCCCTCCCCTTCACGCACGAGGTTCACGTGGGCTTCTCGTAGAACGTGACGCTCATAGCGGCTTCCTCCGGGCGTAGCCCTCGTCGAGACCATGCCAGTGGGTGATGCGCTGCTCGCCGAACCGCCAGCAGAGATTCACGACGCGGCCGTCGCGCCGGTGCGGAAAGTCCACCAGGCCCATGCCGAGGTCCTTGGTGGCGCCGCCCAGGCGCTGGATCTCCTCCAGCCCCGACTGGACGTCGCGCGCGCTGCGCTCGAGGCGCTCGGCGCGCGCCTTCCACGCCGCCTGGTCCACCACGCCGCCGCCCGACATCGTGATGCGCTTCTCCTCGGCGGCCAGCGCCTCGCGCGCCTGGAGGCCGGCGGCGTGCGCGGCCATCACGCGCTCCATGATGCGCGTGAGCTGCGGGATCAGGCGCTCGACGTCCGCGGGCATGAAGTAGCGCTCAGGCACGGTGCGCGCGAATCCCCTGCTCGACGAACACCGCGTGCACTTCCCTGGGCCCATGCACGCCGCGCGTCAGCGTCAGCTCGATGTCGGCGGTACGGCTAGGACCGGTGATGAAGTTGATCGCCGCACCCCGCCACGACGGCTCCGCGCCCTCGTGCCACGCCTCCAGCACCAGGCCCATCTGCAGCAGCGACTCGACCAGCGCCTCGCGATCGAAGACGGCCACGTGGCAGGCCGGCAGCAGCGAAGTGGAGCGGGGACGGCCGGCGCCCGAGACGACGACGAGCGTGCCGGTCTCGGCGATGGCGACGTCGGCCGCGGTCACGCCGAGGTCGGCGGCGGCGGCCAGCGCGCGCAGCCGTTCGCGTTCCGCGGGCCCGACCTCGGCGCCCGGCATCGCGGCCGCCTCGAGGCCCTGCGCGATCAGCGGCGTGACGATATCAAGCCCGAGCGTCTCGCCGGGCCAGGCGACGACCTTGCGCATGCCGCGCTCGGCGGCGATGCGCGCCACGACACCGGGCACCTCGCGCGCGTCGCCGACCCGGTGGAGCACGCCGGCGACCCGCTCGAACTCGCGGCCGAAGCAGTCGAGGTTTTCGCGCCAGCGCTCCGACAGCTCGCGGCGCAGCACGTCGAGCCGCTCGCGGGGCTGCGCCGGGCGCGGCGCCGTCGTGCCGGGCGCGGCGCCGCGGCCGCGCTCGACCTCCGCGCGGATGCGCCGGAAGAATTCCGTCCGGGACGTCACCGGCGCGCCTCGCGCTCGAGGTCGGCCCACCGCTCCTGGAACGTCCGCGGCGCGATCGCGGGCAAGTCGCGCGTCCGCGTCCACTCGCCGAAGAAGAGCGGCACGCGGCGGATGCGCCCGCCGCGCGCCAAGGGCGCCTGCGCGAGCCGGCCCAGCCGCGCGCCGAGCCGGTAGAGCCCCGGCCGGCGCAGCAGCCACGCGAAGGCGCCGAACACCATCCGCTCCGACCACGGCGCGATCCGTCCCTCGCTCACCTCCTTGCGCAGCTCGATCAGCATCCGCGGGATGTCGATGCGCACCGGGCAGGCATCCATGCAGGCGCCGCAGAGCGAGGAGGCGTGGGCCAGGTCCTTCACGGAGGCCGGGCCGTTGAGCATCGCGGTCAGCAGGATGCCGATCGGACCCGGGTACGTGTAGCCGTACGCGTGGCCGCCGATCTGCCGATAGACCGGACAGACGTTGAGGCAGGCGCCGCAGCGAAGGCAGTTGAGCGACTCTCGCAGCGGCCCGGCGATCTGGCGCACGCGGCCGTTGTCGAGCAGCACCAGATGGAACTCCTCGGGCCCCTCCAGCTCGCCGCCGCGGCGCGGCCCGTTGACGAGCGAGGTGTACACGGAGAGCTTCTGGCCGGTGGCGCTCTTGGCGAGGATGGCCAGGAACACCGCGAGGTCCGTCATCGACGGAATGACCTTCTCGACGCCCATCACCGCCACGTGCACGCGCGGCAGCGAGGTCACCATGCGGCCGTTGCCCTCGTTGGTGACCAGCACCACGGTGCCCGTCTCGGCTACCGCGAAGTTGGCGCCGCTGATGCCGAGGTCGGCCTGCAGGAACTTCTCGCGCAGCTCGACGCGCGCGATGCGCGTGAGGACTTCGGGATCGGGCTCCGTCTCGCGCCCGAGCTCGCGCGCGAAGAGCTCGGCCACCTGGCCCTTCGTCTTGTGGATGGCGGGCGCGATGATGTGCGAGGGGCGCTCGTGGGCGAGCTGGATGATGTACTCGCCGAGGTCGGTCTCCACCGGCGTCACCCCGGCCGCCTCCAGCGCCTCGTTCAGGTGGATCTCCTCGGTCGCCATCGACTTCGACTTCACGGCCATGCGCGCCCCCGTGCGCCTGGCGATATCCAGCACGATGGCGCGCGCCTCGTCGGCCGAGGTCGCGTAGTGGACGTGGCCGCCCCGGCGCTCGACGTTGTCCACCAGGCGCTCGAGCCAGTAGTCGAGGCGCTGGAGCGTGGCCTCCTTGATGGCGCGCGCCTGGTCGCGCAGCGCCTCGCCCTCCGGCAGCTCGGCGAACGCCTCGCGGCGCAGCGTGATGAACTTGGTGGTGGCGATCGTGAGCGCTTCCTGCAGGAAGCGGTCGCCGAGCGCGCGCTCGGCGCGCTCGCGGAAGGGCGTCGCGAGCTCCGGCTCGGTCATGTTGAAGGGGAACCCTGGAAGGGTTCCCCCGACCCCTCCGGCAGGTGATTCTCTACTTCGAGCACTTCCGCGAGGTGTAGTGCTTGTACGCGTGAGGCGCGGCGGGAGAGGCCGCCGCGCATCTGCATGAGGCAGCCGGCGTCGCAGGCGACCACGCAGTCGGCGCCGCTGGCCTCGACGCTGGCGAGCTTCTTGTCGAGGATGGCCGTGGAGACTTCCGGCAGGCGCACGGAGAACGAGCCGCCGAAGCCGCAGCACTCGTCGCTGCCCGGCAGCTCGACGAACGTGGCGCCCGCGGCCTCCCGCAGTAGCGCGCGCGGGCTCTCGGACTCGTGCAGGCCGCGCAGCAGGTGGCAGGAGTCGTGATACGTGAGCGTGCCGGCGACGGCGCTGCGGAAGCGGCGGCGACCGAGCACCCGCACGAGGAACTGCGAGAGCTCGTACGTCCGGCCGGCGAGCCTTTCCGCCGCCGTGCGCTCGGCCGGTGTCGCCATCAGCCCGGCGTACTCGTGCTTCACCATCCAGGCGCAGGAGCCCGAGGGCACCACGACGGGGCTTTCGGCGCCGGCGAAGATCTCCACCGTGCGCCGGGCGACCGCGGCGGCCTCGGCGTGATAGCCGGAGTTGAAGAGCGGCAGGCCGCAGCACGTCTGCCCGGGCGGGAACCCGACCGTGACGCCGAGGCGCCGCAGCAGGCGCACGATCCGCTCGCCCACCTCGGGATAGAACATGTCCCCGAGGCACGTGACCATGAAGGCGGCGGTCACGCTCATGCGTGGGGCGGCGGCGGCGAGACCAGCACGAGCAGCAGCAGCCGGGCGCTCGAGTCGTTGGCCACGCCGTGCGCGCTGCCGGCCGGCGCCACGATCGCCTCGCCGGCCTCGAGCGTCTCGTCCTCGGCGCCGACGGTGATGCGGCCGCGGCCCTCCAGCACGACATAGATCTTGTCCTGGTCGTCGTGCGTGTGGACCTTCTGGCTCTGGCCGGGCTCGAGCGCGTAGAGGTCGAGCAGCACGCGCGGCGTCTGGGCCAGCGCGATCTTCGCCATCTTGTCGGCCTGGAACTTCGCGCGCTCGCGCAGGCGGATCTTCATGAGGCACTCCCGAAGGCGGATCGGGCCAGCAGGGTGACCGGATGCGCCGTCTCGAGGTCGAGGCCGCGGGCCCGCGCGCCCTTGGCGATCTGCATGAGACAGCCGGGGTTGCCGGCGGTGACCACGCGGGCGCCGGTCTCGCGAATGCGATCGAGCTTGAGGTCGAGCAGGCGGTCGGCCATCTCGGGCTGGAGCACATTGTAGATGCCGGCGCTGCCGCAGCAGAGCTCGCTGTCGGCCAGCTCGACCAGCGTGAGCCCGGGAATCCGCCGCAGCAGCGCGCGCGGCTGGGCGCGCACCTTCTGGCCGTGCACGAGATGGCAGGCGTCGTGATAGGTCACCGTGATCGGCAGCGGCGAGAGCGGCAGGTCACCGTCCACCAGCAGCTCGGTCACGTCGCGCACGCGCCCGGCCATCCGCTCGGCGCTCCCGCCGGGCAGCCAGTGCCCCGCCTCGCGCAGCGCCGAGCCGCAGCCGGCCGCGTTGGTGACGATCCAGTCGACGTCCTCCGGGAACACCGTGGACAGCGCGCCCGCGCGGTCGCGGAACGCCGCCACGTCGCCGGCGTGCAGCTCCAGCGCGCCGCAGCACCCCTGCTCGCGCGGCACCACGACGTCCCAGCCGGCCAGCGCCAGGAGCCGGATCGTGTCGCGGTTCACGTCGCCGAAGACGTGGCGCTGCACGCAGCCGCTGATGACGCCGACGCGGCCGCGCGAGCGCCCGCGCGCGGGCACATACTCCGGCAGGGGCTCCGCGCGCGGCGCGTGCTCGAGCAGCGCGTCCAGCGCGGCGAGCCGCGGAAAGTGCCTGAGCGCGCCGCTGCGCCGCACGAGCCCCTGCAGGCCCCAGCCCTGATAGCGGCGCAGGAGGCCGAACACCCAGTCGAGCCGCTCGGGATCGGGAAAGACCGTCAGCAGCAGATCGGCGAGGCTCCGCCGCCGGATGGGCTGCGCGCGCGACGCGAGATCGGCGCGCGCCGTCTCCAGCAGCGTGCCGAAGCGCACGCCGGCCGGGCACGCGGTCTCACACGCCCGGCAGCCCAGGCAGAGGTCGAGATGGTGCCGCACGGTCTCGGTCGCCTCGAGGCGTCCCTCGGCCACCGCGCGCATGAGGTAGAGGCGGCCGCGCGGCGAGTCCATCTCCTCGCCCAGCACGCGATAGGTCGGGCACTGCGGCAGGCAAATGCCGCAGTGCACGCACGCACGCAGCAGATTTTTGGTAGCGGGGTCCGCAAGCCCGGGTACAGACGTGGGTGGCTTGATCGAGGATGTCACTCCCGCCATCAGATACCGGCGACGAAGCGGCCGGGGTTGAGCGTGCCGCGCGGGTCGAACTCGCGCTTGAGGGCGCGCATGAGCTCGAGCGGCCCCGGCGCCACCGGGCCCCACGGATCCACGGCCGAGCGCAGCGCCGCCGAGCCGCGCTCGATGACGACGCTGCCGTCGTCCGCCGCCACGAACGCGCGCAGCCGCTCGATAGCCTTACCGAGCGGCGCCGGCTCCTCGCTGCGGATCGCCACGCGCAGCACCCCGAGCGGCGCGCAGGCGGTGATGACGGCGTCGGCGCCCAGCGCGGCGCGTGTCTCGTCGAGCGTCGGCCCCAGGCGCGTGGCCAGCGTGGCGATCCGCAGCGCCGTCGGACCACCCGTCGCCAGCACCCGGTCGTAGGTGCGCCAGAATCCGGGGCCCATGGTCTCCACGCGCGCACGCACGCGCGCCCCCTCGGCGGCGACGATCGACTGCTGGGCGCGCACGGCGCCCGCCACGCTGCCGATCGAGACCACGAGGCCGGCCGCCGCCGGTGGCAGGCCGCACGCGCCGAGCGCGGCGGCGTCGAGCAGCTCCAGCCGGTGCGGCTGCACCGTGGAGTCCACCAGCCGCGCGACGACGTCCGGCGCGGCCTCGGCGTCACGGAACTCCAGGAGGCACGTGGCCTCGGCCTCGGGCAGCGGGTGCAGCCGCAGCGTCAGCTCAGCGAGGACGCCGAGCGTGCCGAGCGAGCCCACCAGCAGCTTCGGGATGTCGTAGCCGGTCACCGACTTCACCACCTTGGCGCCGCCCCACGTCACCACGCCGTCGGCCTGGATGAAGCGCACGCCGAGCAGCAGGTCGCGCATGGTGCCATAGCGCGCGCGCAGCGGGCCGCTCGCAGCGGTGGCGGCGATGCCGCCGAGCGTGCGCGCGTTCCAGCCGGGCGGATCGAGCGGCAGCGTCTGGCGGTGATCGGCCAGCGCGGCGGCGAGCGCGCCCGCGGTGCAGCCGGCCTGGACGGTCACCGTGAGGTCGTCGGCGTTGTACTCCACGATCGCGTCGAGGCGGGCGAGGTCGAGCACGACGTCGACGCGCGCGGGGACCGCGCCGAGCGTGAGCGCGCTGCCCGCGCCGCGCGGCACGACGGCGAGCCCCTCGTCGTGGGCCAGCGCCACCACGCGCGCCGCCGCATCCAGCGTGGGCGGGCGCACCAGCCAGCGCGGCGGGCGGCCGTCCACCGCGGCGGCCGCGAGTGCGGTGGGATCGTCGGTGGCGCCGTCACCGGCGATGGCGGCCAGCGCGCCGCCGAAGCCGCGCGTCGTCACGCTCACACCCAGGCGCCTTCCGGCAGCCGCGGGCGCTGCGGGCGGAAGCCCTCGCCGCACGCCGGGTGCGTCGGCAGCAGCTTGCCCGGATTCATGAGCCGCTCGGGATCGAACACCGAGCGGATGCGGAACATGAAGTTCAGATCGGCGTCGGCGTACTGCATCGGAAGGTTCTTGGCCTTGTCCAGGCCCATGCCGTGCTCGCCCGTCACGCTGCCGCCCAGCGCGATGCACGCGCGCAGCAGCTCCTCGTTGGCCTCCTTGGCCTTCTCGAGCTCCTCCGGCCGCGTGTCGTCGTAGCAGATCATCGGGTGCAGGTTGCCGTCGCCGGCGTGGAAGACGTTGGCGATGAGCAGCCCGTAGCGCTCGCCGATGGCCACCATCTCGCGCATGATCTGCGGCAGCTTGCTGCGCGGCACCACGGCGTCCTGCAGCAGGTACGACGCCGTCAGGCGTCCCACCGCGCCGGCCGCCTCTTTGCGGCCCTTCCACAGGAGCGCGCGCTCGATCTCGTCACGCGCCACGCTCACCGACAGCGCGCCGTGCTCGCGGCAGATCGCCGCCGCGCGCTCGCCCTGCGCCTCGACCTCGGCGCGCGGCCCATCCAGCTCGATCAGCAGCACGGCGCCCGCGCCCTCGGGATAGCCGGCGCCGGTGCCGGCGTTGATCGCGCGGATGATCGCCTCGTCGAGCATCTCCATCGCGGCCGGCGTCATCCCCGCCGCGATCGCCGCCGACACGACGCGGGAGGCGTCCACCACCGAGGGGAACGCGGCCAGCACCGTCTTCACCGCTTCGGGCGCGTGGGTGAGCCGCACGGTGATCGCCGTCACCAGCGCGAACGTGCCCTCCGAGCCGACGGCGATACCGGTGAGGTCATAGCCCGGGCGATCCACCGTCTTGCCCCCGAGCCGCACCACGTCGCCCCGGCCGGTGACCAGCTCGAGCCCAAGCACGTGGTTGGTCGTGATGCCGTACTTCAGGCAGTGCGGCCCGCCGGCGTTGGTGGAGACATTGCCGCCGATGGACGAGACCATCTGGCTGGAGGGATCGGGCGCGAAGAACCAGCCGCGCTCGCGCACCGCGCGGGTCAGCCAGAGATTGATGAGCCCCGGCTGCACGGTCGCAGTGCGGTTGCCGTAGTCGATCTCGAGGATGGACGCCATGCGCGTCATCGAGACCATCACGCCGCCGTGCGGGGCCATGGCGCCGCCGATGAGCCCGGTCCCCGAGCCGCGCGGCACAATCGGCACCTTCTCGCGGCGGCACGCCTGCACGATGGCCTGCACCTGCTCGGTGCGCGTGGGAAGCACGACGACGTCCGGCGCGCCCTTGTAGAACGTGTGCATGTCGCACTCGTACGTCATCCGCCCCTCGACGGAGACGACGACCGCGTCCTTCCCGACGATCCCCCGGAGCTCATCGACGAACTGCAGACTCACCGCCATGGCAGGTAGAGAGTGTACCGCGCCGCCCCCCAATCCCCTCACTTGCCGGCGAGCTTGGCCCTGCGCAAAAAGGGCCGCGGATTCCGAGGGCGAACAAGATCAACTCAGCGAGATCAGATAGGCATCGCGTGGGAGGACGGGAAGGCAGCGGAGCGGCCGTCAGGCCGCGAAGCGTCGGAAGGGGGGCGAAGCCCCCCTTCGAGGAGGCAAAGCCCCCCTCCGGGTTAGATCTTCCAGGTATCCCCGGACGTCAGCAGCTTGGCGATGTCGCCGGGCCCGCGCTCGGAGAGCGCGCGCTTCTCCTGCTCGATCACCACGTCCTCGTAGATGGGCGCCTCGATGGCTTCCAGGACCCCGATGGGTACCGGGAAGTCGGGCGCGAAGAGGTCGGCCAGCAGCTTGGCCGCGTTGATGTTCTTCTCGTCGTGGATCCACAGGGCGTTCTCGGCCACGCCGCTGGCGTCCACCACCTTCGGCGTCACGCCCTGCATGATGACGGCCTTGCGGGCGTCGGCCGGCCCGAACAGCAGCGGCTTGCCGTGCTGGAGCCGCAGCTCGTGCAGGAGCTTCGACTCCTTGTCGTAGAGGACGTTCCAGGCGAGGTCGTTGTACACGTTGCAGTTCTGCAGGATCTCCAGGAACGCGGTGCCGCGATGCGCAGCGGCGCGCTTGAGCATCTCGTCCATGTGCGGGATGTTGCGATCGACCGTGCGGCCCACGAACGTGGCGCCGCAGCCGAGGGCGAACGCCAGCGGGTTGACCGGGCGGTCGGCCGAGCCGAGCGGCGTGGACTTGGTCACCTTCCCCAGCTCGCTGGTCGGGGAGTACTGGCCCTTGGTGAGGCCGTAGATCCGGTTGTTGAAGAGCAGCACGGTGACGTCCACGTTGCGGCGCAGCACGTGGAGCATGTGGTTGCCGCCGATCGACAGGCCGTCCCCGTCGCCGGTCACGACGAAGATCTTGAGGTCCGGCCGCGCCACCTTGAGCCCGGTGGCCAGGGCCGGCGCCCGGCCGTGGATCGTGTGGAAGCCGTAGGTGTTCATGTAGTACGGGAACCGGCTGGAGCAGCCGATGCCCGAGATGAACACGATGTTCTCCCTGGGAATGCCGAGGTCCGGCATCGACTTCTGGATCGCGCTCAGGACGGCGTAGTCGCCGCAGCCCGGGCACCAGCGCACGTCCTGGTCGGACTCGAAATCCTTCTTCGTGTACTTGGGAGTGGCGGCGGCGCCGGCTCCGGTCGCGCTCATTTCTGGCTCCCCAGTTGGATGATGGCGTCGTAAATTTCATCGCTCGCCAGCGGCAGGCCGCGCACGCGGTTGAAGCCGACGGCGTCCACGAGGTACTCGGCGCGCAGCACGCGCACGAGCTGGCCGCTGTTGATCTCGGGCACCAGCACCTTGCGATACTCGCGCAGGATGTGGCCGAGGTCGGGCGGCAGCGGGTTCAGATGCCGCAGGTGGATCGAGGCCACCGACTTGCCGTCGGCCTGGGCGCGCTCCACGGCGGCCGTGATGGCGCCGTAGGTGCCGCCCCAGCCGACCACCAGCACGTCGCCGGTGGCGGGACCGTTGATCGAGGTCGGTGGGATCTCCTGCCCCACGCGCCGGACCTTCTCGGCGCGCGTCTTGACCATGTGGTCGTGGTTCTCCGGGTCGTACGAGATGTTGCCCGTGACGTCCTGCTTCTCGAGGCCGCCGATGCGGTGCTCGAGCCCCGGTGTGCCGGGCCGCACCCACGGCCGCGCCAGCGTGGCGGGGTCGCGCAGGTACGGGAAGAAGCCTTCCTGCTCGGTGCGGAACGTGACGTCGATCGGCGGCAGCGTCGCCGGATCCGGGATCAGC
>Ga0137397_10003080_pt1 | contig 11612 bp, 9 predicted proteins | sample czorhiz116metaG_FD_106658 | JGI IMG/M metagenome (GOLD analysis project Ga0137397, IMG submission 106658) | Vadose zone soil microbial communities from Angelo Coast Range Reserve, California, USA - czorhiz1.16 metaG | ecosystem: Environmental > Terrestrial > Soil > Vadose zone | place: USA... | reverse complement strand
GCGCCGATTCCAGCAGATCGCGGTGGCGATCTTTCATGCCGAGGTCGAGGAGGCCGGGTACGACCTCACGCCCGTTCAGTACGCGGCGCTCACCTCAATCAGGACACATCCAGGAATCGATCAAGCGACACTTGCCGGATTGATCGCCTATGATCGGACGACCATCACCGGAGTTGTGGATCGGCTGGTGCAGAAAGGCTTGGCTGTGCGCCAAGCCAACAGCAGGGACAGGCGCGTCCGCGAGTTGCAGATCACCGATGAGGGATGCCGGATCCTTTGCGGGATCGAGCCGGCGGTCGAGGCAGCGCAGCGGATCATGCTGCGCGGCCTGAGCGCAGACGAAGCAGACGCGTTCCTGCGGCTGTTGCGCAAGGCCATAGCTGCTGGCAACGAACTAAGCCGGGCGCCGTTGCGGGAGGCTTCAATGGAAGCTGTAAAGAAGGAATAGCCCGTCGGCCTGAGCAGTTGATCCTTAAGAGATAGACAAAGAGATCAGGGGTCTGAGTTCGCAAACCTCTTTTGGCGGACGTTGATCAGCTTCCTGGAAAAGGATCGCCCCAATCTCTCTCGCAGTCATGCGCATGACGGGCAGCGCAAACATCGCAGAATTCGGTCAGCGTGGTAGTCGGCGTGTCGGAACTGACATTAAGTGATGCAACAGTGTCGCCACTACGATTCCGGATCGCGACAGCGAGCGACAATAGGCCAACCTCAAGTTCTTCTTCGATTGCTGCGAACCCCACTTCTTGGACTTTCCGGATCGCCTGCATTAACGTGCCGATCGACGTTAGCGTTGCTTTGGTGAACGGTTGACGGTCCATTTTCCGAAGCATCGACGTCGCCTCGTCATCCGATTTTGCCGCCAGTAGGACCCGGTCGGAGGTCATGACATAGGCCGGCATTCGGGTGCTAGGCTTTAGCAGGAAACCCATTTTGTGGACCGGCGAAGGGGCGTGAGCAACGCCTACGGTTTGCAGCCCGTCGAGACTGCTCACAGCTGTGTAGAGAATTGCGTTCACGACCGCACGCAAGTCGGTCTCGCGAGGTTTGGCGCTTTGACAGTTCCATCTAGAAAAACTCCAGTGCTCATAGAGCATCCCGGCTCCGCCGGCGCGGAGGGGGCGGGCTAACCTGTGAATGCATGGGTGGTTCGGCATCGGACGTTGATCGTCGCTGTGCAAGCCGGCACTGCCTCTTAGCTTCCTTGCTAAACGCTATCGTTGAGTTCGATGTGGGCCCCAGCGCATGGGTGCAAATGTTGATATCCAACGACAGACTTGGCTGGAGAGGGCGAGCGACGATGCCAGGAAAGGGCTCGCCAAAGATCGTGAAGAAGTCAACAATTGCTATTCCCGCACCGGCTTTGACAAACCAGCAGGCGCTTGCGCTCGAGCGAACCTCGATCGCCACCTCGCGCTCGAAACCAGAGCGTAAGAACAGACTGTCGATTAGTTGGCCCTCGGGCGTATTCTGCGGAAACGAAACGAAGGGAAATGGCCGGATGTCGGCAGGGGTGATCACCGCACGATGGGTCAAAGCGTGGTCCGTCGGCATGATGCAGACCAGAGGAGATTCTGCGACCTTCTCCACGAGAAGCCCCGGATGCGAGACAGGGAACAATGTCAAAGCCACGTCGATATTTCGTACGAACAAGCTTTCGATCAACACGCTGGACGCCGACAACTCGACGCTAACTCGAGTTCCCTTGTGGCGCCTCAACAGCGCGGAAATGATCGATGGAAGGAGGCTCGCTCCCAGACTCGGAGTGGTCCCGACGCGCAAGATGGCCTTAGCCGGAGCGCTTAGGTTTTGAGCGACACTGTCCACGCGCTCAATGTGCATCCACGCTTCGGCGATCGTCGCGAAAAGCTGCTCTGCTTCAACGGTTGGCAATAGTCGTCCTCGCACGCGCCGAAAGAGCTGAATATCCAACTGCGACTCGATGTGCTTCAGAGCCTTGCTGACGCCGGGTTGGGAGATGCGAAGGAGATCAGCGGCGCCGCTCACCGTACCCGTCATCATGAAAGCGCGCAGGATCTCGATCTGGCGAAGGTTCAATATATAACCTCTGGTTATAGAGTCCGTATCTCTTGATCTTTGCTAAGCGTCGCCGCCGGCAACAATCTGTTGCAACGAACAACAAAATAGCGACAGGGAGGACGCATGCACAATTCCACAACGTATTTGCCAGTATCGCATCCGGGTGCTTGGCGGCCAAGTCAGTTTACCGCCGATACGAGCTGGCTACACATCTTCACGGATCAGCAGGTAGTGGAGATGCGCAACGCCGTGGCCGACTGGCGTGCTCGAGGTCTAACGTTCGACGCCATTCACTCGGTCGAAGAACAACTTCCCTCGCTTGTGCCGCTAATGCAGACGGCAAAAGATGAACTTGCCACGCGCGGGTTCCTCCTTCTGCGCGGACTGCCCGTGAGGGAGTTCTCCGACCAGGAGTCGGCCACGCTTTACTGGGCGATTGGTAAGCTGCTCGGACGTGGCACAACCCAGAATGCCGCAGCGGAGTTCCTGTGCTCAGTCACCGACCGAGGCGTGAAGTTCGGCTACTCCCGGGGCACAAATGAGCAGAATGCTCGAGGCTATCAGAGTCGCGCGGATCTGAACTTTCACTGCGATCCGACCGACGTCGTAGCGCTTCTTTGCCTTCGAAAAGCGCTGAGCGGCGGTATGAGCGCAATCGTCAGTTCCGAAACGATCTACAACATCATAGCGGAAGAAGCGCCCCAACATTTGCCGATCCTGACGCGGGGCTTTCCCTATGATCGGAAGAACGAAAATTTCTCAACCGAGGAGCCCATTACCACCCGTATTCCGGTTTTCAAACGGCAGGGTGATCGCATGAGCTGCCGGTATGCTCGTTCCTACATCAATGGCGCTGCAGAGAAGCTGGCGGAGCCGTTGACGGCTGAGGAGGTCGCGGCTCTCGACTACTTCGATACGGTGGCGCGCCGTAGCGATGTTGTTCTCCACATGGCTTTCGAACCCGGCGATATCCAACTGGTGAACAATTTCACAACCTTGCACGGCCGGACATCATATGAGGACCATCCGAATCCAGAACAGCGCCGCTTCTTGTACCGCCTTTGGCTCATGCTCGATGGTCAACCCTGGGACGGCGAAAGCGATGCGCTCCGCTACGCATTTGCTCGGTTTGGCAATCTAGGCATCACACTCGACGAGTGGCGAGTTCGGCAAGGCCCTTGCGAGAACGCGAGATGACCACGGCGCTCGAGTTGACAGGAGTCGTCGGAGACTCCGCGGTAGTCCAATCTGCGCGGCCAGCCAAACGTTGGCTTATCCTTCTGCTCGCCTGGTTGTGTTATTTGATGAGTTCGGTAGACCGGTTCGCTTGGAGCAGCCTGTCATTGCGAGCACAGGCCGAGCTGGGATTTCCGCTGGCGCAGCTCGCAACTTTCGTGACCGCATATTTTGTGGGTTACGTGGCCTCCAATTGTATCAGCGGAATGCTGACAGACCGGCTCGGACCACGTCTGGCGCTGAGCGCGGCCGTCATTGGCACAGGCGTGTTTACGATGGCCTTCGGATTTACACACTCTTACTGGGGTGGCCTAGCGATGCAGTGCGCAATGGGCCTAGCGACCGGGGCTGATTATGCTGCTTGCATTAAGATTGTTGCAGCGTGGTTTGAGCGCGAGGAGCGCGGCCGCGCTTTGGGCATATGGTTCACCGCGACGTCACTGGGCGTTGTGACAGCAAATTCGCTTGCGCTGCCACTTGCGAACGTCCTGGGCTGGCGAGGCGCCTACGTCGGATTGGGCGCAACTACGATTGGCACGGGCCTGCTCGGTCTCGCCTTCCTTCGCGATGCGCCGAGCCATGCGGAACAGAAATCCGGGCCGCCTAGGATCATCGCGCTGTTGCGCAACCGGAATTTAGTGCTGGTCAGCATCGCCGGGTTCGGCGCCTTATGGGGAACCTGGGGTTTCACGTTCTCGGCCAATGCGCTCATGGTAAAAGGCGCGGGGATGACGCAGCCGGCCGCGGCAGCCGTCGTTGCGACATTCGGCGTCGGCGGGTTCATCGCCAAGCCTCTAGTCGGCGCCATCTCGGATTGGCTCGGGGCGCGTCGGAAATGGCCCGCCATAATGTGCCTCACGGGGTTCGTTGCAATGCTCCTCGTTTTCGCCACCATTCGGAGCGAAGCGTGGTTCTTCGTTGTGGGGCCAATGCTCGGCGTAGCGGCGTTTGCATACAGCCCGCTGATGGCGGCAATGGTTGCGGAGGCTGTCCGAGGTGACAGCACCGGCACGGCGAGCGGTCTTTCGAACGCGCTTTGGCAGTTGGGCGGCGTGGTGGTTCCAGTTGCCATCGGTTATGCGTTCGGGCTAACGCAATCCTTCACCGTTCCGTTTTTCGTGCTGGCGCTCGGTCCGCTCCTCGGCATCGTGTGCTTGGTTGCGGTCAAGGAACCGAAGCCCATCTTACGCCAAAGCGTTTAGCGCGGCGTCTCGACAGCCTAGGCACGAACAGGTGGAAGCCGGATTAATTTCGTGATCTAATCGGGCACGAGCCGTGTCCACTTGTGAAGAGGTAGGGCGGTTATGGCGCATTCTCTGACGATATGCTGGGATCCGGGCTAAACGCCCGGATCGCATGAGGTCAATGAGTTACGCCATGTCGCGCCATCAGTCTTGCATCCCGGATGAATTGTCTCTACAGGCATTTTTGTGAACATTCACAATGGTCTGCCTAGGGAGAATGTCGTTGGATCAGGCCCGTTTCGTCGCGCGTCAACTTGGGCTTCGAATCCGTGCGGCTCGGCAGCTCAGGAAGCTTACTTTGCAGCAGCTCGGAACCGACACCGAGTTGTCAGCGGCTTATCTCTCGAGGATCGAGCGGGGCGAGACTGCCACCTCGATCGCAAATTTGATCGTGATCGCAACGCGGCTTGACGTGCCACTGCGCGATCTTTTTGAAGACACCAACGAAGCCTATGTGCCGAAATACTACACGGTCTCCCGCAAGGCAGAACGGGAAGCGGCCGGCCAGATGGCTGGCAATGGCTACGATTATCACTGGCTTTCAGGGGCTCTCACCGAGCCGAAGCTCAGTGCATTCTTCCTTGAGTTCCCGGTTACGGCGGATACAGACGTGAAGCTTCTCTCGCACGAAGGCGAAGAAGTCCTCTATGTCCTTGCTGGACGCATTGAGTTTCAGATCGGCTCCGATCGTCTTGTCCTTGACGAAGGTGATTGCGTTCATCTCATCGGTGCAAAGCCGCACATGGGGCGTAACATCGGCAAGAAGCCCGCACGTATGTTGATGGTCGTTACCCCCTCGAACGTCATCGATCATGGGATCGACGGCTCCGCCTAGGCTGCACCCCTCTCCTGCATCCAATAGCCCTGATTGCCGTGCAAGCCGCCTGTCGCAATATCAGGCACATTTGCCGAATCTTTCAATTTGCATGTTATGCAAATTTGTGGAAATGCTGGGTGATGCGCTTCGATGTCAACAATTCACAAGGCACTCCTATGCAAGACGCAGTTCAGATGTCTCTTGGCGAGGTTCACGCCGCCGCCGAGGCAGCATTGTTGGGACAGGGTTTTAATCGAGCGCACGCCGCCGCGATCGCGAATACCGTTACTGCTGCCGAACAAGACGAATGTCGCCATCACGGATTGTTCCGGTTGCCATTCTACATGAACGGCTTGCACTCCGGTCAGGCCTCACCCGATGCCGAACCCACGATCAAGGAGTTGGCGCCTGGGATTATGAAGGTCGATGCGAAATATGGTTTCTCGCCACTCGCATTGGAGCGCGGAGACGAGCCTTTGGCTGCAAAAGCCAGGGAACACGGCATTGCTGCGCTCGCCGTCAACAACGCCCTGAATGTCGCGGCGCTTTGGCCCGAGGTCGAACGGCTCGCGGACAGGGGCCTGGTCGGCTTCGCATTTGTCGCGGCCAGTCCGTACGTTGCACCGGCAGGAGGTACCAAACCACTGTTTGGCACCAACCCGATGGCTTTCGCATGGCCGCGCCACAACAAGCCGCCGCTCGTCTTCGACCAGGCCTCAAGCGCAAGCGCTCGCGGTGAGATTCAGCTACGTCTTCGCGATGGCAAGACGTTGCCCGAGGGGTGGGCTATCGGACCTGACGGTGAGCCCACCACGGATCCGGCTCAGGCGCTTGCGGGTGCGCAACTTCCTTTCGGTGGATTCAAGGGATCCAATATCGCGATGATGGTCGAACTTCTCGCCGGCCCCCTACTCGGCGATGCACTGAGCTTCGAAGCCGGTGAACGCGACAAGGCTAATACCGGTGCTCCCTGCGGCGGCGAGTTGATCATCGCGATCGATCCAATCCGCTGTATGGAGAACGGCGATCGCATCGCGCAACTCGATCACGGAGAAATGCTGTTCAAGAAAATGCTGGAACAAGACGGTGCAAGGCTCCCGTCCGATCGCCGGTATGAGGCCCGAAAGCGGACTGCAATCGAAGGAGTGAAAGTGCCTCGCTCACTGTATGAATCGATTCAATCGTACATCACGGGCACACGAATCAAAGAGCGTAACGCCTACGAAGGCGACCATCTCACTCACCAAAAAGAAACCGGACTCAACGCCGTCGGTGTTTAGGAGAGTCGACATGTCCACAATCGCAGTCACCGACCAGACGCGTATCCGCCGGCGTCCTGAACGCGGCGCTTATGACCGCAGCGTCATCAACGGCATTATTGATGAAGCTCTGGTGTGCCATATCGGCGTGGCGGTGGATGGGCAACCACGCGTCATACCAACTGCGATTATCCGCATTGATGATCACATCTACATCCATGGAAGTCCGAACAATCAGCTTTTAACGACTCTGGAGTCAGGTGCGCCAGCGTGCATTACTGTAACACTCGTGGACTCGATTGTTGCTGGCCGATCCGGTTTTGGCATGAGCATGGACTACCGCTCAGTGGTTATCTTTGCGCAGGCTGAGAAGGTGACTGACTTTCAAGAGAAAGAGCGCATTGTTGCGGCATTCGTCGATGACATTCTGCCTGGCCATGAGGTGCGGCCTCCAAAGAAGAAGGAAATTGCGGCAACTGTCTTCCTTCGATTTCCGCTCGCTGAGGCATCAGCGAAGATAAGGGATCATGGCGTTATGGATCCCGAAGAAGATCATGCCCTCGATGGATGGGCCGGTGTCATTCCGATCAAATTGACAGCGGGGGCTCCAAAGAGTTGCAGTGATCTCAAGGCGGGAATTGCGATCCCGGATTACGCAAAAGGATACACTCGATCTCGCATTGGTTGAGTTCAACTTGATAATGGCTTTCCCGTTCCGACGTCCAGTTGGACGGGAGTGCCTTAGCGGAAACACCTATGAGGAGACGTTCTGATTAATAAGCACGCCGGCCCGCAGTCGGTCCCGGAAGAGAAGATCGCAGGCGATATCATCCTTGAGACCTGCGGACTTACCAAGGAGTTTCAAGGCTTCACCGCCGTCAGTGGCGTAGACCTGAAGAGCCGCCGTGCCTCCCGCCGATTTGGCGCCTCGGTTCGGTGCGGTCTTTCCAGCTATCGGCTGTGTTTCCGCATCTGACCGCCCTCGAAAACGTGCGCGTCGGACTACAACGGCAACATGGCCGGTCGTTCGACTTCTGGCGCTCCAAAAAGGTCCTCGACCGACATAACGACCGCGCGCTGGAACTCACTCGGGCTTCTCGCACCGGCCGACTGGCGCCCGCCGTATCGTTGGACGCGCGTCACATCAGTGTCCCGAACGGGTGAAAACGAACGGGAGAACCAGTATCGACGTCCGCACCCTGCGCGGTCAGATCAATCAGGCCGTCCGCCAGGACGAGCGGCAGCAGACTTGCGGATCCGCCGCGGCCTGATTTGACGATTTGCCTCCGACCTTCGGCGTCCAGTCCGACGACGTGGCCTGGCGCGAACTCCCTTCTTCCGATTCGGTGACGTATCCGCTCCGCGGCAACCGACCATTCGCCCTCAAGCGGAGCGATGGAAGATCCCGAAAGCGCGTTAATCAGCGGGCGGCCGAAGAGCAACGCGGTGACCATTGCTGCAACCGGATTTCCCGGAAGCCCGAGGTAGTGAGTGTTTCCGATGGTACCTGCCAGCAACGGTTTTCCCGGTTTCAGAGCTATGTGATGATGCTCGGCCGTTCCGCCAGCGAGCCGTACCGCTTTGGCAAGATGATCCGTTTCGCTCCCTGCGGCGGCGCCGGAAGTGATGATCAGGTCGGACCGTTCCGCTTCCGCCCGAAGTACGATTGCGAGACGCTCCGGATCGTCCGAGCAAAGGCCCGCATCGTGCAATTTGACCTTATGTCTCGCGAGCAAAGCCATCAGCATAGGCCGGTTGGAATCAAAGATCGTCCTGGGCGAGGTTTCCTGGAAACCTTCCCTAAGTTCGCTTCCCGTCGAAAGGATCGATATCCTTGTCTTGTTCATGACCGGCACTCGACAGTGACCGACGGCAGCCAGTATCGCTATGTGACGAGCATCCAACGTTGTACCACGCTGCGCGATGATGCCGCTGGATGGTACATCCTCGCCGCGTCGCCGGATGTTTTCCGAAGGAGACGCTCCTCGAAGGATCGTGGTTGTACCGCCATCGGATGAACCGTGTTCCTCCATGACGATACCCGCAACACTCGACGGGACTGCCGCGCCCGTCGCCAGGCGGATCGTCGTGCCGACGCTGATTTGCATCGTGGAAGGGTCGTCACCCGCACGGATCTTGCCGATCATGCGCAAGGCGTACGGAGCCGGACGATGAATATCGTCCCTCCCAATTCCGTAGCCGTCGACTGCGGAGCGGTCGAAGGGTGGATGCGCGATTCTGGCAAACATGTCGGTCGCAAGGACGCGACCGTTCGCTTTCGAGAGCGAAACGAGTTCGGCTCCCGACGAACCCCGAACGCGGCCGAGCACTATCTCTGCCGCTTCAGACACAGAGAGAAGTCTGCGGTCTGACATGTGCCGCTCAATCCCCGCTCAAGGCGGGCGATCCATGTCCCGTTCCCCAGTTGAGCACCGTCCGGGATCTCGACGCAGGACGGCGGTCTGGTCGTATGTCGGAGAACGCATTCGAACCTATCACTACGGACTTCCTAGTTGCCGGCTCTTCGGGTTCTGGCGGATTGCCGTTCCTCGAATTGTTTTGAGGATTCGCGCGTGCTGCCCGACAATCGCCTGCATCCTAAAGCTGTCATTCCGTATTCGAACATGTCCTGAAAGCTGGTGAATTCATCATGTGGTCATTTGCAAATCAAGGCCGCGAGTAGCGGCGGCCAGCGCCGGTTCCAGCGGCTCGAGAAGGACGCGTGTTTCTCCGTACGCGGCCATCTCCCCGAAATTCGTCATGATGTCTTCCGTCAGAATGTTTACGCCGCCGCCGCGTTTCATCCATGTCCCGACGGCCATGATCACCATCTCCTTGCCGACGCGCGGATCGACCTGTACCTCGACCACGAGTTCTCCGACAGCGGAGCGTAGCCGCATCTGCCGGCCGTTCTCAATCCCATGGTTTGCGGCCCAGTCGGCGCCGACGCGGACAGTGGCAAGCTTGGGATGTTCGGTTTCCGTCATCTGTGACAGCAACCATTTCTTGCTAAAATTGGTAACCAGCGTGAGGGGAAAGGCCGGATCCTTTCGCTGCTCGACTTCGATCTCTGTGATGAACTCGAAGCGCCCCGACTTCGTGGGAAACTTCTTGTCTGCAAACGGTATCAGAGGCGCCACCGGGCAGCGAATGGGGCCTTGCAGAAGCGCATCGACCGTCACGCCCTTCGCCTCCATCGGGCTCATGATTTGCCTCAGCCATTCGCGGGGGGTACCAGCCATTTCTTCGCCGATGCCGAGCCGATCGGCGAGCTGTTGCACGATCCAGAGGTCCGATCTCGATTCGCCGACGGGATCAATCGCGGGGTTTACGCCGCCGAGAATGTTGTGGCCCCACGAAACCAGGGCGTCCTCTTCTTCCAGGAACGTCGTGGTCGGGAGGAACACATGCGCGTAGTCCGTCGTATCGGTCAGAAAACTATCGACGACCACAACGAAATCCAATTGAGCAAGAGCCTTCGCGACCAGATTCGAGTTCGGAGATTGATTTACCGGGTTTCCGCCGTTCACGAACATCATGCGGATGGGAGGATCGGAGGCTTCCAGCAATCCCCGGCCCAGGAGCGGCTCTGGAATCGTCCGATGGAATTCCGCCCTGTCGGATGCTTCGATCGTCTTGTCGAACAGACGTTGGGTGTCATAACCGTGTGTCACCCCGGCACCGGGAATGCCGATCTGACCGCAGAGGGCGGCGAGGGCATCGACGCAGCGGAAGATCTCCGCGCTGCTCTTGTACTTGTTCAATCCCCATCCGAGCTGGATGGACGCCGGCTTCGTTGTTGCGTATTCGCGCGCCAACTCCCGCAGTTCGTCGATCGCCAATCCGCAACGGTCGCTGAGCGATTGGAGCGAATGGGAATCGACGAGAGTACGGAATTTTGCGAACCCGTCGGTGTGACGTTCGATGTAATCCTTATCCTCCAGGCCCTCTTCCAGGACGATCTTGGCCAGAGCAAGCGCAAATGAGGCGTCCGTTGCGACGCGCGGCTGGACGTGCCGATCGCAGATCGTCGCTGATTCGCTTTTAACGGGATCGACAAGGATCACCCTGCCGCCCTGCTCACTGACCGTTTTCAGCAGTGGCACCAGGTGCAGGTTCGTGGCTAGAGGATTGCGTCCCCAGAGAAGGACAAGCTTGCTGTTGACGATGTCTGAAGGGTCGTGACCTAAACGAATGCCAAAGTCGAGCTTCTGTCCGGCGCGCGCGGCGCCGCTGCACAGTGAGCCGCTTGGCGTCGTTACGCCGCCCATTAGATTCCAGAAGCGGTGGTTGAGTTTCTTCGTGACGCCCCACGATCCGGTCCGCTGATAGTGCATGATCGAAAGCGAGCCCGTTTCAGCCTTGAAGCGGCGGATTCTGTCGGCCACCAGGTCCAGCGCTTCATCCCACCCGATGGGTACCCACGGCGAGTCGATGGATCCGTTTGCGCGCTTGAGCGGATGAAGCTGCCGCTCAGGGCTATAGAGCCGCTTCGGAAATCGATAGGTCTTGGCGCAGAGGTAACCCTTTGTGAATTCGTGATCGGGATGTCCCTCAAGCTTCACCACGCGGCCATTGTCGACGTGGGCAATGATTCCGCACCCATCCGGACAATCCAGCGTGCACGAAGTGTAGATCTTTTTGGTCATTGGCCGGAACTCCAAGCTTGAGATTCAGAGAACGCTCGGTGCCATTTTGGCAACCTTACATGCTTGAACTAACTCTAAACGAGCAGTATAGTATCCAAGAAATATCATACTGGATGTATAAATAATATAATTGTATGCTTAAAATTTAGGCTATAGCATACCGCTGCCGGTAACATCGAGTCAGTAAAGACGACGCAGATCGTTGTTTTAATTACGGTATTGTGGACCAGGCGGGCACTGATCGACGGTTTTGCAGATGGCACGATCCTTGCGAAGTCGCTCGTGGGTCAAAAATAGGAGTACTTCCATGAGCAATGATGCCCCGGCTTCGGCGCGTCAACCTGTGCGAGCCGCCACAGCCGCCTTC
>Ga0137397_10003079_pt1 | contig 11613 bp, 10 predicted proteins | sample czorhiz116metaG_FD_106658 | JGI IMG/M metagenome (GOLD analysis project Ga0137397, IMG submission 106658) | Vadose zone soil microbial communities from Angelo Coast Range Reserve, California, USA - czorhiz1.16 metaG | ecosystem: Environmental > Terrestrial > Soil > Vadose zone | place: USA... | reverse complement strand
GTCACGCCCGGCCGAGAGGTCTCAAATCGCCGGACGGGGCACTCGCTCGGCGGGTAGGTCGGGAGCGGCGCCGACCAGACGGTCGGCAAGCCAGCGCGACGCGACGCCGCCGGCGGCGCCACACACGAGCGTGAGCGCCAGTGCCGCCGCGGTCTCGCCGCCGGCGGGAGCGAGCGGCGCGTAGGCCGGCAGGCCGGCGAGAAACCAGGCGTAGGTGGCGAAGAGGGTCAGGCCGTAGACGATCGTCGCCGCGCCCGGGCGGCGGCGTGGATCGGCCAGCGCCATCAGGGCAGCCGGCACGAGCGGCAGCGACAGACGCAGCGCCCAGGGCGTGGCTCCCACCGTCCGGTTCTTCTCCGCGATCTCGCGTCCCACGGCGACCGGGGAGCTCGGATCCTTGGCGACCTCCTCGCCGATGACCGACACGGGCTCGACGATCGCGAAGCCGACTCGGGCCACCTGCTGGCCCCCGACCCCCACGGCGAAGGACACGATCACTGCGAAGACCGGCGCCCAGCGCATCCCGGACACCCGCGCCATCGTCACGAGGGCCAGCGGCAGGGCGAGCGCCGCGAGGATCGCGAAGGTGTGGAACAGGATACCGCCGTGGGAGTAGGCCACGAGCCACGCCGGGTCCAGCGTGACGCGGATGCCGCCGTAGAGCAGCGCGCCGGCCATGACGATCGCCGCGCGCCTCACCGAGCTGCGAAGAGGGTGCACCTCCGTCGCGATCAGGAGGCAGGCGAGCGTGCTGACGGCCGAGCCGAAGAGAGCCAGAAGGTGGGGCGGGCTCCAGAGCGTCACGTCCAGGCCGAAGAGCCGGTGCCAGAGGTCGTCGATCGGTGCCGCCAGGACGACGAGTACCAGACCCAGGGCGGCCAGGTGGAACCCCCGCGTCGTCGCGATTCCCCGGAGCCACTCGTACGCGAGAACGCCGCCGACGAGGACGAGGCCTATCGTGACGCTCGAGTAGATCATGAGGTGCGGCGGGATCCAGAACGAGTCGCGTCCGATCGTCATGTGCCACCGGATGTCCCAGGCGAGCCCCCAGGCGCCGACGAGCTTGGCGACCAGGGAACCCCAGAGCGCGACGCGCCGATGGGTGAGGGTCGCGCCGTCGATCACGACTGCACCACGGTGACGACGAGTCCGATCGCCGCGAGGACGTTGCCGACCCGCACGCACTCGGTCTCGGCGCCGACCTTGACGACGGCCTTGCCCGTATTGTGGACCTGCCAGGCGAGCTCCCAGCCCTTGGACTCGCTGCAGCCGATCGCCTTCTGGAGCTGCTTCACGACCTGCTCGAAGGTATGGCAGTCGCAGTTGTGGAGGATCGTCATCCACGGCGGGGCGACGGCCTCCTGGCCGACCTCCTCGACGTCCGACTCCGGGGCGGCCTTCTCGACCATCCCTCAGACTACCCCTTGACCTCCCGGAGAAGCTCGCGCGCGATGAGGAACTTCATGATCTCGTCGGAGCCGGCGCCGATCCGCATGAGCCGCGCGTTGCGAAAGATCGCCTGGACCGGGAAATCGGTCGTGTAGCCGATGCCGCCCAGGACCTGCATCGCGTGATCGACGATCTTCCAGACGGCGTCCGCCGTGAAGAGCTTGGTCACCGCCGACTCGCGCTGCGCGGGCCGCCCGGCTTCGATCATCTTGGCGGTACGGTAGATCAGCTGGCGCGCGGCGTCGAGCAGCGCGTACATCTCGGCGAGCTTGAAGGACACGCCCTCGAAGGTCGCGATCGGCTGCTTGAACTGGACGCGCTTGGTCGCGTACTCGGCGGCGATCTCGAGACAGCGGCGCGCGCCGCCGAGCGCGCCCATGCAGTAGGTGACGCGCTCGGTGTCGAGCTCGTCCATCAACACGTGATAGCCGCCGTTGAGGGGCCCCAGGAGGTTCTCCTTCGGAATGTCCACGTCGTCGAACTCGATCAGCGCGTTGTCCATCCAGTCGGCCATGATCACCTCGTCGAGCTGGCGCCGGACGCGCACGCCCGGGTGGTCCATCGGCACGATGAAGGTGGACATGCCCTTGTGCGGGTGGGTCGACGGATCGGTGATCGCGAACAGCGTCAGGTAGTCGGCGAGCCCGCCGCCGGTGATGAACCGCTTCTGACCGTTGACGAGCCAGCGATCGCCCGCGAGCACCGCGCGCGTCTGCATGCCCGAGGTGTCGCTGCCGATCTGGGGCTCGGTGATCGCGATCGCCGCCAGCTCACGGCCGGCCAGGCGCGGCGGGATGTGCCGTTGCCGCTGGGCCTCGGTGCCGTAGCGGAGGATGGAGATCGTCCCGAGCGTCAGCGACACGGAGCGGATCGTGTCGCCGGGATGACCGGCGGCCGCCAGCTCCTCGTCGACGATGCACTCGGCGACGACACCGCGGCCGTTGCCCCCGTACGCCTCGGGGAAGAGCGCGCCGGTGAGGCCGGCTTCGCCGATCAGCGTGAGGTACGACCGCGCCATCTCGCGCAAGAGGCGGCGCCGCTCCGGACCCGCCTCGTGCTTGGCCTTGATCTCCTTGACGCGCCGGTGGGCGGCGGCCGCGCTCGGCAGGATCGTCTGCTGGGCGAAGGCGCGCGCCTCGTGCATCAGGCGTTCCTCCGCCTCGGTGTAGAGGAAGGTCTGGCCGCCGGAGACCGACCAGCCCCCGGGCATCGTGAGATCGTCGAGCGAGATGGCGCGGAAGCGCTCGGGATCAATCGTCATCGTCATCCGCGCTCGCGCCTCCCGGAATCCCGCGGATCGGCGGGATGGAGGCCGGGATTCGTGAGATCGTGTGGACCTTCACGTCCGCGGCCCACGGCGAGTCCCCCGTCGCGTTGGTGAGGGTCGGCTGGGCGGGGTCGTCGAAGAGCCGCAGATCGATCGCGAGGTTGGTGACGTAGACGAAGTCGCCGCTCCGGACGAGGCTCGCCGGGAACAGGAGCCCGATCGGTGCGCCGCGATGGTCGAGGCCGTTGAAGTCGCCCAGCTTGGCGATGGTCCGGCCGGACGGATTGATCACGACGATCTCGTCGGCCTGATTCGCGGCGATCCACAGGTTGTCGTCCTCATCGAGGATGAGGCCGTCGGCGCCGTTCACGCTGTTGACGAACACCGCCGGCTTACCCGCGCTGCCGCTGGGGTTGACGGGGATCTTCACGATCGTGTCGTTGCCGGTGTTGGCGACGAACAGCGTCGTGTGGGCCCGGTTGAAGGCCAGCCCGTTGGCGCCGAAGCCGGGGACGCCGGTGGTCTTGAGCAGATCGCTCTGGACCCAGACGGTCGCCGCCCCACCGTCAGGGCCGGTCTTGTAGACGGCTCCGGCGAACGAAGCCGAGATGTAGACGTTGCCGCTGGGGTCGAAGGTGAGGACGTTGAGGCCGGGCTGTCCCTGGCCGGCGAGGCTGGTGAATATCTCCGAGTGTCCCGATACGGGATCGACCTTCAGCACCTGGGCGCCGCCGAAGTCGATCACCAGGAGGGCGCCGGTCTGCGGATGGAACGCGAGGTCGAGCAGGAGCGTGCTCGAGCCGGCCACGCTGACCTGACGCAGCAGCCGGCCGTGCGGACTGAAGACGAAGAGCTGGCCGGTTCCGCTCGGCGTGCCTTCGACGGCGAACGTGGTGACGTAGATGTTTCCGTGCGAGTCGGCGGCGATGCCCTCCGGATGGGCCGCCCCCGCGGGCAGCGTGGCAAAGCGCGTGGCGGGAGTGCGGAACCATGCGTGCGCGGGCGGAGCCAGAAACACGACGACCAGCAGGGCGGCGAGCAGCGCGCGGCTGACGAGCCTCATCGTTGAGACCTCCTGGGGCGATCGGGTGATGATTCGACCAGGGACAGTATCACGACGCCCTCGTCCCCGGCGGGCCGTCGCCGAAGACGGCGGCCGCGCGAAGACCGGCGAGCGGTGGTCGGCTCATGCCAGGCGGCGGGCCAGGTCGGCGCGGTCGGCGGCGTTGGTGGTCGGCCAGGAGGCCAGGCGCGCCGCGTCGCGGTAGTAGCGCTCGACGGGGAACTCGCTCGTGTAGCCGTAGCCGCCGTGGACCCGCATCGAGTCGAGCGTGACCCCGTACGCCGTCTCCGACGCGTACACCTTTGCGATGCCGACGCGGGTGTCGTCGCCGTCGGGCCCGGCGGCGTAGGTGAGGAGGCGCGCGGCGGTGATCCTCGTCGCCATGTCGGCGAGGGTGAGCTGGATCGCCTGGTGCTGCGCGATGGGCTTGCCGAAGGTCGTGCGCTGCTGCGCGTAGCGAAGCGCGGCCTCGAACGCGGCCTGGGCCAGACCGACGCCCGTCGCCGCGACGCCGAGCCGCGCGCCCCCCAGCGTCGCCCCGAGCTGCTCGTCGCCGCGGCCGCCGTCGCCGCCGAGGAGATCCCGGGATGGGACGCGGCAGCGCTCGAACTGAAGCCGGCACGAGTCCAGGCCGCGCAGCCCGAGGGTCGCGACGGGCGGGCCGGCACGGAATCCGGGTGTCTCGGGGTCGACGAGGAAGCACGCGGCGCCGGCGCCCGAGCTCGCCCGCACCAGCACTCGGGCGGCGCGCGCCGCGTGGTCCACGGGGGGCGTCTCTCCGTCGAGGATCCAGTCGTCGCCGGCGCGGGTGGCTCGGACCCCCTCGGCGAGGGCGACCGTGCCCAGGATCTCGCCGCGCGTCATCGGCGGGACGAGACGCAGGCGCTGCTCGGCGGTTCCGAAGCGGGCGACCGCGTACGCGGCGGTCAGGTGCGCCACGACGATCGTCGCGAGCGTGGCCGAGCCCCGCGCCAGCTCTTCGACGATCATCGCGCCGGTCCGCGCGTCGAGCCCCAGGCCTCCATACTGAGGCTCCACGAGCGCGCCAAGAATCCCGAGCTCGGCCAGCGCCGCGACCAGGCCGTCGGGATGGGCGTGCGTGGCGTCCAGTTCGTGGGCGGCCGGGACCACCTGCTTGTCGACGAACCGGCGGACCGCCAGCACCATCTGGCGCACGTCGTCGGGCTCGCGCTCGCGCGAGGTCAGGGCGCCGAACCGCTCGCCGTACCGCTCGAGAAGACTCCGGGCGATGATGATTCGCTGGATCTCGTTCGTTCCCTCGCCGATGATCATCAGCGGCGTGTCGCGGTAGTAGCGCTCGACGTTCAGCGCCGCGAGGGTGCCGGACTCGGCGTGGAGCCGGAGCGCGGCGACGGCGACCTCCTGGGCCGACTCGGAGGCGAAGAGCTTCGCCATGCCGGCTTCGAGGTCGCACCGCTCGCCGCGATCCTTCATCGCGGCGGCCCAGCCGGTGAGGAGCCGCGCCGCCCGGAGCTTCGTCGCCATGTCGGCGATCGCGGGCGGCGGCTCGGCGCCGCGGTCGGCCAGGTGGGCGAGCGTGTCGTCGTAGGCGGCCTGGGCGACGCCGACCGCCCGCGCGGCGATATTGATCCGCCCCGCCTCGAGCCCGCTCATCACGTGCTTGAAGCCGCGCCCCTCGATCCCGCCGACGAGGTTCGCCGCCGGCACGACGCACTCGTCGAAGACCAGCTCCGCCGTGTCCACGCCCTTGTAGCCGAGCTTGGCGATCGACTTCGCGACGCGGAAGCCGGGGTGGCCCTTCTCGACGATGAAGCAGGACATCCCGCGGTGACGCGGCTCGGCCTTCGGGTCCGTCAGCGCCAGCAGTGCCAGCGTGTTTCCCTCGCGTCCGTTGGTGATGAACAGCTTGGTGCCGCTGATGACGTACTCGTCCCCGCGGCGCGTCGCGACGGTGCGGATGGCCTGGACGTCGGTGCCGGCGTGGGGCTCGGTCAGGGCGAGGCCGCCGCGCGCCCGGCCGCTTGCGAAGCGGGGAAGGAGGCGGTGACGCTGCTCGTCGGTCCCGTGGTTCAGCACGATCAGCGCGGCCATCGTGTGGCTGTTGATGACGCCGGCCAGCGACATCCAGCCACGGCAGAGCTCCTCGATCACCCGTGCGTACGTCGCCACGTCGAGGCCGAGGCCGCCGAACGCGGCCGGGACCAGCGCGCCGAAGAGGCCGAGCTCACGCATCCGGTCGACGAGCGCGTGCGGGTAGGCGTCCGCGTGCTCGAGCGCCGCGGCGACCGGACGGACCTCGACATTCATGAACTCGCGCACGGCGACGACGAGGGGATGGTCCATGGGCGATCAGATACTACAATAAGGGCCCATGCCTCTCGACGACGTCGTCCTCGGCCTGCAGCGCCTGTTCGATCGTCTCGTCCGTCGGCTCCGGCTCGGGGCGCCGCCCGTGGCCGGCCGGCGCCGCCTGCTGATCGTGCAGATCGACGGGCTCTCGCGCGCCGTCCTCGAGGAGGCGCTGGCGCAGGGGCGCGTGCCGTTCCTCGCGCGGCTGCTCCACCGGCGCGGCTATCGCGCCGCGCCGATGAGCGTCGGGCTTCCGACCTCGACGCCGGCCTTCCAGCTGGCGGCGATGTACGGCGTGCGGCCCGATATTCCGGGCTTCCACTACCACGACAAGCGTCGCAAGAGCGACGTCTACTTCCCGCGAGGCGGCGACGCGGCGCACGTCGAGGCGACCCAGGCCGCCGGGCGCCGTGGCATCGTGAGCGGCGGCGGAACCTACGGATGCATCTTCACCGGCGGCGCCGCCAGCAACCTCCTGACCTTCGCCATGATCAAGCGACCCAGCGGGGCGGGCCTGCTCCGCACCGCCTCCAAGTCGGTCGTCCTCGCCTGGGTCCTGGCGAAGGGGTCGGTGGCGTCGCTGGTCGAGCTCGTCCGGGCGGTGCTCCGGACGGTCGCCGATCCCATGACCGTCTCGACCGGCGACTGGAAATGGCTCGCGATCAAGCTCGGGATCTCGGTGTGGCTACGAGAGCTCTTCACGCTGGCGGTCGCGCACGACCTCTATGCCGGCGTCCCCACGATCTACGTCAACTATCTCGACTACGACATCGCCGCCCACGCGTGGGGCCCGCGCCACCCCCGCGCGCTGCGCGCGCTTCGCCGCGTCGACGCCTCGATCCATCGGCTGTGGCGGATTCTGCGGCGCGTGCCCGAGTACCGCTACGACCTCTACGTGCTGTCGGACCACGGGCAGGCCGCGTGCACGCCGTACCTCAGGCTGACGGGCGGCAAGCCGATCGAGCAGGCGCTCTTCGACGACTTCTTCGATCCGGCCGGTGCCCGCGAGGCGGCGGCGCCGGAACCCCGGCGAGGTCGATTCGCCGGCGGCCTCGCGGCGTATCGCGCTCAGCGGGCGCCGGGGTTCTTCCAGCGGTTCGTGAACTACCTCGAGCGCGACTTTCCCTGGGTGCTCGGCGGGACGCGCTCGGTGCGAGAGCACGCCGGGATCCGCGTCATCGCCGCGGGGCCGAACGCCTTCGTCTACTTCCTCGAGACCGCGGAGCCGCTGACGCTCGAACGGATCGAGGAGCGCTTCCCGGCGCTCGCGACCCGGCTCTCGAGCGCGCCCGGCATCGGCATCGTCCTGGTGCGCTCGGCGTCTGGCCCGCTCTGCTTCTGGCGGGGCCGACGGTTCGGCCTCGACGCGCTCCACACGGGCCCCTTCGCCGAGCGGCCCGACCTCGAGCGCGTCGTCGAGGGGATCCGTGACCTCATGGCGATGCCGTCGGCGGGCGATCTCGTCATCTACGGGATCGACGCGCCGCGGGGCAACGTGTCGTTCGTCCCAGAGGTCGGCGCCCACGCCGGCCCGTCGCAGGACGAGCTCCACACGTTCCTGATCCACCCGCCGGGGGTGACCGTGCCGACGCCGATCACGCACCCGATCGACCTCTACCCCCACTTCGCGCGCTATCAGGCGGAAGCGGCGTGAGGCATCTCACGGTCGTGAGCTACAACATCCACCGCGGTGTCGGGCTGGACCGCCGTCGCGACCTCGACCGGATCGCCGACGTCATCGGCGAGCTCGTGCCCGACGTCGTCGGGTTGCAGGAGGTGATCCGGGAAGACGGGGTGGCGGACGCCGATCAGGCCGCGTACCTGGCGTCGCGGCTGCGCATGTCGGAGATCGTCATGGGCGAGACGCGGCCCCACGGGGCGGGGACGTACGGCAACGTCGTCCTCAGCCGGTTGCCCGTTCTGGGATCGGGCCGGTGCGACCTGAGCCGTGGCGCGCGCGAGCCGCGGGGCTGCCTGCGCGTGGACCTCGACGTCGACGGCGCTCCGCTCCACGTCTTCAACTGCCACTTCGGCCTGGCGCTGCGCGAGCGGCGCGAGCAGCTCGGGCTGCTCGGCATCTTCATCCGAGCCTCCGAGCGCCTGGCCGGCCCGCGGGTGCTGCTGGGCGACTTCAACGAGTGGCACCGCGGTCCGGTGACGCGCGGGCTTCGGCGCGAGTTCTCGTCGCCGATGCGGCGCCGGCGTACCCATCCAGCGATGTTTCCGCTCTTCGCCCTGGACCGGATCTACTGGGACGCCGCGCTCGAGGGCGAGGAGTTCAGCGTGCACCGGAGCCGTCTGGCGCGCGTCGCCTCCGACCACCTGCCGGTGGTCGCGCGCCTGCGGCTGCGCCACGGGCCGCCGCGCCTGGCTCCTTACGTGGTCGGCGACGCGCTCCCGCCCGCGGAGTAGGCGTCCAGCGACCGTCGGAGCGCCCAGCCCTCACGCCCGGCCCGCCAGGTCGACGGCCGCCAGGAGCAGGGTGCGCGCGCCGTGCTCGATGTCGTCGATCGGCGTGAACTCTTCCTCGCAGTGGCTCCGGCCGTCGCGCGACGGCACGAAGACCATCCCCGTCGGGCCGATCGCCGCCATGTACTGGGCGTCGTGACCGGCGCCCGAGAGAATGCGCCGGTGGCGCGCGCCGGCCGCCCGGGCGGCGCGCTCGACCGTGTCGACGACGTCGCGGTCGAACGGGGTGTACGGCACGCGCCAGTAGTTCTCGAGCTCGTACCGCACGCCCTCGCGCTCGCAGGCCTCGCGGACGACCGGCTCGAGCCTGGCCAGCGCCCGGTCGAGCGTCGCGTCGCGCGGATCGCGCATGTCGATGGAGAGCGTCACCCGGCCGGGGATCGCGTTGACGATGTTCGGGGCCACGACGAGATTGCCGACCGTCGTCACCAGGTCGCCGCCGATCTCGACGGCGATCCGGCGGACGCCGGCGACCACCTCGGCGGCCGCGACCAGGGCGTCGTGGCGGATTCGCATCGGCGTCGGCCCGGCATGGTCCTGGACGCCGTAGATCGTGAGGCGCGACCACGCGTTGGCTATGTTGCATTCTACGACGCCCACCGAGAGCCCCTCCTCCTCCAGGAACGGCCCTTGCTCGATGTGGAGCTCGAGGTAGGCGCGGAAGGGTCGGGCGACGCAGGGCTCGGCGCCGAGGTAGCCGATCCGCTCGAGCTCGTCGACCAGACGGACCCCGTCCTTGTCCCGGGCGTTGTAGGCGTCCTCCAGGGCGATCTTGCCCGCCATGACGCCGCTGGCGATCATCGCCGGCTGGAAGCGGGCGCCTTCCTCGTTGGTGAAGATCGCCAGGGTGAGGGGATGGCGCGTCCGGATCTTTTCGTCGTCGAGCGCTCGGATCACTTCGAGGCCGCAGAGGACGCCGAGCTGTCCGTCGTACCGGCCGCCGGTCGGCACCGAATCGACGTGGGAGCCCATCATCACCGGAGGGAGCGACGTCGCGCCCTCCCGCCGGCCGAAGATGTTGCCCATCTGGTCGACGGTCACCGAGAGGCCGGCCTCGCGCATCCGCGCGACCATCCAGTCGCGGCCCCGCTTGTCCTCGTCGGTGAGCGCCAGGCGGGTGAGCCCTCCGCGCGGCGTCTGCCCGATCCGTCCCAGCTCCTCGATCGACAGCTCCAGGCGCCGCCGGTCGACCCTCATCTTCTCCCTCCGGAAGTGGGTGCTAAAGACCTAGATACGCGCGTGTGAGCCGCTCGTCCCCGAGGCACCCATGGTGACGGTCAGCACGCCCACCACCAGGGGTCCCCGTCGGTCATCCGGCAGTGTCGCTTCCAGAATAGCTGGTTTAGACTCAGGGGAGTGAGTGACGGTCCGCTCCTGGCGCCCTCGACCATCCGATTCTGCCCGCTCTGCGGCGCGACGCTCGCGACCGAGGCGGTACCGCCCGATCATCGCGAACAGAAGGTATGCTCGCGCTGCCGGTTCGTCTTCTATCTGAATCCCAAAGTCGTGGCGGCGACCATTCCCGAACAGAACGGCGCGATCCTACTGACGCGCCGCTCGATCAATCCGGGGTGTGGCCTGTGGACCTTTCCCGGCGGATTCGTCGACTTCGGCGAGACGGTGACCGACGGCGCGATGCGCGAGACCTTCGAGGAGACGGGCCTGAAGGTGGATCTGACCGGGTTGCTCAACGTCTACACCTACCCGGGAGCCCCGGTGATCATCGTCTACAGGGCTCGTGTGATCGGCGGCACGCTCACGACGTGCGACGAGAACGACTTGCTCGAGTGGGTCATGCCGGAGCGGATCCCCTGGGAGGCCCTTGCGTTCCAGTCCACGCGCGAGGCCCTGCGCGAGTGGGTCGGGGAACGGGGCCGGATGCCGGGCGGCTAGTGTCCTGTCCCAGAGATTCGCTGACAAAAGCGTTCGATGGAGGCAAGGATCGCGTCAGCGGTCTTGGTCCACACGAAGGGCTTCGGGTTGCGGTTCGTGACGTCGATGTAATCGCGAATGGCGCGCTCCAGTTCGAGGGTACTGCGGTGCGCACCCCGACGGAGCTGCCGGTTCGTGAGCTCGGCGAAGAAGCGCTCGACCTGATTGATCCAGGACGCGCCTTTGGGCGTGAAATGGACATGAAAGCGCGGGCGTCGCAGCAACCAGCGTTGGATCAGCGGCGTCTTGTGGGTGCCGTAGTTGTCGAGGACGAGATGAACTTCCAACTCCTGCGGGACGTTGAGGTCGATGGTGTCGAGGAATTTGCGAAACTCGATTCCGCGGTGACGACGGTGATGCTCGCCGATGATCTGGCCACTCTTCACGTTGAGCGCGGCAAACAGCGACGTGGTGCCGCACCGCACGTAGTCATGCGTCCGCCGTTCGATCTGGCCGGGCTGCAGCGGCAGGATCGGCTGCGAGCGATCCAACGCTTGAATCTGGGGCTTCTCGTCCACGCACAGCACGACCGCGCGATCAGGCGGATCCAGGTAGAGCCCGACGATGTCCCGCACCTTCTCGATCAGGAGCGGGTCCGTCGACAGCTTGAAGCTCTCGCTGCGGTGCGGGCGCAAGCCGTAGGCGCGCCAAATCCGCGCCACGCTGCTGCGGCTCAGGCCGACCCGCTTCGCCAGCGCCCGCGTGCTCCAGTGCGTGGCGTCGCGCGGCTTGCTCTCGAGCGTCAGCGTCACCGCCTTCTCGACCGCGGCGTCGCTAATCGTGCGAGGCGCGCCTGGCCGCGGCTCGTCCAGAAGCCCATCAACTCCGCTTCGCCGGAACCGCGAACGCCACCGGCCAACGGTCAGCCGGGATATTCCAAGCCGGCTGGCGACCTCGGTGTTGTTTCCCCCCGCCGCGCACGACACGATGATGCGCGCCCGCAAGGCCAGCGCTTGCGCGGTGCTTCGGCGCCGAACCCAGCGCTCCAATTCGTCTCGTTGCTCCGCGCTCAACACCAGCTCCGCCTTCGGTCGCCCCGTTCGCATCGCCGTCCTCCTTGTATCGGAGAACGCCGCAACGCGCGATATAGTTCCAGTATCTC
>Ga0137397_10003077_pt1 | contig 11614 bp, 7 predicted proteins | sample czorhiz116metaG_FD_106658 | JGI IMG/M metagenome (GOLD analysis project Ga0137397, IMG submission 106658) | Vadose zone soil microbial communities from Angelo Coast Range Reserve, California, USA - czorhiz1.16 metaG | ecosystem: Environmental > Terrestrial > Soil > Vadose zone | place: USA... | reverse complement strand
TCCTCATGAGCCGAGTTATGCGGTTCCCCGGTTCGGTAAAGCGCGACCCCGCCATCGACATCTGGATGCGTGAGCATTCGGGTGACTTGGGGGCGATCGCGCAGCGCTGGTTCGAGGTCATGCGCGACTGCGGAGACGATATTCGAGAGTTGTTGCATGATGGCCATCCGACGGCGTGTGTCGGTGACGCGGCGTTCGCCTATGTCAACGCCTTCACAGCCCACGTCAACGTCGGGTTCTTCCTGGGCGCCGAGATTGCCGATCGCGAGCGTCTGTTGGAAGGCACCGGCAGGTTCATGCGTCATGTGAAACTCAGGCCTGGCAGCGAAGTCGATTCCACGGCTCTGAGGAAGCTCATCGAAACTGCCTACACCGATATGCAGAGGCGGCTGCGTCATGGCAACTGATCGGTTGCCGCGTGGTATCTCTGGCAGAGTTTGGGTGCTACACTCGCCCCTCGGGAGGTGTAGCTGATGGCGCGACGTGTGATCGGGCTCCTGTTTCTCGCGACGCTCGTCGGTCTCGCCTGGATGGTGCGCCGGGAGACGGAGGCCTCGACGCCGTCGGCCTCGACGCGGCCGATCTCGACGCGGCCGTTCAACGGCCTCACCTCCGGCCTCGGCGACCTCTATCGTCTGTCGAAGGCGAAGACGCGATCGATCAGCGCCGAAAACTTCACCGGCGAAAAGGGCAAAGGCGGCATGGCCACCGAGGGCACGGAGGCTTATTCCGCGCGTGACCTGGGACGCGGCTGGAAGGTCTCGCCGTCGGTCCTCATCAAACCGAAACAGGTGTTCACCATCGCCGACATCCAGGGGCCCGGTGCCATTCAGCACATCTGGATGACGCCGACCGGCAACTGGCGCTTTTCGATCTTGCGCGTCTACTGGGACGGTGAGACGACGCCGTCGGTGGAGGCGCCGGTCGGCGACTTCTTCGCATCGGGCTGGGGCCGCTACGCGCAGATCAACTCGCTGCCGATTGCGGTCAACCCGGGCAGCGCGTTCAACAGCTATTGGACGATGCCGTTCAGGAAGTCGGCGCGGATCACCATGGAGAACCTCGCCGACGAAGAGATGCAGCTCTACTATCAGGTCACCTATGCGCTGACCGAGATCGGCGACGACGCGGGCTACTTCCACGCGCAGTTCCGCCGGACGAACCCGCTGCCCTACAAGCAGGTCTACACGCTGCTCGACGGAGTCAAGGGGGAGGGCCACTACGTCGGCACGCACATGTCCTGGGGCGCGAACAGAGACGGCTGGTGGGGCGAGGGCGAGATCAAGTTCTACATGGACGGCGACACCGACTACGCCACCATCGTCGGGACCGGCACCGAGGACTACTTCTGCGGCTCGTACAATTTCGAGAGCGAGAAACAGGTCGTGCCGTTTTCAACGCCCTTTTCGGGTTTCTCGGTCGTCCCCAAGCCTGACGGCGTCCGTCAGCCCCAGCGGCGTTTTTCGCTCTATCGGTGGCACATCACCGATCCCATCCGGTTCGACAAGGATCTTAAGGTGACTATTCAGGCGCTCGGGTACCGAGGCGATCGCTTTCAGCCGTTGCAGGACGACATCGCCTCGGTGGCCTACTGGTACCAGCGGGAGCCGCATGCGGCGTTTCCCCGGCTGCCGGCACGCGATCAACTCAAGATTCAGTAGCACCGCGTCGCATGAAATGCTGCGCCACACTCACGCCGAAGAACACCACGATAAAACCCGCGCCCGCGCGAAGCAAAGGCCACACCTGATTCAGGCCCCAAATTCTGTATGTCGTCAATTCCGGCGCCGTGCAGTATGCCAAGAAAGCACTTAGAAGCACTCCCTGGCAAATGAGCCAACCCGGCAAGGTTTTCACCTTTGAACCGCCGTGATCGGAATTCTGCTTGGGACACTGGAGGCATAACACAACCGTCTGCAACATCAGACTATAGCCGGCGAACCGGCCCCAATCACTGCCGATCATCCAAAGCGGAAACGTGCACACAAGCGGCAAGCCGTAAAAACGAAGCCAATTTACAAGCACGCCAGCGGTTGTCTTTGCGGGCTGACTCTTGAACCATTCGAGCAGCGAGCACACCACCCATGATTGCGCCAACGGCACAATCATCACGGCGCACAGGCGCCAGACGATCAAATACAGGCCGTGCGGAAAGCCTTGTGAAAAGAAATAGCGCTGTTGATTGCCAAGCAATTCCTGAAACGTCCGTACGGTGCTGGGGTTAACTTCCACAAAAGTCAGCGTCGTGTCCTCAGGCGCTGGAAAGAGACCCAGATACCTTTCGCGGCCGCGCACCGTCGTCCATTTCGGGAGCGCTTGGCCTTTGCGTATGGCGATTCCGCCGCTCTCAAAGCATGAATGCTTGCCGAATGCCACAATCGATAGAACACCCACAAGAAGCCCGGCGAGGCACGCCATGAGCGCTTTTCGTTTGCCGGAGCCCCTATCAAGCCACACCGCAGTTGCCAGGCATGGCAGCATGAAAAAGGCGGACGCTTCATGAACCAGCGATGCGGCCACACCGAAAGCGAACCACAACAACCCATACCATGTTGGAAACAGATCGCGGCGGATGAAATCGGCCAGCAGAAGGAGAAACACGGCGAATACCACTTGCAGCGGATCGCCCACAATCTCTATCAACAATGCGGTCCAGGCCGGTGACAGTAGGATTGCCGTTACAAAAAGGCATTGAAACAGCAGACTCAAAGGACGCAGGAAACGAATTACAGGCACTGTCAGGCGAAACCAGAAAACAAGCATCGCCGCCCAGGCCAGCACGGCAATGAAGTCATACTGACTGGCTATTTCACCCAACGGTGACAACAGAGTGCCCAAAAGCGAACGCCGGCAGAAATCGGGTCCGTAGTGCGATGCCCAATAAGCAGCCCAATAGAAATCCAAGCCCGTTTTGAGCTGCGGCGGGCGGATGGAGAATTGCAACCACAGAAGTGCGGCAGCCAGAGCCAAAGGCAGGTAGAGGAATTTCTTGGAGTCGGCCATAGAGGCTCCGTGGCGGAGAGATCTCCGGACAGATCACCTGGTGGAGTTTATCAGATGGGCATGCCGGCTTGGGGGTGGCTGGGTGCTGGTCAAGTTTTACCAGTGCCGGTGGCTGCGTCATGGGTGATCCCTTGGAAGCGGCGAGGCGGAAGGCGGAGAAAACCTAAGAGAGGCGGACCCATCATCGCAGCGGCCGCGCACGGCGCCGCTATGCCTGGGCGGACCCGCTACGCCGGGTGTTTGCGGTGGACGCGGCGTTCGTAGAATCGAATCGTCGCTGTCCTGACCTTTGCTTTGAGAGCTACCTGCCCAATGTGACCGAGTACCCGTTTCGGGCGAGGTACTTCAGCGGATCGCTCATGGCGCGGCGCCCATGGGCGCCGCGTCTGCGGTCACTGCCCTGCCCTCTCTTCCGCCTGCCATCCGCCCCCGAGCGCTCGATAGAGGTTCACCACCGCCACGAGCTGGTCGCGGCGAGTCTGCGCAAGGCCGATCTCGGCGGGAAACAGCTGCTGCTGGGCCTCGAGCACCTCGAAATAGGCCGAGAGGCCCGAGGCATACCGTACACTCGCCAGGCGCACGGCCTCCTGGTACGCGGCCACGGTGCGCGCGCGCTGCCGCTCGGTCTCGACGAGCTTCGTCCGATCCGCGAGGGCTCGTGAGACCTCGCCGAACGCGTTGGCGGCGGCCCCTTCGTACTCGATCCGCGCTTGCTGCCACCGCGCCTGCGCCGCCTCGTAGCTGCGCTTGATCCGTCCGCCCTGGAAGATCGGGCCGAGCAGATCGGCGCCGAGACTCCAGGTCTTGCCCTGCGAGAAGACGTCGTGGAGCTCCGGGCTGACGTTGCCGAAGAAGCCGGTGAGGCTCAGTCGCGGGAAGAAGTCGGCCTTGGCCGCGCCGACGCCGGCGTTCGCCGCGATCAGGACCTGCTCTGCCTGCCGGACGTCGGGCCGCCGCTCCAGCAGCGTCGAGGGCAACCCGGCGGGGACCTCCGGCGGGAGCGCGGTGAGCGGCCCCTCGCGCGGAATCGGTTGCGGGTTCCGGCCGAGCAGGAAATTGATCCGGGTCTCCAGGGCCACGATCGCGCGCTCGATCTCGGGGATCTGCGCGGCGACCTGCGCCAGCGACGCCTCGGCGCGCGCCGTTTCCAGGGCGGAGGCCGCTCCGCCCTCGAGCCGGCGGTTGAACAGGTCGTAGGTGCCCTGGAAGGCGGTGGTCGTGCTCTTGGCGATCTCGAGCTCGCGATCGAGCTCGCGCAGGTCGATGTAGGCGATGGCCACGTCCGAAACGAGCGACAGGAGGACGCCGCGGCGCCCCTCCTCCGTCGCGAGGTATGCGGCGAGGGCCGCCTCGTTCAGTCGGCGGATGCGCCCCCACAGATCCAGCTCCCAGGAGACCCCGGCGTCCACCGTCCACTGGGTCTGCGTCTCCCCGGAAGGGTTGATGATCTGGTCGGGGCGCGCGCGCTGCCATCCGACCTCGTAATCGACGGTTGGAAATGACTGTGAGCGGGCGATGCCGAACCGGGCCCGCGCCTCCTGCACCCGGGCGGCGGCGAGCCGAGCGTCGAAGCCGTTGCGGATCGCTTCTTCGATGAGACCCTTCAGGATCGGATCGTCGAAGATATCCCACCAGGGGACGTCGGCGAGCGAGCGCGCTTCGGCGGCGCGCTCGTCGGCGTAGAAGCGCTCGGGCACCGGCAGTGATGGACGCTTGTAGTTCGGGCCGATAGCGCAGCCGGCGAGCGCGAGGCCGAGCAAGACCGTCGCGGCAGACCGTCGCGCGCGGCGTCCCATGCCCTAGGCCTTCGCGGGCGCCGGGGGCGCATCCGGCGGCGTCGTCGCGTGCCTTCGCTCGGCGCCGGACAGGCGCTGGACGGCGACGAACAGGACCGGGATGAGGAAGACCGCGATCCCGGTCGCGGCGAGCATCCCCGAGATGACGGTCGTGCCCAGGATGCGGCGGCCGGCCGCCCCCGCACCGCGCGCGGTCCACAGCGGCAGGCAGCCGAGGATGAACGCGAACGACGTCATCAGGATGGGACGCAGGCGAAGCCGTGCACCCTGGAGGGCTGCGTCCACCAGGGACTCTCCGCGTTCGAAGGCGTCCTTCGCGAACTCCACGATCAGGATGGCGTTCTTGGCCGCCAACCCGATCAGCATCACGAGGCCGATCTGTCCGTACACGTCGAGCGCGAGCCCTCGGCCATAGAGGCCGAGGAAAGCGCCGACGACCGCAACGGGCACCGACAATAGCACGCTCAAGGGGAGCGACCAGCTCTCGTAGAGGGCGGCCAGGATGAGGAACACGAAGCCGAAGGAGAGTCCGAACACCGTGGCGGCGCGGCCCGCGGCCCGCCGCTCCTGGAAGGAAAGGTCGGCCCAGTCGTAGCCCATCTCCGCGGGCAGCACTTCGTGCGCCACCTCCTCGAGGGCGGCCATGGCCTGCCCCGAGCTGTAGCCGGGCGCGGGCTGGCCGGTGATCTGGGCGGCGCGGAACAGGTTGAAGCGCTGCGTGTACTCGGGCCCGAAGCTCCGCCGCGACGTGACGACGGTCGAGAGCGGGAGCATGTCCCCGTCGTTGTTGCGGACGTAGAAGCGGCCGATGTCCTCCGGGACCACGCGATCCTCGGCCTCCGCCTGCAGGAAGACGCGCCATTGGCGGCCGAAGCGGTTGAACTGGTTCACGTAGACGCCCCCGAGGAAGGCCTGCAGCGTCAAGTAGACGTCGGCCACCGCGACGCCCTGCTTGAGCACCTTGTCGCGCTCGACGTCGGCGTAGACTTGAGGGACGCCCGCGCGGAACGTGGAGTTGACGCCGGCAAGCTCGGGACGCTTCCGCGCCGCCTCCAGGAACTTCTGGAGACTGTCATTCAGGAGCTCGATGCTCCCGCCGCTTCGATCCTGCAGCCAGAACGAGAACCCGCCGGCATTGCCGATGCCCGGAATCGCGGGGGGCGCGAACGCGAACGCGATGGCCTCGGGAACCTGCGCATGGAGCGCGCGATTGAGCGAGGCGAGGAGCTCCGCGGAGGAAAGGCCCGGGGCGCGCCTTTCGTCCCACGGATCGAGCGGCACGAAGAAGAACGCGGTGTACGAGGCCGACGTGCGCGTGAGGAGGCTGAAGCCGTTGATGGTGACCGAGCTCCGCACGCCTTTGGTCTCCTTGAGCATGCCCTCGATCTTCCGGGTCACCTCGTCCGTCCGCTGCAGTGAGGCTGCGTCGGGGAGCTGCACGTTCATGAGGAGAAAGCCCTGATCCTCATCTGCGATGAACCCTGTCGGCAGGAGCCGCCCGAGGCCGCCGGCGAGGACGGCGAAGCCGGCCAGGATCGCGAGGCTCAACGCCGTCTTGCGGACGAGTCCGTGGGACAGGCGCACGTACCCCTGCGTCGCCCGCGTGAAGCCGCGGTTGAACGCGCCGAAGAAGCGTCCGAGCGGCCCGCGGGACTCCCGTCGCGGCCGCAGCAGGAGGGCGCAGAGCGCGGGCGAGAGGCTCAGCGCATTGAAGGCGGAGATCACGACGGCGATCGCGATCGTGACCGCGAACTGCTGGTTGAGCCGTCCCTGAATCCCTCCAATGAGTGCTATCGGGATGAAGACGGCGGACAGGACCAGGGCGATCCCGACCACCGGGCCCGAGACCTCGGACATGGCCTTGAGCGTGGCCTCGCGCGGCGAGAGCCCTCCCTCGATGTGGTGTTCCACCGCTTCCACGACTACGATCGCGTCGTCCACGACCAGACCGATGGCCAGGACGAGCGCAAAGAGCGAGAGCGTGTTGATCGAGAACCCGAGGAAGGGGAAACACGCAAACGGCCCCACGAGCGACACCGGCACCGCGATGAGCGGGATGAGCGTGGCGCGCCAGTTCTGGAGGAACACGAAGACGACCGCGATCACGAGGAGCGTCGCCACCACGATGGTGATGACGATCTCCTTGATGCCCTCCGTGACCGGAAGCGTGGTGTCGAGGCTCACCGCGTACTCCATGTCGCTTGGGAAACGGGCCTGGAGCTCGCGCATCGTCTTCTTGGCCCCATCCGCCACGGCGAGGGCGTTGGCGCCGGGAGCCTGGAACACCGCGACCAGGGCGCTCGGACGGCCGTTGAAGCGCGAGGACTGGTTGTAGGTCACGGCGCCGAGCTCGATCCGCGCGACGTCCTTGAGCCGCACCGCCGACCCGTCGGGCGTGAGTCGGACGACCACGTTGCCGAACTCCTCGGCCGTGATCAGCCGCCCTTGCGATCGCACGGTGTAGGTGAGCTCCTGTCCGGGCGGCGCCGGCTCCGCCCCGATGCGGCCCGAGGGGTTGACCGTGCTCTGCTGCTGCACGGCCCTCAACAGATCGGGGACGGTCAGACCCAGCTTCGCGAGCTTGTCCGGCTTGACCCAGATCCGCATCGCGTACTCGGCGATACCGAAGTTGACGACCTGGCCCACTCCGTTGACCCGGTACAGGGCGTCGTTGACGTTGATGACCGCGTAGTTGCCCAGGAAGATCGAGTCGTAGCTGCCCTTGGGAGAGTAGATCGCAAAGACCAGGAGCGGGAGACCGACAGTGCTCCGGTAGGTGAGGCCATACTGGTTCACGTCCGCCGGGAGGTTCGGCTGGGCCTGCGCCACCCGGTTCTGCGCGTTCACCTGGTCGATGTTGACCTCGGTCTCCACGTCGAACGTGACCGACAGAGTCATCGTGCCGTCGCTCGCGTTCGTGGACTGGAGGTAGAGCATCTTGTCCACGCCGTTCATCTGCTGCTCGAGCGGCGTGGCCACCGACTGCTCGATCGTCAGCGCGTCGGCGCCCGTGTACGTGGTCTGGATCTGGATGACGGGCGGAATGATGGACGGGTACTGCGCGATCGGCAGGCCGATCATGGACACCAGACCCAGGATCACGGTCAGGATCGCGATGACGATCGCGACGATCGGCCGGTCGACGAAGAACCGCGTCATGGGCTCGCACTCGGCGTGGGGCTCCTGGTGGGTGCCGGCTTCGCCGTGACCGGCATGCCCGGCTTCAGGAATTGCAGCCCGGAGACGATGACGTTCTCGCCCGCCTTCACTCCCTTCTCGACGACCCACAGATCGCCGGTGCGCGGGCCCAGCTCGACGGCGCGAATCTCCACCTTTCCATCCGCGCCCACCACGGTGACGCGCGCCCCGCCCTGCAGTTCCGTCACGGCGCGCTGTGGAACGACGAGCGCGCCCGGCCGGACGTCCATCTCCGCGCGGACGCGGGCGTACTGTCCGGGCCGGAGGATGTTGTGCGGATTCGGGAAGAATCCCTTGATGGTGAGCGTGCCCGTTTTCACGTTCACTTCCCGGTCCACGAGGACCGCCTTCCCCGGCTCGGGGAAGGTGCTCCCGTCCTCGAGGATCAGCTCCAGGGCAGGACCGCGCTCCGTCGTCGCGTAGTTCGTGCGGTTGATGCGCACGGCGCGGTCCATGTACTCGCGCTCGGAGATTCCGAACGTCACCCGGATCGGATCGACGGTCGAAACGGTGGTCATGACCGTCTGCGTGTTGACGAGGTCGCCGACCTGGGTCTTTGCGATGCCGACGATCCCCTCGATAGGAGACGTGACGCTCGTCCAGCCGAGGTTGAGCGCCGCCTGATCCACCGCCGCCTTCGCCGCCGCAAGCCCTCCTCGCGCATCGCTCTCGGCCGCCAGCGCGTTGTCCAGCTCCTGCTGGCTGATCGCCTGCTCGGCGGCCAGCGGCGTGAAGCGCTCCACGTCCTTCGTGGCCTTCGCGAGCTGCGCCTCCGCCCGGGCGAGCGTGCCGCGCGCCTGCTCCAGGGCCGCCTGGAACTGACGCGGATCGATCTTGAAGAGAGGATCGTTACGCCGGACGAACTGTCCCTCCTTGTAGAACTGCCGGAGAAGGTACCCCTCGACCTTCGGCCGGATCTCCGCGTTCACCGACCCGTCGAGCGTGCCGATCCACTCGCCCACGACCGGCACGTCCTTCTGCACGACCGGAACGACGAGGACCTCGGGCGGCGGAACCGGCGGTGCCTGATTGCCTGCGCAGGCGGGTGCGATCAGAAGGCCCGCCAGGACCAGCGCGACGTCGGCGGCGAGGTGCGAGCGACGGCTAAGCGTCATCATTTTCCCTCAGCGGCTGCGCAGGCGGCGCGCCGCCACCGAGCGCCTCCCTCGTGGTCGCCGTAGCCATGGGCGATTGAGCGAGCATTCTAGGCCCGGAGAGGGCCCTTCCGTCAACCTCGATCCGAAGCTCCCCCCTGATGGGAACAGGGAGGCCGAGCCGATCAGGCGATGCGACCGGAGGATTACCGTGCCGATGCGTGCCGCTCGGGCTTCGGGGCCAGGCTGAGAAGGTAGTCAACGAGGTCCCAGGTCTCCTCGGGCTTCAGATTGTCGGCGAACGAAGGCATGGGCGTTCCGTTCAGCCCGGTCATCAGGACCCGATACAGATCGGTGGCCGTATCGCCCGACTTGTAATGTCCGGTCGTGAAATCCGTCGGAGAGATGGAGTTCCCCCAATCGTCCTTGAGATCCTTCGCTGACTGTCCGTCTCCTCGTCCGGTCTCGCCATGACAACTCGCGCACCCGAGATTCACGTACTGTGCCGCCCCCCGCTTGACCGCATCTGCGCTGCGCGGTGGCTCGGCGGGAATCATGAGCGGCGCCGGAGGTGGTTCTTTCCCCCACCTCGAGCTGAAGAGCTGGATGTACGCGATGACGTCCCTTCTGGCGCGCGGCCCGATGACAAACCAGGACGGCATCACCGTCCCATAGACTCCTTTCTGGAGGGTGCGGTCGATGTCTTCGACGGTCGGCAGGGACCCGGATGCCGTCGAGCGCCATTTGAATGTTCCCTGCCGGAAGTCCCGCGGCCTGGGAGTCAATTGGTCGGCGGCATCCCCGGCGCCGTCTCCATTCCTGCCGTGACAGGAAACGCAGTACCGCTGATAGACCAGCTTCCCATGCTGCGGATCCCCGGACCTCGTTTCGGCCCGGAGAGGTCCGACCGTAACCGCCAGGAGGAGCAGAATCGCCGCGGAACCGAGTTGTCTCATTGATCCTCCCCTCAAAACGCGACGTCGAAGCCGAGAAAGCCCCTGTCGATACGCTCGTCGAGGCCTCCGACCGCCGTTCCCTTGATCTTCTGTATCGAGTACTCCGCCTGCAGGGCATACTCGGCGCGGTAGGTGTACTCCAGCGTGTGCCGGATCCCGAGCGTGTAGGCGTCCTGATCGTCGAAGGTCTTCTCCTTGCTGGGATCCGCCTGTTGCCGATTCCGGATCGCGTCGACGCGCGCGAATCCCAGCGTCGAGAGGGTGGGCGAATAGCCGATCTCCAGAAACCCTCCGCTGAACGTGCCGGCGCGGCTCGCGCCCGGGATGAGATCCCTGTCGTCCGCCCCGCGTGCGGCGACCAGCACGATGTGCAGGGGCGTGGCCAGCGGTCCCAGCCAGAGATGACCTTCGACACCGTACTTCGAGGAGGCTCTCAGGTCGCTCCCGGTTCCGGAAACAGGAACGCTGCCGAGAGTCTTGAAGCTGGTCGGCAGCCGGCTGTAGAGGCCGAAGGCGCCGACCTGGACCGCCGATACCCGGTTGCTGTCCGGAACCCATTCGTGCGAGGCGTGCAGGTACGCACCGGGACTGTCGAAGGCGCTCTCGGCTCCGCCCTGCTGGCTGAAGACCGAGAGGGCGACCCGGTTGCGACCGCCGCGATCGTGGCCGAAGTATTCGATCCCTCTTTTCTCGGACCCCAGGTTGATGAGCGACGCCGACCCCGGTGCGTGATAGCCGTAGATGAGAAAGCCCGTGCCAAAGAGACTCCACGAGCGAATCGCCGAGTGGGGTGTGTCGGGCTCGTGGTCCCCCAGCTTGAAGTTGAGCCAGGACGTGTCCATGAGATTGTTGAATCGGACCCACAGCTCGGGAATAAATGGAGACAGGTTCGGGACGTCCACGAGATAGGCCGCAAACGACGCCCGGTCGGTGAGGGCCCCTCCCATGAACAGACTGGCGGCGCCCCACGTGACGTCTCCGCTCTTGAGATCGGTCAACCCCTGGTCGGTATTCTGATGCGTCCTCTTCGTGTACCCATAGTGCGGCTTGGCAATGAGCGAGAGCGGGAAATAGCTCGTGTGTGTCGTGATCAGGTTATCCCGGCCCAGCCCGAACCGGTACCCGCTGTCCCTGAATTCCCGGCCGACGTTGTTCAGCACCGGCCAGGCCTCGTGGCACCCGGTGCACACCATGCCGTACTTGCGGGCGAACGCCGGCACCGCCTCCGCCCGACCCGTCGCGAGCAGGAAGCCGATCAGGAAGAGTGCCCCGACGATCAGCCGACGGCCAGTGAGCTTCGGCAGCATATCCATGAGGTACCCCCTCTTGCGAGTCCGCCACGAAGAAGTAGAGTTCGAAAAACGCCGCCCATATTGAAGACCGGTCGTCACGCAGGTATTGACGAATCGTGCGGTTCGTTGACGAAAATCGGCGGACAGGATCCACCTGCCTAGAAGCGATGTTGACGTTGCCAGGTGCCGGGCGGGACACCGACGACTTCCTTGAAGACTCGTGAAAAGTGACTCTGCTCGGTGAAGCCGGTGGCCAGGGAGATTTCGGCGAGTGA
>Ga0137397_10003076_pt1 | contig 11615 bp, 9 predicted proteins | sample czorhiz116metaG_FD_106658 | JGI IMG/M metagenome (GOLD analysis project Ga0137397, IMG submission 106658) | Vadose zone soil microbial communities from Angelo Coast Range Reserve, California, USA - czorhiz1.16 metaG | ecosystem: Environmental > Terrestrial > Soil > Vadose zone | place: USA... | reverse complement strand
GTGGGCGTACTTCTCCGTCTCGGCGGTGCGGAACATAGTCTTAGCGTGGTCGGACAGCACCTGCGCCACGATCTCCGAGAGCACCATCGGCCCGAACGCCATGGGAAAGGGAAACGTCCCCTCGTACTGGGTCATGGTGACGAGATCTACCGCGGGTCGGGTGCCGGTGTCGAAGCCGTCGAACCCGTCCACCGCCAGTGCGCGCACGATCTGTCGCATGCGGTCGGCCCGGTAGTTGAAGCAGAAGATCCCGTCGCCTGGCCGGATGCGCGGCGTCCCCGCGATGACGCGGGGCTTCACGAACTCGTCCGTCTCGCCGGCCTCGTAGGCGCGGCGGATCGCCGTCACCGGGTCGGGAGCGACCTCGCCCACGCCGTGCACCATCGCGTCGTACGCAATCTTGGTGCGCTCCCAGCGCTTGTCGCGGTCCATCGCGTAGTAGCGGCCCACTACAGTGGACACCACCGCCCGACCGCCGTATGGCGCGAGCAGGTCCACCAGCTCCTGCATGAACGCGAGGGCCGACTGCGGCGGCGTGTCTCGCCCGTCGAGCCAGGCATGAATCGCGACCGGCAGCTCGTGCTGATGGGCGAGCCGGACGGCGGCCACGAGGTGCTGATCGAGCGCGTGCACACCGCCGTTGCCGATGAGGCCCGGGAGGTGCAGCGTCCCGCCGCGGCGCTTCACCCGGGTGCACAGCTCCACGAGCGGCGGCAACCGGAAAAACTCGCCCGACTCGATCGCCTGCGTGATCCGCACGATGTCCTGTGGCACGACGCGGCCCGCCCCGAGGTTCAAGTGCCCCACTTCACTGTTGCCGATCTGTCCCTCGGGAAGACCTACCGCGAGCCCCGACGCGTTGAGAAGCGTGCGGGGCGCGTTCGCCCAGAGGCGATGCCAGGTGGGCGTCCGCCCGAGCTCGACGGCGTTACCCTCCCGGCCGGGACGGAAGCCCCAGCCGTCGAGCACGATCAGGACGACCGGGGTGCGCAGCCCATGCCTCTTTGCCATATTGGAGGGGATGCAATCTAGCCGGGCCCTCCGCGCCCTACCAGTTGTGCTGGGGCTCGTGGCACCCCTGTCGCTCGCCGCCCAAGCGCGCTACCGCGTCACCACCGACGGCGCCTGGTTCTACCAGGAACCGGGCGGCAAGCGCTTGGCGCGCCTGGCGCGCGGCGCCGTGCTCATGGGCGGCGAGACGCAAGGCGACTGGCAGAGCGTGATGCTGGAGGGCTGGATCTTCACGACCTCGGTGGGCCCGACGCCGCGCGCCGGCTATGACCTCACGGTGACGCGCGCGCCGGAGGAGAACCTGCGCTCGGCCCCCGCGGGCGCGCTCATCGGCAAGCTGCCCCAGGGATTCCTGCTCAACAAGGTCGCGGAAGGCACGTCGGGTCGCTGGATCCACGTGACGCGCGCGGGCTGGGTGGAGAAGACGGACGTCGAGACCGTCGCGCAGGTGGCGAGCTCGCGGACGGCGAGCGCCGATAGCGGTTCGGGTGAACCGACCGCGGGGTCGCGACCCGGGGCTCCGGGGACCCCGGGCCATGGGCCCGGGGTCGGTCAACCCGACACGAACCCCAATCCCTCCGCTCCGGTCGACCCCTCGCGCGTCGCGTCGGCGCGCCGCACGATCCTGTACCGGGCGCCGGAAGGACAGCCGACGGGAACGCTCGCGCCGTCGGCGCCGCTGCGCGTGCTGGGGCGCTCGGGCGAGTGGACGCGCGTGGAGCTCGAGGGGTGGGTGAAGAGCGCGGACCTGGAGATCGCGCCGCCCGGTGTGCTTGTGGGCATCACGGCCGCCGAGCTGCGCACCGATCCGCAGCGCTACGCGGGACAGGTGCTTCGCTGGACGCTGCAGTTCATATCGACACAGAAGGCGGACGAGCTGCGGCCCGAGATCCCGAACGGCGCCACGTATTTCCTGGCGCGCGGGCCGCTGCCCGAGCGGGGGTTCGTGTACGTCGTGGTCCCCGAGGCGAAGCGCGCGCAGCTCGAGACGCTCACGCCCCTCGCGACGATCCAGGTGACTGCGCGCGTGCGCACCGGCCGCACGCGGTTCCTCGGCAACCCGGTGCTCGACATGATCAGCCTCGAGACCCTGCCATGAACGAGATCCTGCGTGACCGCCTGTTGCGGAAGCTCGACGCGCTTCCTGACGACAAGGCGTATCAGGTGATGGACTACGTCGAGTTCCTGGAGTCCAAGTACGCCGAGCGGCCGGCCGGCGCGCCGCCGTTCCAACGGGTGGCGGAGACGCTCGAGGACACGCTGCGGGCCGGTCGCGTTCCGATCAACATCATCAAGGGGACGATGGACGCCGTGGGGAAGGCGGGAAGGCTACTCGAGAAAGTGGCGGCGGCGGGGAAGGCGGCAGTGGAGGAGGCGGCGAAGAAGTCGGCGGACAAGGACAAGGTTGAGGAAACACCCCCCGCCCAGTAACTTTCGCCATGGGAACCTTCCGCCCCGCTGCCGCTCTCACTTTCGACGACGTTTTGCTCGTTCCGCGGCTGTCGAGCGTGCACCCGCGGAACGTGGACGTGCGCTCGCGCTTCACCCGCGGCATCTCCCTCAACATCCCCCTCGTGTCCGCCGCGATGGATACGGTCACCGAATCGGAGATGGCGATCGCGATCGCGCGCGAGGGCGGCATCGGCGTGCTCCACAAGAACATGCCGGTCGACCGCCAGGCGGCTGAAGTGGACCGCGTCAAGCGCAGCGAGTCGGGGATGATCCTGCACCCCATCACCCTCGGGCCGGACCGGCCGCTGCGCGAGGCGGTGCGCCTGATGGAGCGATTCCGCATCTCGGGCGTGCCGATCGTGGACGACGCCGGGCGCCTGGTGGGCATCATCACCAACCGCGACCTCCAGTTCGAGCGCGAGCTCGACCGCCCGATCCGCGACGCGATGACCAAGGACCGCCTGGTGACCGCACCGGTGGGCACGGGACTCGACGAAGCGGAGCGGATCCTCGCCAAGCACCGCATCGAGAAATTGCCGGTGGTGGACGAGCGGGGCGTCTTGAAGGGGCTCATCACCATCAAGGACATCTTCAAGCGCCGGCGGCACCCCCACGCCAACAAGGATCAGCACGGGCGCCTGCGGGTCGCGGCGGCGGTCGGGGGGACGTCCGATGCGCTGGCGCGCGCGCGGGCGCTCATCGACGCCGGGTGCGACGTGATCGTCGTGGACTCGGCGCACGGGCACTCGGAAGGCGTGCTCAAAACGGTGGCCTGCCTGCGCGAGGCGTACCCCGACGCGCAGCTGGTGGGCGGCAACGTGGCGACGGAGGCGGGCGCGCGGGCGCTGGTCGAGCGCGGCGTGGACGCCGTGAAGGTCGGCGTGGGCCCGGGCTCGATCTGCACCACGCGGGTCGTCACCGGCGTCGGCGTCCCGCAGATCACGGCCATCGTCGACGGCGTGAGGGGCGCGGGGGCGGGTGACGTGCCGGTGATCGCGGACGGCGGCATCAAGTACTCGGGCGACGTAGTGAAGGCGCTCGCCGCGGGCGCCGAGAGCGTGATGATGGGCTCGATGCTCGCGGGCACCGAGGAGAGCCCGGGCGAGTCGTTTCTGCTGGAGGGCCGGCGCTTCAAGGTGATCCGCGGCATGGGCAGCCTCGGAGCCATGGAGGAAGGCTCCGCCGACCGCTACTTCCAGGAGGGTGAAGTGTCGCCCTCCAAGCTCGTGCCCGAAGGCATCGAGGGACGCGTGCCCTACAGAGGGCCGGCCTCAGACGTGATCTTCCAGATGGTGGGCGGGCTCCGCAGCGGCATGGGCTACTGCGGCGTGTGCGACATCAAGGCCCTCCGCAGTGAGACCGAATTCATCCAGATCACGACCGCGGGTCTGCGCGAATCGCACCCCCACGACGTCGTAATCACCCGCGAAGCCCCCAATTACAGCCTCTGACGCTTGACACTCCCCACGGGGAGGCCTAGTCTAGCGCGGCCGTGCCAGCAGTCACCCGTCCCCCCGAAGGGAGTGATGCGTCTATGAGCCTGTGGGCGACCAAGTCCATCACCGTCCTGCGCGCCCAAGCCGACGCCGTCGGTGAGCGCTCCCTGAAGCGGCATCTCGGGGCGCTCAATCTGATCACGCTCGGCATCGGCGCGATCATCGGCGCGGGGATCTTCGTGCTGACGGGCCAGGCGGCGGCGCTGTACGCCGGGCCGGCCGTGCCCCTCTCCTTCATTCTCACCGGGATCGCGTGCGCGTTCGCCGGGCTGTGCTACGCCGAGATGGCGAGCGCGGTCCCGGTAGCGGGCAGCGCGTACACCTACTCGTACGCCACGATGGGGGAGTTCGTCGCCTGGATCATCGGCTGGGACCTGGTGCTCGAATACGCGATGGGCGCGGCGACGGTTGGCGTGGGGTGGTCGGGGCATTTCCTCAGCCTGCTCGACTTCCTCGGCATTCATATTCCCGCCAAGCTGACGCAGGCGCCGTTCGATTTCTGCACGGCGGGCGAGTTCGCGGCCAAGGTCGCGGGCTGCGTGCAAGTGGGGTGGTTCTCGACCGGAGCGTACGTCAACCTTCCGGCCATCTTCATCGTCGGCGTCATGTCGTATGTGCTCGTCGTCGGTATCAAAGAATCCGCGACGGTCAACAACTTCATCGTGATCACGAAGATCACGATCGTCCTCGCCGTGATCATCTTCGGCCTGCGGTATGTGAATCCCGACAACTGGAAGCCATTCATCCCGCCGAACGCGGGAGAATGGGGCACGTTCGGGTGGTCCGGAGTGCTGCGCGGCGCGTCCCTGATTTTCTTCGCCTACATCGGGTTCGACGCCGTCTCCACGGCGGCGCAGGAGGCGAAGAATCCGCAGAAGGACATGCCGATCGGCATCCTTGGCTCGCTCGCCGTGTGCACCCTGCTCTACGTGCTGATGTCGGCCACCCTCACCGGCCTGGTCTCCTACAAGGAGCTGAACGTCGCCGCCCCGGTGGCGCTCGCCGTTTCGCGCATTCCGGCGCTCAATTGGCTGCGTCCGTTCATCGACGTCGGTGCCACGTTGGGTCTCGCCTCGGTGATCCTGGTAATGTTGCTCGGGCAGTCGCGCGTGTTCTATTCGATGTCGCGCGACGGCCTGCTGGGTGCCTGGGCGGGGCAGGTCCATCACAAGTTCCGCACGCCGTATCTCTCCACGATCTACACCGGTATCGGCGTGGCGTTCTTCACCGGACTGTTCCCGATCCGCATTCTCGGGCAGCTGGTGAACATCGGCACGCTGCTCGCGTTCGTGCTGGTGTGCGGCGGTGTGTGGATCCTACGGCACAAGCGGCCCGACCTCGAGCGGCCCTTCCGGACGCCGTGGGTGCCCGTCGTGCCCATTCTCGGGATTGCCACGTGCCTGGCGCTGATGGCATTCCTCCCGATGGACACGTGGATCCGACTGTTCGTCTGGCTGGTGATCGGGTTCGGGGTCTACTTCGGGTACAGCCGCAAGCACAGCGTCCTGCAACGAGAGATACGATCCGGCGGAGCGGGCAAATAGAAAGAAGACGTCAAGAAAAGGCGTCACGCAAAGACGTAGCACAAAGACGTCACGCAGAACCGTCGGCGCACCCGGCGGTTCTGTCGTTTTTGCGACTCGCACCGTACGTTTACTTGAGCGTCGACATCTGACGGTAGACGCGCGGGAGGTGCCATGAAACGCTGGTCATTCTGTATCGTCTTGGCGGTGGTCGCAGCCGCGTGTGGTGGCGGGAACAAGGTTACGGGGCCGCTCCCGTGCGATACGTACGCGGGGGGGATTCTCTCCGGCAACTCCGGCACGTTGCCCGGCACGTATGATCTCAAGTCGGTATGCTCGGGAATGAAGCCCGACCAGCCGGGAGCCGGCGGCAGCGTCGTCATCACGAATGCGGACTTCACAGCCACGATCGGCACAACGACCTACAGCGGCATGTACACGCTTTCCAATCCGGACGGCATCACGGTCAATCTGACGAGCCCCCTACAGACCCAATTGGTCGGGACCTACCGGCTCCGGAACGACAGCCTCGCGGTGAGCGGTACTGTGGCCGGCCAGCGTCTGTCGCTTGTAGGCACGAGGCAGTAGCGCCGCGCCTCTTCGTGACGTCGTCTCGTGACGACGTTCTCGCGACGTCTCTTCGTGACGCCTTTGATTTATCTTGTGTCATGACCACGAACGGAGTATCGATTCCCCCGGAGCGGGTACGGGCGGCCGAGGCCGTGGCCGCCGTGCTGGCGCCGGGCCGGCGCGTCGCGCTCACGACGCACGTGAACGCCGACGGGGACGGGGTCGGGAGCGAGGTGGCACTATGGCATCTGCTCACCGCGCGCGGGCTGCGGGCGTCCATCGCGAACCCCACACCCATCCCCGATCGGTTTCACTTCCTCGTACCGGCGGGCGCCGATCACTCGGAGCGGGCGGCGCGCGAGATCGAGGCGGCCGATGTGGTCGTGGTTCTCGACATTTCCGACCTGAGCCGGCTGGGCGATCTGGCGCGCGCGATCAGGCAGTCCCATGCCGTGGCGTGTATCGATCATCACGTGAGCGTGGGCTCGCTCCCCGGGGGCCCTCGGCTGGTGGCGCCCGAAGCGGCCGCCACGGCCGAGCTGGTGTTCGACTTCGCGAGTGCGCTCCAGTGGCCGCTCTGCCCCGAGGCGGCTCGCGCGCTCTACGTGGGCATTCTCACCGACACGGGCGGGTTCCGGTTCGCGAACACCTCCCCGCGTGTGCTGCGGGTCGCGGGCGCGCTGCTCGAGCGCGGCGTTGACCCGGAGTCGATCTACGAGTCGGTGTACGCAAGCGCGCCCGAGGGTCGGGTTCGTCTCACGGCCGAAGTGCTCGGCACGCTGGTGGTCGAGCCGAAGCACGGGTTGGCGTGGGTGACGGTGCCGCCGGACGCGCTGCAGCGGCACCGCGCCACCGCCGACGACCTGGACGGCATCGTCGAGTACCCGCGATCCATCGCGGGCGTGCGGCTGGCCTTGCTGTTCCGTCAGCTCGCGAATGGCAAGGTGAAGGTCAGCTTCCGCTCGATGGGCGAGGTGGACGTCGCCGAGCTGGCGCACCGGTTCGGGGGCGGGGGCCACAAGAAGGCAGCGGGTGCGTCGCTCGACGGCAGCATCGCCGACGCTCAGACGCAAGTGCTGGCGGCGGCTCGGGAGTACCTGAACGGGCGCTAGGGCGCTCGCAAAAACGCCCGCACGAAGTTTCGCTTGGAGAAGTCCCCACCGGTCCAGATCCGCCAGAAGAGCTCGCTCCCCGGCAGGGCGCGCGCGATGGCGGCGCCGCCCCATCCGCGGCCGTGCAGGTCGCGGATCCGCGCGCCCAGCTCGACCAGGAAGTCGAGCTTATCGCGCAGCCGTGCCGCGCCCTGCTCCACACGCCCGCGGTGCTGGCAAAACAGCACCTGCGGCTCGAGTGCCAGGACCCGCCGCAGCGAGTCCATCATCGCGTACACGTCCTCGTCGGCGCGCAGGTACCGGAGCCGAGGGGCCAGATACAGATCGCCCGAGAAGAGCCAGCCGCGCTCGGGCTCGAACAGCGCCACGTGGTCGGTGGCGTGGCCGGGCGTGTAGATCACCTGGAACCGGAAACGCGGCGTCTCGAGCCGCTCGCCGAGCGGGGCGACGGAGGCGGGTGGCCGGGCGCCCCACGCCACGCGACGGTAGAGCTGCGGTTGAGACTCGGGCTCCGCGAGCCGTGCGACGGCGGAAGCGTGGGCCAGCGGTGTGATGCTGAGCTCCCGGGCCAGCAGCCCGTGGTTGCCCGAGTGGTCTTCGTGGTGGTGCGTGGTGACGCACTGCCGAACGCCGAGATCCCCCACGAGCCGCCGCACGTCCCGCGCCAGGTTCGGCGGGCCCGAGTCCACGAGCAGCCCATCGACGAGATAGACGCCGGTCCAGTAGATCGCCCGCCCCAGCACGGTGCGGGCCATCTGGAAGTAGCGAACATCGCCGTAGTCGACGCGGACGATCACGCACGAGAGTGTAATCGATGTATCGTCCGGCGGGGGCCCCTTGCCGGGCGCGCCCCGTCGCGCCACCTTCGCGCACCATGAAAAAGATTCTCGTCGCCCTCCTCGTCGTGTTGGCGGTGCTCGCCGCCGTCGCGCTCGAGCGCGCCTACACGGTCCGCTCGCGCCAGCCCCAGGTGACGCCCGTAGCGGTGGAGCCGCTCGATACCACGGCGCTGGCCCAGCGCCTGGCCGGCGCCCTGCGCTTCAGGACCGTCTCCTATCAGGATTCGAGTCAGTTCGACGCCCGCGAGTTCGACGGCTTCCATCGCTACCTGCGGGCGACCTTCCCTAGGCTCCATGCCGTGCTCAAGCTCGAGAAGGTGAACGGATACGGCCTGTTGTACGAGTGGACAGGGTCCGCTCCGAATCTCCCGCCGATCGTCCTGCTCGCGCACCAGGATGTGGTTCCGGTGGAGCCCGGCACCGAGAGCCGCTGGACCGAGCCGGCATTCGAAGGCAGGATCGCCGGCGGGTATGTGTGGGGCCGCGGCGCCTTGGACGACAAGGGGAGCCTCGTCGGGATTCTCGAGTCGGTAGAGCATCTCGTTGGGGCGGGGGCCAAGCCCCGGCGCACTGTGTATCTCGCGTTCGGCTACGACGAAGAAGTCGGCGGACGGCGCGGCGCGGCCCGCATGGCCGATCTGCTCGCGTCGCGCAACGTGCAACCCGAGCTCGTGCTGGACGAAGGCGGCGCGATCGCTACGGGATTGGTCGCGGGCATTTCGGCGCCGGTGGCGCTGGTCGGTATCGCCGAGAAGGGGTATGTGACCGTCGGGCTCACGGCCCAGGCCGAGGGCGGGCATTCGTCGATGCCGCCGGACGAGACCGCAGTCGGCATGCTCGCTGCGGCGATCACGCGGCTCGAGCAGCAGCAGATGCCGCGGGCCATTCGCGGTCCGACGGCCGCCATGTTCGACTACCTCGGTCCCGAGATGTCGTTCGGCCCACGGCTCGTCATGGTGAACCGCTGGCTGCTCGGCGGGATCCTGGCGCGCAAGTTCGGCGCCACCCCTCAGGGAAACGCGATGCTCCGCACGACCACCGCGCCCACGGTGCTCCAGGCGGGGGTGAAGGAGAACGTGCTGCCGTCGTCGGCGCGCGCGCTCGTGAATTTCCGTATCCTCCCCGGCGACAGCGTGGAAAGCGTCGTCGAGCACGTGCGCCGGGCGGTGCACGACTCGCGGATCAGCGTGCAGCCGCTCGCGGAGACGATGAGCAATCCATCGGGCGTCACCAGTGTGGACGGCGGGCCGTTCCAGGTGCTGGCACGCACCATTCGCCAGGTGGTCCCGGCGGCGGTGGTGACGCCCTGGCTCGTCGTCGGCGCCACCGACTCACGCCATTACGCCCGGCTCACTCCCAACGTGCTGCGGTTCACTGGAATGGCGATCGGAAAGGACGACGTGCGTCGGGTGCACGGCACCGATGAGCGGGTCGGCGTGCAGGCGTACGCGGATGCGGTGCGGATCTACATCCAATTCCTGAAGAACGCGGCGCTGTAGCCACCCGATGACCGCCCCCAATCTCTCCGCCAGGGAGCTGCGCCGGGTCGTCACCGCCGCGGCGGTCGGGAACGTCATCGAGTGGTACGACTTCTACATCTTCGGCAGCCTGGCTTCGGTGCTCGCCGTCAAGTTCTTCGAGAAGACCCACCCCGTGGCAGCCTTCCTGAGCACGGTGGCGCTCTTTACGATGGGCTTCCTGATCCGGCCCCTCGGGGCGCTGCTGTTCGGCCGCATCGGCGACCGCGTGGGCCGCAAGTACACCTTCCTCTTCACGCTTACCGGCATGGGCCTGTCCACGGCCCTGATTGGGGTGGTGCCGAGCTATGCCAGCATCGGCATCGTGGCGGCGCTCATCCTCTTCCTGCTCCGCCTGATCCAGGGCCTCTGCCTCGGCGGGGAATACGGCGGTGCGATTACCTACGTCGCCGAGCACGTGCCCGACGAGAAGCGCGGGTACTACACCGGGTGGCTGCAGACTTCCCCCACCCTCGGGATCGTCCTGTCCCTGGCCGTGGTCCTGGGGACGCGGAAAGCGCTCGGCGAGGCGGCGTTCAATGACTGGGGATGGCGGGTCCCGTTCCTGCTCTCGCTCGTCATGGTCGCGATCGCCATCTACATCCGGCTGCGGCTTCAGGAGACGCCGCTCTTCCAGTCCATCAAAGCGAAGGGGCAGACGGCGACCAATCCCTGGCGCGAGGCGTTCCTGAGCCAGAACGTCAAGCTCGTCGGGATCGCCACCATCGTCGTGCTCGGCGAGGGATGCGTGTGGTACTCGAGCCAGTTCTGGGCGCTCTACTTTCTCGAGACGGTCACCAAAATGGATCTGGTGAGCCGCAGCTTCATCGTGGGCGTGGCGCTCTTGATCGCTACCCCGACGCTGGTCTTCTTCGGATGGCTGTCGGACAAGGTCGGTCGGAAGCCGATCATCCTCGGCGGGTTTTTCCTCGCCGCCGTCACGTACTACCCGTTGTACGCCGCCCTGGCCGCGGTCGCCCAGCCCGGAGCGGTGAACTATCCGATGGCGATCCTGATCGTGGTCGTGCTGGTCTCGTATGTGGGAATGGTGTACGGCCCGATCGGGGCGTTCCTCGCCGAATACTTCCCGGCTCGCATCCGGTATACGTCGGTGTCCGTCCCGTATCACATCGGCAATGGCTGGGGCGGCGGGCTGGTGCCGTTCATCACTCCCGCCGTTTATTTGGCGACGCACAGCGTCGGCTGGGCATTGGTGTATCCCATCGCGGTTCCGGCGGTGGCGTTCCTGTTGAGCCTTTTCCTGATGCCGGAGACACGTAAGCGCAGCATCTGGGCGCCTGAGGCGGGGTCGGCCTAGTGCGTCTGCGCACTCGTTGACGCACGGGCGTCACCTTGCGTTGCCGCCCCGGGATGTTGCGCAGGGCTCACTTCAAAGCACTGCTGCCGCCGGTCGATCTCGAGAACGACCTTGATGGCGAGCACCCCGGCGACCAGTCCGATGGCGTTGACGAGCATCCCCATATCGGTGGCGTTGATGAGCTCGAGGGGCGTGCGGGCGTCTCGCTCCATGAACCTGACCAGCCGCCCCAACGCTGCCCAGGTCAAGGACATCCCCCACCATCCGGTGAGGAAGGCGGGCGCGGGCAGGCTGTCGTAAGCGTCGCGGTCGTTCAGCGAATCGCTGCGCAGCCAAAGATCCTTGATCACCTGAAAAGAGCGGACCACATTGACCAGCGGAATGAACCAGTAGGCCACGGCCCAGCCGCGGGTGAATCGCGCCCGTTTCGACCCGACGAGCACGAGGTTGCCGTACGTCCGGTGCAGCCACACCAGCCAGGCGATGGCGGCGCCCGTGAACGCCAGCAGCTTGAGTACCCCGATCACCCGATCTCGCGCTGCGATCGCGGCCGCTTCGTGCGGGAGCAGCGTCACGCCCGCCGCCAGCCGGGGGAGTAGGCCGCGGTGCGAGAAGCCGGACACGAGCGTGGCGGCCTCGAGCGCCAGGAAGGCAAGCAGGAGGCAGATCGTCCACCGGGCCACGGCGTGCCCGGCGCGGCGCGCGGAGCTCAGGTCGTCGGGCATTGAGCGCGTGATGGGCCCTCGCGAGCGCTGCAAGCCATATGCCCACCGCGGC
>Ga0137397_10003075_pt1 | contig 11619 bp, 10 predicted proteins | sample czorhiz116metaG_FD_106658 | JGI IMG/M metagenome (GOLD analysis project Ga0137397, IMG submission 106658) | Vadose zone soil microbial communities from Angelo Coast Range Reserve, California, USA - czorhiz1.16 metaG | ecosystem: Environmental > Terrestrial > Soil > Vadose zone | place: USA... | reverse complement strand
TCTCGCAGCGCGTCGAGCGTCTCGAAGTTGCCGCCCACGCTCTTGGCGAAGTCGTCGTCGAGGGCGGGCAAGACCTTCTCCTTCACCTCGGAGACCGCCACCGAGGCCTCGGCCGACTTGCCGCGCAGCGCCTCGTTGCGGTGGTCGTCCGCGAAGCGCACCCGGGTCTGGCGCGAGCCGCCCGCGGCGAGTCCGATCACCGCCTCCTCCATCTCGGGCAGCACGCCGCCGGCGCCGATCACGAAGCCGTAGCCGGTCTCGGAGCGCGGCTCCGTCCCCTCGGGGGTCAGGGTGTAGTCGACGATCACGAGGTCGCCCGGGTCGGCCGCGCGCTCCACCGCGCGGTACTCCGCGTGCTGCTCCTGGAGCGCGGTGAGGGCCTGGTCCACCTCGCTCTCCGCGAAGGGCTTGGGCGCGTGCTCGATGGCGAGCCCCGCGTAGGACCCGAGCGTGATGGCCGGCTTGACCTCGACGACCGCGGCGAACTTCAGGGCCGCGTTCTCCTCGAGGGTCACCTCCTGCAGGTCGGGCTCCTCCACCGGCTCGATGCGGGTCTCGGCGAGGGCCTGGCGGTAGACGTCGGGGATGAGCCGGCGCGCCACTTCCTGGCGCACGTCGTCGGCGAAGTGGAGCTTGATCATGCTGCGCGGGACCTTGCCCTTGCGGAAGCCGGGCAGCTTGGCCTCGCGCTGCACGCGGCCGAAGGCCTGCTCCCAGGCCCGGGTGACCACCTCGGGGGTTTCCTCGACCTGCAACCGCCGCTTACAGGCCCCCATCTCTTCGATATCAACTTTCATGATCGCTCCGCGAGATCATCCCAGTCCCAAGGGGGGTCGATGCTGCTCCAGTCGTCGCCGGAGCCCCATCCTACACTATCGGGAAGCACGGTCAAGAATACGGGGACTTACCCGGCGCTCCGTCGGAGTTTGCCCAGGGGTTCCGGGGTGGACTATGCTCGGGAGAACGGCGCCATGCGAGATCTCTCCAGGCTGTACTCGGTCCGCTTTGCGCCCGACGACAAGGCGCGAAAGGACCGCGTGTGGCGGGTGCTGTGCCGGCATTTCTTCCAGAAGTACGTGGAGCGGACCGATACCGTCCTCGACATCGGGGCCGGCCGCTGCGAGTTCATCAACCACATCGAGGCCCGCCGACGCATCGCGTTCGACCTCAACCCGGACGTGCGCGCCAACGCGGCGGCCGGGGTCGAGGTCGTGCAGGGCGTTAGCACCGACCTGAGCGCCTTCCGCGACGAGCTCTTCGACGTGGTCTTCGTGAGCAACTTCTTCGAGCATCTCCCCACGAAGGACGACCTCTTGCGGACGCTGGCCGAGGTGCGTCGCGTGCTCCGGCCCGGGGGGAAGCTCCTGATCGTGCAACCGAACATCCGGCTCGCGGGCGGCGCCTACTGGGACTTCGTCGATCACCACCTCCCCTTGACCGAGCGGTCGCTGGTGGAGGCGGTCGAGCTGGCGGGGCTGCAGCCCACGGAGGTGCGGGCGAGGTTTCTCCCGTTCACTTCCAAGAGCCTGCTCCCCCAGCACCCCCTGCTGGTGCGTCTGTACCTGAAGGTGCTCCCGGCCCAGTGGCTGCTCGGCCGTCAGTCGTGGATCGTCGCGGTACGGCCACGGTAGGGGGAGGCTCGCCCGGGTGGATCGCGGCCCTCGCCGTCCTGGTCCTTCTGTGCCTGAGCCGAGGCTTCGAGATCAGCCCGATCCGGCCCGGGCCTGATCCTTCGTACTTCTACGCCTTGAACCACGCGACCGCCCACTCCCTGTCCTGGGGCCAGGACTTCCTCTCCACGTACGGCCCCTACGGCTTCTACTTCACGACCTTCGATCTCGCCGACCTGCCGGCTCGTAGGCTCGCCCTCGCGCTCCTCCTGGCGGGAGGGGCCGGCGTGACCGCCGCCCTGGTCGTCTGGCGCGAGGCGAGTATCCCCACCGGGCTGCGCCTCGTCTCGCTGGGATTGCTCCTCTATACCTTCGTCATCCAGATCCTCGAGTACCAGGTGGTCGGCTTCCTCGTCCTCCTGCTCCTCTTCGCGGTGCGAGAAGAGTCCACCAAGGGGCTCGTCGCCTTCGGATCGGCCGGGCTCCTGGCCGGGTTCTGCATGCTCGTCAAGTTCTCGCTCGGATTCGGCGCCCTGCTCACGGTCGCGATCGCGTGTCTCGCGATGGGTCGCCTCCGCCTCACCCTGTCTCGGGCCGGAGTGGCGCTGGCCGGCGCGCTGGCCGGCCTCCTGGGCGGCTGGCAGCTCTACCAGGGCAGCCCGGGAGGGCTCTCGACCTTCCTCCGCAGCGGATGGGACATGGCCGGCGGCTACTCCGCGGCGATGAGCAGCGCGCCGGAGAACTGGCCGATCGGCGTGGGCGCGTTCCTGCTCTGGATCGGCCTGCTCGTCGCGTGGGTCGTATCCTGGCGGGCTTCGCGGCCGCTCCGGTCCCTCGCCGTCCTGGCGATGCCCCTCTTCGTCGCGTGGAAGCACTCCGTCGTCCGGCAGGATGTCCACGTGAAGATCCTGGTCCTGTTCGGGCTCTTCTCGATGGCGATCCTGCTCCTCGACGCGGCGGTCCTCGGGCGCTGGGGGCGCGCGCTCCCGGTCGTGGCCCTGCTGACCGCGCTCCTGATCACTCCCTGGTATTCGCTGCCCGCGGCATTGCTGGAGCGGGTGCGGAAGGCTCCCGCCGAGTCCTGTCCGGTCAACACCCTCGAGAGCAACCTCTCCCAGCCGCTCCGGCTCTGCGGCCTTCGCGCCCTCGCCGAGTGGAGGGACCCGGCCGCGATGAGAACCCGACTCGAGGCGGCGACGCGAGCCGAGCTGCGTCCCGATGTCCTGCCCGCGTCGATCCGCACCCGGATCGGGAGCGCCGCCGTCGACGTGTACCCGTGGGAGATCGCCTACGTGCCGGCCAACACCCTGGTGTGGGCGAACCGACCGCTGCCGGCCTCGTTCAACGCGTACACCGCGCGCCTCGACCGGCTCAACGCCGCGTTCTTCGAGTCGTCTCGCCGACCGCCGTATCTCCTCTGGCACGCTCCTCCGAAGGGGCGCGGCCCTCTCTGGAGCATCGACGAGCGCTATCTGCTGTGGGACGAGCCGAGGACCGTGCGCACCATCCTGGACCGCTACGATCTGGTCGAGGCGTCCCCGGGAATTCTCCTGCTCCAGTCGCGTGCCCGGCCTCGCTTCGCCGGACTCGCCCCGGTCCGGCACGAGGTCGTGGATTGGAACACGTGGCTCGACGTGCCCGCGACGCCCAGCGTCCTCCTCGCGCACGCGTCGATCAAGCCGCGGACGGTGGCGCGGGCGCTCCGGACGGTCTTCCGGGAGAGTCCGGTGTTCGTGTCTCTCCGGTTCTCGTCCGGAGAGGAGGCTCGGTTCCGCATCGTCCCCGAGAGCGCGGCGGCCGGCTTCTGGGTGCGCCCGTTCGCCTCCACCTTCGAGGAGCTGCCGCGCCTGCTCGCCCAGGGCGAAGGTCACACCGTCGTGGCCATCCGCTTCCAGCTCGGTCGGGTCGCGCAGCTCTACGAGCCGGTCGCGGTGACCTGGTCTCACCTCGCGGTGGCGGACGCCACCGTGGTCGGACCGACCCGATGACGGCCCGTCCGGGCGTCCGGGGCGAGCCCGCGCTCCTCGTCTCCTTCGACGGCGGCGTCCGGGAGCGCACCGTGTGTCATCGGCCCGACCGCTACCGGTTGCTCGAGCGCGATGTCGATGCGCGAGGGAGGATCGCCCGGGGCGGCGGTTACTCCTACGCGGCGGCAAGCTTCGGAGGAGGATCGGTGCCCGTCGAGATGCAGCGGTTCAACCGTATCCTCGACTTCGATCCGGCTCGGCGCACCATCGAGGTCGAGGCGGGAGTGACCCTCGGCGAGCTCCTCCCGGTGACCGCGCGCGCCGGCCTCTGGCTCGCGGTGCAGCCCGGGTATCCGGCCATCACGGTCGGCGGCTGCATCGCCGCCAACGTCCACGGCAAGAACCCGCTCCGGGACGGCACCTTCCACTCGTGCGTGGCCGACCTCACCCTCTTCCACCCGGATCACGGCTTCCGACGCCTGTCGGAGACGGAAGGCACGTCCGCGTTCGAGCTCACCTGCGGAGGGTACGGACTCACCGGCATCGTGGTCGCCGCGACCCTCCGACTCGAGCCGCTCGGCGGAAGCCAGGTCAGCGTGAAGCGCCACGCCGTCGGCACCCTGCCCGAGGCGGTGCGCGTGGTGCAGGATCTCGCCGGCAAGAGCCTCTTCGCCTACACGTGGCACGACGCCACCCCGAGACGGCGGACGTTCGGGCGCGGATACGTCTACGAGGGAACCCTCGATCCGGGCGGCCTCGACGCCGGAGATCTCGCGGCTCCGTATCGCGTCCTGACCGCCGCGGCCCGGGCCAGGCTACCGTTCTCCCTCTGGAACACGCCCAGCGCCCGCGTCTTCGCGTCGGCCTACTGGCACCTGGAGCGCCACCGCCGGGACGTCACCACCAGCGACCTCTTCGACGCCATCTTCCCGTTCGCCCGGAGATCCACCTACTTCCGTCTGTTCGGACGGCCGGGCCTCGTCGAGTACCAGGTCATCGTGCCCTTCGATCGGGTGGAGTCCTTTCTGGCCGAGCTGGGCCGTCTGATTCTCTCCGCCGGTCCGCCCGCGGTCATGCTGTCCATGAAGGCGTTCGCCGGCGAGCCGAGCCGGCTCCGCTTCGAGGCGGACGGGATCTGTCTCACCCTGAACCTGGAGCGGAGCGCGACGACCCTGGACCTGCTCACCCGGCTCGACGAGCTGAGCATCGAGATGGGGGCGCGGCCCAACATCATCAAGGACTCGCGCCTGCCCGCGCGTGTCGTGCGGGCGTGCTACCCGGAGTACGAGCACTTTCGCCAGGAGCTCGCCGGCTTCGATCCCCGACGCCGCTTCCGGTCCGAGCTCTCCGAGCGGTTGGGGCTGTGATCTACGCGATCATCGGCGCGTCGGCGGGAGTGGGACGCGCGCTCGCCTCCGCGTTCGCCGCGGCGGGGCACGACCTGGTTCTCGTCTCCTCGGACGAGCGCGACCTCCGGGCCATGACGAGCGATCTCGCGATCCGCCACGGCGCGCGAGTGACCGCAATCGCCGCGGACGTGAACGACGGGGACGACTACCTCGATCGGGTGGCGGCCGCCGTCCGGACGCTGGGGGCCCTGGACGGGATGCTCTTTCCCCTGGGGGCCACCGACGAGGGCGACGATGGGCGTTTCGATCCCGGCCTGGTCGGCGCGCTGAACCGGGTGAACTACGAGGCGGTGGTGAGCGCCGCGACCCGCTTCCTGCCCGAGCTCCGGGCGCGCCCGCGGGCGACCCTGGTCGCCTTCGGCAGCGTGGCCGCGGTACGCGGGCGAGGCCGCAACGTGGCCTACTCCGCGGCGAAGCGGGCGCTCCAGGGCTTCTTCGAGAGCCTTCGTCACGCGTGTGCCGGCTCGCGGGTCAGGGTGCAGTTCTACGTGCTGGGTTACATGGAGACCGAGCAGGCGCGCGGCCTCCAGAGCCGGATCCCGAAAGGAGACCCCCTCGCCCTGGGCCGTCGGGTGTGCCGAGACGTGCACCGGGACGTCGGGGTGGTGTACTACCCGGGGTTCTGGCGGCTGCTCGCAGTCGGCGTGCGCGCCGTCCCCTGGTCGGTGTACAAGCGCATGAGGTTCTGAGGCCCGTCGTGGAACGCGTACCCGTCAGCCTGTTCTTTCCGGTGTACAAGGACGAGGCCACCGTCGCGGTCATGGTCGAGAAGGCCCTGGCGCTGCTTCAGGGGCTGAGCGACGAGTACGAGGTGATCGTCGTCGACGACGCCTCACCGGATCGGGCGGGCGCGATCGCGGACGAGCTGGCCCGCCGTCACGAGCGGGTCCGGGTGATTCACCATCCGGCCAACCTGGGCTACGGGGCCGCGGTTCGATCCGGCCTCGCGGCGAGCATCTTCGAGTACGTATGCTTCACCGACGGGGACGACCAGTACGAGGTCAACGACTTCGTCAAGCTGCTCAAGCTACGGGACCGGTACGACCTGATCATCACGTTCCGGTACAAGAAGATCTACTCGAGCACCCGGCTGTTCATCTCCTGGTTCTACAACAAGCTGCTGCGCTTCCTGTTCCGGACCCCGTTCCGGGACGTGTCCACCGGCCTGCGGATGGTGCGCCGCTCGATCCTCTCGGATATCGAGCTGGAGGCCCGGAGCCCCTTCATCGGCGCGGAGCTGGCGATCAAGGCGATGCTGCACGGCTATCGGGTGGGGGAAGTCGGCATCCAGACCTTTCCCCGCACCTTCGGCCAGGGCTCGTCCACATCGGTGCGCAACATCGTGGCGACGATCGCGGACATGTGGCGCATCTACCGGAAGATATTCTCGGAGGGCTACGACCTGCCGCCGGGACGGCCGCGAGGGGGTGGTGCGAGAGGGGGGAGTTGAACCCCCACGGGTTGCCCCTCTGGATCCTAAGTCCAGCGCGTCTGCCAGTTCCGCCACTCTCGCATCGAATGATTCTACTACGTTACGCGCGGCGGGCCACCTTGCGGGGGGCCGCCGTGCCAAGAACCGTGCCCAGCTGGCTCTCGTGGTAGCTCGAGAGCAGGGCCGCGGCCTCACTCTGCATCGCAGTACCCACGATGGAGTAGCGCCGGTACGTGGCCTCGGTCTTGTGCCCGACCAGGCTCATCGCGGTCGACCGCGGAACGCCCGCGCGCGAGGAGGCCGCCAGCGATCACGCCCGGCTCCCGCCCGCACTCGCCCCCGCGTTACTTCGGCTGCTTGACCTTCAGCCACGCCCGTGTCCGCCCGCCGACGTAGGGCGACGCCGGATCCTTGGCTATCAAACCCTCGTAGCCACGCTCGAGCACTTCGGCCCACGCCGCGAGCCCATTTGGGGCAAGTCGGCGCGCGGGGAACAGGAGATAGTGGCCATGGAGCGCGTCCTCGAGCCGGTCGCGCCGCGCCTGCAACGCGAGCCACCGGAGATCGCGGCCGGCCGCGTACAGGCAGTCGAACGCCATGTAGAGCGTGGGGATCGCCAGACGGTCCGGCGCTCCCCGCCTGAGCCACTCGTCCCGAGAGACCAGGGTCTCGTCAAATCGGGCCACCTCGCCGTCCAGAATCAGCGTGGGCGGCGCCAGCGCGGCGATGGCGGCGGCGAGTTCGGGAAATCGTCCCGAATGGTCCCGCCCGAGGCGGCTCACGAGCCGGACCTGCCGACCATGCTTGTAGGCGAACATTCGCCAGCCGTCGTATTTCTCCTCGTACACCCAGCCGTCGTGATGGAAGGGCTTGCGGACGAGGGTCGGCTCCATCGGGGTGATGAAGGGGAGGACAGGACGCGAGGTCATCGCTTCAGGTTCCGCTCAGCCTCCGACGCACCACATCCCGCAGGACGTTGATGTCGAACGGCTTGCCCACCACTGGGACCTGCACGGTCCTGAGGAACTCCTCGTACCGTCCGGCATCGGCATAGCCGGTGACGAATATCACGGCCGGCCGGGGTGGAGGTTGCCGCTCGATCGCACGGTAAACTGCCGGTCCGTCCAGGCCGGGCATACTCAGGTCGCACACCACGAGGTCGTAGGCTTGCTGCGCGAGGCGCTCAAGGGCAGCCCGGCCGCTGCTGACGCTGACCACGTCACGGCCCTGGTCCTCCAACGCCAGCTCGATCAGCTCGCGTACGTCGTCGTCATCGTCCACCACGAGGATTGGGGGCATGAGCGGAGGCCTTTCGGAGAACGCCGAGCCCCCAATGGAGCGGGCGGATGATCCTGCAGCGGCCACGTGGCCGGGATGCAGCCAAGGCACAGTAGCAGGACTAATCGTCAAAGCCAATCGGATATTGATCTTATGATCGGATCTGCCTATAGCAGCAATCGAATGCTCGTAGCGCCCTGGGCGGCGAGGCCGAATCTTGCTGGTTCTGGCCGACACTTACAGCGCCGCCGCCGCTTCGCCCGGTGGCGGGTGCGGACGCGTGAAAGGCAACGGCCCGAAACCCTAGGTGTTTCAGGGCTTCGGGCCGTTCGCTTCTACGACCTAGCAGCGGTTCCTAAGTCCGGCGCGTCTGCCAGTTCCGCCACTCTCGCACGACGGAACGTAAGGACAGCACGAGGCCCCCCACGGTCGGCTCCCCCGCCGCCCGCCCCCTAGTAGAGAAACGGGATCGGCAGCGGCGGCCGCCCGTAGGGACGCCCGCCCTTCACGGTCAGCACCGGCACCAGCTTCCGGGTACCCGCGCGCTTGTTGTTGCGCGTGTCCACGAACTCCACCGGCCCGTCCACCAGGTCGAAGATGGCCAGGTCGGCCGGCGCGCCGATCGCGAGCGTGCCGAGCCCCGGCACCTTGCCGATGATGCGCCCCGGCTCGGAGGTGGAGCGAGCCACCACGTCCTCGAGCGGCATTCCGAGGGCCAGGAACTTGGACATGACCCACGGCATGGTCGGGTACCCGGGCGTGTTGATGGAGACCGCGTGGATGTCGCTCGAGATGGTGTCGGGGCCGAAGCCCTGCTGCATCGCGGGCTCGCACACCGTGAAGTCGAAGCTGCCGCCGCCGTGGCCCACGTCGACGATCACCCCGCGCTGCTTGGCGGCCAGTGCGGCGGGCAGGACCCGCCCGTTTTGCACCGTGTTGTTGCCGGCCCCGCTGTAGGCGTGGGTGAGAATGTCGCCGGGGCGCAGCAGGTCCAGCAGGTCGGAGAGGCTGCCGGGGGCCGATCCGATGTGGCACATCACCCGGAACTGCTTGCCCGCCATCTCGGCGGCGCGGATGGCGCGCCGGAGCGGCTCGAGGCCGTTCTGCCCCACCACCGAGTCGGTGATGCGCACCTTCACGCCGAGGGCCAGGTCCGCGTTCTCGGCGACGGCCTTGGCGCAGGCCTCCACGTTGGCGTACTCGATGTTGAGCATCTCGCCGGGGGCGAGTCCGCCGGCGAGGCCGATGGAGGCGATGTGGACGAAGCCGAACAGGCGCGTGCGCGACTGGGGCACGACGCCGTGGCGGAAGTTGCCGAAGGTGTACGCGCCCGCATCGCCCGCCGACACCGCGGTGGTGGTCGCAGTGATCGGCACCAGCTCGTCGGCGGGCAGCCCGATCCCGAGATGCGGGCAGAGGTGCGTGTGCAGGTCGATGAGGCCCGGCGTCACCAGCTTGCCGGCCGCGTCGATGCGCTGCACCGCCCGGTCGGCCGGAACGCTCGGCGCGATCGCCGCGATCTGGCCGAAGCGGATGCCGATGTCCCGCTTCGCCCGCGTCTTCTGCACCGGGTCGAGCACGTCGCCGTTGGCGATAACCAGCTCGTACTTCAGCGAGGCGTCCGCCGGATTGAAGCCGAGCGGGGCGGGCGTGCCAGCCTGGGCGAGTCGCCGGGGCGCGTCAAGCGGCGCGGCGGGCACCGCCGAGGCGTCGCCCGCGCCGGCGAGCGTCCCGCCCGCCGCGGCCGCGCCGGCCGAGAGCTTGATGAAGCCGCGCCGGGAGAGTTCCATGGCCGCCTCCTCTTACGGATTCCGCCCGCGCATCGAGGCGGGCTGGCCCGGCAGTGCGAGCTTCTTGCCGGTGTCGGTGATCTTCGTGCCGTCCATCTTGAGCCGGGCGGGATCGTGGCACAAGGCCCGGCCCTCCGCAAGCGCGCGGGCCGCGGCGCGCCTCAGGCCCGGGGGTCGCGGAGGCGGCGGTAGCGGCGAATCAGGGCGTTGGTGGAGCTGTCGTGGTCGAGCCGGGGCTCGTCCGCGGCGGTGAGCTCGGGGGCAACGCGCCCGGCCAGCGCCTTGCCCAGCTCCACCCCCCACTGGTCGAACGAGTTGATGCGCCAGATGGTCCCCTGCACGAACACCTTGTGCTCGTAGAGCGCGACCAGCCGCCCGAGGGCGGCGGGGGTCAGCTCCTCGGCCAGGATGGTGTTGCTCGGCCGGTTGCCCTCGAAGGTTCGGTGCGGGACCTGGGCCGCGGGCACTCCTTCCGCCGCGACCTCCGCCGCGGTCTTGCCGAACGCGAGCGCCTCGGTCTGGGCGATGAGGTTGGCGGTCAGGAGATCTTGGTGACGCCCGAGCGGGGTGAGGCTGCGCGCGAAGCCGATGAAGTCGGCCGGGATGAGCCGCGTGCCCTGGTGGATGAGCTGGTAGTAGGCGTGCTGGCCGTTGGTCCCCGGCGTGCCCCAGATCACCGGCCCGGTCTGGTAGTCGACCCGACGCCCGTCCCAGTCCACCGACTTGCCGTTCGACTCCATGTCGAGCTGCTGCAGGTAGAACGGCAGCCGGGCCAGGTACTGGCTGTAGGGCAGGATGGCGTGGGTCTCCGCCCCGAAGCAGTTCACGTACCAGACCCCGAGCAGTCCGAGCAGCACCGGCAGGTTCCGATCGAACGGGGCGGTGCGGAAGTGCTCGTCCATCTCGTGCATCCCGCCCAGCATGGCGCGGAAGTGCTCCGGGCCGATCGCGACCATGAGGGAGAGGCCGATCGCGGAGTCGAAGGAGTAGCGGCCGCCCACCCAGTCCCAGAACTCGAACATGTTCGCGGTGTCGATGCCGAACTTGGTGACCTCCGCCGCGTTGGTCGACACCGCCACGAAGTGCCGCGCCACCGCGCGCTCGTCGCCGAGGGCCTTCAGGCTCCACGCCCGCGCCGCGTGCGCGTTGGTGAGCGTCTCCTGGGTGGTGAAGGTCTTCGACGAGACGACGAAGAGCGTCTCGGCCGGGTCGAGGTCGCGCGTCGACTCGACGAAGTCGGCGCCGTCGACGTTCGAGACGAAGCGCAGGGTGAGGCGTCGGTCGCTGTAGTGGCGCAGGGCCTCGTAGGCCATAACCGGGCCCAGGTCGGAGCCGCCGATGCCGATGTTGACCACGTTGCGGATTGGCCGCCCGGTGAAGCCGGTCCAGATGCCGCTCCGCACCCGCGTGGAGAAATCGGCCATCCGGTCCAGCACCGCGTGCACCCCCGGCACCACGTCCACCCCGTCCACCAGGATGCGGCGATCCCGCGGCGCGCGCAGGGCCACGTGGAGCACCGCGCGGCCCTCGGTGACGTTGATCTTCTGCCCCGAGAACATCGCGTCGATGCGCGCGCGCAGGCCGGCCGCCTCGGCGAGGGCAAGCAGCAGCCCCAGGGTCTCCTCGGTGACGCGGTTCTTCGAGTAGTCGAGGTAGAGACCGGCGGCCTCGAGGACGAGCCGCTCGCCCCGCTTCCGGCCCTCCGCGAAGAACGTCCGCAGATGGACGTCCCGGATCTGCTCGTGGTGCCGCCGCAGCGCCGCCCACGCGTCCCTCTCACTGGCCACGGTGTCTCCTCTCGCCGTTGGGGAACAGGACCCCTCGGGTGTGCCGCGCGATCATCAGATCCTCCCGGGTCGCCACGATCCGTACCTGGCAGGCGCTGCCCGGCATGCCGGTCGGATTGCCGTGCGCCGCGTTACGCGCCGGATCGAGGTGAACGCCCAGGTGGCCGAGCCCGTCGCAGATCTCCGCGACGCCCCCCTTCGTCGCGCTCGCCGGGCGAGGTGCCCCAGTGGTCGAGCAGCCGGGGCTTGACGTGCGCGGGCGTGAGCGGCTCCCGCAGCAGCGGGTTGTCGCGGAGATAGACCTGGCCGACGGTCAGGTAGTTCGCGGCCCGCCAGTGCGCGTCGA
>Ga0137397_10003074_pt1 | contig 11620 bp, 13 predicted proteins | sample czorhiz116metaG_FD_106658 | JGI IMG/M metagenome (GOLD analysis project Ga0137397, IMG submission 106658) | Vadose zone soil microbial communities from Angelo Coast Range Reserve, California, USA - czorhiz1.16 metaG | ecosystem: Environmental > Terrestrial > Soil > Vadose zone | place: USA... | reverse complement strand
GCCGATGATGCCGCCGTCCACGAAAGTGGCGCCCCCCTTCTCCACGATGCGGCCGATCTCTCGCCCGGTTTGCGGCGAGACGGCATTGCCGTCGACGTAGATGCCCGAGAAGCCCTGCGCGGCGACCTCGCGGGCGAGGTCGATGGCCGCGTGCGGGGGGCAGACCGAGAGGACGACCTGGCTGGCGGCCACCACCGGCGCGAGCCCCTTCATGTCCTCGAGCCCCGTGGCGGCGGCCCGCTCGAGGGTCTGGGGGCTACGCCCCTCGGAGGCCCAGAGCACGCGCAGACCGTTCGCGCGCGCCGAGGCGCCCACCATGCTGCCCATGTCCCCTGGATGCAGAAGGCCTATCGTCGAGCTCGCCATGGTCCGCCTCTCTCTGGGTTCGTTGATCGGTGCTCACGGGGAGTCGGGGGTCGACCCCGGCAAGGAATTGTACGCAATCACGCGCCGCATTGCAGTCCATTTGGACAGCGGGGCCGGGCGTCACGCAAGCTTTTTTCTCAGCCGCCAGATCTCCTCGGAGGGCCACCGGCGCGCCCACTCGGGTGTCACGTAGGGAAAGCTCGTCGAGGCGCCTTCGGGCGCCTGGAGCTCGACGAGATCAAGGATCTCGAGGCCGCTGGAGCGAAAGAGACGGATCCACTCGCCTATGGGCAGGGTGAATTCCACGGACGCCTGGTCAGACCACTCCAGTCGATGCAGCCCGAAGTAGTCCCGGACCAGACGGTCCGCGGCGGGATCTTCGCTATCCGGGGCGCAGAGAGTGAAGAGGGTGCCGTTCTTCAGGAATATCAGATCGCCGCCGGGCCGCAGGAGCCTGGCGGCCTCGGGGATCCAGCGGTAGGGATCGCACCATATGCTGGCGCCGTACTCGGAGAGGGCGAGATCGAAGCTGGCGTCGGGCAGCGGCACCTGCTCGGCGTTGCCGTGCAGGAGCGGGAAGCTGGGGCCGTACTCTCGCTGGAGCCCGCTGGCCGTCTCGAGCTGCTTGATCGAGTTGTCGATGCCCACCACGCGCGCGCCCCGCCGCGCGAGCCAGGCCGACCAGTAGGCGGTGCCGCAGCCCAGCTCGATGACGTCCTTGCCGGCCACATCCGGCACGACCCGAAGGTCACGCTCGGGCACCGCCCATATGCCCCACGTGGGATCGTCGCTGGCCCAGTTGCGGCGCCCGCGACCGGCATACTCCACGCTGAGCCGGTCCCAGTGTGCCCGGTTGAGCCGGACGTGCTCCGGCAGGTTGGTGTCGCTCATGTGGCGGCGACCCTACACCGCGACGGGCTCGACGAGTTGCGCTCCCTCGTTGTCGGGCGAGGAGACCAGCGTGGACACGGGATAGACTTCCATCCTGTCCGCGGGCAGCGGGCGCAGGCACGGCAACACGCTCGCGGCGTCGGTCACCCTCGCGTCGAGCCAGCGCGCCTCGGCGTCCGGGTCCAGGATCACGGGCATCCGATCGTGGATCTGGGCCAGCAAGTCGTTCGCCGTGGTCGTGATGATCGCGCAGGTCGGCGGGGCTCCCGTCCGAGGATCGGACGGCGTCCAGAGCCCGGCGAAGCCGAAGAGCACCCCGCCCCTGAGCCGGACATGGAAGGGCTGCTTCCGCTTCCGGCCCGGCACCGGCTTCCATTCGTAGAAGCCGGAAGCGGGGACGAGACAGCGGCCGCGCTCGACGGCCCCCTGGAACATGCCGCTCGTGGCCACCGTTTCCGCCTTGGCATTGATGGGCGCGAGCTTGCTGGACTTCATCCAGCCGGGATGGAAGCCCCATCGCGCCATCACGAGGCGTCGCCCGCTCTTGTCGCCGACGACGATGGGGACGGGCTGCGAGGGCGCCACGTTGTAGCGGGAGGTCAGGTCCTCGTCCGGGACCTCCTCCACGGTGATGCCGAAGCGGAGGGCCAGCTCATCGAAGGCCGCGGTCTGCGTGTAACGCCCGCACATGAGATCAGTCTACCTGATCAGCCTTCCAGCTCGGAGATCATCGCGTTCGCCCGGCGCAGCCGGCGGCTCAGCTCGCTCCCGAGGTTGGTCAGCAGCGTGATCGCGATGGCATGGTGGTCCCGGACGAGCGCGCGAAAGGCCTCCTCGGAGAGGACGTAGCAGACCACGTCCTCGTCGGCGGTGACGGTGGCCGAGCGGGGCTGCTGGTCCAGCAGCGCCACTTCCCCGAAGACGGTGCCCGCGGAGAAGGACGCGAGCCGGCGCTGCCCGCTCTGCCCGGGGCGCCCGACCTTGACGCTGGCCACGCCGCACGCCATGAGGAAGAGATCCCGGTCGCGGCTGCCTTCCTGGATGACGACCTCGTCCTTGGCGTATGCGCGCCGCACGAGGAGGGCGCGCACGACGGCGCCTTCCCCCTCGCTCAATCCGTCGAAGACGCTCAGCCGATCCACGGGCATCTCGCCGTCGAGCGCGTGGCCAGGAGCATGGGCCAGGATGAGCCCGTCCTCGGCGAACTCGAGCGCGGCATCCGTGTCGACGAACGACGCGTGGTCGCCCAGGGCGCCCGTCACGCCCAGATCGCGCAGGACGCCGGACACGAGATGATTGTCGTGCGCGTGGCTGAGGAGCAGGCACCCGCCGCGCTTCTTCAGCCGGTCGTTGATCTGGAGGAGAATGCGCGCGCCCGTGCTGTCCAGCTCGTTGACGCGCTTGAAGTCGAGCACGACGTAGCCGCCGCCTCCCGCCGCGGGCTCTTCCGCCCGGGTGGCCAGGTCCTCCGCGGTGCCGAAGAAGATGGGCCCCTCCAGCTCGAAGACCACGATCTGCCGCCCGCGCGCCGCGAGCAGCTCCATGAGCCGGGGGTCCCGCGCTCTCCGGGAGCGCACGACGTCCCCGTGATACGTGCGCCGCACCACCGACTTGCTCATCCGGACGAGGAAGAATATGACGGCGAGCGCCACCCCCATGCCCACGCCGACCACGGGATCGAACACGAGGATGGTCGCGGCGACCAGGACGATCACGAGCAGGTCCAGGCCCATCACGCGCCAGTGGAGGAGCCGGCCGCCGATCGCCTGGGTGAGCAGCTGGAGGCTCGTCCGCTCGAAGAGCTGGATGCCCACGACGACCAGCATGCCCGCCACCACGACTCGCGGCAGCGCGGCGATGGCGGGGCTGAGCAAGAGCACCGCGAGCAGGATCACCCCGGCGGCGATCACCGCGGCCAGGCGTGTCCGTCCCCCCGCCCGATGGTTGGCGAAGCTCGCGCCCAGATTCACGCCGCTGGAGATTCCCCCGAAGGAGGCCGCCACGACGTTGCCCAGCCCGATCCGGACGAGCTCTCGGGGGCCGCTCGATCGCTCGCCCGTCACCCCCTCCATGACCCGGGCGCAGAGGAGGACGTCGAGCGATGAGACGACGGCGAGACCGAAGGCCCCGACGCCCAGGGTGAGGAGCACGGGCCAGATCCCATACTCGGTGAGGAGGCCGCCGAAGCCGGGAAGATAGCGGGGCACCGGCAGGGCCGATGGCAGGGGCCCGATGATGGGTCCGAGGAGGGCGCGATAGCCGGCCGCCGAGAGCGCGTGGTACGCGCCGGTTCCGACGAAGAGTCCCAGAAGAGCTGGGGGAATGCTCTTCGTCAGGCGCGGGCCATACCACATGGCCAGGCAGGTGAGGATACCGACCGCGAGGGTCAGCGGCTGCACGGCGGCCAGGTTGGAGCCGATCGCGCTCAGAGGCACGTGTCGGCGAAATCCAAGCAGCGTGTCCACCTGGGCGAGCAGGATGAGAACGGCCGCGGCGTTCTGGAATCCCGACATGACCGGCGAGGGAATGTAGCGGATGAGGCGCCCGAGGCGCACGGCCCCGACGAGCGCCTGGAACAGCCCCGCCATGAAGACCACGAAGAAGACCAGGGTGAGGGTGCGCCCGACATCTCCATGCGCGGCGACGGCAGCGGGGCCGCGCGCCACGCCCTCGAGGACCACGGCGGCCATCACGAGCGTCACCACGCTTCTGGGCGTGTACATGAGTCCGGCCGAGCCGCGGAGGAGCGTGCTGGCGAGGAGGACGACGATGGCGCTCATGAGCCCGGCGACGATGCCGTACGAAAGATAGCCCTCGCCCAGCGGCTGGAGGGCCAGGAGACCATAGCCCATGCTCACCGGAATGGTGAGCACTCCGGCGGTGACGCCTCCGGAGATGTCGCCCTTGAGGCTGGACCGTCCGATCATGGCGCTCGCGGGCACACTGTCTGTGGGCATACGAGCGGCTATCTTAGTCGAAGCGGATCGAGACTGTCCTCGTCAAGAATTGAGGGGCGCGGACGGCCCAAGGATCAGCGACGGCCGAAGAGCGAGAAGACGAGCGTGAGAATGACCGAGATGATCAGGCAGGTGGCGAGGGGGAAATAGAAAGACCAGCTTCCGCGCTCGATGTAGATGTCGCCGGGTAGCCGTCCGATCCATGACGCTCTGCCCGACCAGCTTCCTGTGGCGAGCAGGATCAGCCCGACGATGACCATCACGATGCCGAGCACCAGAAACATCCGCCCGAGCTCGCTCATCGCCCGATGCTCCCCTGGAGAAGCCGGCGCCTGGTCGTATCCGGTCGAGGCCAACCGGACACGACCAGCTCGACTGCCGCCGCCTACTTCGCCTTGGCGTACTGGAACTTCGGCAGGGACTTGATCACGTCCTTGGTGGCGCCGGGAAGCACGAACTTCCCATCCTGCGCTTGAAGGTGGCTCGCGGGAATCGCGACATCATGGCGGCCGAGGCCGACAAAGCCACCCGCGCCCACGATGACATAGGAGACGGCCTGGTCAGGGGTGACGATGATGTCGTCGATGACACCAACCTTCTCATTCCTCTCGTTGTACACGGGCTTTCCAAGCATGCGCTGCTTGGCGCTCCAGCCGAGCGCCACCAGCTTCTCCTCTTCCACCGTCACGCCCACGGTCGCGGTACCGGCGACCTGGGCCGACGCGTAGCCCGCGGGAGCGAGGGCTACGATGCACAGGAGCGTGAGCAGTTCAATCCATCTCATGGTCTCAACCTCCTTGTCTGGCGCTCCGTCGCCGTACCGTCTAGCGAGAACGCGCTGACGTTTCCATCGCATCAGGAGCGACTGCAAGAGCAGCGCCACGCCGCCCGATGGGCTATCCGCTCGCTGATTCAGCGTTCTTGCGCGAGGGGCGCGGTGGCAACGGGTGAAGACCCACCCGATGATTCGCTCGTGCCGGAACAACACCGCGTTGACGGACTTACTCCGCGCGGCGTTGGCCTCGGGTGGATTCGCACCCGGCGGCCTGGGCATCGGTGGAACCAGAGAGCGGACGCCCAGCGGGAACCCTTCGGCTGGGACTGTCGGAGAATTGAACACCCCCTGGGAAGGGATGGAGCGGGGGTCTCCTATCTATCTGACATAGTGGGAATCTGCTCCGTGGCATGCCACGTGCTCTTCCCGCTCCGGGGAAGTGTTTCCGTCAATGAGACAGACACCTGTGAGGAATCTGCTATTGGTCTCAGCCCTTGTCGGGGGGCTCCTGGCCATTTTCCCCCCCGCGTCCTTCGGTGGCCCAACCACTCAGGTCAATGTCGGTGGCATCGACTTCAAGGCAAATGACAGCGCGGCGAGTCCCGCCTCGAGCAAGATTCGTGAAAGGTCGCAGCCGGTGAACACGGGCCCGACGAGCCCCGACCCGAGCAACCGGCTGCTTGAGAGATCCCAGGGCGGCAAGTCCGTGCCGGGGACCACAACCTCCACCACGACCCCCACGACGAACGGCACCGTGCAGGGAGAAGAATATGGCAAGCCCGGAGGCGCGGGCGAATACGGCAGACCCACTAGCCCCTCCTGCTCCACGACGAACATAACGATCGGGGAAGAGCACCGGACCACGCTGCACTGTCCCGGCGGCACGCTCCGCTAGGGGCGATGGTCGCCCCCCCCATGCGCCGATCGTTCTCTCGCCCACCTTCTCCGCTAGACGCGCGATGACTCGTCCTGCCCTCTGGCGGAGCCTCGTTTTCGTTCTGGGGCTCGGCGGCCTCCTCTGCGCTCAGCCCGCCGGAGCGGCGTCGCCCGGATCGCCCACGGCGGCCTTGGAGGTCTTCTTCGAGCGCGCCAATGCCATCATGCGGACCGTGGACCCCATGCGCGGGCTCGACGAGCCGCGCCAGGCCGTTCGCGAGCTCGTCAATGACGTGATCGAGTTCCGGGCGGCCTCCGCGCTCGCCCTGGGGTCCGTATGGAATTTGCGGCCGCCCGAGGATCAGGACGATTTCGTCGGGCTCTTTGCCAGCGTGCTCGAGAAGGGCTTCGTCGCGGCCATCGTCACCAATGCCGGCGTGTCCGGCGGGGTACGGATCCAGTTCCTGGGCGAAGCGATCGCCGACGATTCGGCAAGCGTCTCCACCACCCTCCTGAGCCGAACAGGGAACCAGCTTCCTGTCGACTATCGGCTGGTGCGACGCGGCGAGCGATGGAAGGTGCAGGACGTCATCATTGACGGCGTCAGCCTGATCGCGAACTATCGCGCCCAGTTCAACCGCGTCCTGCGCGATTATTCCTACGCGGAGATGATCGCGAAGATGCGCGGCGAGGCCCTCGAGGCCCGCTCGCCCGCCATGGCCGCGGTTGCCGTGCCGGAGGCGCAGAAGGTGCGGAGCGATGCGCCGGAGATGCGCGCGCCTGCCGTGGTGGTGGCCGTCCCCGAGCCGCCGAAGCGCCGGCCCGAGCCGGTCGACGTGCCCCGCCCTGCCGCCGCGGTGAGCGTGCCGGACGCGGACAGGCTTCGGGGCGATCCTCTCGACGCGCCCCGCCCCGCCGTGGCGGCGACCGTGCCATGGGCGGCCCAGCTTGGAGCGAGTCCGAAGTGGGTGATGGGCCGCGACGGCCGCGAGGCGGAAGAGGAGATGCAGGCCGCGGAGACCCAGGCCGTCACGCAGGGCCGCGACTAGCTTCACCGCAACACGCTCCCCGCTGCACGATCGGGTTTGCTAGACTCCCCGCCATGCCTACACGTCCGGTGACCGGATGAGCGAGGAAGCACTCCGAAAGATCGCGCTGCAGGTGCGGAACTGGGACAAGTGGGGGCCGGATGACGAGCTGGGCACCCTGAACTACATCACGCCGGAGCGCATCGCGACGGCCTGCCGGCTGGCCACCACCGGCAAGGTCTTCGCGCTCGGGATCCCGCTGGAGCGCAATGGACCCCAGAGCGGCACGCGGCAGCGCTTCAATCCCATCCACACGATGTTCCGCGACGGCGGCGACGCGCCCAAGACGCCCGCCGAGGTGAAGGACGCGGAAGGCTACGGCGGCTCCGACGACTGGATCGTGATGCCGCTGCAGTGCGTCACCCAGTGGGACAGCCTCGCGCACATCTTTTACGAGGGGAAGATGTACAACGGCTACGACGCCGCCCTCGTCACGAGCAGCGGCGCCGCCAAGAACAGCATCGACAAGACCAACAGCAAGCTGGCCGGGCGCGGCGTCCTCCTCGACGTCGCCCGCCACAAAGGCGTGCGCGCCCTCGAGCCGGGCTACGCCATCACCATCGCCGATCTCGAAGCCACGGCCGCCGCCGAGCGCGTCGAGGTGCTCCCCGGGGACATCCTCCTCATCCGCACCGGCCACATGGCGCGCTACCTCGACAAGAGCGACTGGCGGCACTACGACCTCGACCCCTCCCCCGGCGTCTCCGTGCACACCGCCCCCTGGCTGCACGCCGGGCAGATCGCCGCCATCGCTTGCGACAACTACGCGGTCGAGGTTCGCCCCTCGGAGATCCCGGGCTTCCGCAATCCCTTCCACGTGGTCGCCATTCCAAACATGGGCCTGACCCTCGGCGAGATCTTCTTCCTCGAGGAGCTGGCCGCCGACTGCGCGTCGGATGGCCGCTACGCCTTCCTGCTCGTGGCCCCGCCCCTGGCCGTCACGCGTGGCGTGGGGACGCCGATCAATCCTTACGCGCTGAAGTAGTGACTCGATGATGGACAGGCGCGCGTTCCTGTGGGGATTGGCCGGCGCCGCCGTGCCATGGCCGAGCGCCACCTTCGCGCAGACGCACGCGAGAGTTCGCACCGTCGGGTTGTTGATGACCACGACCCGCGCGGCAGCGTCACATATCGCCGCGGCGGTCGTGGACGGGCTACGAGAGCTGGGTCACACCGAAGGCAAGAACGTCCTCTTCGAGTACCGCTGGGCCGAAGGCCAGCGCGAGCGTTTTGCCGAGCTGGTCGCCGAGCTCGTGCGGCACCCAGTCGATGTGATCGTCGCCTCCTCCCAGGCGGCGGCGCTCGCGGCCCAGCGGGCCACGAAGACGATCCCGATCGTCATGGTCAACGCCGCGGACCCGGTCAAGGCGCGCCTCGTCGCCAGCTTGGCCCGGCCCGGGGGCAACGTCACCGGACTCAGCCAGCAGCTCACCCCCGAGATCCGCGCCAAGCAGCTCCAGCTTCTCAAGGAGGTGCTCACCAAGGGCTCTCGGCCTCTGGTGGTGGTGCTTCGCAGCCCGACGACGACGGTGGAGCTGGGCGAGTACGAGACCACCGGGCATGCCCTCGAGCTGCGCGTCCAGTTCATCGAGGTACGCAACCGCGACGACCTCGGGCGGGCCTTCGCGGCCATGGCCCGCGACCACGTGGACGCCGTGCTCGTGCCGGGAGACACCTTCTTGTTCACGGAGCGGCAGCGCGTCGCCGAGTTGGCCCGCGAGCGTCGGTTGCCGGGCATGTACTCGCTCCGGGAGTACACGGAGGCGGGGGGCCTCATGTCCTACTCGGCGCCGCTGACCGAGCAGTTCCGCCGTGCCGCCGTCTATGTCGACAAGATCCTCCGCGGCGCCAGCCCGGCCACCCTTCCCGTGGAGTCGCCGAGCCACTACGAGCTGGTCATCAACCTCAAGACCGCCAAGGCCCTCGGCCTGACGGTCCCCCAGTCGCTCCTCCAGCGGGCGGACGAGGTGATCCAGTAGTGCATCGACGAGTCTTCTGCGGCCCTACGCAGGTGCCTATTGCTTGGAGAGTGGGCGATCATAGAAGCGATGGTTGCAATCGAGACACCGGTACGGACGCTTGCCGGCAAACTTCAGCATCAAACGATCTCGGGCATCTTTCGGCAGGCTGCGCGTGATCGCCTTACCGTGACAGTTCGGACACACGTGCTGCGTCGTCATGGCCGTTTCGAATGTCGAGGCGGATGCTATCCCCTCGCTTGCGTGAGCCGGCGACCGCATTTCGGGCACTCAAGGAGCCTGGCGGCCTGCTCCAGCTCTCCTTCCTCGCTCAAAGTGACGGGCTTCATGATGGTGTCGCAGTCGGGGCACTTGATCGCTCCGAAGTCGGGTACAGGCGCCTGAATAGACATGATTTTCTCCCTTTCGATAGCCGAGGTCGTGTACCCCTCGCTCACCGGAGCGTACACCCTGGTCGGCATGGCACGGAAGCGGACGAGCGCGGGGGGATGCCGTGCTGATACGGGAGTCGTGGATCGCCTCGCTAAGTCGCTGGCTTACCGATTTAGTTTTCCCCGATCCCTCTCGCTGGACACCGTAGAATGTCGCTGATTGCTCTCGCCATGGGCAAAGGACGGGCAGAGTCGAGAGGAGGAGCTGAGAATGACCGGTCGGAAGCTTTTTGCGAAGCAGGACGGCGTTTTTCGAACGAACACAGAGCCCTTCGAGCCCCCTGACAATCCCCTTCCCGCCGCGGACCCGGCCATCGCGCCGATGCGCCGGCCCTGCATGGAGCGGGGTTGCCAGTACCGTAATCGGGCGCTGGTCTATGGCGGCTGGCTCCTCGCCGTCCTCGACTTGCTTGCCAACGTGGCCATTGTTCACGACTGGGTACAGGTGAGTCGAGAGCAGGCGGCAGCGATCGTCGAGCGAGACGCCCTTCGCGCAGAGCTGGCGGTGCGCCAGGCGCCTCGGCCTCCTGTGGTCACGGTGCCGGCCCAGCCGCCCGCCGGACCTGTGCGTGCACGTCCCCGCCCCCGCCCGCAGTCCGTGTCGGATGTGCCGCCTCCGGTGCCCGAGTCCGAGAAGTGGTGGAACCGGTGATGGACGCCGATCTCCGCGCCAAGATCCGCGCCTTGATGGACTCCGGCATCCTGCCGCGGGATCTCCCGCGCATGGAAAAGCTCGCCCCCGCCCATGGGGCGCGGCCCACGCAGGTCCTCATTGGCGAGCAGCCGCAGGAGCGGTGCACCGCCTGCGAGGAGCCCGGCCCGCAGGTGTCCTACACCTATGCGGGCGGGAGCGTCATTGTGCGTCTCCATGCCGCCTGCGACGCGCTCTGGCAGCAGGAGCGGTTGGCGTAGCCGGAGCGCCTTCATCACCCCGCCCATCTGGCTCGACGAGCACAGAGGTTAGGCGTGGCTTCATCACCGCCGAAGCCAGCAGCGACGATTCTCGTGGTCGATGACGACCGGCAAGTACTCTCGCTGGCCGTAGACATCTTGCGCTCGGCCGGCTACACGGTCGTGGGCACCGCGGACCCGAGCCAGGCTCTCCAGCTCGCCCGTAACCACGCCGAGCCCCTTGATCTGCTCCTGACGGATGTCGTGATGCCGCTAAAGAGTGGACTACAACTCGCGGCGGAAGTCCGGGCCATCCGGCCCGAGGTGAAGGTTCTCTTGATGTCCGCGTATCGCACCCAGGAGATTGATGACTATCGGATTCGGGAGGCTCCTGGGGGACTCTTCCTGGACAAGCCCTTCACGGTCGTGGGGCTCGAGCGGATGGTCCGGGCCGCCCTGGACTACCACAAACGGATACCGTGGCCGCGCCGCCAATGACCGCACCACGTCACCAGAAGAAGGGGGGGAGTCAAGAAGTTACTCAGGGCGGAGCGTAAAAGCACGATAGGCCATACGCACTTCCATCGCTGTAGGATGCGCAGCCCCCGCACAGCAAAAGCCCAAGGAGCAGCATGGTCGCTTTCAAGAGCGATACCCGCCCATGCATGCAATGACTGGCACGGTGTCTATCGGATTGCCTCTGTGCATCTTCCAAGAGCCGTCTGGCGCAGTCCCACGACTAGAAGTAAGGCGACGTTCATGGGACGATCCACCCAGGGCGTCCCGGGCCCGCAGGGCTACACATTTTTGATAGTCAAGACTCGGATTCGCGGAGAGCGCTTTTGAGCACCGCGCGTAACGTTCATCCGCCTCTCGCCACCGACGCTTGCTTTGTTGCTCCTCCATCGTGGTGCATCCCGCCAGGACGAGACAGGTCAGAACGAGAGCCAGCAATCCGAAGATGAAAAACCATTGCAGGAGCCGTTGTGACAACCGACTCATCGCTGCCTCCATTGGAGCGGGCATCACTGACGCGCCTCTGTTCCTTCGTCGTCCTCGTTCGTGGCGAGATACGCGCGAAACGCATCGGCATCGAGGCCCGGTCGAGCAAGAAGACCATCCTCAGCCGTCACGAACGTCCGGCGGATCCGCTCTTCTGCCTTGACGCTCGACGGCGGGGCGTTTGCAATTTCGTGAATGTCCCCGACGACCTTCCACGACATACTCTGAAGGGCCCTGGCAAAGGCTAGGTGACCCTCGCCGTCGAAGGGGTTTTGGTCAGCGAAGCGAGCCCAGGTGGCCAGCAGGGCATCCACAGCGCACTTCTCGATGAGCGATAGCTCTGCCGGCCTATCGGTCGCCATCT
>Ga0137397_10003073_pt1 | contig 11621 bp, 11 predicted proteins | sample czorhiz116metaG_FD_106658 | JGI IMG/M metagenome (GOLD analysis project Ga0137397, IMG submission 106658) | Vadose zone soil microbial communities from Angelo Coast Range Reserve, California, USA - czorhiz1.16 metaG | ecosystem: Environmental > Terrestrial > Soil > Vadose zone | place: USA... | reverse complement strand
GGGCGTGCGCCGCGAACCGGGTCTGATCGTCGATGACGGCACGACGAAAGGGCTCGAGCGCCGTGTAGAGCGCGACCTGTCCGCCCTTGGAAAAGCCCATGACGCCGATCCGCTGGCGGTCCAGCTTCGGGTGCGTCGCGAGGAGCCGCAAGGCCGCCAGCGCGTCGGCCACGTTGGCGGCGGTCGAGAGCTGGGTCTGGTCGGTCGCGGTCTCGCGGATATTCCGCGGCGTGAAGCTGTCCACGACGAAGGCCGCCACGCCGATGTCGTTCAGGTGGTCCGCCCACCAGAATTCACGATCGTGTGACACGCCGCCGCTGCCGTGCGCGATGACCATGGCCGGCACCGGACCGGTCGCCTTCTTGGGCAGGACCAAGGTGCCGAAGATGACGGTCTTCGGGAGCGCCTCTCGCTTCGCCAGCGCGAAGAAGCCCGTCGGCGTCACGCTCTCGAAGTAGATCTTGCCGGTGCGCCCATCGGCGAGATCCTGGGCCGGCGGGTCCGCGGCCGTCGCCGCTGTCGCGACGAGGAGGACCAGCAGGCTCAGCCATGCCGCGATCGACCTCACGCCGCGTCGGGTGGCTCGGCGACGACGTCTTCGTACCGATGCCGTTTGGTGATCAGCCCCGAATGCTGGAACACGTCCAGCGCGACCTCGAAGGCCGGGCGCGTGATCTCGACGTGGGGCGTCCAGCAGCCGAGCCTCTGGTAGTAGGCGATGGTCGAGGTGAGGACCGCCCGGTCGATCTCCGGGAAGAAGGCCGACTCGGCCTCCGCCACCTTGGCGGCCGGCGTGCCGATGAGCCAGGCGCGCGCCTTCCGGTACGCGCGCATGAAGCGGCGCGCCATGTCGGTCTGCAGCCACTCGCGCGTGGCGGCCAGACTCGAGAACGCGCACGGGCCGATCGCTTCGCCCACCGAGGCGATGACGTGGCCGGCCCCGTCGTGCTCGAGCTGCTGTGGGGCCGGCCCCTGCTGGTGGATGTAGTCGCCCTGGCCCTTGCGGAAGGCACCGTCCATTTGCGCGCTCGGCACGTCGACCGCACCGATGGCCTTGTAATCGAGCCCGCGCCGATGGCACGCGTACTTGAACATCGCGAGCGGCTGGCCACCGTGGTCGACCAGGACCTGCTTGCCCTTGAGCTTGTCCCAGCCGAACGCCGGGTCGGGCGCGCGGCCGGTGAGGAAGAATCCGTCCTTTTCGTTGATCTGGGCGAAGTGGACCGCCGCCGGCGCCTGACCCTTCTCGAGCGGGCCGAACCCCTGCGACGGCGCCGACTGGCAGACGTGCACCGTGCCGGCCACGACCCCGTCGATCGCGGACTTGCCGACCGGCGCGATCGAGTGCTTCGGCGCAAGGCCTTCTTCCTTCAGGAATCCGCCGGCGATCGTCGCGATCAGCGGCGAGTAGAACGCCGAAAAACGCGTGAACTGGATGTTGATCTCGTCGGCCATAGGTCCCTCCTCGGCGCAACCCGTTCGAACACAATCGCGCTCCACGGCGGCGGAGTCAAGGGCGCTTGACCCGTGCTTCAGGCGCCCCGTAGAATGCCGTCACCCGAGTCGTGAAGCCTGAAGAGCTGCCCCTGATCGGCGTCACCGTCCTGGATCTGACCCGAGTCCTCGCCGGACCGTACTGCACACGCCTGCTGAGCGACCTGGGCGCCCGCGTCATCAAGATCGAGCGCCAGGGCGACGGCGACGAGATGCGACGCAACTATCTGCAGCTGGAATCCGGCCGCGGCGACCAGAGCAGCTACTTCACCCGGGTGAACGTCGGCAAGGAGAGCGTCGGCGTGGACCTGGCGCGGCCCGAGGGCCAGGCGATCGTCCAGGACCTGGCGAGGGTGGCCGACGTCGTCGTGGAGAACTTCATGCCCGGCGTCGTGGCCAGGCTTCACTGCGACTACGCGACGCTCCGCGCCGTGAAGCCCGACATCATCTACTGCTCCATCTCGGGCTTCGGGCAAACCGGCCCCTGGCGCGCGCGCCCGGCCTTCGCGCACATCATCAACGCCGTCTCGGGCCTCATGCACCTCGAGCAGGGCGACGAGCCGGCGCCGCGCGCGTCCAACCTCCAGGCCGCCGACGTCCTGGCCGGCACGCACGCGGCGGTCGCGATCCTGGGCGCGATCGTCCGCAGGGGCCGCACCGGTCAGGGGGCCTACCTCGACGTGTCCATGCTGGAAGCGCTCGTCGCCGCGGACAGCGTGACGTACGCGGCCGTGCTCAACGGCGGCGAGGAGTACGGCAACCCGCGGCCCGGCATGATCGTGGCCCCGATCGGCGGCCGCTATCTGGCGATGCAGTTCACCGGCTCGGCCGAGCTCTGGCCGCGCCTGCTGTCCGTGATGAGCCGGCCCGAGCTCGGTCGCGATCCGCGCTTCGACACCAGCGAGAGGCGACGCACGAACTGGCGCGAGCTGCGGGCCATCGTCGAGTCGTGGCTCGCCACGTTCGCCACGGTCGAGGACGCGCGCAAGGTTCTCTCCCAGGCGCGCGTCCCGTGCGCGCCGGTCTTGAAACCGGCCGAGGTGATCGCGGAGCCTCACATGGCCGAGCGCCGATTCTTTCCCGACGTGCCCCATCCCGCCCGCGGCGCCGTGCGCGTGACCGCCAGCCCGTACCACATCGATGGCGAGCCGGTCCACCCTCGCGGCCCCGCGGCGTATCGCGTCGGCGAGCACACGCGCGCCGTGCTCGGCGAGCTCCTCGGCTACCCGCCAGCGCGCATCGCGGAGCTGGTTCGCGCCGGTGTCATCGACGCGCCCGACGCCGGATAGCGTCGCCCGGCCATGAGGCCGCGGCGCGCGCTCCGGCTGATCGCGCTCTGGATCGCGGCCGGCGTGCTGGGCGGCTGCGGCGCCGCCATCTCCGGCCTGTCGATCACAACGACCACGCCCATCGGAACCTCGGAGCAAATCCCGGCCGAGCTGTCGAAGCCGGACGGTCCGGGACCGTTCCCCGCCGTGGTGGTCATGCACGACTGCAGCGGTCTCGGACCGCGCTCGAGCGGCGCCCCCGCCCGCTGGGCGAAAGAGCTCCTGGGGCGTGGGTACGTGGTGCTCGTTCCCGACAGCTTCACCACGCGCGGCCATCCCGACGGCGTGTGCACCGACGCGTCGCCGAGCCGGAACGACGTCAGTCCCGCGCGGCGCGTGCGCGACGCGTATGCTGCGCTCGCCTATCTCAGGACGCTGTCCTCTGTCGACGGATCGCGCGTGGGCCTCATGGGCGGCTCTCACGGCGGGTCGACCACGCTCGCGTCGATGCTCGCGCCGGAGAGCGACAGCGACCTGCTCGCGCGGGACAAGCGAGCGGGCTTCGCCGCCGCCGTGGCGCTCTATCCCGGATGCGTGCCGTCGCGGCGAGGCTGGAGCGCCCGTGGTCTCTACCGCCCCGTCGCGCCTCTGCTCATCCTCATCGGCGAGAAGGACGACTGGACGCCGGCGGAGCCCTGCCGGAAGCTGACGGAGGCCGCTCAGCAGGCGGGGTACCCGGTGACGATCAAGGTCTATCCGGGGGCGTACCACTCGTTCGACAACGACAGACCCGTGCGATACGTCGCGACCCGCGTCAACCCGAACGCCCCCGGCGGCCGCGGCGCGACGACGGGCGGCGACCCCGCCGCCTGGGCCGACAGCATCCGCGGGGTCGCCGCGTTCTTCGGGCGCTACCTCGAGTAGCTCGTCACGGGCCCATGCGTCGCAGGACCGGCGACGCGGTCTCCACGCTCGGCTCGTCGCTCACCGTCACGGCCCGCCGGAGCGTCGCCGCGGCCGTCTCCGCGTCGGCCACGGAGCGCGCGTGAACCACCGCGATCGGCCGATCGCGACTGACCGCTTCGCCGATGCCTCGCACGTGGGCGAGTCCCACGGCGGGATCGATGGCATCCTCGCCGCGCCGACGACCGCCGCCGAGCTCGACCACCAGGAGGCCGACCGATCGCGCGTCGACGCGCGTGACGACGCCGCCGACGTCGGGGACCACGGCCAGCTCGATCGGCGCCCGCGCGAGATACCGATCCGGACACTCGACGAGATCCTGCGGGCCACCCAGCGCCGCGACCATGCGCGCGAAGCGCTCGGCCGCGGCTCCGGACGTGAGGGCTTTCTCCACCGCACCCGATGCCTCGACGCCGTCGCGGGCCAGTCCGCCGAGCACGAGCAGCTCGCTCGCCAGCGCGGCCGTCACGGTGTGGAGCCGAGCGTCGCGGTGCCGCCCCGTCAGGACGTCGATCGCTTCGCGGACCTCGAGGGCGTTGCCGACGTGGTGTCCGAGGACCTGGCTCATGCCGGTCAGCAACGCGACGGTCCGAAGCCCTGAGCCCTGGGCGACCGCGAGCAGGCTCTCCGTGAGGCCGACCGCCGTCTCGAGCGACGGGGCGAAGGCGCCGGAGCCGACCTTGACGTCCACGACCAGGGCGTCGAGCCCGGCCGCCAGCTTCTTCGAGAGGATCGACGCCGTGATCAGCGGGATCGAGTCGACCGTCGCCGTGACGTCGCGGATCGCGTAGAGCCGCCGATCGGCGGGGGCAAGGTCCGCCGTCTGGCCGACGATCGCGCAGCCGGCGGCGCGCACCGCCGCGCGGAAGCGCGTCAGGTCGGGCGCCGTGTCGTAGCCGGGAATGCTGCTGAGCTTGTCGAGCGTGCCGCCGGTGTGCCCCAGGCCGCGGCCCGAGATCATCGGCACGAAGCCGCCACAGGCCGCCACCACCGGGGCGAGGACCAGGCTGACCTTGTCGCCGACGCCGCCGGTCGAGTGCTTGTCGAGGCAGGGACCGCCCAGGTCCGACCAGTCGAGGACGGCGCCCGAGCGCGTCATGGCGCGGGTGAGCGACGCGCACTCGGCGCGCGTCATGCCGCGGAAGTACACCGCCATCGCAAAGGCCGCGACCTGGCCGTCGCTGACCGAGCCGTCGGCGATCCCCGCGACCAGGTCCGCGATCGCCTCGTCGGTCAAGGGTACCCCGTCTCGCTTGCGGCGGATCAGCTCCGCCGTCGTCGCGCGAGCGCTCACACGCCCTCGAACACGTCGGCCCACTCCTCCAGCATCTCGGGGTATCCGTGTCGGACGGTGAGCCCGACGTGGTCGAATCCGGCCTGTCCGAGCTCGCGGATCCGCTCTCGCAGCTCGGCCCTGGGCGCCGTGAACGTCGTCGCGCGAATCAGCTCCGCCGTGCAAATCGCCTGCTCCTCGGGGCGCAGGAACATCAGGTGCCCGCGGTGATTGCTCAGGTATCGCGCGTCCGGCGGCTCGTACTTGAGGTAGATCTGACGGTACTGCTCGATCAGCGGCGCCAGTGCCGGCGGAATGGGGCGTCCCAGATCGCCGAACTCGTCGCGCTCGACCAGGCTGTGCAGCGCGATCGTGGCGGTCGGCCCCGCGTGGGCTTTGGCCCGAGGGCTGTCGCTCGGCTCGTTGTCGCCGAGGACGCAGCCGGCGATGGCGGCCGTCGCCGCGAGCCCGGCCGGATCTCGGCCCGCGTCACGCCAGGCGCTTTGCATGTCGGCGAGCGCCGCGCCGGCGTGGGCCACGCTGGCCGTCGCGTGGATCCACCCCGCGCCGAGCTTGGCCGTGAGCCGTCGCGCGCGCGGCCCCAACGCGGAGACGTGGACGGGGATCGGGTCCTTGATGTTGATGGCTCCGACCTCGGGATTGAGGAAGCGGATCTTCCGGCGCTTGTCCTCGAACGTCCATTCGAGGGTCTGGCCCGCGAGCAGGCCACGCACGACGCGGACGTACTCTTCCATGTCCGCGAGCTTCACCGGCCGCAGCCCCATCGTCCGGCGGGCGGTGAACCCGGTGGAGATGCCGAAGTCGATCCGCCCCGGCGCCAGCGCGTTCAGGGTGGCCAGGCCGCTCGCCGCGACGGGCGCAATGCGATTGGACGGAATCAGCACGCCCGTGCCGAGACGGATCTTCGCCGTCTGCATGGCCGCGGCCGCCATCGAGGCGAACAGCTCCGAGTTGAGGAGCTGCGTGTCGTAGAACCAGGCGCGCCGGAAGCCCAGCTCCTCGGCGCGCCGCACGACCTTCCAGGAATCCGCCGCGGGCGCCAGGAAGATGTCGAAGTCCATCGCGTCTCTCCCGGGGTGGATCTCTACGTCGGGCGATTGAGCGTATTGGGTCCGAACGGCATCGGCAAGAGCTCGCCCAGGGTGGCGGTGACGCGGACGCCCTCGGGCCCGCAGAGATGGACGTGAGTCTGCGGGCTCGCGAACTCGGCGAGCTGCTGGCGGCACCGGCCGCAGGGTGGGCATGGATCGGCGCCCTCGGTCACGATCACGACCTCGACGATCTGCCGATCGCCCGCGGCGACCATGGCCCCGATGGCGGTCGCTTCGGCGCACTGGGTGACCGGATACGATGCATTCTCCACGTTGCAGCCCGTGTAGAGCCGCCCGCTTCCCGACCGCACGCAGGCGCCGACGCGGAAGCGCGAGTAGGGCGCGTGGGCGTTGGCGAGCGCCCGCCGCGCGAGGTCCAGCATGGGCTCGAGGGGTTCCCGGCTCATGAGCTCATCGTTCTTTCACGTAGGGGACGCCGATGGCTCGAGGCGCCACCGCACGGCCGACGAAGCCGGCCAGCAGCAACACCGTCAGGACGTAGGGCATCGCCTGGATCAGCTGAACCGGGACCACGCCGACGAGCGGCAGCGGCGTGCCCTGCAGGCGCGCCTGCGCCGCGTCGGCGAAGGCGAAGAGCAGACAGGCGCCGAGCGTCGGCACCGGGCGCCACTGCCCGAAGATCAAGGCGGCCAGCGCGAGATAGCCCTTGCCGGCCGACATGTCCCTGATGAAGGACGCGTGATGCGCGATCGACAGGTAAGCACCGGACAGGCCGCACAGCACCCCGCTGACGACGAGCGCGCGGTAGCGCGTGGCGGACACCGAGATGCCCGCGGTATCGACCGCGCCGGGACTCTCACCGACGGCGCGCAGTCGCAGACCGAAGCGCGTCCGGTACACGATCCAGGCCACGACGGGCACGGCCGCGGCCGCGAGGTAGACGAGGAGGTTGTGGCCGCTCAGGACCTCGCGATAGATCAGACCGAGTCCGGGAATCGCGCCGAGCGCGGCGGTTCCCGGAAGCTCGATGGGCGCGAAGCGGGCGCCGGGCCCGAGCAGCGGTGTCTGGCCGCCCTCGTGAAACCAGGCATAGCCGAGCACGACCGTCAGTCCCGAGACCGTGATGTTGAGCGCCATGCCGGACACGACCTGGTTGCCGCGATGCGTGACACAGGCGAACCCGTGCACGAGTCCCACGACCACCGACGCGACGATCGCGGCGGCGAGGCCGGCCCAGACCGAGCCCGTGACCGCCGCGGTCGCGGCCGCCGCGAACGCCGACGCCAGCATCTTGCCCTCGAGCCCGATGTCGACGATCCCCGATCGCTCGGCGAAGAGCCCGCCCAGCGCGGCCAGCACGAGCGGCGCCGCCCCGCGCGCGGTCGCGGCGACGAGGAGCGCCAGCAGCAGGAGGGTGTCGCTCACGGCGTCGCTTCCTGGGTGGGCCGGCGGAAGAGCGCGTCGAGCGGGGCGCGGAGCGCGTGCTCGAGGGCGCCGCAGACAAGAATGATCAGCCCCTGGATGACCACGACCATGTCGCGCGTCAGCTTCGGCATGTCGAACGACAGCTCGGAGCCGCCCTGATAGAGGGCGCCGAACAGGACAGCGGCCACCACGATGCCTACGGGATGATTGCGGCCCATCAGCGCGACGGCGATGCCGACATAGCCCGCGCCGCCGGGAAAGTTCAGGAGCAGGCGATGCTGGACTCCCATGACCTCGTTCAGGCTCATCAGCCCGGCGAGCGCGCCGGAGATCGACATGGCCACGATCACCGTCCGCGCCGGCACGATGCCGCCATACACGGCGGCCGTCTCGTTGTGGCCGAGCGCCCGCAGCTCGTAGCCCCAGCGCGTGTGCCAGAGATAGAGCCAGACGAGACCGCCGGCGGCCAGCGCCACGAGCAGCGAGAGGTTGAGCGGCGAGCGGCCGATGTCCCACCCCATCGCGCGGGCCACGTCGTGGAGCTGGGGCAGCCACGTGCTGGGGGCGAACTCCCGCGTCTCCGGCGACTGCTGGCCCGGCTTGATCAGGACGTTGACGAGCAGGTGGGTCATCAGCGCCGAGGCGATGAAATTGAACATGATCGTCGTGATCACGACGTGGCTGCCGCGCCGGGCCTGGAGCCAGGCGGGAATGAACGCCCAGGCGGCGCCGCCGACCGCGGCCAGGCCGACGGCGCCGGCGACGACGAGCGCCGTCGGCCAACCGCCGGCTCCCAGGCAGAGCAGCGCCACGCCGAGGCCACCGATGTACGCCTGGCCCTCGGCGCCGATGTTGAAGAGCCCGCCATGGAACGCGACCGCGACCGCCAGACCGGTGAAGACGAAGTTAGTCGCGTAGTAAAGCGTGTAGCCGATCGCCTCCGCGTTGCCGAACGCGCCGCCCGCCAGAAGCCGAAGAGCCTGTGTCGGGCTCTCGCCGACGAGGAGGACCACGACCGCGGACAGCAGCAGCGCCAAGCCGAGATTGATCGCCGGCAGCAGCGCCGGAGCAACCCAGCCGAGCGGCGCGCGCCGCGAGTCGGACGCGTTCACTCCGGGATTATCTCGCGGCCCCGCGACGATGTCGACGATGCGGCGGTCGTGGGCCAGGCCGGGCGGCGCGGGGGGCACACGGCCGGCGGAGTGGGACCCCCGAGTCCCGCCCGCAGCTCGAAGAGCTGCGAACCGGGCGAGTGGGTGACGGAGCCGGTCGTGTGCCCCCCGCGCCGCCCGGCCTGGCCCACGACCGACCTGGGCGCACAACCGACCAATGGCGATCATTCTTCGAAGGAGCGGATACGGCGGAGCTCGGGGAAGAGCCGTATCCAGAGAGCGGCCACGGCGATCGTGCCGAGCCCGCCGAGGAGGACGGCCGGGATAGCACCGAAGAGGGCGGCGGCGAGGCCGGACGCGAATGCCCCGAGCTGGTTCGAGGTCCCGGTGAACAGCGAGTGCACCGCGCTCACGCGACCGCGCATCGTGTCGGGCGTCCGGATCTGCACGAGCGAGGCGCGGATGACGACGCTGACGACGTCGGCCGCGCCCAGGACGCCGAGTGCTGCGAGCGAGACGACGAAGCTGGACGAGACGCCGAACACCACGGTCGCCACGCCGAAGACCATGACGGCGCGGAACAGGGTCCGCCCGATCCGCCACCGGAGCGGCCGATACGCGAGGAATACCGACGTCGCGAGAGCGCCGACCGCTGGCGCCGCGCGCAACAACCCGAGCCCGCCCGGGCCCGTGCCCAGAATGTCCCGGGCGTAGATGGGCAGCAGGGCGGTGGCGCCACCCCCCAGCAGCACCGCGAACAGGTCGAGTGACATCGTGCCGAGCAGCACGCGCTGGTCGCGGATGAACACGATCCCCGAGAGGACGCTCTCGAGCATGACCGGTTCGGACGCCCGTGCCGCCCGCCGGCTCCGGATCACCGCGGCGCACATACCCGCGCAGACGAACAGCGCGCCGGCGGTGAGGTAGGTCGTGCCCGGGCCAATCACATAGAGGAAGCCGCCGAGCGCCGGCCCGACGATCCGCGCCGTCTGGGTCGCCGACACGACCCAGGCCATGGCCCGGGCGACGAGCGGCCGCGGAACAACGTCGGACACCAGGGCGGTCGTGGTCGGGCTCTCGAACGCGCGGGCGGCGCCGACCAGCGCCATGATGGCGAATATGCTCGTGTTGGAGAGCCAGCCCGCGACCGTGCCGACCACGAGCGCGGTGGCGGTCGCCGCCTCGACGAACAGACATATCGCGGTGATCAGGCGGCGATCGTAGCGGTCGGCGACCTGCCCGACGATCAGCGTGAGGACCACGATCGGCGCGAACTGCGCGAGGCCGACCAGTCCCAGGTCGAGGGCGCGGCCCGTCAGCGCATAGAGCTGCCAGCCGACCGCGACGCCCAGCATGTTGAACGCGACATTGGCGAGCACCCGCGAGCACCAGAGGAAGGCGAACGCGGGGTGGGCGAGCAGCACTGCGGGATCGTAGCAGAACGCGCGCCGGACGGTGCCACGCGGAACGATCGCCGCGTGATACTGTCTGTCCCACGGAGGGGACGATGAGGCAGGGATTTCGAGTGATCGATTCGGACACGCACGTGAATCCGTCCCTGGACGTGCTGCTGCGCTACGCCGACAAGGACCTCCAGCGGCGGATCGACGACCTCCAGCCGTATCGGCGGACGGTCAAGACGGTGCCCGGCCGGGGCGACGCCGAAGACGTGGGCACGTCCACGATCCTGTCGGTCAGACCGGTACGCCTGCAACGCGTGGCCGGGCAAAAATCGGCGCCCGCGACGCAAGGCGACGGCGATCGCGGCTTCCTGTCCGGGCGTACGCAGATGGCCACGCGCCAGCCCATCACCGCGCGCGTCGCCGAGGACAACGGCCGCGGCCGGTTGTCAGATATGGACCTCGAGGGCCGGGACATCGACTTCATCATTCCCGGGCCGTGGGCCTACGGCGCTCCGGCGCTGGCCCCGCATCTGGCCCAGGGCCTGTATCGCGCGTACCACCGCTACATGGCCGACTACTGCGCGTCGGACCCACGGCGGCTCAAGAGCATGGTCCTGGCGCTCGCCACCGACCCGGGCTGGAGCGCGCAGATGATCAAGGAGCACGCGCGGGAAGACTGGGTGGCGGCGGTGTGGCCTCTGCTCCCCGAAGGCATGCCGATCGACGATCCGGACCTGGAGCCCATCTGGGCCGCCGCCGACGAGGCCGACCTGCCGATCATGTACCACGCGTTCACGATCGAGACGCCGTACTTCCCGGGATACCGCGATATCTGGGACAACCCGGCGATGGGCCGCTGCGCCGGCCAGACCTGGGGCGGGCAGCGCTTCCTGTCGTTCATGCTCATGGGCGGCATGCTGGACCGTTACCCGCGCCTCCGGATCGGCGCGCTCGAGAGCGGGCACGGCTGGCTGCCCCACTGGCTCGTGCGCCTGACCCGACAGATCGACTACGTCAGGGGCTCGGTGTCGCCCGCCCTGAAGCACACGCCGCTCGAGTACGCCCAGATGGGGCGGGTCTTCGTGAGCATCGATCTCTCCGAGGGCGTGGCGCTGACGAAGGCCGCGATCGACCTCCTGGGCGACCACGTGCTCATGTTCGCCTCGGACTACCCGCATCCGGAGACGATCTTCCCGGACCACGCCGACACGGTCATCGCGTGGCGCCAGGTGCTGGGCGAGGCGGCGACGCGCAAGCTGATGTGGGAGAACGCGAGCCGCTTCCTGCGGCTGACGTCCACCCCGTGGAGCGCTACTTAGCGGTGTTCTTCTTGAACTCGTCGCTCGAGATCTCCAGCACCTCCGAGGCCTGCAGCGTGACGTCGGCGCCGGACTTGACGTCCTTGAACTGCACCGTGCCCTGCTGGCTCCGCTTGATCTCCTCGGTGTAGTAGGCCCGGCCCGACGCCGGGTCGGTGACCCGGTAGTAGGTGGCGCATCCCGCGGTCGCGAGAACCATCGCCAGCAACGTCGTCAGTGCCGTGAGTCGTGCGGGTCGCATGATGCCCCTCCTGGTCTCCGCCTGTTTCTCGCCAGCTTCAGCATAGGCGG
>Ga0137397_10003070_pt1 | contig 11625 bp, 10 predicted proteins | sample czorhiz116metaG_FD_106658 | JGI IMG/M metagenome (GOLD analysis project Ga0137397, IMG submission 106658) | Vadose zone soil microbial communities from Angelo Coast Range Reserve, California, USA - czorhiz1.16 metaG | ecosystem: Environmental > Terrestrial > Soil > Vadose zone | place: USA... | reverse complement strand
GTCGATCACCTCGATCTCCTTGAACTCGCGCAGCACCTGCTCGACGCGCTGCACGCGCTCGTCGGCGTAGTCGAGGCTCGAGCCCACCGGCAGCGTCAGCCGCAGGCTGGTAAAGCTCTCGTCCGCCTGCGGCATCATCTCCGTGCCGACGATGTTGGCGAGCGGAATGGCGATGCCCAGGCTGGCGAGCGCAATGACGATGGTGACGATGCGGTGCGCGAGCGCCGCGCGCAGGAGCCGGTCGTAGATCGCGTGCACGCGCTCCAGAACCACGTCGAACCCGCGCACGACCGGCCCGACCACCGGCAGCTGGCGCGCGCCCTCCGGCGGATCGCGCCACACCGCCGAGAGCATCGGATCCAGGGTGAAGGAGACGAACAGCGAGACCAGCACCGCCGCCACGACGGTGATGCCGAAGGCGAAGAAGAACTTGCCGACGATGCCGCTCATGAACGCGATCGGGATGAACACCGCGACGATCGAGAAGGTGGTCGCGAGGACCGCCAGGCCGATCTCCTCGGTGCCCTCGCGCGCCGCGGCGTAGTGGTTCTTGCCCATGTGGATGTGGCGCACGATGTTCTCGCGCACCACGATCGCGTCGTCGATCAGCAGGCCGATGCACAGGCTGAGCGCCATCAGCGTCATGTAGTTCAGCGTGAAGCCGAAGGCGTACAGCGCGACGAAGGTGGCGATCACCGAGATCGGCAGCGCCAGGCCGGTGATGATGGTGCTGCGCCAGGAGCCGAGGAACAGGAACACGATCAGCACCGTGAGCAGGCCGCCCTCGATGATGGTGTGGCGCACGTTGTCGGCCGAGCGCTCGACGAAGTCGGAGCTCGCGCGCAACAGGCGCAGCTCCGCGCCGGCGGGGAGCTGTTTGCGGATGCCCTCGGCGGCGCGCTTCAGGTTGCCGCCGACCTCGACGATGTTCGCGTCCTGCGCCTTGAAAATGTAGAAGCTGATCGCCGGGCGGCCGTTGATGCGCGCGAGCGAGACGCGCTCGCGCTCGCCGTCCACCACCTCGCCGATCTGCGACAGAAGGATCGGCACGCCGCCCTTCCGCGCGACGATGATGCGGCCGAAGTCCTTGGGCGAGCTGATGCGGCCGTCGACCCGCACGATGGCCTCGGCGCTGCGGTTCGCCACCGTGCCGACCGCCACGGAGACGTTGGCGTTCCTCAGCGCCGTCACCACCTGGTCCACCGTGAGGCCGAGGGCGATGAGACGCGCGGCATCGACGCGCACCTGGATCTGGCGGGTGACCGTGCCGCCGAGCGCGACGCGGCCGACGCCGTTCACGCGCTCGAACCCCTTCTGCACCACCTGCTCGGCGAGGGTGGTGAGGTCGCGCGCCGAGAGCGTGTCGCCGACCAGTCCGTAGAAGGCCACCGGCTCGTCGTTCTCGTCGCCGCCGCGCTGCACCACCGGGTCCTTCACGTCGCGCGGGAAGCTGGCGCGGATCTGCGCGACCTTGTCGCGCGTCTCCTGCAGCACGCGGTCCTGGTCGACGTTGAGGCGAAACTCGATCCAGGTCCAGCCGAAGCCTTCGTAGGAAGCCGAGAGCAGCCGCTTGACGCCGGCGACCTGGTTCACCGCGTTCTCGATGGGCTTGGCGACGTCGTTCTCGAACTGCTCGGGCGAGGCGCCCGGGTACTCGACCTTGACCGCGACGAAGGGCGGGCGCACGTCCGGCATCGCCTCGACGCGCAGCCGCTGGTAGGAAAAGATGCCGAGCACCGTCAGCGCGACCATCACCATCGTGGCGAACACGGGATGGTTGATGGCGACTCGCGTCATCCACATGGGGCTATCCGGGTGCGGGCGCGCCGGGCGTCAGGGGCTCGACCACCTGGGCGCCGCCGCCGCCCTTCAGGCGCGCGGGCTGGCCGTGCTGCAGGTTGTCGAATTTCGTCGCGATCACGTTCTCCGAGGGCTGCACGCCCGAGAGGATCTCGATCACGTGAGCGCGGTCGTCGCGCGTGCCCACGGTCACCGGCCGGCGCTCGAGGCGGCTGCCGACCAGGAGCCAGACGTAGGTCTGCGCGCCCTCGCCGCGCACGGCGGACACGGGCAGCGCGGCGGCCTCGCGCTCGGCGGACATGGTGAGCCGCACGCGCGCGAACATGCCCGCCTTGAGGAGCGAGCCCTCGTTCGTGAGCGCCACGTAGACGTGGATCGAGCGCGTGCCGGGCTCGGCGCTCGGGTTGATGCGCTCGACTTTGCCGTCGAAGCTGCGCTCGGGCAGGCCCTCGACCTGGACCTTGGCCGGCATGCCGGGCTCGATCTTGGCGACGTCGGCGAGCGAGGCCTGCGCCTGCACCTCCAGGTTCGAGAGATCGACGATGCCGATCAGCATGGCGTCGAAGCCGACCTTCTCGCCGGGCTGCACATAGCGCTTGGAGATGAGCCCGGCGATCGGCGAGCGCACCACCGCGTCGGCAAGGGCGATCTGCGTCTGCTCGAGCTGCGCCCTGGCGAGCGCCACCGCGGCGAGCCTGGTCTGGTAGGCGCCCTCGGAGGCGTCGTAGGCGTTCTTCGAGATGAAGGCCTGCTTGAGCAGCTCCTCGTTCGACTTGCGCGTGCGCTCGGCAGTGGAGAGCTCGGCTTTCGCCGACTCGACCTGGGCTGTTCTCTCGGCGAGCTGCGCGCGGAGCTGCGCCGTGTCGAACTCGGCGAGCGTCTGGCCGGCGTTCACGCGGTCGCCCTCGCGGACGAGCACCCGCCGCACCTCGGCTGCCACCTTGGCGCGCACGATCGCCTGCGAGACGGCCTGCACCGTTCCGGGGAGCTCGGACTCGACCGTCAGCCGCCGGCGCTGCAGGCGCACCACGTCCGCCTGCGTAAATTCGAGCGGCGGTTTCGCGCCCTTGCGGTCGGCTTCTTCCTGGGCCTGGCGGCGCTGGACCGTCACCGCACCGGCGGCGACGATGGCCGCGACGCCGAGGACCGCCCCCGCGATCCACCACTTGGTTCTTCTCTCCATTTGAGGGCGCGATTATCCGCCGTATTGGGGGCCTTTTCGCCGATCGCGCGACGAAGCGCGGAAATGCGGGCGTGAAACGCAGCCTGAGCCGATGGAGGCCGTCTATCGCCGGTCCGCGAGGATCCGCGCACCGCGGTAATACGCGAGCATCGCCGCGATCTGGATCAGGTGATAAAGGTCGTTGTGGTTGAAGTGCCGGTGGAGAGCGAAGCCGCTCGCCTGCACCGCGGCAGCGGCGATTGAAACACCGACGCCGGCCAGGATCCAGCGCGACCCCGGCTCGCGCCAGCGCCACAGGTGGAGCGCCGCGACCAGCGCGAACGCCGTTGCGGTGTCCGCGACCACCCCGATGAAGCGGTCGTCGCGCCACGTCCACAGCCAGAAGGCGGCCAGCTTGACCGCCGCGAGCGCCAGCAGCGCCTGCCGCGGCGCGCCTCTCGTGGCGGCGAACGCCGAGCCCACGAGCATGCCGGCGCTCGCGAAGCCGACGGCCCAGACCGTCGGCTTCCACAGCGCCTCGAGTTCGAAGCCGTGATAGGTCCCGCCCAGCGCTGCGCCAAGCGCTAGCGCGATGAACGCCAGGCCCCAAAACCGCCGAGCGCTTTGCCCTTCCGTGTTTCGCAGGATGCGAAAGGCGAGAAACGCGGTGATCGCCGCCAGCACGTAGTCCGTGGCGAGCGTCATCGGCTCGCTGATCACGCGCGCCTTTCCGCGTGCACCACGATCTCGCCGCGCGCCAGCGCGAGCTCCGGATGCGCAGCGGCGAGGTCGGCCATATCCCGCAACGTCAACCCCCAGCCGCGCAGCGTGCCCGGCAGCGCGTCGCGTGGAACGGCCGATTTGAACGGTTCTTTCCACAGCGCGAGCAGGACGCGCTCGAGCCATGTGGCGTTGTGGAATGCGATGCGGCCGTCGGGCCTGGGCTCCATCGCCGTGAACACCACCTCGCTTGAGCGGATGGCGGCGAACAACGTGTCCTGTTCCGCCGGCGTGAGGTACATCAGCAGCCCCTCCAGGACGAACACCGAGCGCTCGGCGCTCGGCGGCAGTACCTGTGCGAGCGGCGCGCAAGCAAGGTCGGCGGCGATGAACCGCAGGTTCCGGCGCTCGACCGCCGCGCACTTCACCGCCTGCGTCGCCGGCTGGTCGATCTCCACGAACTGCACAGCCGGGAACTGCGGCGCGAGTCGCGCGGCCAGGGTGTCGTAGCCGGCGCCGAGCACCACGACCTGCCGGCTGCCGCGCGCGAGGGCGCCGCGCACCGCCTCCTCGATCCAGCGCTTGCGCAGGATGAAATGCAGCATGAGGCCGGGGATCGTGGCGCGCTCGGCCGCCCAGGCGAGCCACCTGAGCCTTGCCGCCGTAAGCCAGAACGGGCTCAGGCAGCGCTCGCAGATCTCGGCAGCACCCGCCGGCACCAGGTGGGCGAATCTGCGGTCGCGAGCAAGGAGAACAGTCGCAGCGGCGATCAGCGCGGCGGTGGAGCTCGGCCGGTCGGCGCGCACGCCGTTAGCCGAAATACATTTTCTTGTAGTGCCGGTACCAGTCGCTCTGGAACAGCTCGCTCGGGTCGTACTTGCGCTTGAGCTTGAGGAAGTCCTGGAACTGCGGGAAGCAGGCATCGACCTGCCGGCGCACGGCGTAGCGGTGGTAGGTCGGGTAGTAGCTGCCGCCGTAGCGCAGGCCGATGTCGATCAGCGCGCGGAACGCGTCGGCGGCGCGGATCAGGCCGGTGCTCGTGCGCTCGACATGCAGGTTGAAGATCACGCAGGCGTAGGGCTTCCTCGCCCAGGCAAGGAAGCTCTCGGGGTCCTGCTCGATCAGGCGAATGGTGCCGTAGACGATTTCGCTGCGCTCGCGCAGCACGTAGCTGCGCACCTCGCCCATGAAGGCTTCGAGCGCTTCGCGCTCGCAGTAGATCTCGGTGATCACCTCGGTGGCGCGGTGCTCGGCGCCCGTCTTGCGGTCGATCTCGCGGTGGTAGTTCTCGGGGTAGTAGCTCATCTGCTGCTCGTCGGACCAGTAGAGCTGGCCGTTCGTCGCCAGGTAGTAGTTCGAGTACCGCTTGAACGCCGCGGACTTGTCGGCGTGCGCGAGGTAGAGGAGCTGCGACCAGTCGGCCTCGCCGAGCTCGCGCTGCACGGCGGGGATTTCGCGCTCGTCGCCGACCGGGCGATAGCAGGAGAACACGCCGCGGCGCAGGAAGTCGGGCGATTTCTCGTCGATCGAATACTGGAAGTCGCCGTAGAGGTAGCCGTCGCGGATGCGGTCGGCAAACGAGGCGGCGAGGCCCTCGATGCTGCGCACCTCGACGACGCGCTCGAGCTTGCGCCGCGGCACGAGGCGCAGGGTGACCGAGTAGATGACGCCGAAGAGGCCGTAGCCGCCGATCGCCAGGCGGAAGAGCTCGGTGTTGTCGCTGCGGTCGCAGTTCACCAGCTGGCCGCGCGCGTTCAGCAGCTTGAAGGACTCGATATCGGAGATGAACGGCGGCAGCGTGAGGCCGCGGCCGTGCATGTTGGCCGAGAGCGAGCCGCCCATCGTCACCCGGTCGACGCCGGTCTGCTTCTGGTTGAAAGCCCATTTGCTCTGGCGCAGCGTCTCGAGCAGCGCCGGCCATTGCATGCCCGCTTCGACCTCGATCAGCCCGCGCTGCTCGTCGAAGGCGAGCACTCTTGCGAGCTTGCGCGTGTCGACCAGCACGCCGTCGTCGGCGAAGGCCTGCGAGCCCATCGAGTGGCGGCCGCCGCAGATGCAGAGCGCCCGGTTCTCGGTCTGCGCCAGCTTCAGCGCGGCGCGCACGCCGTCCAGCGTGTCGGGCTGGACGATGCGGTTGACCCGGGTGGCGGAAAGCTGCCCGTGAACGTCGTTGACGAGGATGCCCTCGGGCTTCTTGCCCTTCGCCTGCCCCCATGCGAGCGCGGGCCAGGCCGCGCCGAGCGCGGCTGCCCGTAGGAACTGGCGACGATTCCCCATCTCTTGTCCTCCGCGAAGAAGCGGTGTGCTGCGGGTCATTCTAAAATGACAGCATGCAGGCCGAAATCACCTACACGAAGGATACCGGCGAGAAGCTGGTCAACGAGACCTTCGGGCCGAACAACATCCGCCGGCGCACGAGCGGCGGCGAAGAGCGCCATCGCGTGGAGATCGCCGACGGCCGCGAGGCGCGCGATCTCGCGCTGGACACGAACGGCTTCTTGCTGGTAGAGCACCGTACCGCGGTGCGCGACTTTTTCGACGCCGACGAGCTCAAGCGGGTCTATTACCCCGAGGTCAAGGCGCTGATCGAGCGGCTGTCGGGCGCCAGCCGCGTGGTGGTGTTCGACCATACGCTGCGCTCGGGCGACGACGCCGAGCGCGAAGCGAAGCTCGTGCGCGAGCCGGTGCTCTCCGCGCACAACGACTACACGGAATGGTCGGGGCCGCAGCGCGTGCGCGACCTGATGGGCGAGGAGGCCGAGCGGCTGCTCGAGCGCCGCTTCGCCATCGTCCAGATGTGGAGAGCTGCCTACCCAACTGCGGCACAGCCGATCGTTTCCAACCCGCTGGCGATGGCCGACGCCCGCTCGGTGGCCGCGCAGGACCTGCTGATCGCGGAGCGGCGCTATCCCAACCGCGTCGGGCAGACCTACCGGCTGAAGTACAACCCAACGCACCGCTGGTTCTACTTCCCGCAGATGCGGCGCGACGAGGCCATCGTCTTCAAGGTCTACGACTCGGCGAAGGACGGCCGCGCGCGCTTCACCCCGCACACCTCGTTCGAGGACCCTGGCACGCCGTCTGGTGCACCGCCGCGCCAGAGCATCGAGGCCCGCGCACTCGCCTTTTTCTAAGCGAGCGTCAAACCCTGACAGTTCTTGACGCCGGCCCGCGCCGGCTCGGCTAGCCTGTGTCCGTAGGTTAGCGCATCGATGTCGCCATCGATTCGGACGCGGGGGGCCGCGATTACTGACGTAGGGGGCGCCTGGGCTTGCGCGCGAGGATGAAGAAGAGCGAGCCGAGCCCGGCGAGCAGCGCGAGGATGGTGAAGCCGGTGCGGTAGTTGCCCGTGAGGTCGGCGAAGATGCCGGCGATCATCGGGCCGCCGACCTGGCCGATCACCACGATCATCAGCGACAGGCCGAGGATCATGCCGATCGCGCTGCGGCCGAAGTAATCGGCGCGCAGCGCCTGCATGAACGGGCCGCGCAGGCCCCAGGCCATGCCGTGCAGCACGGCAAAGGCGAGCAGCATCGCGCTGTTGACCGCGTAGGTGAGGAGCAGGAGCCCGGTCATGTGCATCAGCATGCAGCCGGCGGCGATCAGGCGCTTCTTGTAGCGGTCGCCGATCAGCCAGCCGACGCCGACGCCGCCGATCTGCGAGAGCGTGAGCAGCGTGTAGACGAACGCCGCCTGCTCCACCGTGTAGCCGAGCCCCTGGTTCATGTGCGTGATCGAGTGCACGCTCACCGCGTGCACGACGAACAGCGCGAAGCCGTGCCCGAGCGAGAGCAGCCAGAAGGCCGGCGTGCGCACTGCCTCGCGGGCGGTGAAGTCGCGCTCGAGCGTGAGCGCGCGCATCTCCTGCGTGGTCTCGGGCGTCTTCGGCGGCAGGCCGTCGACGGTCAGTCCATGGTCCTCGGGCCGGCGCTTGATCACCAGGGCGAGCGGCAGGCCGACGACGATCGCGATCACGCCGGAGGCGAACGAGGTAGCGCGCCAGCCGAAGGTCTCGAGCGACCACGCGACGAGCGGGACCGAGATGCCGCCGAGCGCGAGCCCGATCGACATCGAGGAGAGCGCCCGCGCGCGCCAGCGCTCGAACCAGTTGATCAGCGCGATGTTGACCGGGAAAAAGCCGCACAGGCTCGAACCCAGCGCCACGACGAGGAACGCACCGTAAAAGCCAAGCAGCGTCTCGGTCCGCGAAAGCAGCATCAGGCCGCCGCCGAAGACGACGACGCCGACGCGGATCATGCCCTGCGGACCGAAGCGGTCGATGAACCAGCCGAGGACCGGGCCGAGGATCGCGCCTTCCAGCTGCTGCAGTGCCGCCGCGCCGGAGAGCGCGGTCTTGCTCCAGCCGCGTTCGGCCTGCAGCACCGCGACGTAGGCGCCGAAGGACTGCGTCATGAGGCCCGCCTGGAGAAACTGCATCGCGGAGCCCGCCGCAACCATGTACCAGCCGTAGAAGAGGCGCTTAGAATGCCCGGCCATGACTATTTCAATGTATCAGGCTTCAACCCCGTGCTTCGCACGGATGCTGCGAAACCTCTCGACGCTCATCGACCAGGCCGAGGCGCATTGCACGGCGAAGAAGATCGAGCCGGCCGCGCTTACCACCGCGCGCCTGTTCCCCGACATGTTCCCCTTCACGCGCCAGGTGCAGATCGCCTGCGACAGCGCGAAAGGCGTGGTGGCGCGCCTCGCCGGCATCGACATCCCGAAGCACGAGGACACCGAGCAGACGTTCGCCGAGCTGAAGGCCCGCATCGCCAAGACGCTCGACTTCATCGAGTCCGTCCCCGCGGCGAAGATCGACGGCAGCGAGGAGCGGGAGATCGTCCTGCAGATGCGAAGCGGCGAGCGCCGCTTCAAGGGCATGCAATACCTCCTCGGCTCCGCCTACCCGAACTTCTACTTCCACGTCACCACCGCGTACAACATCCTGCGCCACAACGGCGTGGAAATCGGCAAGACTGACTTTCTCGGCAGCCCCTGATTACTGCTTGAAGGGCGCCCCCAGGCGCTCGCACTGCTCGCGCGCGTAGCGCGAGCCGATGATGTTGGAGTCGTCGGGGCCGCCGTTGACGTGCACGATCTTCTCGTCCCGGATGATGAAGCTCATCGGGTAGAAGCCGTCGTAGGCGCCGGCCTTGTTCTTGTCGTTTACCCAGACGCACACGCCCCAGCCGTACTGCTCGCCGCGCACCGGCGTGCCGCGGTTGTAGAGCTGCTGCGGGCCGGCGCGGAACTCGACGATCGCCGCCTTCGGGTCGGTGAGCCGCAGGCTCAGGTAGCCCTTGATCTCGTCCTGGTAGTTGAGCGGGCGCGGGCCGTAGTCGGCGGTCGCCATTTCTTCCTTCGTCACGGGCGTGACGCACGCGGCCAGGAAAAGCGCCGCGATGAACATTAGGCGTTGCATCGATCCTCCTATGCGTAGTTCAGCAGGATGCCGGCGGTCTCGCGCGGCAGCGAGACGTGAGGATAGTGGTGCGTCGGCAGCTCGTGGTAGCGCCAGGCCGAATCGTTTCGCGCGCGCTCGGCGAAGGGCGCGAAGCTCGTGTGCGGGTAGCCGGTGCAAAAGACGTACGCGCGCCGCCCGCGGTAGCGGCCCTGCAACGCGAGCGGCTGCGTGAAGGTCCTGAACGGCTGCGGATGGCGTCGCCCCTCGAGCCAGGCGATCTCCTGCGGGTCGGTCAGGCCCTGCGCCGGCGGCGGGAGCGGCGGCAGCGGCACGCTGGCGGTCGAGAACGCGGCGCGCCGCTCGGGACCGACGAGGTCCATCAGCGCCTGGCCGTTCTGCGGCACGAACGCATCCAGGTAGACGAGCGTGCCGACGCGCTCGGGCGCGCGGTCGGCGACGCCGGTGATCACCATGCCGCCGTAGCTGTGGCCGACGAGCACGACCGCCTTGAGCCGCTCGCACTCGAGCGTGCCGAGGACATCGGCGATGTGCGTCGAAAGGTCGATTGCCGCCGAGGCGAGGTGCGCGCGCTCGCCGATGCCGGTGAGCGAAGGGGCGAAGACATCGTTCCCCGTGGCGCGCAGCACGTGCGCCACGCGCTGCCACATCCAGCTGCCGCCCCACGCGCCGTGAACCAGTACGAAAGTCAGGACTTGGCGGTCGGCTTGAACATGCTCGACATGTCGATATCGTCGAGCTTGACGGCGGCCTTGTCGCGCGCCTCGATCTCGGCGCGCTTGCGCGGCGTCTCGCTGGTCGCCTGCTCGAAGGCCTCGGCGAGCTTGAAGCTGAAGGTAGCGAGCGCTTTCGGGTCGGGCTTCTTCTGGTCCGAGCCGGCGAGCGTGCCGTACACGCGCGCGGCGAGGCTGACGAAGATCCGCTCCGCCAGGTCGACGTAGGGATCCTTGGCCAGGGCAGCGGCGGCCTTGCCGGACGGCGGGGCGTCTTTGGCGGGAGCGCTCATGGCGCGAGTTTACCCCTAACTTCGGCGTCGTCCTCCGCCAGGGTGCGCTTCAGCTGGTCGCGCAGCTCGTTCGACACGGTGATGTGCGCGTCCGGCTCGGACTTGTGCACGGCGTAGAGCTTGGCCTGCACGACGTGGTCGTGCTCGGCGAAGGCGCGCACGGCGCGCTGCGCGCGCTCGGGGTCCTGCGTCGCCACGGCGAGCGCGGTCTCGCCGAGCTTGAGCGCCGAGAGCCAGGTCTCGCGCTCGATCATCTCCACGCCGAGGTCGCGCAGCTCGAACAGGTGGCGCATGTCGTGCGCGCGCGCGATCAGCCGCAGGCGCGGGAAATGCGTGCGCGCGATGCGCGCGAGGCGCGTGATCGCCTCGCGGTCGTCGAGCGCGATGACGAGCAGATCGGCGCTGCCGGCGCCCGCGGCGTGCAGCAGATCGAGGCGCGTCGCGTCGCCGTAGAACACGCGGAAGCCGAACTGGCGCGACTCCTCGACGTGATCGGGGTCGTCGTCGAGCACGGTGGGGTGGAAGCCGCTCGCATTCAGGAGGCGTGCGACCACCTGACCGACTCGGCCGAGGCCCGCGACGATCACCTTGCCGGGCTCGGGTTCCTCCGCCGGAGGCGCCACGGCGTCGCTGAAGCGCGGCGCGATGAAGCGGTCGTGCACGACGAGCAGGAACGGCGTCAGCAGCATCGACAGCGCGACCGCGAGCGTGGTCGCCTGCGCGGTCTGGTCGGGAATCGCGTCGCGCGCCGCGGCGAGGCCCAGGATGACGAAGGCGAACTCGCCGCCCTGCGCGACGAGCAGGATGAAGAGCGGCCGCTCGCTCGCCGGCAGGCGCGCGCGCGCGGCGATGATCCAGAGCACGATGCTCTTGAGGATGAAGAGCCCGACGATCAGCCCGACGACCACCCACGGCCGCGCGAGCAGCACCGAGAAGTCGACGCTCATGCCGACCGAGATGAAGAACAGGCCGAGCAGCAGCCCCTTGAAGGGCTCGATCGCGGCCTGGATCTCGTGGCGGTATTCCGATTCGGCCAGCAGCACGCCGGCGAGGAAGGCGCCGAGCGCCATCGACAGTCCCGCCTTCTCGAAGACCAGCGCAATGCCGAGCACGAGGAGCAGCGCGAAGGCGGTAAAAATTTCACGCAGGCGCGTGCGCGCGATGTGGCGGAACACCGGGCGCGCGATGAAGTGGCCGAGCACCAGCGTGCCCACTACCACCGCGATGGCGAACCCGACGCCCTGCCAGGAAAATCCGGACCAGCCGCCCGACTCGCCGAGCAGCGGCAGGACCGTGAGCATCGGGATCACGGCGATGTCCTGGAACAGCAGGATCGCGAACGTCGCCTGCCCGCCCTGCGTGCCGAGCGCGCCGCGCTCGTTCAGCGGTTGCAGCGCAAGCGCGGTGGAGGAGAGCGACAGCGCCATGCCTGCGACCAGCGCGACGCGCATGTCGACGCGGAACAGGAGCGCGACGCCGGCGATGACGGCGATGGAGCCGAGTACCTGCGAG
>Ga0137397_10003066_pt1 | contig 11630 bp, 6 predicted proteins | sample czorhiz116metaG_FD_106658 | JGI IMG/M metagenome (GOLD analysis project Ga0137397, IMG submission 106658) | Vadose zone soil microbial communities from Angelo Coast Range Reserve, California, USA - czorhiz1.16 metaG | ecosystem: Environmental > Terrestrial > Soil > Vadose zone | place: USA... | reverse complement strand
TGAGAGATTTATTGATGATAAATGCGACGCCCGCCGATTCTCTAGGGGATTCTGGGGTTGAGGAGAATATAATTTCCATTTTCTTGCCGAATTTGGAGCGGAGGGTATCTACAGACGGTTGGTCGAGGTGGGTTTCCTGGAGTGCTAGGACGGCGATTTTAAATTTATTAAGTGTGCTATTTACTGTAGACCATTTTTGTACAAGGGATTGGTTACGGGCAGTGGAGCCTCTCATATTAAGTGTGGCAATGTTGATGTTAGCTCTCCTGGGGCATGTCCCAGGGGTAGCGGGTGGTGAGAGGTTTGTAGGTGTAGGGGAGCGCTGGTGGGCGCGTGTTGGAGCTATGGTGGGCTCAGGAACTGGCGGCGGGTTAGACCGTGCGGTAGGGAGATGCGGAAGGGCATGACGACCGCTCAGCGGGCGCCGGGAACTCAGACGGGGGGCAGACATGTGCAGACCTTGGGGGGGGATGAACTAACTACCTAACCCCCTATACCAGAATCCCGGTCCGGGTCCCCCTTGTCCCTTCCTCCCCCCCCCCTGTGAATGCACACAATCACTTATTCCCTCTTATCCCTTCACTTTTGCTCAATCTTCTCTTTATTACTTTGGTAGTTATAAAATGTGTGATGTGCACATCAATACAAGTTGTCTGCACTCCTAAAACCACCCTGTGTGCCCTGTAAGGTCCCGAGAACCACCTGTACTCATCATCCCTCCACTCGCACTGCACACTGCCGCCACGCTATTTGCTGCCCTTTCCCTCTCTAGAACTTTAGCAAGATGTTGTGCAAGAGCTTGAAGACAAAGTTATGCGTCGCAGGAGATGAGCACGAGAGGAAGAAGACCGGGAATTGGATGAGCTGGACCCACGACAATCCCTAGTCACTGATGGCAGATAGAGACAATGTTTTCGCGCCCCAAAACGTTTTTCAGTTTTCCTTACGCACATATGATTGCCGGTGGGGAATCCGTATTTTGAGCAGGCAAGAGAAACAAGTCAGAAGGCTGTACTCTACGAGAGACCATCCGAGATTCCGAGAATATCGAATTTATGAGTAAGCACACGAAAATACCGGACAGAGGGAATAAAGGGAAGCGATGATGAGTGGAAGCAGTGCCAGGTGATGGAATGAGCAGTGGCGAAGCGCGGCTGACAGATGCGAAGGGGCTGCACGCGGACAGCTCACCTTACAACAAAAAAAATACAGTACAGACCAGCATGTTTGGCCATGTGTGTCTCCGACTATTTTTTACCGATGTACTACTGTACTTCAAGTTATCGTGGCGTGAAAGCGGTCCCAGAATTTGCCTCTCGTAGTTTCCAGAGAAGGAAAAGAAACCTTCTATGTCTCAGGACACTTAAAGGAGCAATGAGATGGCGGAAATTTGCCCACAGGTGAGTATTATGCAAAACGAATTGCATTTACAGAGAACAAAACAGTCACATGCACACAAGGGTAAGGGCACCAGAACGACGAGACATCGCTGAGCGAATAAAAATCGTCCTCGTCCGACTCCTCACCGTGCTCAACGGGTAACCGGTAAGCTCCCAAGGTCAACACCCCCCGATCCCGAGGCTTCAAGTTCCCACGGCAGAGTAAACTTGTGCTCGTCGTCCAGGACTTTTGGGTCCGCGCCATTTTCGATCAGCAAGCGTGTGATATCCGCATTCCCCAACAACGACGCATCATGTAGCGGAGTAAACCCAATCTTGTTCTCGGCTGTCGTGACCGCGCCGAATTCGATGAGCAACCGCGCGACTTCCACACTCCCCGAGAACGACGCATCATGCAGCGGAGTGTTCCCATGACGGTCTTGGGCTGCCACATCTGCGCCGTGCTCGACGAGCAACCGTGCAACTTCTGCATTCCCCGACTTTGACACCATATGAAGCGGAGTTGACCCGTACTTGTTCCGGGCTGACGTGGGCGCGCCGAGCTCGATGAGCAAGCATACTTGTTCTACGGTCCCAAAGAACGACATATCATGCAGCATGGTGTTCCCATGCTCGTCCTGGGCTGCCAAATCTGCGCCTTGCTCGACGAACAAGCGTACAATTTCCATACTCCCCGAGAGCAACGCATCACGCAGCGGAGTGCTCCCAAAATTGTTCTGGGCTGCCAAATCTGCGCCATGCTCGATGAGCAAGCGTCCGATGTCCACAATGCCCAATCGCGACACCTGATGCAGCGGAGTTGCCCCGTCATTGTCCTGGCATGTCGTGGCCGCGCCGTGCTCAACAAGCAAGCGTGCGACGTCCAGACTACCATACGCCGATGCATCATGCAGCGGAGTGCTCCCATGCTCGTCCCGGGCTGCAACATCTGCGCCGTGTTCGATGAGCAGGCCGGCGATGTCAATATTTCCCGACCGTGACGCCTGATGCAGCGGAGTCAACCCGCGCTCGTTCTGGGCTGCCGTGGCTGCGCCGAGCTCGAGGAGCAAGCGTGCAATTTCCACACTCTCCGACATCGACGCCTCGTGTAGCGGCGTGTTCCCATGCTTGTCCTGGACGGCCAGGTCTGCGCCGTACTCGATGAGCAAGCGTGCAACTTCCAAAGTCCCCGACTGCGACGCCTGATGCAGCGGAGTTTGACGCAGCGGAGTCAACCATTGCTTTTCCGAGACCCTTGTGTCTGCCACCTGGCGCCACTGATCTACGAATCTTTCCACATATCCGTTTCGTGACGCCAGATGTAATGGAGTCGCCTCGTTATGGAACCTTCGAGAATTCACATCTTGTGCGTGTTTGATGGCCAGAGCCTTCATAATGGGATGCAAACAGTAGAAGGCGGCATAGTGTAACGGGGTCCCCAGGGGTGGCAAAGGTCTTTCGAGTCGTTCGTGCGTCTCCGGCCGATATGGGTCATAAATCCAGAGCCACGCAGCAAGATGTGATTTGCTCGTGTCAAACAGCCGTATCATTGCATCTTCTGCACTTTGCGACACACCCTCGAACAGGGCATGGTTAACCCAAAACTCGGCGGCATATTCTGCCAGCGGAAAGTTTTGGAGGTTGATTTGGGTGATGTTGTCATCCAGGTGCAGTAAAATACCCAGACATGCTTGCGCGACGAGGGTATGGGCGGGTGTCATAGAAATGTGGTAACGGAGGGAAATGGCTTCCGATTTGTCGGCAAAGCGGGAAGAAGTCAAGAACTCCTTGACGGAGAAGTGTGGAAATTGTATGACTCTAGAATCGTCGACATTCACAACGGAAAGTAATGTGGAACACGTTGACAACACCGCGTCTATCGGGTCTTCAGGGCGCCAATCCTCGTGCAACGTCGGAATCTGTCCTGCGTCAAAATTGAGTGCAAGAAATTCTGCTAGTTCCTCAACACGGAGAGGACGGGAAGCGACGGCGACACACTGAAACAATCGATGAGCAAGTTCCGAGTCTACGCTATTGACACCCTGTAACGTGCGCTCGTATGTCTCGTCAAGCGTCTCTGGCAATTCCGCCAGGGCATGCCGGATACGTCCTGGGTGGCAGCCGCGAAGATAGACAAGCTGACAATATACCCAACGGAACCTACGTTACAGGTTTGAGCGAGAGTCATCGATAGTTCGAGTTATGGTTGCTTACATGCCGTCGGCGCGTTCTGTGAGGGTGTCAATCACCAGTTGCTTGTCATCCATTGTCCACCTTCGGTTCCTTGGATCCATGTTAACAACCGCCTTGATATAGTTCTCGATGTCCTCCATTTGTCCAGGCTCGTCGTGTAGAGAAACAGAACGGGAAGTAAAGGGTAAGAGGACAACCTTGATATCAGTCTCGGGTCGGCTAGTGATACATATCCGCAGGTTCGCGTGGCATAAATCGATGATGAGTTGCTCCAACATCTTTAGGACTTCCTCTCGGGGCGAGGGCATAGAAGATGTGTCCGAACATTCGTCCAAAGCATCGAAAATGAGATAAACCGGAACTTGTCCTGGGACTTTCACCAAGTTCTCCAGACAACGAGCGAGCTCTTTGTCCCTGGGATCTCGAGAACCATTTTCGTGTTCCAGGTAAAACCTTGAAAGAATGTCACAGTAGGAATCGGATTGACAACAAAGCTGCACTAGCAAAGATGAGAGCAGCCCGCGCAGGACCGTCTTCTGCTCCTCCTTGAAGTCACAGTAGAAGAAAGCGAGTGATGCTTTGCCAGATTTCTGCATAGCGTCGATCTCCTCGATGATTGTGGAACTGACCGATTCAGTAAATATCTAGCGCAAAAACTCCGAAAAATCACACGTACCAAAACACGCTTTTTCCTGAACCCGCTACGAAAAGAGGGAACGATCAGGTTCTGCGAGCGTACAACTACAGACAACTGACGTTTTCCGTGGATCCATAGCAGCGGATTCGGTCCGGACGACTTCCACTCCGAGAATGTATTGCCTTGAATGAACCAAGTAGCAGTCCCTGGGTGCCGTAGTGCGGTAGCGATGTTGTAATTCTTCCAAGGATCGGGGGGAGAGAGCCAAGTCCGGATATCTTGCTGTAACTTCTCACCTGCCAGACAAGGTCGGTGATGCCAAGCGGCAATGACAACAGTAGGGAATAACTAACGTCTAGAAATGTTCAAGCTCATGTCACTTGTCATTTGATGTGGGATTTCTACAGAGTGGTCAGCCGGATGTGGGTGGAGGGCCGGGTTTGGTGCGGAAGGCTTGGAGCTCAGCCTCGCCCATCTATTTATGAGTGATTGTAAACGGTTTAAGTTTGATCGCACTGTAGTCCAAACAAACTTAAACGAGAGACAGTAATTGGGGACGAATACTCACGCGTACTCACGATTCGATACAGGGACGAGAAAGTACCGCCCAACCACTTTTGGTTGTATAAGTAAGGGCCGGTCCAGACCGCCAAGCCCTATTACTAGGCTATGCTTGTGGACAGCGGACAGCCGTGGCCGCACAGGTCCATTCTTGCGCTGACCCCCAGTTATTCCCACCAGCACTCGGATCCCGCAATCTGCTCTCATCTTACCCATGACCTCTCACCCGCACCTGTACGTCCGGGTCATTCGTCTTCTGTCTTGCGTTTTCGATAGACAGAATACTCACAGGTCCCTTGGATAGGCATACCGGAAACCTCGTCTATCATACATTGTCGCCTTCGTTCGCCGAAGTCGGGCTCACTTCTCCCTCTCCCAACCCCTGCCAGTCGATGATGCCAATCCTGGGGATTCCTCAACAGCCAGCATTACGGTACACCATGGCAGCCTACCCCACGGCGGATTATCTGAACAAGCCGACAAAGGTAAGCCTATTTGACTGGTACAAACCTTTCTCTTGGAAATATTCGATTTCTATCGACTAGATGCCATTGACCATTCGCGTGGACGTCCGTGGAAATGGCACCGTCTTGCGCATGTCTGCCGATAATGTCGACATGTCGTGCAAACGTCGCCGTGACGTCTGGGCCCGCAAATTTACCGCAAATTTGGCGCCTCTATCGAACGCATCCTACGTGTCTGGCCAACCTTGCCTCTCGTTGTACGATTCAGAGGAACACCGAAGTCCAGGTCCCTACCTAAAAACGTCGTTATGGCACTCAATCACCCGGTGCGCGTTTGCGAAATCGATCTCAGTGTTACAAACTCAATGATTGGATTGTTTGCCGAAATGACACAGAAGCCGTTTCTGGCACTGAAACAATTTCATTTGACATCCAAAGATGATAAAGAGACACCCGTCCACGGCGAGTTGCTGGGGGGGTCTGCCCCACTCTTGAAGGAAATCGAGCTGGATGGTATCGCGGTTCCCTTCCCGGCGATGCGAGGACTCCTTTTATCCACTACCAGCCTCGTCAGCCTCCGTCTCGGAAACATACCAAATACTGGTTACTTTTCGCCAAATGCCCTTGTCACCGTCTTGTCCAGCTTGGTGCAGCTCGAAAGACTTCACGTCCGTTTCTGTTTCCCGGTTTCTCGAGCTCGCTCAGTCACAAGCAGAGCACGCCTGCCTCCTCTCGAGCGCGCCATTCTTCCCTCCCTTACCAACCTTTCTTTTTATGGGACGAGCGAATATGCGGAGGAACTTTGCGTAATAATCGACACCCCGGCTCTCGCCACCGTCGGGATAGAACTCTTCAACCAGCTCATTTTTGAAATTCCGCAAGTCTGCCAGTTTATTTCTCGTACGGAAGGACTCAGGTCATTCAACGGGGTGATGGTAGAACCCTATGATACGTTTATCCCAGTCAGATTGTGTTTTCAAGAGAAGAATAGGCCTTATGATGGGTGGTGCATCCTCACGGTCTCATGCAGGCAGCTCGATTGGCAGCTGTCCTTTGCAACCCAGATCCTCAATCAGCTTTCTCCTTTCCTCTCTAGCGTGAAGACGCTTCATGTTTTCAGAGATACTGTCCTACCAATGGCAACTGGGAAAGAAGACGTGGATCCAACGCAGTGGCTGGAGCTTTTTCAGTCGCTTCCTCATGTATCGGATGTTCGTGTTGGTGAAAAAGAACTTGTATCGGACGTCGTACACGCGCTAGTCAGCGAAGACGCAGGCTACACGGCCACAGGATTACTGCCCAGTCTGGCATCGCTCTACCTGAAGGGATATCATAAATCCTCTTCCGTGAAGGAAGCTTCTGAGCGGTTCGTTGCCGCGCGCAAGGCCGCCGGTCGCACTATATCCTTGCTCTGTTGAGAAGAGCCCTTCAAATCCCCCTTGTGTTTGTATCAGTGCATTTCTCTGCCGAACTGATAGTTGCCGTTGTATCTCATTTTTCTTCTGTGCTATATACATACTCTCATGCGATGTACTGTTGAGGATGTACGTTACAGTCATAGCGGGGTGCTTTCCTATCTAAATATCACCCTATTTTTCTTTCCTCGTCTCGGGAGTCCCGCATGGGTATCATTCCTCTAAGTCCACGTCCAGACGACGCGTTCGCTACACACATACAAAAACACGTTTTGGGTACACAGGAGAGGTAGCGTGCGTAGATCTGGACTCCGAAAAAAAAAAAGAAACGAAAGGACGAAGCGCTTGCCAGTGAAGAGAGGAAAGAGAACGGTTGCAGCGAAATAATATAAGGCGGGTGGAAATTCGCCCACGGGCGAGTTTACTATACAATCGAGTGTGCATAAAAAAGGTGAAAAACAAAAGTAAAAGCCCCTTCTCAAGGGCAACTCCGGTCTACGGCGACGACAACGACAACGACAAGATGGGGGTTGCTAGAAGTCGTCACCGTCCAGGTCATCAGGATCAGCCGGCCCAGGATCCGGCTCCGGTCCCGGTCCCGGTTCTGGTTCCGGCGCAATGACGCCCTTGACGCCCCCGCTCTGCGTCCGCCCGCCATCTCGCCCGCGCGCCGTGCTCATTTGCGGTAGGCGCCTTGGTCGGTCGTCTGCGCCCTCAGCCTGGCTGCTCGACGGGAACGGCACCGGTGCGCGCGCTTCTTTCCGCTTGCGGCTCTTCGTGCTGCCTGACGACTTTGCTTTAGACATCATCGGAGGCATCGGCACTGCGGCGGCGTCGCCTCGATCGCCGGTGATGGGGAATGTCGGCGGCGTGGCGTCGAGGGGTGTCGCGGGTATCGGTGTTGGGTCCACCCACTCCTCATCGTCCAGGTCACCGTCGTCCGCGGATGTGGTGCGCGAAAAGCTGACGGCGTGAGCTTTCCGTTGAGGCGTCACTGTTGTTTCCGTAGTGCTGGAGACCGTCGGGCCGGGCGTCATGGGTCCGACGGGATCATCTTCCGTATCGGCCTCGCTTTGTCCGCTCTTCGACGCTGCGCGCGAAGAGACACGGTCGACGATACTAGCGCCCTCTCCGGCGTCGAAAAAGTCGCCATCCGAATCTTCCTCGTCCTCTTGTTCGTGTGTCTCCTCGTGCTCGTGCACTTCCTCATCACCTGCGCCCGAACGCGAAGAGTCCTTATCTTCTGGCATGTCATCTTCCTCGTCAGGCTCTGACATTGATTCGAGACTATCGTCCACGTCAGACCACGATGGAGGTTCATCGACGATTGAGAAGATCGTCTTGTGATTCTTGAACAACTAACGTCGCCGGTTAGCGCTCCTTCTTTCAGTTGGCACGTATCGGAGGTCACGTACCTCTGTTACCCTCTGTCGAAGGTCGAGCCAATCCGCCTCATTTTTGCACAGGAAGCCGATGAGCATGCTCGGGTCTAGCCCGGATAGCGGCATCTTGCGTACCCGCTCGCAGTGGAATGTCCGAAGTTCTGTCGGGCTGTATGCCGTCGCGTAGTGTATCTGCGTGATGTCCAGGCCTGAGTCACTAGCTGCGCCTGACAGCTCAGATCCTGCCCCATTGGCACCAGTCGAATGCCATCGAGCATGTGCGCCGCCTGACGAAGAGCTGCTGGTTGATAATTGCTTCGATAAGGGAGATGACGAGGCTGGTGCACGATATGAAAATGTAGATGACCCCGTACGGCTCGAAGCAGGCGATGTTGGCGATCTATGATGACCGGGAGGTGATGCCGAACCTCGCTCCGGCGTTGTTTGTCTTATTGGTATCCCACGCTCGCGCTCGCGTTCTGTGGTGTTGGGAGGTAGTCGAAATGGGATTGCTGTGCGCGAATGATGGGGGTCCAGGTAGAACAGGTTGTCCGCTTGCGAGCCAACGAAGTAGTATGATGACGATGGGCGGCCACCAGCGATACCAATCGACTGTGGGAACGTGTACAACGCCTGGAAAGGCATGAGCCGGAAGACATGTGAAAACGTAATGAAGTCACTCACCTTTATTGTGTCGTAATAAATTGGGTTGACACCGTCTATGCCAAGCCGGATACCAATAAGGACGACGACTGCGCGTTCGCCCCATCTTGAAAGTTTGCGGGGACGAGGTGAACTAGTTGGCGAGTGTGAGGCCGAATATACATCTGATTGGAAAATCTGGCTGTCAACGGCAACAGATATACCGAGCGATGCTTCTGGGGAGCTGTGCACTAGCGCTCTGAAAAGAGGTCAACAACATCGGAAGAAAGAATAGAGCATGATTTACGCACTTGATCGCACCAGCAGCTGTGCTGGGCCCGAACCACTGCCCAACATCCTTTCCAAGTTCCTTTCCAGCTAGCGCCATACGATGCACGCTGAACGGGCAGAGTGGCGACGGCGAGTCGAAGAACCATGTCAAGATTTGTACATACATCGCATAATCTGCCGTGTACACAGGATGAGGAGGGCGCCGCCAGTCTACGAGAGGTCAGGTACGTAAATGAAAGCCAAAAAACTGATATACCTCGTCCCAGGTGGAGATGTATGAGTGCGGTCGCGAGCAACGATTGGCCGGTCCGCAACATACAACCCCAGCCTGCGTCACTCGTCCAACCCTTCTCACCCCCAGGCCACCAGCGCTTCGAAGGAGGACTGGAGGAGATGGGGACCGGACACCCTGCCGCTACAGCAGCAGCAGTTTCGGCTTGCTCACGCTCGAGCGCGGTAAGCGAGGAATCGCGAATGGGTTGAAAGTGAGACCGATAGGTGATCCACACACGTGACGTGAAATCGGCGTAGAATTCAGGAGGCCAGTGGGCAGCAGGATGCTTGGAGGAAGATGATGAACCGGTAGCCGTCACGGTGGAGGATGTTGAGGAACGGAAGGAAGGTACCCGCCTTGATTCGACAGAACCGCGCCGTGAGAGCGCTGGGGAAGCGGGCTCGTTGGATGGTTCATAACCGGGATGTTGGACACCGAGAAGCCAAATTGGGTCTGTGCACCTGTCGGGGGTGGAATCGCTGTCGAGGAGGTAACGCATTGCCTTGTCGAGGTGACCCTTGCCGTGTTTTGCTGCGGTCAATAGGGCGGACGACTTGGCTTTCGGGGAACCAGATGGGGGTAGGTGGCCGCTGTTGAGGAGATGGGGGAGGGTTAGATCTGTGGAGGAAGAGTTGAAAGCGTGCTGAAACCAGCCGGAGAGGCGGGTGGGGATGTCAGAAAGGCGAGTGGTGGAGTGAGATGACTGGTAATAAGAAAGGTGATTATCGGACACCGAGCTGAGCGGGCGCTCTGGACGCATTCTCACTCGGGAGGAGACCGGCTCTACGATGATGGGCGGTTCGTCCGTACTATCATCGGCGGCGCTAAAATCTTCAGAGATGTCTGCGTCGTGGGGCGGGGACGAGGCTTCCTTGACACCGAATAACTTGCTCCCCCTGCGCATGAGGGAGCGTTTTTGACTTTGAGTCGTCGAAGGGGAAGATGAAGGCTCTGAAAAGAGCGCATTTGAGCTTTGGGAGGAGGAACTGGCGGCGCTGCTGCTGCCGCTGGCAGGGTCGATCATGGACCTGGAGCGGTCGCGGGACTGCTTGGGTTGGAGGAACTTTGGGAGTTTGTATGAGTTGGCTGGCGTCGAGGCCGATGAGGAATGGCGGGACTTGGAGGACATAAGGATAAGATGAGAGAAGGAGGGTCGCCGCCGTCGGCGCTGTTGTGGTCGGTGGAGAGTGGCGTCGTGGCAAAGTAAAGTTGGTCAGTCGCAGTCGCTCGCCAATCGAATCGCGCTCTGCTCTCCTCGCTCAATCGGACTCAAATCTCTCAATTCCTCGTCCTATTCCTTTTCTAAAATTATTCAAAGGAAGGTCTGCCCCGGAGCAAATGGGAATTCTTGTCCCGGAATTACACGACTTCAGCCCTCGGCACACGTGTTCCCCCACGTGAGAGGAACAGTTCATTGATCCTCGGAGTGTCTGTCTACATACGCGCGCGTCCCACACTACAATGCCAGCGTACTGCAGCCTCCTGTGATATATACGGGTTTAATAGAAACGCTGTTATAATCGTGTCAACTTCCTCATCCGCAACGAAGCACCGCCGGTGCCTAGACCGCGCACCAAATTGACGCGCTCAAAACCATGACAGGAGGAATCCGGTCGGGTAATCAGTATACTGTAGGGCCACGTAGGGTTGCTGTCGTGTCAGGGCGTTTAGGGTACCCTGAAATGAACTCTTTTGCCAAAGGTAGAGAACACAGTTCGCTGGCTCAACTCGGCCAAACGTGGGAAAGTTCTGACATGTGGCATCACCGGGCCGCGTTGCTCCGAACGTGTCTCATGGCCGCCGCGTCCCCAAATCTGCGACTCGGTCCCACTCGAGTTCAGATGCCATTTTCGATGAACCTGACCCTACAATACCAGCTGCTCACACACCTTGGCGCTGCGGGCAGACCGAACCAAGAGCGAACCCCTGCTCAAGACATTTCGCCGTGTGGTCACTGGCATTTGGAAAGCACGACGGACCCATGAAGCCCTTCATTCGTAGGTAACGTACGGCAATCATTTCAACCACGCTTTTCAAAATCGAACCCCGCTCTGCCGGTGCACTGCCGAGTATAATGTAATGCAAGGACCACTGTCACCACTCCAAGTATTATTATATAAGCTCAATGTTGCATTACATAATCACACATATCCACACAACAATATATGGGTACAAGTTTCATTGCCAGGCCTACGGCCTGGGCTTGAACTTGGGGCGCTCCGCATATTCACCTGGACACAGCAGGGGCTTCGCCCCTCTTATCCACAACATTTTGAACTATAGTTCCATTTCTAAGCACCTTCTGACCACCTGCCCATCACTTTTGACCATTTAAGCAAGACATTAGACCACAATCTACATATTTCTATTTACACTCTAACATTTACATCTA
>Ga0137397_10003065_pt1 | contig 11633 bp, 5 predicted proteins | sample czorhiz116metaG_FD_106658 | JGI IMG/M metagenome (GOLD analysis project Ga0137397, IMG submission 106658) | Vadose zone soil microbial communities from Angelo Coast Range Reserve, California, USA - czorhiz1.16 metaG | ecosystem: Environmental > Terrestrial > Soil > Vadose zone | place: USA... | reverse complement strand
CCGGCAACCCGTCGAGGCCGCCGGCCATGCGCCGGCCATTCCAGGTCAAGCCCGCCGGGCAGCAATGGCCGTCGCTCCACGTCTGTCCGTCTCGGCAGGTCGGAGGCGGAGGCGGCGGCGGGGTGAACGGCAGGCACTCGTTGCCGACACGGCGCGTGCTGACCGGACACACCGGGTCGATCAGCGGCACCGGCGGCGGCGCGCACAACTCGGCTGGCAGGTTCTCGGACCAGAAGCCCTGATCGTCGGCGGCGAGCGTGTTCTTGGGCGCGCCGAGTGGATCGACGATGCGGGCGTAGTTGTCGACTTTGCAGTTGAGCGCCTTGGCATCGTTGGTGTTGCCCGAGAGCCGCGCCGTCACGACCAGGATGCTGCCGGGGCCGGCGGTCGGCATGACGACGTTGCCGTTGGTCTGGCAGGATTTGGTGGCGGCGTTGCAGGTCCATTGGGGATCAGGCTCGAAGCTCAGCTTGGTGTGAGCCGGTGGCATTTCGACGAACTTGATCGAGCCGTTGAAGGTGTTGGGCCCGAGATTCGACACCGCGATGCGGAAGCGTTTGCACCAAGTGTCGCCACCGGTCGGCGTGCAGTCAGGAGACAGGGCACCACCGTAGCCGCCCTTGTAGAGGGCGAGGTTGGTGTGCTCTTCGCAGACATCCGGCGGGATCACCGCTGTGGCGGAAGCCTGGTCGTCGGCCGGATTGCTGTTCTGATCGCTGGGCGAGGGGGCGTAGTCGATCTTCACGCGGTTGCGCACCTGGCAGCCAAGCTCCTTGGCACGCGCTTGCGAGAGATTGACGCGCACGACCAGCAGCACGCTCTGCGGTGGCGCATTGAGCATCACCGGATCGCGTTTGCAGCTGTAGGCTGGTCCGCCGCCGGCGCAGTTCCAGCCTGCACCGCTGAAGATCGCGGTCGTGCCTGGCGGCACCGTGTCGGTGATCTCGATCTTGTCGTTGTAGGTGCCGGGACCCATGTTCCAGACCCGCACGTGAAAGCCGCAGGTGATCTGGTTCTGGCCCTTGAAGCACGAGAGCGGCTGCTTGGTGATCTTCAGGTTGGTCCGCTCCTTCTTGCACAGATGCGCCGGCAGATGCGCGGTGGCGCTGTCGTCGTCGTCAGCCGGATTGGTGTTCTGGCTGCTCGGCGAGGGCGCATACAGGATCTTCGCGTGGTTCCTCACCTTGCAGTCGAGATCCTTGGCATGCTGATCAGGCACGTCGACGCGCACCGGAATGGTCACCTGCTCCCACGGATTGAGATGCACCGGCGCAAGCGATGTGCAGGTGTAGTTCGGCGGCCCGCCCGGACAGGCGCCGAAGGTCGGGCTCGAGAATATCGCGGTCACGCCCGGCACTGACGGGATCGTATCGCGGACCTGGATGGTGTCGTTGTGGACGCCGGGACCGGTGTTGGTCACGGTGATGATGAAGCCGCAGCGATGCTTGTCATTGCCGATCTTCCAGCAAGAAACAGCTTTCTTCTCCAGCTTGAGATTGGTCGGCGTGTCGACCGGTGGCGGCTCCCAGCCGCCCGGCGGCAGCTCACCTCCCGGCGGCAGCGTGCCGGGCGGCGGATAGCCCGGAACAAGCTGCGTGAACCCGGGCGTGCCTTCGCACGGCTGCCAGATCTCGACATCGCCGACATGGCCGGCCTTCTCGGCGTTGCCAGCCTGCTGATCGTCGTAGTCGACGAAATAGCTCGCAGATGGCGGCGCATTCTGCGGCCGCACCAGCGACGCATCGTTGCCCTGCAGACCATGGATATCAAGCGGGCCTTCTTCGACGAGCTTGCCGGCATGCGCCTCGTTGTTGCGCAGCCGCTCGCCGGTCGACCAGAGCATGCCGTTGCAGGCGCCACGCCGCGCCATGCCGCGGGCGTCATAGCTGTAGCCGAGCGCGATGCCGCCGGTGGCGTTGCGGTAGTCGTTCGGGAAGCCGATGGCGTACTCCGCCGGCTGCCAGGCGCCGCTCGCATCGCGCTGATAGCGCAACACGGTTGACTGGTCGGGGTCGGCAAACACCGAATAGTCGTAGCTGCCGCGGATCGCGCCGCGCTGCGCGAGGTAGATCTTGCCCTCGGCATCGAACGCGATATCGGCGATCACTTGTCCGCTGCGTGCACCAGCGACCGCGAATTCCTGGCGAGGATCACCAGCAAAGCTGCCGTCGGCACTGACGCCGACTGACCAGACCTGCTGGCCGTCCGCGACCGCGTAGAACAGGCGGCCCTGATTGAGCGCCATGCCCCACACCTGTCGTTCGACTTGCGTGAAGCCCCAAGTGCCGGGATCCTCGACGTCGAAATTGGCGGAGGTGATGTCCATCTGCGCGCCGTTGTCGGCGACCGGGGGAAGTCCGCGCACGAGCCGTCCGGCGATGCCGTGATCGAACGTTCCGATCAACTGGCCGTTGGCATCGAGGCGATGGATCAGGCCGGTGTCGAGATCGGAGACGAAAAAGCTCCGGCTCGCTTTGTCGAACACGATGTCGCCGAGGCCCGCGCCATTGTTGCCGGGAATCATCGCAAACAACGTCACTGCGCCGGTGCGGCCGTCGATCTTGTAGATGCTTCCAGGGCCGCCGGCGGCTCCGAACTGACCGGGCATCCACCTTGCGCCAGCCTGTCCTTTGCGCAGCCGATTGTTGCCTGGGCCGACGATCTGCAGGCCGAAGGCCGCAGTCTGTCCGAGATAGATGTTCGGGATCGCGCCGTCGTCGAGCGTGATCGGGAACACCTGACCAACGTCTTTGGCCAGCACTTTCAGCGTGCTCGGCGCCGCGATGAGCTGGCCTTGCGGCGGTGCGCCTGGCCCGCCGATCCGGACGATCTTGGCCGAGGGGCCTTCGAGATCGATGGTGAGCGTGTCGATTGGATCGGCACTTGGCGTCGTGGGTGCAGCGGCTGCTTTGCTGCCGGAGAAGCCGGTGATGACGGCATCGCCGGGCGCGAGAACTCCCTGCGCCAGTGCGGTCGATTGCAGCAGCATAAAGCTCAGCGTGAATACGGCTAAACGGCACAGCCGCCACGGCGCCGCTGGTTCGGACGAATCAAAGTAGTTAACGCCTTGCGGGCGCATGTGGACCTCCTGAAGGCACTCGTTGCAAGTGCCTGCATGTTTGGTGATGTCCCCGCCGCTGATCGCGGCGAGCGCCCGTAGCGTTTTTGTCGAGCGGGGAGGTCAGCGCGTTCAAAATGTACGTTTGTTCACTTGACGCCGCGTCCCAAGAGAACGGAGGGAACAGGCGTCAAGTGACAATCAGGTCAAACGTCTTAAGCCGCTCGCCGCAAGAGACCTTTGCCAGTGCTCAGGTGCCAGTGCTCAGGCGGCGCGACGACTGAATGGGAGCAGCGCGGGCGCATTAACCTCAAGTATGACGACTCTCGAAGTCGTTTGGTTTGCGCTGCTCCCGGTTGGCGGTCAGGCGGCGTTCTTGTGCATGTGCTTGGCGAGGAAGCGCTCCATCGCTTCATAGAACTCGAAGCGGTTCTCTTCGTTGTGGAAGCCGTGTCCCTCGTTGTCCTTCAGGATGTACTCGACGGCGACGCCGCGCTTCTTCAGCGCTGCCACCATCTGGTCGGACTCGTCGACGTTGACGCGCGGATCCTTGGCGCCCTGCGCGATCAGGAGCGGCGCGCGGATCTTGTCGGCGTGCAGCACCGGCGAAGCCGCCTCGAGCAGGGCCTTGTCGCGCTCAGGATGCCCGACCATTTCGTACAACATCTCGAGATGTGGCTTCCAATAGGGCGGGATCGTGTTGAGGAACGTGAACAGGTTCGACACGCCGACGTAGTCGATGCCACAGGCATAGAGCTCGGGCGTGAAGGCGAGTCCGGCCAGCGTGGCATAGCCGCCGTAGCTGCCGCCATAGATGGCGACGCGCTTGCGATCGACGACGCCTTGGCGGATGAGGTGCTGGACGCCATCGGTGATGTCGTCCTGCATCGCCTTGCCCCATTGCTTGAAACTCATTTCCACGAACTTGCGGCCATAACCGGTCGAGCCGCGGAAGTTCACCTGCAGCACGGCGTAGCCGCGGTTCGCCAGGAACTGGACCTCGGGATCGTAGCCCCATGCGTCGCGCGCCCACGGCCCGCCGTGCGGATTGACCACGAGCGGCAGGTTCTTCTCGCCGCCGCGCGGCAGCGTGAGATAGCCGTTGATGGTGAGACCATCGCGCGTCTGGTAGGTGATCGGCACCATCTTGACGAGATCCTTCTCGTCGAGCCAGGGCGTCCGGTCGGCAAGCTTGGTCAGCTCCTTGGTCGCCACGTCGTAGAGATATTCAGAGCCTGTTGTGCGATCGTTCCAGGTCGAGATGACATAGACGCTTTCGTTCTTGTCGTGGTCCTGGAGCGAGATCTCGTAGCCCGGGAGCTGCCGTTCGAGATCGCGGAAGATCGCCTCGGTTCGCAGGTCGAAGTAGGTTCGCTGGCGCTTCCAGGTCGTAAAGGTGGCGTAGCTGATCACCTGGCGCTTGCGCGACCAGGCGAGGGACCCGGCGTCGACATCGGGATGCTCGAAGATGACGCGTTCCTCCGTGGCAGTCGCCGGATCGATCAGCACAATCGCCGACTTGTCACGGTTGATGTTGGAGGCCGCGTAGAGCTTGGTGTTGTCGAAGCTGAAGAATTGCGGGGAGATGCTCTCCTTGAAGTTGGTCGTGATCACCGTCTTGAACGGGCTGTTTTCATCGGCGCGGTAGAGCAGGCTGGTATTCACGCCGTCGGTGCTGGTGGCGACGCGGATACGCCCATCGTGATCGGGCATCCACGAGGTGATGTGGCCAGGGTTTTCGGCAATCAGCGCGAGCTCTTTGGTCTTGAGGTTCAGCCGATAGACGTCAAACACTTCCGGATTGCGCTTGTTCAGCGAAATGAGCATTTCGTCGTCATGGTCCGGCCGATCGTCGATGATCCTGGCAAGGACATTGTCGAACGGCGTCAGGTCAACGAGATTGCTGCCGTCGGCGTTGACGCTGACGAGATGGAAGTTCTCGTCACCCTTGAAGTCCTTGAGGTAGACGATGCGGTTTGAGCCCTTCCAGAAATAGCCGGCGACGCTGCGCTCGGTTTCGCTGCTGACGCGCACCGCCGGGCCGCCCTTGCGCGGCTGCACGAACACGTTCATCCGGCGCTGGTAGGACTGCATGAACGAGATGCTCTTGCCGTCGGGCGAGACTTGGAACACGGCCTTCTCGGGATTCTTGAAGAAGTCGCGCAGCGGGATGAGGTTTGCGCTGGACGACGCAGCGCCGGCTGCAAGCCCGAGCGGCGATCGCGCCAGTGCCGTGCCGGCACCGGCCATGCCGCAGGCTGCTGCGGCACTCGACAGAAAGAAACGACGATTGAGCATGATATTCCTCCTGGTGAGGGCCCCTCAGGGCCACCGATTTCTGGAGGGTATTTAGGGCCCCCCGGCGTGGCGCGATGTGATGGCCATCACAGGCTGTGCGAGGAGGCTGACAAAGGCGCTCAAGCCCACTATCCATCGACGAGCGCAGGACTAAGATGACGGTCGTGCTACCCAAGGATTTGGCCATGCTTGAGAAAGTCAATGCCGGGCGGCTGGCGGGCGCCTCCGATCGCTTCGATTTCGACGAACTCGTCCAGGAGGACCGGGTCCATCGGCTGATCTATACCGAGCCGGCAATCTTCCAGGCCGAAATGACGCAGGTGTTCGGCGCGGTCTGGGTCTACCTTGGGCATGAAAGCCAGATCGCCAAAAACGACGATTTCATCACCACGCGGCTCGGCTTGCGGCCGATCATCCTGCTGCGCGATTCGCAGGGCGTGATCCGCGCACTGTTCAACCGCTGCACCCACCGTGGCACGACGCTGTGCCGCAAGGACAAGGGCACGGCGCGCACCTTCACCTGCCCGTATCACGGCTGGAGCTACCTCAATTCAGGCAAGCTGCGCGCGGTGCCCTGGCCGGACGGCTACGCCTGCGACTTCAAGGATGCGAAATACAATGTCGCGCAGGTGCCGCGGGTCGACAGCTATCGCGGCTTCATCTTCGGCACGCTCAATCTCGACGCGCCGCCCCTCCTCGACTATCTCGGCGGCATCACCAAGCCGATCGATGAGTGGCTTGATCGCCAGCCGGGCGGCAAGATCGCGGTGTGCGAGGCCAACCGGCTCAAATACAAGGGCAACTGGAAGCTCGCCTACGACAATTCGGGCGACGGCTATCACGTCGTGTTCTCGCATCGCTCGCTGCTCGAGATGGAGAACCGGCAGGCCGACGTCGCCAACAAGGGCATGTCCTATTATCGCAGCTCGCCCGATACCGCCCCGATGTACATGGCCTATATGGGCAACGGGCATCACTTCAAGGACAAGCGGCCCGCGATCGAGAAGCGCGCCGGCGGCCTGTGGGCGGTGGAGGGGGCGGCGCCCGGCACCGAGCATTATCAGGAGGAGCTGCGCCGCCGCTATGGCGCCAGGGCCGAGGAGATTCTTGACCTCGCGTCATCCGAGCCGGTGAACATCAACGTGTTTCCGAACTTCTCGCTGCTGGGCAACCACATCCAGGTGTTCGACCCGGTGGCGGTCAATGAGACCGACGTGACCTGGTACGGCACCGCGGTGGTGGACGAGGAGGGCGTGCTCGGCGGCGCGGTCGATGAGATCAACGCGCTGCGCATGCGCACGATGGAGCAGTTCCCCAATTTTGGCGAGGTCGATGATCTCGCCAACTTCGAGGAGATCCAGCGCGGGCTTGGCTGTCTCGAGGACGAATGGGTCTACATGCACCGGGGATTGGGAATTCCCGGCCGCGTGAAGACCGACGCCAATGGCATCATCACGGCGCCCGCCACCGACGAGGCCTTCATGCGCGAATACATCAGGGAGTGGAAGCGCCTGATGAAGGCCGAGCCGAACATTGCGATCAAGCGTGAGCCGTAGTCGCGCAACTCTCGATCCGTCATCCTGAGGTGCCCGCGCATGGCAGGAAGCTCATTGCAGGTTGCGGCGGTGGGTGCGCGGGCCTCGAAGGATGGCGGCCACGGAGCTAGGGCTTTCTTCACCGAGGCACGGCTCGGGCCGTCGCCCACCGATCTCGGGTTTACCCGAGATCGGATCATTGAGTGCGCAAGTCGGCCAAGGCCGACTTGCAGTGGCTCGCCCGGCTGGAAGAAGCCTGGCGAGCGCCTCAGGGTGACGGATCAGACAAAGAGACACTGACATGCAGCCCGCCCACGACCCGTCTTCCACCTCCTACTACGTCACCGACGCGTTCTATCGCGCGCTGATCGCGCAGTTCAGCGATTGGCAGCGCGACGATCTCGCGATCGCCGATCTCGCCGAGCGTGACCGCTTCCGCATGCTGATCGAGCGCGAGGCGCGCCTGCTCGATCAGCTCAAGTTCGACGAATGGCTCGCCATGTATGCGCCGGAATGCATCTACTGGGTGCCGGCGACGCCGCAAGGCGGCGATCCGCGCCGCGAGGTTGCGATCCTGTTCGATGATCGCAGGCGCATGGAGGACCGGGTCTATCGGTTGCGCACCGGCTATGCCTGGTCGCAGGCGCCGAAGTCGCGCACGGTGCGGATGGTCTCGAATGTCGAGGTGTTTGCCGCCGGCGCAGCGCGCATGGTGCGCTCGAACCTCTTGATCAGCGAATTTCGCCCCGACGGGGTCCGCTTCCTGTCGGGCTTCTGCGCCCACCGCTTTGTCGAGCAGGAGGGCCGCTGGCTGATCGCGGTGCGGCAGGTCAACCTGATCGATTGCGATCAGAACCTGCGCAACCCTAGTATTGTGATCTAGCCAGCCGTTCCGTCACTCGGCGTTGTAAGGGAAGGCGCGCCCACACCCCGTTGCAGACGCGCCAACCACTCCAACGCTACTTGTGCACACTAATTTAGCGAGGGGGCGGGGGCGTCATCGGCGCGCGGTCGCGCGTCGGCGGCGACTGGCCAGTTGTTGTTGACGTCGGTTCCTTGTACGGCTTGAACTCGGCCGCGTTCTTCAGCTCGTCCTTGGTCATTGCGAGCTTGAGCTTCATGCTCTCGCGTTCGCCCGCCGGCATGATTTGGAACGACGCCGGACTCAACGCCACGTCCTTTGCGCCAATGCCGAGGAACCCGCCGACGCCAACCACGTAGGCGAGGATCTTGCCATCTTTGTCGAACAGGATATCGCTGACGTCGCCGACCTTCTCATCGTTGCTGCCGATGACGTTGCTGCCCTTCACCTTGGATGCCAGCAGCTGGTCGGGCTTCTGCTCGGTGATTACCTGATTCTTGTCCGCACTCTTGTCCGTTGTCGCCGCGGGCGGTGATTGCTTTGGTTGATCCGTTGTCGCCGCGGGCGGCGACTGTTTAGGTTGCTCGGGCGCCTGGGCAATCGCCGCGCTGGTCAACAGCGCCAGCGACGCCGTCGTGATCATGAGTTTCTTGAGCATTGTCCTTGTCTCCTCGATTCCATCGTGAAATCCGGGGATACGCGCCTCGTTGTGTGAGGCGGTCGTGTTTCAACAACTCGCGAATCTTTGGCGCGTTCCACCAATTCTTAACGTGCAGATTGCCGCTGCTTATGGAACTTCAGTGATCGATGTGTCCGTGGCGAGGATTAGTCGATTTCGCACCGCACACAGTCTTGAATCGATCTGATGGCGCACCAGCGCGCGCCAAGCACAGCGGTCAACGTCGACCCAGGCAGCTGCTGGCTCATTGCGTCGCGCCAAGTCGACTTGCGTCGTGTCAAGTCGACTTGCGTCGTGTCAAGTCGACCTGATCGACCGCGATCAGAACCTGCGCAACCCGGGCATCGCGATTCAGCTCAGATTACAGGATGGGTCTCGTTTGGTGGCGCGGGAAGGCTGGCGCCGAGCCGGGGCGTTCACTCGTGTGCCCTCCTTGCGTAGCATGGCACGCGATGAGGCCGTTGCGCTCTTTGCCTTCGTCTTGGTCTTCTCTGCCGCCTTCGTTCCCTTGGTCCCCTTGGCCCGCTTTGATACTTTGCCGGCGTGCTTTGGGCTCTCAGCGGCCTTGGAACCACCCGTGTCGGCCATTTCCAGCCCGAACAAGGCGGCGACATCGCTGTCATCGAGCACGTTCGCCGCGGAGGGCGCCTTCGAGAGCGAGATGTCCTCTCCGCTCTCGGCAAACAAGTCGCTCTCGTCCACACCGCGGAGCACAAACAGGAGCTGAGGCTTTTGGTCGAGCCTGGCGCCGACGCCGTAGAGCGCTGCCGCGACGTGCTTGCACATGTCCGCCCAGTCAGGACAGCTACAGGAAAGCTCTATTTCATCCGGGGATGGAAACAGGCCGTCGCCCTCCCGACAGACCCTGTCCATCACTCCTTTCGCGAGGCGGCCCTGCAGGAGCTCGACCAGGGAATCGATGCTTCCCGCACAATCCCGGCAGATGGATTTCCAACGGCTCGATTTGACCGGCGCGATCCCGATCTTGATCTTGTAGAGCTCGGAGCCGGCCACGAATGCCACGACCGCGCCCTTTGCGATCTGCAGATCGACGACCGAGCCGTTGCGGACATAAGTGCGGCCGCGCGGCAGGCGGTTCTCGAAGTCGCTGTAGCGTTCGAGATTGTCGCACCAGGACTTGCCCCAGAAGCTCTTGGCGATGGTGCGGCCTTCGATCATCACCGGCGCAACGGCTTGTCCCTTTTTCTTGAGCTTCTTCAGCTTCTGCTGGGCCTGACGCAGCCTCTGCGCCACCGGAACATAGGGCCGAAACTCGTACCAGCTCATCGGTCACGCCTCCCGCATCGCCGCAGAGAGATCGAGCGCGACGAGGTTGAGCAACTCAGCGTCCTTCATCTCGGTCAGCAGCATGTCCGCGCCCGCGCTCAGGAAATCTCCGGCCAGCTGCTTCTTCGACTCGATCATCTGGTCGATCTTGTCCTCGATGGTGCCGCGGCAAATGAACTTGTGCACCAACACATTCTTATTCTGCCCGATTCGGAATGCACGGTCTGTAGCCTGGTTTTCCACCGCCGGATTCCACCATCGGTCGAAATGCACGACATGGGAGGCGGCGGTAAGATTGAGCCCGGCCCCGCCTGCCTTGACCGACAACACGAAGAAGGGGACGCTTTCGTCCTCCTGGAATTGTCGCACGAGATCCTTGCGTTTTTTAACCTCGGTGTCGCCGGTGAGGACGACACCTGGTCGCCCGAACACTGTAGCCAGGAACGCAGCCAATGGGGCGGTCGTCTCCCTGAACTGGGTGAAAATGAGCGCCTTCTCCTGGCGAGCAGCCACGACCTCCGCGATGTCGCGCAGACGCGCGAGCTTGCCACTGTCCTCTTCGGCCCAGCTGTCGTCGCCCAGCCACTGCGAGGGATGGTTGCAGATCTGCTTGAAGCGCATGAGGAAGGCCAGCACGATCCCTTTGCGCTGCATGCCATCGACGTCTTCGAGTTTGCCCGCAAGGTCCTCCACCGCCTGCTGATAGAGCGCCGCCTGCTTGCGGCTCAACGGGCAGAACACGTTCACCTCGGTCTTGTCCGGCAGGTCCGCGATGATGCTCTTGTCGGTCTTCAGGCGCCGCAGGATGTAGGGACGCACAAGGTCGCGCAGCGGGCCGTAAGGATTGTGAGGTCGCTCGGCAAGAGCCTTGACGAAGGTTGAGAACTGTTTTGAGGAGCCCAGGAGTCCGGGATTGACGAAATCGAAGATCGACCAGAGGTCGCCGAGCCGGTTCTCGATCGGGGTGCCGGTGAGGGCAATGCGCGTCTCGGCTTTCAGGCCCTTCACGAGCTTGGTTTGTTTGGCGGTCGGGTTCTTGATGGCCTGGGCTTCGTCGAGAATGATGATGCGCCAGGACGCGGCGGTGAGCCAAGGCGCGCGCGCCAGATAGCCGTAGCTGGTGATGACGAGGTCGGTGTCGTCGAGCGTCTCCGGGCCATCAGTCCTCCGCTTCTCGGCCGGCGATGCCGCTGACGGATGCGCGACGAGCGCCCGCAAGCTTGGTGCAAACCGCGCAATCTCCGCGGCCCAGTTGGCCAGCAGCGAAGCCGGAGCGACCAGCAGACAGGGCTTGCCCTGGTCGCTCGTCTCGTTCTTCAGCGTCAACAGCAGCGACAGGACCTGAATGGTCTTGCCGAGCCCCATGTCGTCAGCGAGGCATGCTCCGAGCTTGAGCTTGGCAAGCAGGTAGAGCCATTGCACGCCCGCTTGCTGGTAGGGCCGCAGGGTGCCCTGAAGGGCCCGGCCAGGATCGACACGGGTCAACCCTTCGGGGCCGCGCAAGCCTGCAAGTGTCTGCGCCAGCCAGGGACCAGCGACGGTCTGGCTCCAGTCGATGTCTGCTTGCGCGGCGTGGTCATCCTTGGCAATGCCCGCCCCGGCCAGCATGCGCATCGCCTCGCCGAACGACAGCCCGTCACTCTCGGCGCGGTGCTCGACCGTCTCGAATTGCTCGATCGTCCGGCTCAGCCGCTCATGGTCGACCTCGACCCATTTCCCGCGAATGAGGACGAGCCCGTCGGATTGTGCCAGCAGCCGTTTGATCTCGGCCTGGGACAGGCTTTCGCCGTCGAGCGTCACCTCCATCGCAAAGTCCAGCAGAGCATCCGTCCCCAGCTGGGACGGCGCCTTGCCGCCAACGGTCGCCTTCACCTGCGGGCGAGCAGGCCGGTTCATGCGCCAGGTCGCCGGCAT
>Ga0137397_10003063_pt1 | contig 11641 bp, 10 predicted proteins | sample czorhiz116metaG_FD_106658 | JGI IMG/M metagenome (GOLD analysis project Ga0137397, IMG submission 106658) | Vadose zone soil microbial communities from Angelo Coast Range Reserve, California, USA - czorhiz1.16 metaG | ecosystem: Environmental > Terrestrial > Soil > Vadose zone | place: USA... | reverse complement strand
CCTCCATCGTAGGCACGGCACGCTCCTTCCTAGGCAAGTCCCTCGAGTGCGGACGACTGGCAGCAGCGTGGACCAAACCGTGCCTGAAAGCGACAGCGTCGAGAAAGTTCTCCCAGTTCGGATGCCCTTGATTTAGGGTCGTTGCCATCAGTGAGTCGGCAGCGAGCTCCTTCGGGATGTCCTTCCATTTATCCTCAACCCTCCGGAAGTTTCCAGGCGGGAAGTATCTGTTGAACTTCTGAACGTCTCCCTCGACGACCTCGTCGCGGACCGATTCAAACAGGTACGTCTCGGCAAAGCACACTGCAAAGACGATCTCCCGCCGACGAGCCTGAGCATCGTCTGGAGTTTTCGCTTCCCTGAGCGCATCCCCAAACCAACTCTGAGCAAAGTGCGCGCTCATCATCAGCCCAACCAACTCCTGAGCTTCGATGCTCATTTCGTCACTAACGGTCGTCCTGAGTGTGCGGGCTTGCCCCCCGCATACGGGGCAGGCGACAGCCTCGGGCTCTGATTCGAACTCGTAGCCGCACGCCGAGCATATCGGGGACAAGCGGCAACAGCTCGCTCGAGTGCTCACGCGGCTCGATATCGAACGAAAAATGGAGACCCTACACCGGGGCTGGGGCGAACTTCCCAAATGGGTCTTCTGCGGTGAGAGCGGTACCCACCTCGACGGGAGTCGCGTCCGTAAGGTGTTTGCGAAGATCCTAAAGGTGTCCGGTCTCCCGGGGCACTTTCCCCCGCACAGCCTTCGCCACACCTTCGCTTCGCTGCTGCTCCAGCAGGGCGAGTCTCCGCAATACGTCCAGGAACAACTCGGCCATAGCTCAATCACGCTAACAGTCGACCTCTACGGTCGGTGGCTTCCAAAACGACCCATTCGCGGCGGAGTGAACGCGCTCGACCAAGAAAGTGGTAGCAAAGTGGTAGCAAAACCCAAATCAGGGACTCCCGATGATTTGGAAGTCCCTGATTCTATTGGTGGGCCGTCAAGGACTCGAACCTTGGACCCGCTGATTAAGAGTCAGCTGCTCTACCAACTGAGCTAACGGCCCGCATGCGCGGGTGCCACCACGGCGGAAATGGTGCGCCCAAGAGGATTCGAACCTCTGACCTTTAGCTCCGGAGGCTAACGCTCTATCCAGCTGAGCTATGGGCGCACGATCTGCCCGGCCGGTTCCAAAGATTGGGGTGACCGAAGGGAATCGAACCCTCAACCCCTGGCGCCACAGGCCAGTGCTCTAACCAATTGAGCTACGGTCACCGTCTCCGGACGACAGCCAAGGGCTTACTGTACTTCATGTATTCACCACGGTCAACGTGCGCTCAGGCGCCGCCCAGCTCCCGATGCATGGCGGCCAGGCCCGCGGCTGAGCCGCGCAGCGGGGTGCGCAGGGCGGCCTGGGCTTTGCGCACGTCGAGCCCGCCGTCGAGCGGCCGGGCGGCCTTCTGCTTGAGCTCGGCCGTCTTGACGGGCGTGAGCCTTGAGCCCTCGAGGGCGAACTCCCGGCAGACGAGCAGGGCAAAGGCGTAGCGGTCGAGCGTCTCGGAGCCGGCTACGTGCCAGAGGCCCAGGAGCTCGCGCTCGGCCAGCTCCACGCTGGCCGCGGCCACGTCGGGATTATAGGAAGGGCTCGCGCGCTGATCCACGGCCGGCCGGAACCCCTGGCCGGCGCGGCAGGCGCGAATCAGCTGGTACACGAAGTTCTTCTCCTGGCCCTCGGGGCCGTAGACCACGCTCGTGCGGATGACGATGGCGCGGCGGCAGGCCGTCATCACCGCCTGCTCCCCTTCCCGCTTGCTGCGGCCGTACACGGAGAGCGGCCGTGGCGCGGCGGACTCCGCGAAGGGGCCGCCCACGCCGTCGAAGACGTAGTCGCTCGAGTAGAAGATAAAGCCCGCGCCCGCCGCCTCTGCGGCGCGCGCCGCGGCGTGGACGCCGTCGCGGTTGATGGCGAAGGCCTCGTCAGCGTGGTCCTCGCAATAGTCCACATGGGAAAGACCGGCCGGGCAAAAGATCCACTCGGGGCGCGTCTGCGAGATGAGGCGCGCCACCGCGGCGTGATCGGTGAGATCGAGGGGCGAGAGCCCCGGCGCGGGATGCGTGCCGTGCGTGCCGTGTCCTTCGTGGCCGCGCGCGCGCAGCACGGACAGCAGTGAGGCGCCTACCTGTCCCGAGGCGCCGATGACGAGAGCGCGCATGACTCACGGACCATACCGAACCTTGGCGGGCAGAGCAACCCAGGTCTATACTCGCCTCTCGTGAGTCCGGCGCGCGCGGGGATAGGAGTGGCGCGCCGGCGCGAGCGGATTGCACACTCTCGAGGTCACGTCTCCGGTGAATGCCACGCCCTCCGGTAAATCTGTCTCTCCCGCGCGGCCCGGGCCTCTACCCGGCGGTTATCCTCCTCCACGGATGCGGCGGCATCGGCCCCAATATCAGGGAATGGTCGACCTGGCTCGTTCACAAAGGCTATGCGGCCTTCGCTCTCGATAGCTTCACGGGAAGGTACGTAATGGCCCGGAGCCTGGGCCCCGCCCTGCCCGCCCGCCTGGTCGCGCGGCTCTCTCAGTCCGACCTCCGACCGCTCCTCGGCCGCGCGCTTCCCCTCATCACCCTCGACGCTGAAGGACGACCGCACCCCATGCTCTGCAGCTATCTCGAGCTGCGGGCCGTCTCGCCGACCCTGCTCCGTCTCGCCATCGCGGCCCGGAGCGGCTCGGCACGGAATCTCGAGGACCGTGGCGTCGCGACCTTGCTCGTGATCGAGCCCGAGCACACGATCTACATCAAGGGTCGCGCATCGGGAGCGCCACTCCTGATGGGCGAGCTGGCTCGCTTCGAGCTCAGCGTCGAGGACGTCAGCGAGGACGCGGCTGCCGAGTGGGAGGCGGGGGCAGGCATCACGAGCGGCCTCACCTATGCGCCCGCGCCCGATCTGGGCTCGCCGGAAGCACGGGCGATTCTGGCCGCCCTCCGCTCCTGACGGGCTCAGACCTCGAGGAGGTCCTCGCCGACGGTGACGGGCCCCGAGAAGTGCTGCCGCGCTGCGGCCTCGAGCTCGGCGGGGACGGAGCCCGGCATCATGTGGGTGATGACGAGCTTGCCGGGGGCGGCGGCCTGGGCGACGCGGCCGATGTCCTCCGGCTGGGTGTGATAGGAAGCGAGGCCGCGGATCTTCTCCTCCAGGGAGGGCCAGCCACAATCCGGAGTCCACGTGGTCTTGGTCATCTCGCAGCATTCGTGGATGAGGCAATCCACGCCGCGGCTCCAGCGGATGAGGTTCTCCGACGGTCGCGTATCGCCCGAGATGGCGACGCGCCGCCCGCCGCCCTCGAAGCGATAGCCGACGGCGGGACGGACGGGATCGTGGTCCACGGTGAAGGCGCTGACCGTGACCCCGCCCACCTCGAAGATCTTGCCCTCCTCGATCTCCGTGACGTTCACGGTGGGGCGGGCTCGCTTGACCATATGGTGCCGGCGGATCTCGATGTCCCAGTCGAGGTAGTCGAGCAGCTTGTCCATCTGCCGCTTTGTCCCCTCGGGTCCCCATACCTCGAAGGGCGCGTTCTGCCCGCTGATCCAGCGCGTGATGAGGAGATGACCCAGGTCGATGATGTGGTCCGAGTGGTGGTGGGTGATGAGCACGCGCGGCCAGTCATAGGGCCGCACGCCCGCCTGGACGAGCTGGGCGCCGACACCGGAGCCCGCGTCGACGAGGAACATCTCCTCGCCCAGCGTCAGCAGCGTGGCGGGTCCGCGACGCTTGGGATTGGGCGGCGGCGAGCCCGTGCCGAGAAGGACGGCGCGCATGGCGCGGGCATCCTAGCAGGCGGCTCCACGGTCGTAAAGCGAGAGCCTCCCCTCACCCTACCCTCTCCCCCAATGGGGGAGAGAGATCAGGATCTTACTTCGGAGGGGGAGCGGGCTCGGGAGCCGGAGTCCTGGGCGACGGAGCCTTGGGCGCAGGCGCGGGGCGAGGCCGCGACGGCTGGGCCAGCTCGGCCTTGTAGGCGCCCACGGTGACGGAGAGCTCGGTCTCCTTCCCGCCGCGCATGACGTAGAGCTTGACCGCGCGGCCCACCGGCGTGCTCGCGATGATGCGCTGGAGATCACGCGGGCCCTCGATGGACGCGCCGTCCACGGCCAGCACGACATCATCCGGCTTGAGGCCGCCCTGATCGGCGGGCTGCCCGGCCACGACGCTCCGGATGAGGACGCCGCGGGGCTCCTTCAATCCGTACTTCGGCATGTCCTCGTCACCGATCTCGGCGATGCCCACACCGAGCCAGCCCCACTGGATCTTGCCCGTGGCGGCGAGCTGCGGGAGAAGGCCCTTGACGAGATTGATGGGAATGGCGAACCCGATGGTGCCGTTGCGGGCGGCCATGCTGTTGATGCCCATGACCTCGCCCGCCATGTTGACGAGGGGGCCGCCGGAATTGCCGGGGTTGACCGCGGCATCCGTCTGGATGAAATCGAAGCCCGGAGCGGCCACCTGCAGGGGCGCGCCCTTCCGACTCACGATGCCGAACGACACCGTCTGCTCGAGCCCAAAGGGATTACCGACGGCCAGGACGAACTCGCCGACGCGGAGACGATTGGAGTCGCCCAGCATGGCCACGGGCAGACCGGTGGCTTCGATCTTGACGAGGGCGAGGTCGACGCGATCGTCCTGCCCGATGACCTTGGCGTCGAGCCGCCGGCCGTCGGACAGCTTGACCTGGATCCTCTCGGCATCGGTGACGACGTGGGCATTGGTGACGATGTAGCCGTCCTTGCGGATGATGAATCCTGATCCGGAGATGCGACGCTCTTCGGGCGTGGAGGGCGTCTCGCCCTCGGTGGGCGGTTCCGCCGCGCGCCGCACGCGAATCTGGACGAGGATGGGCTTGAGCTGCTCGATCACGCTGTTCATGTGGTTGTTGAGCCGGGCGATATCGGCGGGGATCTGGGCTTTCGGGCTTTCCGTCCACATGGGGCCCGTGGGCGCCGTCGATTGTGCCGCCGCGGGGGCGGCGACGATGAGACAGAGCAAGACGGCGAAGAGAATGCGGACGGTGGAACTCGGCATTGCGACTCCTCCGTGGGTCAGAGGTCGGTCAGCCCGGGAGAGTCCCGAGCGATTCCTTGAAGTATAGCAGCCTACCCGGTACACCCCTATCGATTGACCTCACGGATGAGGTGGCCCAGCTCGGGAATGATGAGCGATTCGAGGGCAAGCCGGCAGGCATTGGGCGAGCCCGGCAGGGAAAAGAGGACGCGCCCCTGGACGACGCCGCCCTGGGCGCGCGACAGCATGGCCGCGGGACCGATGTCCTGGTAGGAGAGCATCCGGAACAGCTCCCCGAAGCCGGTCAGGCGCTTGTCCAGCATGGCCTCCACGGCCTCGAAGGTCGAGTCGCGCTTGGTGATGCCGGTGCCGCCCGTGAGGATGAACGCCTCGACGGAGGGCGCCGCGCATCCGGAGCGGATCACGGCCGTCACCTGCTCGGGCTCGTCACGCACGATGGCGTGCCCGGCGACCCGATGCCCCGACGCGGTGAGGAGCTCGCGGATCAGGGCTCCGCTCGTGTCCGTGTCGGGGGTTTTCGAGTCCGAGATGGTGAGCACGAAGCACCCCACGGACGCGGGGGCGTGGGCCTTGTGCTCCTGGGGCGTGGCGTCCTTCACGCGGATTCCTCGAGGTAGATGGCGCCATCGTCCACGGTGACGGCAAAGCGCGGCACCGTCTCGCCGGGAATGGTCATGCACACGCCGGAGCGGAGATCGAACTCCCAGCCGTGCAGCGGGCAGGTGACGATGTCGCCCTCGATGCGGCCATCGCAGAGGTTGCCGCCCTTGTGGGCGCACTCGTTGCCGATGGCGAAGATCTCCTCGCCGCGCCTGAAGAGCGCCACGTCCATCCCTCGCACGACCACGAGCTCGACGCTTCCTGGGGGAAGCGCGGCGAGATCCAAAACTCGAGTGCGCGACATCTCCCCCTCACCCTGCCCTCTCCCCTACTGGGGGAGAGGGTTTCGATTGAACGGGACCCCTGCCTTCTGCATTCCCCTCCCGCGATGGGGAAGAATTCGGCTGAAGAGGACCCGGACTATCTGCATCAGGGTGAGGGGCGGCCTGATACGCCTCGTCGAGGACTTCGACCAGGTGGAGGACCTGGATAGGTGTGCCCTCGGCGGCCAGGCCCTGGGCGATCTGGATGATGCAGCCGGGATTGGCGGTGACGACGGCCTGGGCGCCCGTGGCGCGAACGTTGGCGACCTTGCGCGCCTGCAGGCGCTGCGCCATCTCGGGCTGGGTCAAGTTGTACGTCCCGGCCGAGCCGCAGCACCAATCAGCCTCGGCCAGCGGCACCACGGTGAGCCCGGGAACCTGGGCAAGGAGAGCTCGCGGCTCTCGGCTGATCTTCTGGCCGTGCACGATGTGACACGGATCGTGATAGGTCACCGTCTTGTCGACGCGGCCGAGAGGTCCGCGCAAGGGCTCGGCAGCCAGGAACTCGGCGAGGTCACGCACGCGCTCCGAGAAGCGCTGCGCCCGCTCGCGCCACGCGGGATCGTCGGCCAGGAGCAGCCCGTAGGCCTTCATGTGGGCGCCACAGCCCGAAGTGTTGACGATCACGACGTCGACCCTGGCCTCCTCGAAGACCTCGATGAGCCGCTTGGCGAGCGAGACGGCCTGGGCGTGCTCGCCGCCGTGGGCGTGAAGCGCGCCGCAGCAGGCCTGGGCCCGCGGCGCCACGACCTCGGCGCCATTCCTGGCGAGGACACGGGCCGTCGCTCGATTCTGGGAGCCGAAGGCGACCTGCTGGATGCACCCGGTGAGAAGACCGACCCGCGCGCGCCTGGTGCCCATGGCCGGCGTCAGCTCGGGCAGCGGGGCCCGCGAGGCGCCGGGAGGCAGCACGGGAAGGAGCGGCTCCCAGTCCGGCAAGGGCCTGGGCAGGAGGCGGATGAGGCCAGTCGCTCGCGCGAGTCGCTGCAGGCCGCTCGCCTGGTAGAAGCGCAGACCCGCGGCGGCGAGGCCGAGCAGCCGAGGGCTGGGAAGGAGCACACCGAAATTGAGCCAGCGGAAGAGGCGCCGCGCGATACCGCCCGGGCGCTCGCGCTCGATCTCCGCGCGCCCGGCCTCGATGAGCTGGCCGTACGGCACGCCCGATGGACAGACCGTCTCGCAGGCGCGGCAGCCGAGGCAGAGATCGAGATGCGCCTTGGTTGACTCGGTCAGGGCGATGCGCCCCTCGGCCAGCGACTTGATCAGCATGATGCGGCCGCGGGGCGAGTCCATCTCGGTGCCGAGGATCGAGAAGGTCGGGCAATACGGCAGGCAGAGCCCGCAATGCACGCAGCGATTGACGCCTTCCACGTCGAGCCCGTGGAGCGTGAGCGGTTCCATTCCATGAGGCGTCTCGACCGTATGGGCCATCAGATGCCGCCGGCGACGCGGCCGGGGTTGAGCACGCCGCGCGGATCGAGCTGCGCCTTGATGCGCTCCATGATGCGCAGGGCCGGCCCCGCCTCGTCCCACACGGGCACGCGCTCCTTGACGGCCAGCGGGGCCCACTGGACCATCGCGTGGCCCCCGGCGCCGCGCACGAGCGCCCGCCACTCGCCGAGCACGGCGGCCACACGATCGAGATCCGCGTGTTCGCCCCCGCCGAGCGCTGCCTCGACGATGCCGACGCCGGCATGGGCGGCCGTCGCCGCGCGCAGACCCGCCCGCTGCGCCGCCGCCGCCCCCTGCTCCATGCACTCGGCGACCTGGCTCGGCAGCAGGACCCACCGCATCGTGGCCGCGGTCTCCGCGAAGGCCTCGCGTCCCACGGTGCCGCGGGCGTGCCAGAGGCGATCGCGCTCGGCGCCGTCGAGCACTCGCGCCTCGCGGAGACCCACGGGCTCGAGCAATCGCTCGATCTCGCGGCACTGCCAGGCGACCTGGTCGGCCATGCCGTCGACGCCGACGAGGAGCGCCGCCCCATCGGCCCCGCCCAATCCCACAGCCCGGACCGCCTCACCGTCGATCAGGTCGAGCGCGGAGGGAAGCAGATCCGAGGCCATGACCGTCCGTGCCGCCACGCCTGCGTCCTTGAGCCGCTCGAAGCGCGCCACCACCACCCGATCGGCTTCGGGCCGCGGACGGAGCTTCAGCGTCGCCTCGACGATGACGCCAAGAGTTCCGAAGGCGCCGATGAAGAGCTTGGGCAGGTCATAGCCCGCCACGTTCTTCACGACCTTGCCCCCGCCCTTGATGGTCGCGCCATCGGCCGTGATCACGGTGAGCCCGATGAGAAGGTCGCGGCAGCCACCGTAGAGGTGCCGCCTCGGGCCGGCGACGTTGGCCGAGAGAGTGCCGCCGATGGTGGCCTTGGCCGCGTGAGGCGGATCGAGGGAAAGCCACTGGCCGCCGCGCCCGAGCGCCTCCTGAAGCGCCTGCACGGTCATGCCCGCTTCAACCGTCGCCGTCAGATCGCCCGGCTCGTGCTCGACGAGCCGGTTGAGGCGCCCGAGCAAGAGGACGAGCCCCAGGCGCGAGGGCGGCGAGCCGACGGCCATGGTGGTGCCGCCGCCCCAGGGTGTCACGGGCACGCCCGCCTCGCCCGCCGCCACGAGGACGGCGGCGACGTCTTCCTTGCTTCCGGGCGCGACGACGGCCTCTGGCGTGCGGCCCTCGATGACATAGGGTCCGCACTCGATGCCGGTCAGGACATGCGCGGGGCCGACGATACGGCGAAGCTCATCGTGGAAGGTGGCGGGCACGGCGATGATCCCGCCCGCTAGAAGCGCTGGGCCAGGCCCTGGGCTTCGATCGGATGCGGACGATAGGCGATGCTCGCCTCGCCACAGGCCTTGCGCGAGGGGAAGATCTTGCCGGGATTGCACAGGCCGCGCGGGTTCCAGGCGTCCCGCACACCGCGCATCGCGTGCAGGTCCGCCTCGGTGAAGATGAGCGGCATGTAGTCCATCTTCTCGAGCCCGATACCGTGCTCGCCCGAGATCGAGCCGCCGACATCGGCGCAGACCTTGAGGATCTCGCCGCCCGCCGTGACCACGCGCGCGACCTCTCCCGGCCTGCGGGGATCGTAGAGGATGTTCGGATGGAGGTTGCCGTCGCCGGCATGGAACACATTGCCCACCCGGAGCTCGTGAGCGCCCACGATCTCGTTCACCCGACGCAAGACTTCCGGCAGGCGCGTGCGCGGAATGACACCGTCCATCACCATGTAGGCGGGCGAGATACGCCCGTAGGCGCCGAACGCGCTCTTGCGCCCCTTCCACAGGAGCTGGCGCTCGGCCTCGTCGCGCGCGGCGCGCACTTCGCGCGCGCCGTTCTCCCGGCACGCGGCCATGACGCGCTCGGCCTGCGCGTCCATTCCTTCGCGGAGCCCGTCCAGCTCGATGAGGAGGGCGGCGGCGGCATCGCGCGGATAGCCGCAGCCGAAGGCGTCCTCGACGGCCTGGATGGTCAGCTGGTCGATCATCTCCATGGCCGCGGGGACGAGGCCGCGCCCGATCACCGCCGACACCGACTCCGAGGCCGCCTCCACCGCGTCGAAGACGGCGAGGACGGTCTTCACCGCCTGCGGCCGGCGCAGGATGCGCACGATGATCTTGGTCGCGATGCCGAAGGTGCCCTCGGAGCCCACGAAGAGGCCGGTGAGGTCATAGCCCTGCGACTCGCGGGTGCGGCCGCCCAGCCAGATGATCTCGCCGTCCGGCAGGACGACCTCGAGCCCGAGCACGTGATTGACGGTGACGCCGTACTTGAGCGTGTGGGGGCCGCCCGAGTTGTTGGCGATGTTGCCGCCGATGGTGCAGGCCTGCTGGCTGGACGGATCGGGGGCGTAGTAGAAGCCCTTGGGTCCGACGGCCCAGGAGAGATGGAGGTTCACGAGCCCCGGCTCGACAACCGCGATCTGGTTCTCGTAGTCCACTTCCAGGACGCGGTTCATCCGCATGAGCGAGATCACGAGCCCGCCCTCGGCAGGCAAGCAGCCGCCCGAGAGCCCCGTGCCCGCGCCGCGCGCCACGAAGGGCAGGCTCTCGCGATTGGCGAGCCGCACCACCGCTGACACCTGCTCGACGGAGGTGGGGAAGACGACGAAGTCGGCGAGGGCCTGGAAGAGCGTCAGCCCGTCGGACTCGTAGACGAGCAGCTCCTCGGGGTCGGACAGGACCGCGCCTTTTCCGAGGAGGCCTTCCAGCTCGCGGCGCAGGCCGGCCTTGCGGCCAGGGTCAAGACTACTCATAGGCAGAGTATACAGCTACAGCTCCCATGGAGGCTCGACGCCGAGAGGGAGTTCGAGGACAGTGGGGCCGGCGTGCTTGAGCGCCCGCTCCAGCGCCCGAGGGAGCGCGTCCAGATCGGCGACGCGCTCACCCGCCGCGCCGAAGGCGCGCGCCATGGCCGGGAAGTCGGGGTTCGCCAGATCCACCTCGCCGTACTTCCCGAACATCGCGTCCTGAAGGTACTTGATGGCGCCGAAGCGCTCGTCGTTCATCACGATGAAGACGATCCCCAGCCCGTACTTCACCGCCGTGGCCAGCTCGTTCACCGAGAACATGAAGCCGCCGTCGCCGACCACCGCGACGACAGCGCGATCCGGACACGCGACCTTGGCGCCGATGGCCGCGGGCACGCCGTAGCCGAGCGTGGCGGAGCCGATGGGGTACAGAAAGGTGCGTGGTCGCAACACAGGGAAATGCCACTCCATCCAGTAGTTGATCCCCGTCTGATCGTTGACCACGATGCCGTCCTCCGGCAGCGCCTGACGCAGCAGCTTGATGAAGCGGTCCGCCGTCTCCGTGTAGCGCGGCCAGCGGGCGTCGCGCTGGGAGACGAGCACCGCACGATCCCATCCCGCCGCGGGCGCGCCAGGTCCGAGTGATTGGGTGAGCGCCTCGAGGCCCTGGCGCGCGTCACCCACGATGCCGACGGCGGTCGGGTGCATGCGGCCGATCACGCCGGGGTCGAGGTCGATGTGGACCAGCGTCTGCTCGGGCTCGAGCGAGAAGTTAAGCAAAAGGCCCTTGGTCGACCGGTGGGCGAAGCGGTAGCCGACGGCGAGGATCACGTCCGCCGATTCCAGCGTCGCCTTGCTCGCGCGCCAGTTCGGCACTATCCCGAGCCAGAGCGGATCCGTCTCGGGCAGGATCCCCCGCCCCATGACGCTCGTGAGCACGGGCGCCCCGAGCCGACGCGCCACGGCCGCGAGCGCGGCGCCGGCATCGGCGGCGACCGCACCTCCTCCCGCCACGATGAGCGGCCGTCGCGCGCGCCGGAGCGCCTCGGCCGCCTCGTCGATCTTCTTTGGATCACACGCGGGGCGGCCGCCGGTGAGCGCCGTCAACTGTCCCACGGTCTTCGCCACGAGGAGATCGGTGGGCAGCGAGAGCGCCACCGGGCCCGGACGCTGGGTGCGAAAGAGATGAAAGGCCCGCTGCACCGCCGCGGGGAAGAGCCGGCCTTCGTGGATGGTCTCGGCCCAGCGAGACACAGGCCGGAAGCAATCGATCTGGTTCGGCACCTCGTGCAGCGCGCCCAGATCCTTCCCGATGAGCGCCGACGGAATATCGGACATGAGGGTCAGCACGGGCTGGGAGCCCGCCCAGGACTCGACCATGGGCGTGAGCGTGT
>Ga0137397_10003062_pt1 | contig 11647 bp, 16 predicted proteins | sample czorhiz116metaG_FD_106658 | JGI IMG/M metagenome (GOLD analysis project Ga0137397, IMG submission 106658) | Vadose zone soil microbial communities from Angelo Coast Range Reserve, California, USA - czorhiz1.16 metaG | ecosystem: Environmental > Terrestrial > Soil > Vadose zone | place: USA... | reverse complement strand
TCTCCAACAGACACGTCACCGCTCTCAGCAGAATACCGCGCTTCCGCCGCGGCCGACTCAGACGACGACGAAGATGGAGAGCAAACGACACAGGGGAACACAGCACAGGCCGCACCCGCGTACTGTCGCGGACCCGGCGGCCTCACGGTGACTCCAGCACTGCTCGACGCATTCAAGGCCTCGCTCGACGCGCACAAAGTCCATCTACGTTTCTTCGCAGGGGGCTGGTCGACTCTGCGCGAGTGCCTCGTACACCAGGGGAGCCAACAACCCCCACCGCCGTACGATATTGTGCTGGCAAGCGAGACAATCTACCGCACCGAGGCCCTCGGCGCGTTTCTCGACGTGCTGTGCACAGCTACCGCTGCCGAAACGCTCGCAGCTGCAGCGACACTTCCTTGTGATGGAGAGGTGGTGCGCCCACCGCTGTGTCTTGTTGCGGCCAAGGTGCTTTATTTTGGTGTTGGTGGGGGCGTGGAGGCATTCGTGAGTGCGGTCGAGGAGGAGCACGGCATAGTTCGTGCTGTGTGGGAGCACCATGAGGGTGTCGGGCGGGTGATCATGCGCATCGAATGGTACATGGTCTAGTATTATAGAATGCATTGTTGCTTGTATGAAAATATGAAAAGAGGACCTCCCCCACCCAATGGAAGAAGAAAAAGGGATACGAAACAAAGGGGATCCACAAGTCATGGTAGATTACAGAAATAATGACGGGTCATAACCCATTCTTCTTCAGATGCGCGAACGGATTCCACACCTCCTCAGCAGCATCGCCTGTCATCGTCTTCGTCCTGGGCCTTGACTTCGACTTGGCAACGTCCCTCTGCGATCGTGCCTTGTCTTTCCTCCCATCCCCCTTGGAGGACACGCGACCCTTCTTGCTTAGCCCTTGCACTCGCCCGTCTGCTACATCGGCCTCCTCCGCCGCCGCACTCTCCAGTCCGCGCTCAGCCAGGCCGAGCAGGCGGCGCGCGGCGCGCGCAACGCGGTACCGCGTCCTCACGCGGGCGGGTGCAGGCGTGAGGCTGGGCAGGCTGCGGGTGGGTGAGGAGGACAATAGCTGCGAGGAGGAGGACTGGGATTGGGATTGGGAGGTGCTGTCCAAAGCATACGGCGCGGTAGACGGAAGGGATAGCGAGGCTGCACTACTCGTGTTGCCGCTGGTGCTGGCAGCGTAGGCGTAAGGCATCGTCGTGGCGAGTCGCACAGCCCTTGTCCGAGCAGTCGGCGATGAAGAGGGGGAAGGCGGTGCGGATGGGGAAGGCGAAGGCGAAGGGGAGGAGGACGAGGATGATGAGGACGAGGGCGCGTTAGAGCGCAGGGCTGAGAGGAAGCGCGGGAATGCGCCCGAATGGTTCCACAGGCGTGTGTCGAGCCCGCCGTCAAAGTCGACGTCCTCGTCTGAAGAGGACGAATCGTCGACCTCCGTGTCGCCTTCCCTATCCAGCGGCGTCGTGCTCCCAGGTGCTGCTTTTTTTGTTGCCGTTGCCGTCGTTGTTGTCGTGGGGCGCTTGTATGTTGGGAAGATGCGCGGGCGTGGGGGCGGGGGTGCTGGTGTTGGTAGCTCCGTCGGGGAAGATAAAGGAGAGCGCGGATGCGGAGGAGGATCGAGGTGCGAATTGCCATACGCTCGGAAAACAAAGGGCATGTTGCCGACGCCTTTGCGGTGCGGCACAGTCTGCGAATTTAGCGTGATATGGACGGCTGTCGTGTCATCATGGTACTAAAAAAAAAATCCCCCGTCCGGACGTCAGTATTTTTCCGTGAGTTGAGGGTGGGGGTTCACGTACATAGATGATCCCGCGCTTTGGGTCGCGAACGCGCGCCTCCCACACATGTCCAAGCGTAAAATCGTCCTCGCCCTCCCAACGCCAACTCGCGTCCTCCTCCTCGTCCTCGAGGTCCTCCTCATCCTGTCCTTGCGCGTCCGCGGCGGCGATGAGGTCCGCGAGGGACCGCGAGGAGTAATAAGGGTCTCTCGCACGGGACAACTTGACGCGCACCCTACCGCGCGCGATCTCGCCCGGCCCACCGATCGATATCCCATGATGCACGGCGAAGAGGTGGCCGGGCACGCAGGGCAGCTGCGCGGCCGCGAGGTGATTGCGGGAGAAGAAGAAAGGGATGAGCGCGCACAGGTGGCGGAAGGTGTATGAGAGCGGGGCTTGCACGATTCGATAGGTGCCCTCGCTCGCATACTGGGTCGCCAAGGGGTTCTTCGAGAAAGCCGCAGCATTCAGAGCATCGGAAGACGGAGAAGAAGAACCCGGCTCGGAGTCCCAAAGGGAAGGACGTTTCGACGGAGGAGCGGGGTCCGCCGCGGTGACTCGGATGAGCTGAAAGCGGAGCGCGACGTGTTTGGAGAAGGGCGTGGCCTTGGGAAGAGTGAGGTTGTTGACGCGTCGCTTGAGACCAAGAGGGTTCGTAGGGGAGTCCGCAGGAATGGAGTAGACAGACGGCGTGTACGGCGTCGAGAACGCAGAACTACCATAAGTGGCCTTCGAGCGCGACGCGGGCGTCGAAGAAGCGTGGATCTTTTTCGCCGGCGAGGAAGAAGTCGGGGGCAGAGTCGGCGAAGACGGCTCGACGTGTTCGAATGTACGCTTCGGCATCAGGAACTTGAATTTGAGAATGGAAGGGAGAGACGGTCGCAATGAGCTGACGGTGAACTTGCGGGACAAAGCCTACGCGGTAATTGTAGCGGTCACGTGCACCGTGTATAGATCACTCGGTCGGACCTCAGCGCCTCAGCCTTCGCCTCAACAATAACCTGGAGCTTAAGCTGGAGACAAGCACTGCCCCGCAGACAGCCACAGATCAGCCCGTATACCGGCTCTCGTCCACGGGATACGTCATTAAATCCAGTCTGAGACAGCTGAGCTGAAGAGAGCGGCCATGCAAAACCCCAGACTCAGGCTGACTCATCCGTCGTGGGTCGGTTCCACCCTTCCAAAAGTTCGAATAGTAAGACTTCTCTCACCCACTCACTCACTGGCACTGGCAGGCCCCCCGCCTCCGCCTCTGCCTCGTTTTTCTCTTCCGTTCCCATCCGCCGGTACCTCTTCTACATACTTGACCACTCTCGTTCACGGAATCTTCCCTCTGAGTCTGTTGGCTCTTTTGTAGGGGATGTGGCGTTATCCGCTTCTACGTTTTCAGTTTACCCCTGAGTCCTGGCGTGCCCTACACCCTGCCTCACTGTACGTGCGCTTGTGGCTTGTGCAGCTCCCGAGTCACCGCGCTGGTGCCACCGCTATACTGGGATAAGTTCTCGCATCGTTTCACCCCTCCACACTGGCATCCAATCCTATATACTACTATTTCGAGGGGTGCCAAGGGCCCATCCATCCCTCACAGGCTGGTGGTCCCCAGCATATGCGAGCCGATCTCTCTGTCCTTTCCATCAGAGTCGCATAGAAGGGCCAATTTTACGCCCTACAGTCAATGTGGCCTCCCGGCGTCCTCGATGGCCTCTCGGACCACACGTTTCTTCCAGATTTACGCCTCGACCCGACTCGCATCAAGCGTTTGTCGCCTGGCCCCTGGCTGCGCAAAATGCCTGACTTCTTCGGCATACACAGTGTCATCATCTAACAGCAGCATAGCCCCAGCCTCCCGTTCAGTTCCCAAAACCTGTCTCTGTCTCTACGCGTTATCTACATGGGGTATCTTAACAGATCGGTTCCTGGCCAGGCCTAATTTCCCCAGGGCGCCAAACCTCCTGTAGGACGTAATTGTTCGGCCAGTTGTCGAGCGCCCAACTTCGGTAGACCGACGCCTTCTGTGGAAACCGATTCTTTTCTACTCATTCGTCAGAACAAAAACCTCTGACGTAGCTACTCTCACAAACACCGCCGTGCTCCCCGACATGAGGTCAAGCTGTCACGTAAGTGCTGTCTCGTACTTCTCCTCCATCTTCCGGGGTCCTTCATTTTGATGATGTCCTCTTTCTCTTCTTTTTCCCCCAATGTGCGCAAACCCCGACGACGTTATCAGACCGCGCAATTTTCATTTGGGTGGCGAGAGCTTGATTTCATTCTCTCCCACTTCCTCCCACTATTTCATTCTGCTCCATTTTGGTCCACCCGATTTCCCTTCCGAATGCTCTGATGTCGAGCTCTGATGTCGAGGCTTGAAAGCCCGAGTCAGGGAATTAATGACTATTGTTCGGACGCATTTCTGTTTCCCCTTCTCACAAGATGGTACGATTGTCTCTGATAGGTGTTAACAAGAAGCTGAAACCGCGTAGCGTTGGCCCCTGACCGGTTGGAGCGTGCGCCTGGTAAACTATACGCCGGCACGTGTGGACATGGGAGTTGGGTGATCCAATCAAGTTTGGCGGCCTCGAGGCTCTGCAGGACAATTTGTATTGAACAATTTCACGTGCGTGAGTGCGGGATTCACACGTCGGGATCCGGCATGAGAACCAGCCGGATTCTTTATGTGTCGTTGGTCTTCTTTTTCCATATGCCATACTTGACTAACCGCAGACTTGGCTTCGGTGCCGCATGCTCGCAAATTCAAGGTGTCGGAAGTTCAGATGTTCTACAGGAAGATGCACAAATTCACCCCTGGCTAGAGTGCTGGACGCATGCAACCATAAAGGTGAGCCTGTCGGCTCTAGCCGCCGCATGGTCCCCTTTGGTTTCGATTTGAATGAATACAGTAGCTTCCCTGTTGCAGCATCGATGGGCTTCCATAAATCTATCGATGGTAGAATTTTGAATCGGAGCGCGTGATGCGTTATTATGGTGGTCGGTGGTCGCTCGGTCGTGATTCGATGCCACCGTTTACAGAATCAGCAGTCAGGGAAATAACTTTCCAGAAAGATGGCGGCGTAGCGCGTTCCTTTTTTTGCATGCGGCAACTAAATTGTCGTCCTGTCGGGGAAGCTGACAGATGATGACAAGGGACAATATTTATCGGATTTGGGGCTACGTACTCATGGCCTAATGATGGCCTGAACATCATGATGCTGACGATACCCCATACGGATCTGCTTCGTATGGTATTCATCGCCGAGTTTCGGTGCTAAACGACTCACATTCGAACTTTGCGGTGCTTCTCTGTTGAGCTCTTCACGAATTTGAGGGGTTGAGTGTCCGCAGGATAGTCTGCATACACGGCGGTCTCCGACCTTGCACGACAAGCACGTGCGATGTGTTAGGCCCACGTACACTTCGAGTTCTTCTTGACCAAGCTCCGCATGAATGACGAGGGAAGATGGGTTTAGTTACGCCCAAGGTCAGGGCGTCCCGCGGTTATACGTGTTTGCCTCGATGCCAGCGCCTTCGCAGGAGAGACGCTGGCCCATCCAATGCGGGGAAATCTGTTTGCGCAGGAGTGTACGCATCAGAATCTAGAGTTTGACCGCAGCGCATCTGCCGAGTAATAATAGAGACCGCCCAGCACACACACCGATACAACAATTGGTAGGGGCCCATCGGCTGGGCCACATTCCTATTCGTCTCTGCCTCATGCCTGGTGTGTCTCACGTCACAGGAGACCAGGCGTGTCAACGGAAGGCATTAAGCGCAGATAAGCGCACAGCATCATCGCCATCATCGTCCCCATCCATCGCGATCAATGGATCATGCTATCTATCGCCCCGCACGCGATGATTGAATAAGGTACGACTTCTTCCAAAACAACACCAACGTCAGTTCCCAAACGAGAGGGAGAAGATGTCGACCGCGTGCCACACCGGGCGAGTGGGTGCGTTATCAGAGCCTTTTCCGAAGCCGATCGAACGAGGAAGGAGCTCTGCTTTTGCTTGGCAAGGGGGGACACCAAGTCCAAGTTTTTCAGTTTCACACTGTTCCATTCCAGGTCCGGAATCGCCACCGAGCGCCTCTGGTGGTGCTTCGGCTGCGCAACTTGCATACTGTACGTCCTGATACGTGCACAATGAGCGCGGACAACAGTCATGATGGACGCGCGGAGAGGGGTGGAGGGCGCACGCAGGTGCAGGGGTGGAACCCAAGATTGAATGGAATGGAAAAGGATGCGAGATCCTAGAATGTTTAATCTAGCTTTCCTATCCAGGCAATCGCCTCGCGGAGAGGGGAGGCGTAATCCGCATGTGGCAAGTTACGGTAGTGGGCAGGAACGAGGAACCGAGGACCATACAACAATCGGCGGGATCATGGCGGGGGGGGGCGGGGCTCGGCCCGGTGGGTTAAATGCGTTCCCGTATTCGGTCGTGGGGGGCGCGCCAGTTTGCGTCCTGAGAGAGGGAGAGGGAGGGGGTCACATGCGGTGGTTGATTGGCGTGTAATGTGGTTGGGGTGTAAAGGTGCCGGAAGTGGGAAGGCGGTGAGAGGGGACGAGAGGGAGTGGGAGGAAATACATATACTCTGTGCGAGAGCTGTCAATGCGAGATTCGCCTTTCTGGAGACAGCCTTGCCAAGTTGCCAAGGGAGAAGCCCAGGGTGGTGGTGTGGTGTGTAGGCGCTCATGCGCTCATGCATGGAGAAGAGAAGCAGAGTGCTGCTAGGCCGGAACACACCTTTACAGCGTATCGCACTGTACTACAGAAGGTGTCGTACTGTTGTGTCGTACGAGAGGAGAAATTAAGGCCGGGGAGCGGGAGAGGGTAACGTCACCATGATTCTTCTTTCTTAGGATGCAAGGCAAATTTCGGGCTACGTCACAAGGGGAAGGGGGATGGCCTAATTTACATGCAGTGATGTACGCACAGACCATGCCTCTATGACGTTCTGAAAGCGTGAGTTGTGGTGCTGCATGCAGTGGGACGGACTGAGGTGCACCTGAATTCGGGGTCGACCCTGCACTAGCAGATCAAATCACGGCCTACTTCATCCTCCCAGTGCCATGCCAGATGGAAAGGAAAATTTTAATTGACGAAGGAGGAAGACGAGGAAGACGACAAGATGAAATCAATGGCATGACACCGAGTCGGAGACACGGATTAATGAAGTACGTATCCTGATGCGCCATTTCTTCCCCCTCCCTTCTCTTCCCCTCCCTTCCTTTCGATTTCGTTCTTCTGAGGAAAGCTATATGTCCACTTCTATACCGAAAAGCGGCTGTACGGAACATACAAGTACTAGTACAGTACTAGTACAGTACGAGAAAGAAAAAAAGGAAAAGACGTGACCCTTTCCGGATTTGGCTTGACTTTGCCCCCTCACACCCCAGTCCCCGGCTGGTTTGCTTACGCACGCGGTACGATCCTTGTAAAGTAATCGATAGATCGTTAGAGAAACGTGCATTCGCGCATGCCTGGAGTCAACCGTGGAGACCGCCATACGTGCGCCAGTGTTGCGCAGATGTACCGAACTGTCCACACAAGAACCGAGTTAATCACGAAGGGAATCACTAACACTTGCCTTGCCACGGACGAAGCCCCCAGAAAAAGTAGGGGAAACTGAACGCGCGGGCCCGAAGCGCCCCATCCTCTCACTTCATTTCCTTTCCTACGATGGCGTTATTTGCGTTATTTGAAGTAGCTTGATGCGGAAACCGCGGAAGGAAGCGACGCTATCATCGTTATCATTATCATAAGTCATCATAATCATTACCTACGCATCACCATCACGCATCGCACAAGCTCACACAGCGACAAAATACAAGGCCGTACTATGTACCACGTATGGTCGCAATAATCGGTATTCACAAAGCAGAAGAATGAGAATAATAAAAAAGATATAGACTCAAAATTTGACCGGATAAAACGGCCTGCCGGCGCTCGCTCGAACGAAAACGCAGCCCGTGGCCCCCGTATCGAACAAACAAAAACCCAGACCCGCGTTTCCGAAACACTTCCGATAAATCTTAAGTCCGACATCCGGATGAAAAGAGGTGAAAAAAAACCCCCCCTACATTGTTGTACCTTATTTACCCCACGGGCGCACGAGCCCAATATTACTGTAATCGTGATAACTAGCTGTAGAACACGGCATCCCTGCGCGCTTCCGTGCAGGGTGTGTTCGGCTCCCAAAGTCCGAAAAGACAAAAATCATTAAAAAAAATTAAAATTAATTAATTACCGAAACGAATATTTATGGGCTCCGCCAGCCCCTCTCTTCTCTCTCACCACATACCACATCCATCCGACTTTGCCGCCGTACCGTACTAGTACAAGTGTGGCCAGTGCACACACATAGCGGAGATTGATCTTGAAAAAAACTTTGAAACGCCCTATCTACGAGTCGTCTCCCTCAGGCTCAGGCAGATTCAGAGCTCAAGATCGATTGCGTCATAATTATACTGCACACTTGTGTACTTTACTTGAAGGAGCAGCCCTCGCTCTCACCGGTGTATCCATGATGCTGCCGTTACGATACGATACGATATCAATATCATCAATACACCTATCGCGCGCAGTTCCCATCGCCCCACTGACACGCTGACGGCAAGTGGAGCTCACCCTTTTTATCCCCTACATTATCTTCCTTCCATGACTCGACTAAGCCCTGACTAGGCCTGACTTCTTACTCCACGTATCCACCACCACATAGTACTATCCAGTAGTATCATAGTTATACGTATACCCATAACAAAAAGGAAAAAGCGGCTCCACACCACACACACAGCTAACGAATACATGACTCGGGATTTGCAAAATCAACATTTTTGCGCTGCAAGGCCCGTTTTCGCCGTTTTCATCACTAACAATGGGATGGATTCGTTACGGAACAAAAAAAAAACACAAGACCGTGGCGCCTGCCAACAGACTGACATTCAAACGTCAAACGTCGTCGACGACGCTCAACGCCCTTCACTGTTTACAGTACCTCATACCAGTGCTCTCAGAATTTCCGTATGACGTCCCAGTAGCGCTCAAGCGCTCAACGTTCATTGAAAAAAAGTTCCAAGTTGTTTCTTTCTCTTTGATATTCGATCATCAAAATAGAAAAAAAGACAAATCGGAGGAACTTGAGGCCGACAAAAGCTGGGAAAAAATAGGCTGTGTTAAAAGCCTGATGTACGATCAAAGTAGTGTTTTTTTTACTGTGATGGCTACTATACTAAGGCCCGTTTGCGCGACTACTCCGCGGAGTAGGTGGTCGTGATACACCCTAAATGAAACGCAAGTTGTACTGGACTGCCCAATAAGTAGTAGGTAGGAGCCGGGGGCTTCATACGTTGGTGTTTAGGCCAAGAGAGGTCGAGACCTAGTCCCCTATGTCTTCCTTCTCAAGACGTCGATGGCTCGTTTGCAAGGTACGAACAAAGTCCAGACTGCCTCCAGACAACTCTCGCTCACCTTTTTTTTTTCATTAGAAGGTTCGGTCTTTGATTTATTTGATAAACTTCTGTCGAGATGTATACGTACAATGGGCCCCGGGCCTTCCCCACTCCCCTCCTTCCCCCTTCTCTTCTCTCTCTCACCCCTGGTGGGAAATCGCGTCTGTGCCGGTGATAGAATAGGTAGCGCATCATGGGAAAAAAACGGAAAGATAGAAGGACAAGACGAATATCAGTAAAAGGTCAATAAGGGATGGATGGAGACCGAGGTCGTGTGTCATAATCATCGTCCTAATGACATGGGGCATGTAGGTTAAAGGGGGCGGAGGAATAAGGAGACGTAAGGAAAAATGTGAGCAAGAGGTCGGTATCAGTACTACTAAGACAGCGAAGACGAGAAGGGAATAAATAAGGGGCACACGAAAGATATTGGTGTGCAAGCGTGGGATGCAATGGTGGTACAACGGCAACGTCTCTGCCGCGTGGAAAGTAGTAAGACTTGGTCAGATGACAAAATAATTTTTTGGGCGAGTGGACCGACAAAGCGCCAAGGAGAATCATGAGACCTCCATGCCCTCCTCTTTGATGCGTATGTCTTCACCGAGACCCGGAATTGCGCCCGCGCGGTGCCGCTGGCGGCCCCGCTCAGTCGTTGCGCCACTATCTGCTTCCATGTCGACATCATCGCTCTCACTTTCTGCCAAAGCACTCAGCGCGTGCCCCCACTTGCCTGATCCGACGTGTTGCAGCTCGTCGTGTAAAATAAGTTCCTCGGGTACGCTCCCATTGCCATTGATGGATGAGTGTGTTCCGTTGTGATGGGTAGACGGGGATCCGTCTGACGGGCGCAGCGCACCGATCTGAGCTTCCAGCTCGCGGTTGCGGTTTGCCTGGGCCATGACGAGCTGTTGCAAATATCTACATGACTTTTGCGTAAGACGATCGGACGGCGGAAGACCTGGAGATGAGCAACCGCACCGAATATACTCTACACTCTTGCGTAAAATCATGCCCTTGTTCGCCTTGACGACCGACTCTGCCGCACCACCTTCACTCTTACCCGAATCCTCGCCAGCCGCGGACTGAGACGCGCCTTCTGGGATCAGATTACCCAGTAAGACGTCATCGGGTGTAGGGGAGGTCGGTGTTTGGGAAGGTGCTGCTGAGTTGGAAACTAAAGATAAGCTCTATCAGGAGAATGACAAAAATAGGATAAGGCTCGCACCGCCAGGCTCAAGCATACACTCAGGAATGAGGGTCGCGAGCTCGCCGATCTTCTCGTTGATATTGTCTCGACGACGTCGCTCGACTGCGTTGTGGCTCTCACGGCGGCGTCGGCGCTTTTCGTTTGCGATGATCGCCCTAAGCAACGCAACATCGTCATTATCGTGCACGAAGAGGTATGAAACGTGACTCACTGTTTAGTAGCAGCATCATGTGGGTCCGATCCGATATCCTTAGGGCTGATTCCACCAGCGCCTGGTGTGCCGTAACTGCCAAAGGCTCCTGTACCAAGGCTGTCGGGTGTCGGGAGGGAGAACTCCTGGTGCCATGTGCTGGAGGAGTGTATGGAGAGTGGGGAGACGGGGAGACCCGAGTTGGACTGGCGATGAGGGGGTATAAGGATTGCATGTGGATGGGGACCATGCCGCGGAGGGGAGGCCGAGCTTACACTGCCTCTCTTAGGACGGGCCGTGCGTGCGGGGCCGCCGTGGGTGGAGGGAGGTTCCGATGCAGTGGGTGGACGGGACCGAGAACGGGACCGAGCATCAGCGGACTCGGAGCGAGAGTAGTCGACGGGGTGGTGGTATGCTGATGGTGGCACGTCGCGTGTATCGTATCTAAGCGAGGATGAAAGGGTGGGAAGACCATTGTTGTAGTGTGTCGTCGGATGGGCAGAGGAAGTCTGGCTCGAGCCATTGTAGGGGTCATGAAACGGGGTGGATAGAGGGGGAAGTTGGGTGGGGAGGGAGAACTGTTGTGGCTGCTGGTGTTGCTGATACGACGAGTGGGGTGCGGAGATGTCGAAGATGGTGTGGCGATACTGTTGCTGGTGCTGCGATTGATTATGGGGAGATCGGTCGGAAGCATCGGGAGACTGGGTCGAGCGTTCGTGAGATTGGTGGTGATGAGGGTGGTGCTGGTGCTGCGGTGGCTGTGGTGAGTTGGCCATGAGACTTGCGAGTTCCTCGGTGAAGTCCATGGATGGCTGGGACGAGTCTGTGTGGGCCTTGCGGAACGAGTCGGGGACGAAGTGTGGCATGAACATGTTGTTTGGGTCGAACTGAGACTGGGGTGGGGGGGACGGTACGGATGGAGGAGGGGACGGGAGATGAAATCCCTCTTGCCTGATCTGAGGTTTATAGGACGAAGCCGGATAAAAAGCCATTAAAGATGTTTATTGTTGTTTTTATTTATTTTGGGGGGTGGA
>Ga0137397_10003061_pt1 | contig 11649 bp, 6 predicted proteins | sample czorhiz116metaG_FD_106658 | JGI IMG/M metagenome (GOLD analysis project Ga0137397, IMG submission 106658) | Vadose zone soil microbial communities from Angelo Coast Range Reserve, California, USA - czorhiz1.16 metaG | ecosystem: Environmental > Terrestrial > Soil > Vadose zone | place: USA... | reverse complement strand
TGTCCCGCGCGACGCGGGGCCGAGCCGTGGATGGCTTCGAACATGGCGACGTTCTCGCCGATGTTCGCTGAACCGGCGAGACCAACCGATCCGGCTATTTGGGCAGCCACGTCCGACAAGATGTCTCCGTAAAGATTCGGCATCACTATTACGTCAAAAGCATTGGGTGTATCGGCCAGCTTGGCCGCGCCGATATCCACGATCCAGTGTTCGTTTTCGATGTCGGAGTATTCAGCAGCGATCTCGTCAAAGACTTTATGAAACAGACCGTCGGTTAGTTTCATGATGTTGTCTTTGGTGAAGCAGGTAACCTTTTTGCGGTTGTGACGGCGAGCGTATTCAAAAGCGTAGCGCACAATCTTTTCCGAACCGGGCCGGGAAATAATCTTCAAACAATTCATTACCTGGTCGGTTTGGCGATATTCGATGCCGGCATAAAGGTCCTCTTCATTTTCACGCACGATCACGACGTCCATGCCGGGATGCTTTGTTTCGATAAACGGATGATAAGAAACGCAGGGCCGCACGTTGGCGTAGAGGCCGAAGGTTTTGCGCACAGTCACGTTGAGACTCTTGTAACCGCCACCTTGCGGCGTCGTTATTGGGGCCTTGAGAAAAACTCTGGTGTTCCGCAGAGAGGCCCAGGCGCTCGGATCAATTCCCGAAGTATTTCCGGAGAGATAAACCTTTTCACCGATCTCGATTTTTTCAATATCCAGCTTGGCGCCCGCTTCCTTCAGGATGTGGAGCGTGGCTTCCATGATTTCGGGACCGATGCCGTCGCCATAGGCGACCGTGATTGGTACGGAGGGCATAAGATGAGTGCCTTTCTTTCCGATTTGAGAAGTTGACGAATATAAGCCAAAAGGTGGAAGTGAGCAACGCGGGAACTCATCCGAGTGGTGTCCTAATTTGAAATTCTCTGCGACCGCTCTGCGCACTCGGCGTCTCCGCGGTGAGCGTAGTTACAGAAAGATTCACCGCAAGACGCCGAGGACGCCGAGACCGCGCAGAGAAAACCTAACATTAGGACAGCACCCTCAGTCGGCTCGACAAGGTTAGTTCATGGGGCTAGTGTTAAGATTAACCATTCCCGCAATGAAAAATCAGGCTTTCGGCATTCTCGAATTCGACCCGCTGCGAACGCTGTTGCGCCGCGGCGCGCAAACCGACGATGGCCGCGCGCGCATCGACGCCCTTGCGCCAATTGCTGATCCGGACGAGTTACGACGCGCGCTGCGTCTGGTTGCGGAATTCGTTGAGTTGCGCCAGCGCGGAGGCAGCTTGTCGTTCGACGGCATTGCGGACACCAGCGATTCGCGTTCGCGCCTGCGGATCGAGGGAACGGCGCTTGACCCTTTCGCGATTCTCGATCTGGCACGGTTATGTGATCGCGCGATGGCCGCGCGTACAGCGGTCCTGGCTGAACGCGAGGCGTGTCCGACGTTGTTTGAGATCGTTGCCGGGCTGACTTCCGAATTAAACAAACTGGCGGGGCGCCTTCACCAAAAAATACTGCCAAGCGGCGAACTTGACGATCGCGCCAGCCCGCAACTGGCAACGATTCGCCATGAGATTGCCCGGGCACGCTCGCGCATCACGCGTTCCCTGGAAAGTCTCATGCGTCGTTCGAGCGAAGCTATCCAGGAAGAGTTGGTGACGATTCGCAACGATCGTTTCGTGATTCCGGTCCGCTCAGATCATCAGGGCCGGATTAAAGGAGTAGCGCACGGTTCGTCGTCTTCAGGCGCCACCATCTTTGTCGAACCGCTGGAAACAATCGAAGCGAATAACGAACTGCAAACTCTGCGCGAAGCGGAACAGCGAGAGATTGCCGAGATCCTGTTTGCGCTATCGGGAGAATTACGCCGAGAGTTGCCGGCGATTGAACAGGCGGCCAACGCGATCACCGAACTGGATTTCATCGGCGCCAAGGCGACCTTTGCGGAGAGGTTCGACTGCGTGGTTCCGAAGATTGGTACAGAACCGGGAGCGGTAGCGACCGGATCACAGACTCAAGTTGAGCGGCACGATCCCCTCGCTACCGCTCGGGGTTCTGACACAAATGCTACTCTCGAATTCATCGATGCTCGCCATCCGCTGCTCGAAGAAGGCCTCCGTGCCGCTGGCACTTCTGTTGTGCCCGTTTCGCTTAAGCTCGATAGTGAAAATTCGGTCATGGTGATCTCGGGCGCCAACGCGGGCGGCAAGACGGTTGTTTTGAAAACGGCCGGGCTGCTTTCATTGATGTCACTCTCTGGCTTGCCGGTGCCGGCAAAACGCGCGAGCGTGCCTTTCTATCGATCGATTCTGGCAGATATCGGCGATCATCAATCGCTGGCCGCTAACCTTTCGACGTTTACTTCACACGTTGCGAACATTGGAAAGATGATCGAGTCTTGCGAGTCGCCGGCGCTGGTACTGCTCGATGAAGTGGGCACCGGAACCGATCCGGAAGAAGGCTCGGCGCTGGGTGTGGCAGTGGTAGATCACTTCCGACGGTGCGGCGCACAGGTGCTGGCGACGACGCACTACGCCGGCTTAAAGATGTATGCGGCCAACGAAACTGGGGTGCTAAACGCCAGCGTGGAGTTTGATGAAAAGACTTTGCGGCCGACTTATCGTTTGCTGGTTGGGGTCGCCGGTTCGTCTTCGGGGCTGGAGATTGCACAGCGCTTTGGCATTCCCAGTGAAGTGATTAGCAAAGCGAGCGAACAGGTCAGGAAGACTTCGCGCGATGCGGTTGAATACCTGCGTCGCATCAAACGTGAAGCCGAAGAAGCTGAAAGTTTACGCCAGGCACTGGAAGAAGAGCGTGCCGCAGTTGCTGAGAAGTTTTCCTTGCTTGATCAGCAGGCGGCGAAGCACGAAGCAGAACGCCAGGCTCAATTTGAAAGAGAACTGTCTCGGGCGATCAAGGAATTTGAAGAACGTAGCCGGGAGCTCGCAAGTAAGATTGAAGACCGCGCCTCGCGTTTAAAAGTGGACCGCGAAGCCGCGCGTCGCGCCGCGGAGCTGAAACGCGAAGCTCAACGCGTGACGCTGGTCCCGGGCAAGACTGCGCAAGGTTCTCGACGTTCATCGTCTCAGAGTTCGGGACCGGAGCTTCGCGGCGTGCGCATAATTCGCGATGGCCAGGTAGTAAGTGATCTTTCGGTCGACCCTGACAAAACAAAACCGGTTCAAGAGCGGGTGGCGAACTCTGGGCGACAGGACATCCGCAGTCCCCAACGCGATCTGAAAGTTGGGGATAGGGTGCGGCTGCTTTCGTTTGGCTCAGTTGGCGTAGTTAATCACATCAAGGACGACGAAGCCGAAGTGCGTGTGGGTTCACTACGAACGCGCGAGAAGCTCGATAATCTGGTGCTCGTCTATGAAGTCAGCACCAGTGGCAGCGGAGCGAGCGAGCGCAGTAATGACCGCGCTGCTCGCCGTAATGAAGTCAGTACCGTCCGCGGTAGCGGGCGGGTGAAGCCTTCGCTTGAGGATCTCCGGAGAAAAGCTGCAACGACAGAGCTTCACCTGCATTCCAACGAGTCCGATTCTGAATTGAAGACCAACACCGAGCTGAACCTGATTGGCAAAACAACCGACGAAGCCGTCGATCTAACCGACAAGTTTCTCGACGAAGCCTTCTTGAATGGTCTGAGCGAACTGCGCATAATCCACGGCCACGGCACCGGCGCACTCCGACGAGCAATCACGGAATTGCTTAAAGATCATCCGCACGTCGCGCGATTTGCGCCGGCAGCTCAGGACAAAGGCGGCACCGGCGCGACTACAGTAGAACTTAAGAGTTAGGCGTCCGAATTAAGATGCGTTTTCCGCAAACCTTCATTGATGACCTGCGCCGCCAGGCGGACATTGTTCGCATAGTGCAGGACTATGTGACGCTCAAGAAGGCCGGCGCCAACTGGGTGGCTCCGTGTCCGTTTCACAAGGAAACCAAGCCTTCGTTTTCCGTCAGTCCCGCCAAAGAAATGTTCTTCTGCTTTGGTTGTCACAAAGGCGGTTCAGTCTTCACGTTTGTGATGGAGATCGAGCGTGTGACTTTTCCCGAAGCGATCAGAATCGTCGCCGAGAAATCGGGCATGCCGTTGCCAAAGATGGTCGACGACAGTCGCTTTGAAGCTCGCCTGCGGGATTCGGATCAGGTCATTGAACTGAATCACTGGGCGCTCGTTTGGTGGGAGGATCAACTGAAGAGTAAGTCCGGGCGCGGCGCCCGCGAATATCTTAAAGACCGAGGGATCACCGAAGAAACGATTAAGACGTTTCGGCTTGGTTTTGCGCCTGACAGTTGGGAAGCACTTTCGACTCATCTTCGTCAGAAAGGCGCAACCCAGGAGCAGCTTGAAAAAAGCGGACTGGTGGTGAAGAAAGATGAAGGCGGATCCTACGATCGGTTTCGCGGGCGGCTCATCTTCCCGGTGTTCGACGCCCAGGGCAAGCCCATCGCGTTTGGCGGACGCACTCTGGAGCCTGAGGGCGAGCCCAAGTATCTGAACTCGCCGGAGACCCCTGCTTATACAAAAGGCCGCCATCTTTTTGGGCTTAATCTGACCCGCGACGAGATTCGCCGGAACGGCTTTGCCATCCTGGTTGAGGGCTATCTGGACCTGATTATTCCTTATCAGTTTGGGGTGGGGAATGTGGTGGCCAGCCTCGGCACGGCGCTGACGCCCGAGCAGGTAAAACTGATCGGCAGGTTTGCGCGTAAGGTAGTGGTGAACTATGATGGTGATCGCGCGGGCGTGCAGGCAGCTAAACGAGCGATCGAAACGATTCTGGCGGAAGATCTTGAAGTCAAGGTACTGGTTCTCCCGGACAACGCCGATCCTGATGATTTCATCAGAAAATACGGCGTGACGGAGTATCAGAAGCGCCGAGGCGAAGCACAGCCCCACATACAATTTGTGATCGATCAAGCAGTACGGGATCGTAACCTTCACAGCCCCAGTGATAAGGCTGCGGCAGTTGAGGAGACGCTCCCGTTTGTTCGCGCTGTCCGGAGCCGAATTCAGAAACGCGAATATTTTGACATTGCCATGGATGCTTTGCGGGTTCAGCCTGATCAACGCCGCGAACTCTGGCAAAGGATCCGCAGTGGCGCAAGCACCGACGCGGCTGCCGTTCAGGAAATGGTAAAGCGCAGTTCGGCGAGCCGGCCGACGGTGGCGGAAGAAAAGCTTCTGGATATCCTGCTGGCCAATGAAGAGATGAGAAGAATTGTTTTGCCGCGCCTGGAAGTGACAGATTACGAAGACCTCGCAACTACCCCGATTTTTCGCGCGCTGGTAAAGCTTGACGGCGAGGGTTGTGAAATCAACTTTGATTCGATGAGTCAGGAAACCGCGGGCGACACTGTGGCTGCTGAACTGCTGCCGCGGCTGATCATGAACGAAACGACTGAATCCTTTGACGAGTCAATGACGACCGCCGATAGCTGTCTGGACGCCTTGCGCTTGATGAAGATTGATCGCCGGATTGACGAATTGAGTTCTGAAGTGGCTGAAGCTGAGCGGGCCGGCGAAGCCGAACGCCGCGACCGTCTGGCGCTGGAGCTTTTGCAATTGGCAAAACAGCGCAGTGACTTTTTGCCGCAAGCGCAGACGAGTAAGACGGTACATTGATGAATTAAAGACAGCCGCGCAGGCGGTGTCTTAGGAAAAATAATAGTGGCTATTGAAGAAAAAGATAGAGACGACGTAATGGATCGACTGCTGCAATTGGGCGGAGATAAAAAATTTCTGTCTTATGACGACTTGAATCGGGAATTGCCGGAGAATGTAGTTTCACCCGACGACATCGAAGATGTGCTGCAGAAGCTGGATGCCTCAAATATTCATGTGGCGGATTCCGACGAGCGCCTGATAGAACAGGCGGCGGCCATCGCCACTGATGATGAAGACGGCGACAGCGAAGATTTGGAACTGGATCTCTCGGCCGGCGCGCTGGAAAAGACCAACGACCCGGTGCGGTTGTATCTGCGCGAAATGGGCGTGGTGCCGCTGCTGACGCGCGAAGGTGAAGTAGCGATCGCCAAACGAATCGAGCGTGGCCAGATCAAAACTCAAAAAGCCATCGCCCGCTCGCCGATTGCCGTGGCTGAACTGCTGAAGATTGGCGACGAACTGGCCGCCCACACCATCAACATACGCGAAGTCGTTAATTTTTCTGAACAGGCTGAACTGGCCGGTGAAGAAGACAAGGCCGACGAGTACCGCGAGTGGACCATCGAAGGCATCGAGAACATTCGCAGGCTGTTCAAGAACGTACTTAAAGAGTGGGTCAAGCTGCGTTCGGAACAGAAAATCACCCGCGGCAAGAAAACTAAAAAACTCTTGCGCCTGCGCCGCAAGGTGGCCAGGCTACGAATTGAAATCGCCGACGAAATTGGCCGCTTGAATATGACTGAGCGCTCGCGCCAGCGCTTGATCAATGCCATTCGAAACGTGCAGAAAGAAGTTCGCTCTGCCGAACGCGAAGTCGACACCTACTCCGATAGGCTGACCAAGAAACGGCTCAAGGCCGACGACATAAAGGCTTATAAAAAGCACGTCTCAAACGGGAAGAAGCGTTTGCAGACGGTCGAGCAGGAACATCATCTGCCGCCGATCGAGATCAAACGCTCGCTCCAGGCCATCGTTACTGGTGAACATCAAACCGGCCAGGCCAAGCGCGAACTGGTTGAGGCCAACCTGCGCCTGGTCGTCTCAATTGCAAAGAAATATACCAACCGCGGTTTGCAGTTCCTCGATCTGATCCAGGAAGGCAACATCGGTTTGATGAAGGCTGTGGACAAGTTTGAGTGGCGTCGTGGTTATAAATTCTCTACCTACGCGACGTGGTGGATCCGCCAGGCCATCACGCGCGCGATTGCCGATCAGGCGCGCACGATTCGCATCCCGGTACACATGATCGAAACGATCAACAAGCTGATTCGTACTTCGCGCGCGTTGGTGCAGGAGTTGGGTCGCGAACCCACCAGCGAAGAGATCGCCAAGAAGATGGACATCCCGGTTTCGAAGGTGCGCAAGGTCCTGAAGATCGCCCAGGAGCCCATCTCTCTGGAAACGCCGATTGGCGAGGAAGAGGATTCGCATCTCGGCGACTTCATCGAAGACAAATCGATCTTGAACCCGTCGGACGCAGTGGTCGCGTCGAACTTGCGCGAAATTACCGACGAAGTGTTGGCCACTTTGACGCCGCGCGAAGAGAAGGTGATCAAGATGCGCTTTGGCCTGGGCACAACCGGTTCGGAGCACACGTTGGAAGAAGTAGGACAGCACTTTGCTGTAACCCGCGAACGTATTCGTCAAATCGAAGCCAAAGCTCTGCGTAAACTGCGCCATCCGTCGCGCTCGCGCAAGCTCAAGGCTTTTCTCGAAACTGTTCAGCACGGATAAGGCTGTCAGTAGTTAGTTGTCAGTAGTCAGTTGCATCGCACTAATCGGCAATCGCCGGTACCTGGAACTGACTACTGACTACTGACCAACAAAATGAAAAGAATCGTCGAAAGCTACAAACAGAAGCTGGCCAACGAAGAAGGTTGGGTGCTAAAGCGCGGCGCGCAATTGCGCATCGCGCTCTGCTATCCAAACCTCTACAACATCGGCATGGCCAATCTCGGCTTTCAGGCGATGTACGAACTGTTCAATCGGATTCCCGAGGTTTCCTGTGAACGAGCGTTCCTGCCGGACAGTTTCAGAAGCGCGCGCGTAAGCAAGGGCTCGGGCTATGATCAAGCCCTCCTTAACGGCCGGGCGTCTGACGCCCGCATGCTGGACGAGATGGGAGAATACGAGCGCACACGCACGCCGCTGCTCTCCCTGGAATCACAAACGAAACTGCGCGACTTTGACGTGATCGCGTTTTCGATCTCGTTCGAAACTGATTACGTTAACTTGGCGCGCATGCTGCAAATGAGCGGTGTGCCGGTTTGGGCGAAAGACCGAACGAAACACGATCCGCTGATAGTCATGGGCGGCGCCGCGTCGTTTCTGAACCCGGAACCCATCGCCGAGTTTACCGACTTGATTGCCGTCGGCGAAGGCGAAATCCTGGGACCGAAACTGGTCGATGTGATTCTGGAAAATGAAACGAAGGACGAAGTGCTTTTGGCGCTGGCGCTAAAAGGTCGCGGCTTCTATGTGCCGTCGCTCTATGACGTCAGCTATAACGAAGACGGAACCATCGCCGCTTATACGCCGCTGGCCGAAGGAGTTCCGGCGCGAGTTGGTCGTGCGATTTCTGCCGAGAGTCCGAAAGAAGGGAGCCTCCGCCGGGCAATTCGGCGTGGGCAAACAGAGATCGTCGCCCAGTTGAAGCGGGACGAGGTCTTCGCTCCCTCAACAACTATCTGGGCGCCGCACGCCGAAATGGGTGACCGGTTTCTGATCGAGATCTCGCGCGGCTGTTCACAGGGCTGCCGATTCTGCTGGGCGGGTTACAACTATTGGCCGCCGCGAGTGGTGCCGGCGCGCGACATTCTGGCGAAGGCGGCCGAGTGGCGTGGCAAAACCGACAAAATTGGTTTAGTTTCAACTGCGGTTTGCGATCATCCGGAGATCAGCGAGATCCTGAAAGGACTGCGGGCGATGGACTATCGCATCTCAGTCTCCTCTTTGCGCCTCGATCAGATTTCGGAAGAATTGCTGGACGCGTTGGTTGAATCGCGTGATCAGCAAATTGCTGTCGCCCCTGAAACAGGGTCCGATCGCCTGAGAAGGGTCATCAACAAGAATCTGACTAACGACGAGATCGTCGACATCTGCGGCGCGGTTTTCGATCGCGGCATGCTGACGGTGAAGCTTTACATGATGGTGGGCTTGCCCACTGAAACCGATGAAGATCTGGCGGAGATGATTACGCTGGTTGAGCGTATCAAGGACCGCATGCTGGAAGCAGGCAAGCGTTTTGGCAGAGCCGGCAAGATCATTCCCTCGCTTAATGGTCTGGTGCCAAAGCCGAACACGCCGTTTCAATGGGAAGCTATCTGCGACGAAAAGGAATTGAAGCGGCGTTTGAAATGGGTTTCAAAACACCTGGCGCGCATTCCCAACGTCGAAGTTCGCGCCATGTCCGCGCGCATCGCGCACGAGCAGGCGCTGTTTTCTTCCGGCGATCGACGCATCGGACGCGTCATCGAAGCCACGGCGCGTTTGAAAGGCGATCTGAATGCGGCGTTGCGCGAAACACAAGTCGATCCGCACTTTCACACCAGTCGCCGCCGTAGTTACGACGAAATTCTTCCCTGGGAAATCGTGGACTCAGGCCTCTCGCGTGAGTTCATGCAGCGTGAAGATGAACGCGCCCACGAGGCCCGCTCGAGTGCTCCCTGTCCTTCCGTCAATCAATGCACCCGCTGCGGAGTCTGCCCTACAACATGGCTGGGAGAAGCTCCGGCTGGGCTCGTCCAACTGCAGGCATACGCGGTCACAAGTCCGGCAGTTGCTTGATCCCGCTTTACTTGATTGTGAGAAAAGCTGTGCTTCTCGCCGTGTAATCGAATTCGTAATTGTAGGTGTATATCGGGGTTGAGATCGGACGAGTAAACTGGACCCGCGCTTCGATCCGGTTATCTCTCTGTGCAGGTGTGATACTGGCATCCTCGGGCACGTGGTACTCACGCCCACCCTTCTTTAGTTGGTCTGTCACCCATGCGGTGTCATAGCCCTGGGTGACTGCAAGGTTGACAGTGTTTTGCATGGTATCCTTGAAATAATAGGCGTCAATCGCAACGGGGATATACAGGTAACCCACATAACCTAAGACGGCGAAAACCGCAAGAAAGATTATGAGCTTGACTCGGGCGCTGCCTCGTTCGTTATTTTTCATTTGCATTAAGACCTCATCCGGGGGATTTGGGATCAGTAGTCTCTGCCGTAACAAAAGTCGCTGGCGCGACAGCGATCTACTGAAGTGATCGCAAACCGGAGCGCAGCGAAGCACGCAGAACTTGCGCAGAAATCTCGCGTCCATCAACAATGCGGGCCCGGCCTACCCGTTCCAGCAAAACCCATTTGGTGGCGCCGCCGACGGATTTCTTGTCGTTCGCCATCGCCCGCACGATCTGGTCAGTGGCCAGATCATGAGCGCGTGGCAGCGGTCCGCAAAGCGCGACAGCCTCGCGCAACAATTCTAACTCGCGAGGGGGCAGCATGCCTAGATATTTCGAAATTTCGCCCGCCACCAGCATTCCGTAGCCGACCGCCTCGCCATGACGAAAGCGGCGATAACCCGTCAGGCTCTCCAGCGCGTGCGCCGTCGTATGGCCGAAATTGAGAATGCGCCGCGAGCGCCGATCCTCGCGGCCAATCTCTTCACGCTCGTCGCCGGCGACGATTGAGGCTTTGAAACGACAATGCGCCGCAATCGTGGCGCAGACTTCAGTCTGTGATTTCTTTTCGCGGAAATACCGACTGGAGTCTGTGCTACTAAGCAAGCGAACGGTTCGATCAAACAACTTACGGTCGCCTGCGGCGCCTTGCTTCACGGCCTCGCACCAACCCGCCGTCAATTCACGCGGAGGCAGAGTGCGCAACGTCTCGGTGTCAATCAATACAAGGTTTGGTTGATGAAAGGCGCCAACCAGATTCTTGCCCGCCGGCAGATTCACCGCGGTCTTGCCGCCGACCGAAGCATCAATCTGCGCGAGCAGCGTGGTGGGTACTTGAATGAAGGCCATGCCGCGCAGGTACGTAGCCGCCGCGAAACCGGCGAGATCGCCGACCACGCCGCCGCCGAGCGCGACGATCGCGTCGGTCCTTTCGAGTCTGGCCTCGCTGAGAAAAGCCAGCGCCCGCTCAAGAGAGCGAAGCGACTTGTAGCGCTCGCCGTCTTTCATCAACCAGGCAGCCGGCGCGAAACCGGCGCCGCGCAAACTCTTATTTGCCTGCTTTCCAAAAAGATCGAAAATGGTTCGGTTTGAGATCACTGCAATACGTCGGGCTTTCGGGCCTAGGCTCGCGCGCGCCTCGCGGCCGAGTTCGGACAATAGGTCAGGCCCGATCTTAATTTCGTATTGATGGTGGCGCGCCGGCAAGCGCACCCTTACGAGCGGCATGAGCTAGACTGTACCGTGAATGGTGGCGACCAGGTCAAGTCGAATACGAAATCGCTGGTCGATTTCGAGCGGCGTAAGTGTGTTTACGCGACTCTGGCTTGCTGTTCTGCGGCGACAATGGCTAATTCTTACCCGTAGGCAATGGAAAGAGGTCGCTATTGGCCCTTTTACTTCCTTGTTATCTTTGGATTTCAGAGTGCCGGGAGCCTAAACTCCGGAAAACGCAAGGTGCGGCCCGTTTGCCCCGGGCCGCGCCCAATAAGAAAGGGTAAATGATGATGCCTCGAAAGAGTCTCTGGTTTGGCCTCGCCTTGGCGACGGTCGTCGCCGTCTTGATGGTTGCGTCGGTGGACGCTAAGCCCAAGAAAAAGAAACAGCAGCGTCAGGTGAGCGGGGCGCCCACGCTTTCATTGGCTGCCGATCCCGTGTCGGTCCGAGCCTGCGCTGACGAATCGTCGCACATTGGTTTGATCGCCACAGCGAGCTCTCCTGTAGGCGGACCGTTGCGTTACAAGTGGACCACGAACGGGAGAAGGCTCTCGGGCCAGGGGGCGAACACAACTTGGAATCTGGCTGGAGTA